>Ga0209828_1002413_pt1 | contig 15547 bp, 10 predicted proteins | sample MaitaG_FD_187429 | JGI IMG/M metagenome (GOLD analysis project Ga0209828, IMG submission 187429) | Marine algal microbial communities from Maine, USA - Maine_Asex2 metaG (SPAdes) (version 2) | ecosystem: Host-associated > Algae > Red algae > Unclassified | place: Maine, USA | collected 2015-01-05 | reverse complement strand
TGACAAAATCAGTTTTCAATACATCCTGCATTTCTGCACGTACCAAACGCATGGTTAACGTAAGTTGATACACACCAAGCGTAATCGCTGGTAAAAGCAGCGACCTCCAACCTTCCAAGGTCAAGAAGCTGGTTTGCCACCACCCCAGCTGAACAGTGCCAGCTCGCCCAAAGGTTGGCAACCAACCTAGCTCAACACCAAATAAATAGATAAGAAAAATACCAATAACAAACGTGGGAACCGAAATACCCACAAGGGTTGTTATCAAAATAGCATTGGCTATCACGCCCCCACGTTTGAGCGCGGTATAGATGCCAGCCGGGATACCTGCCAGCAGCGAAATGATAAGTGATACGAATCCGAGCTCTAAAGTAGCGGGCATTCGATTCAATAACATTTCACTAACGGGCTGACGAGTGCGGTAAGAAAACCCGAATTCGCCCTTTGTCAAATTGCCAACAAATCGAAAGTATTGAGTTGTCAGCGAATCGTTCAATCCTAAACGCTCACGCAAGTTCTCTTGATCTTCAATAGAAGTTTCTTGACCGACCATCTGTGCAACAGGATCACCCACAAATCGAAACAGGGAAAAGGCAATCAGGCTAACTGCCAACATGACAAAAACCGATTGCAAAAGCCTGCGAAAAATAAAACTCAACATGGCACTGTAGCGACTTTGAACCTTTTTAAATTGATGGTGAGCTGGAGCGGGCTTCTATTATACGTCTAAACCTGTGCATGGCGAATTACAAATAATGACGTGAATTCAGCAGTTTGCATAGACTTGTTCTTGTGAGCAACATTCCCTATCCTGTTCAGTCATGAAAGACTTGCTGATACTTATTGCACATCTGCTGACTACGATCGCCAAACTTCTGGGGCCTGGCGGTGCAAGAGCCATTGTCGCCGATAGCCTGCTGACGAAACAGTAGCTTCTGATCTTCAATCGCACCCGGCGCCGTGCGCCAAAACAAAACGCCCTTGGATCGCTTTCTGATGGGTTTCTGTTCTCTATTTCTGATGCGTCTCCATATTCGAAGAGCAGCGGTAATTATTCGACACTCAACGCTGTTGGAATTACACCAATTGCTCCAACAGCGGAAATATCGACGGCTTTATACATCGGGTGGAACATCCAAACCAGGTCCGAGAGGCCTTTCAAAAGAAATCATAGATGCGGTTGTCGAGTTGAAGCGACACAACCCGCCATTCGGATGCCCGACAATCGCACAGCCAATCAATCACACATTTGGACCTTCTATCGATAAGGATATCGTTAGACATATTTTGGTTGCTCATTTTACGCCTGGTTCTGGTGGCAGCGGTCCGTCATGGTTAACTTTCTTAGGCCACACAAAGGACAGTCTATGGAGTGTGGATCTTTTTCGGTGTAAATCCATACTTCTGAAAAGCCATTGGTTACTAGTAGTGATGGATCAATTTACTCGACGTATTGTCGGTTTTGGCGTAAATACTGGCGAAGTCGATGGTGTTTCGCTGTGCTGCATGTTTAACAAGGCCATATGGACCAAAGGGAAACCACAACGTTTGAGCTCAGACAAAGATCCACTCTTTCGATATCACCACTGGCAGGCCAATCTACGAATTCTCGATAAAGAGGAAATCAAGAGCGTCCCCTATTCGCCGACATCGCATCCGTTTGTTGAGCGATTAAATTGCACTATACAACGAGAACTCCTCAATCAGTTATTTTTCTGGAACGAGCAGGACTTGGAGCGAAAACTTGCTGATTTCGCTCGATACTATAACCAGCATCGAGCACATCAGGCGCTTAATAGAAAAACTCCTGATCTGTCAGCAGTGATGCGCAAACTCAATTTGCACTGATCGATCTCGACTCCTGGCGTTCACATTGCAGTGGCCTTTTCAAGACTCAATTCGCCGCATAAACTATGAATTCGCCATGCACACGGTGTACGGTTTTCCAGTAATCCGCGGTGGCGTCGAGCATCGCTAGCTGCGTACTGAGCAAATCATGGCTTGTGTGCGTCATGTGTGACAGACTCGTATCCAAATGGAGTGGATCGCACGATTGGCTGCAACCTTGAGTCTACTGATTTCTCGCACAATGTCCAAGTATTACTGGATCTACTCGAGCTCCAGTCCCGTCGCTCGATCGCGTTATTCAGGGTGCTAGGCGCCAGTCCGAACGGGCATCGTTAGATGTTTGTTTTCGAACGATTGCTATCAAAAAGGCTCGCTATATGACCATCCAGGCAGCGTCTCGCGCATTGGCACGTAGTATTCGTCTCTTTGCCTCTCTGTTTACAGTTTATAACATCAACACGTCCGGAGAGCACAATCAGATTTGACTTAACGCTGAGTATTCTTAAACTGCTCATAAGGCAGCGTTGACTGCCGAGTCGCCATAGCAACCCATTTGGCGGCTTCTACACTTTACCTCTGGAGAATAAATGAACAGTTTTCGTAGATCTGCAATCAGCGCCGGCATTGTCGCCGTGTCGCTTTTGAGCGCTGCCGTGCAGGCAGATACTGATGAGTTGGCGTTCAAGATTGGTGAAGGTGCATTCACCTGGGACAGCTACAACGACTGGGTGGCGTCGGCACCAGACCTTAGCGGTCAGAGAGTGACCGTTGCCGGACCGTGGTTGAATCCTGAAGATGATTTTTTCAGAAGTGCTTTAGCCTATTTCACCCACGCAACTGGCGCTGAGGTGGTGTATTCAGGTTCGGACTCTTTTGAGCAGCAGATAGTGGTCGATGTTGAAGGTGGCTCTGCGCCCAACATTGCCATATTCCCACAACCAGGCCTTGCCGCCGTTCTGGCCTCCAAGGGACGCCTGTCACCTTTGGGTGACGACATGGCGAACTGGGTTCGGGATAACTACGCGGCAGGTCAGTCCTGGGTAGATCTGAGCACCTACCCGGATGTCGATGGCAAGGATCAGATGTACGGGTTTTTCTATAACGTCAACGTGAAATCACTGGTCTGGTACAGCCCGGAGAACTTTGAAGATGCCGGTTACGAGGTGCCAGAATCCATGGAAGCTCTTAAGGCATTAACCGAGCAAATCGTCGCTGACGGTGACACACCCTGGTGCATTGGTTTGGGTTCAGGTGCTGCTACAGGCTGGCCAGCAACGGATTGGGTTGAGGACATGATGCTCCGCACACAGTCTCCAGAGGTATACGACCAATGGACAACCAACGAGATCCCGTTTGATGATCCACGTGTTGTCGCGGCAATTGAAGAGTTTGGCTGGTTTGCACGAGATGATAGAAAAGTGGCAGGTGGCGCCGGTGTTGTCGCTTCGACCGATTTTCGTGACAGCCCGAAGGGTCTGTTCACGTCACCACCTCAGTGCTACATGCACAGACAGGCATCGTTTGTTCCGGCATTCTTTCCTGAAGATGTCGAGTTCGGTACTGATACCGACTTCTTCTACCTGCCAGGATATGAAGAGAAAGACCTGGGCAGTCCAGTGTTGGGAGGCGGTACGGTCATGGCTGTTACCGGTCCATCGGAGGCAACATTTGCATTAATGGATTATTTCAAGCTACCCATCGCCCATGAAGTAATGATGGCCCAGACAGGATTCCTGACACCCCATACCGGTGTTAACGCTGAAGCCTATAAAGATGACACGCTGCGTGGCCTGGGTGAAATTTTGCTCAGTGCAACAACCTTTCGATTTGACGGGTCTGACCTGATGCCCGGTGGTGTTGGAGCAGGTACATTCTGGACTGGAATGGTGGACTACACGGGTGGCAAAGATGCCGCTGAAGTCGCCGCAGACATTCAGAAAAGCTGGGATGATTTGAAATAGGTAAATCGTAGCCTTGCGGCGCACGTTTTAACCAATGTGCGTCGTACGGTGTATTTGCAACCGAATTGCCCGGTACCTGGAACATCGGGGCCCCCCAGCCAGGGATGGTTGAGCCGAGATGAGCAAAGTGATCATCTGAACCTGTCGTTGGACGATGAAGAGGGTGCTACGTTGCAACAACTGCAAAACCACTCGATCGCGTACCGGATAGCCATGGGGCCGCAGGCGAGGCGCAAAGTGCTCACCGCCTGCGCGGCCCGGTGCAAACAATTCCTGCCTGGGAAGAGGATGATTGTGGCACTGGCCAACTAGGCAGGGTTTGGGGATTTTCGTTGCATGGGGGCGGCCTTCCGCCCGAGGTGGCGGTGGACACGCGAGAGCGCAAGAAGCTGGAGCGTATTTGCCGGTATATCTCTCGCCCCGCGCTATCAGAGGCACGATTGGAGCTGACAGATCAGGGCGTGGTCAGCTATGCCCTGAAAACCGTGTATCGGAATGGGACTATACGCATGTGCTGTTGGAGCACGCGCTCCGCCGACAGGGGTTTGTTAGCCCCCACAAGAGCCACGGATGGTCGATGGATACTGCACAATAATCAGGCGGGTAGGGCAATGGTTACGCGCTAGAGATTAATCAGGTGCCCGATATTTGATGGAGTAGATAGGCCGGGTGCTAGCTCGCCACCACTGTTGGCACGCATACATTCTTGAAACGGCTGGATAGTTACAATCGACTTAACAACCCTCAATTGACTGATTAGCGTCATAGGTGGATTCGCGAATCCCAGTCTTGGCTCCCGTCATGTGGTCACGGACACCCGGCACCGATAATTTTGCTAATACATTACGATCATCGGTCCAGGCAACAGTTATTTCTTCAGTTGGTGCATCGGTATTTTCTGTAGTAATAACTGCCATATCCTTTGCACAGCTGATGAATGCATAAGTAACAGACTGGTCAGTGCCATTACCAACCTTCAATATGCCACGATTAGGTTCTGCAACGGCTGATGTGACTTTCATGGATTCTGTAAACCTGATATCTATTTCTTCTTCAGAAACTTGTTCATTAAGAAAGTAAGCATCGATAGACACCGACAACTCAATGGCATGTTCATCGCCTGCATTGTCAGCAGATATTTCCCGACGTATATTCAATAATCGGAAATTCGAGTACGTCGCTCGAACATTATCCGCGCCAAATGACAAAAAAGAGATGTCGGTATTAACAGCGTTAAAGAAACCTACAGGTCCACCCGCAGCTGAACCACAATTATGCACTCCCTGGGTATAGTGAAATTTACCGGTCGCGCCAATTTGATTACCACTAGCAGTGACAAGATTAAAATCAGCCATTTCGAAGCCGAGAAACGGCCCTCCCGTACAGAAGCTATTGGGAAACTGATTAGTGATCAAAATGGAGCCGTTGAACGTGCTGCCCTCAAACTCACAAGCATCGAACAGCAGGCTATCAGTCGCGACTGTCGGGTTTCCCCATTTTTTACGACTTACAGATCCGCTATCACAGGCAAACGTCTGAGACACGGCATCACTTTCAGCCAAAATATCAGTAAAATATTCGGGAGGAATATTCGCATCAATAGAATCCAGCCAGATTTGCACCGGTACAGTTATCAAGCTTATTTCAGACAACGCACCAGGCTCAACGACATCTTCAATTAAAGCGCTGAGTCTTGCTCCGGGGAAGCCATCGTGATCAAAGCCCAAGCTGACCTCACCCGCATTTGTTGTTTCAGCCAGATTATCTTTACCATCACTACACGAAGCCAAAGTCACAAATGCCACAACTAAAGCAGGAAATTTTAGGGTTTCCATTTTCGGATCTCACTCGAAGTATTACCTGAGCCTAACGATCAATAGTATACAAACATACACACTATAAATTGGTAAAAATACTGTGATTGCTATCAGCGCTTGCCTGTTAACAGCGCACTAAGCAGCTGCGTCTACCACAAAGTATACTCGCCCTATACACCGGCTGACATTGAAACATTGCGCGATCTAACTATTTAGTGCCTGTCCGAAAACGGGTGATTAGAGTGAATCTTTCAGCATCTGTTATTTTGATAAACCCGAGAGTCACTATTCGTCATCAAATCGACGTGAAAACACATAATTTACTGCCAAAAACTCGCCCGTAGCCAATCTACCGCCACGGGCTGACACCGAATTGCCAGTAGCAAGCCAAAAATTTGCACAAAGCTCCTTTCTGTGCAGACTATGCTGAGCTGAAGCGAACCATTGTCACCAGGTTGTAGCTCATTGCCGAGGACCAAACATACACTGCAAATCTAGCCTCAAAGTGTCTTACGTTTTCCAGTTCACCCGCGATCTGCTTTGCAATTGTACACTGACAGGTAGATCGGTGAAGCAAGCCATGGAGCGAATTCTATGATGACTCAGCTGTCGCAAGTTTGAAAGCAAAAAAAGTGAATAGGCAACCCAGTGTAGCCTCAATCCAACGCCGACAGGCAAAGTAGCCACTGCGCACACTATCTAGTGACAACGCCAGAGCCCAACATCCATGACAGCCAAGTGAGATGATAAATGCGCCTGTGATAAATACTGCCACCATTGGAAGCGATGCACCATCAGCTGCGCCGATTGATGCAATGGCAATCCAGAATGAAATAGCCTTGGGGTTAGTTACTTGCAATAAATACCCGACAAGGAAGTGTTTTGAGTTCTTTCGATGAATGAAATCCACTGGCTTCAGATCAGGAGATTGGATCGCTTTCGTGAAAGCCCCATAAGCGAGATAGAGAAGATACAAAGCGCCAACAACCCGCAAATTACTTATCGCCCATGCCGCTTGAGACAGGACTATTCCGACACCAGGCATTGTCAGAATATTAATCGTAGTGCTACCCACGGCCATTCCCAACGTGGTGATCAAAGCAGGGGCACGTCCCTGCTCTGTAGCTATTCCGATGAGCAATGCCACTGCAGGACCTGGCGATGATGCTGTCACAAGCAATATGGAATAGGCCGCAATTATCCCAGGAAGGTATGGCGTGATTTCAGTCATCGAGTAGCTCCAAAATTGTCAGATGAATTCAGACTGGTTTAAACAGCGATCTCGTATGTGTGACAGAAAGCCTACAAGGCAAAAATTTCAATTAAGATATTTTCGTTCGAGTACGTGTATTTTACACTCATGGTGCCTAACTATAGTTCGATGACCAACGAACTATAAAAGGCTAATCCGCGGCTAGATAGCTTGCAAACTAGACTTACACGGCTACGTCGAATGTAAAAGGTCGTCCGATAGCTCGATCAAATACCAAACCAGAAGTTTACGTCAGCGATGTCCACCCTAGCGTTGCATATAATTCCGGCCGAAGGTGGCCCGCCCAGATACGCTTAGGTGCCTCTATAACAGTATCTAAGGGGCTCTGGCCTCTAAATTTTATGCAACCCTAGAGTATTTTTACTTCATGGAGCTGAGGCCAATTTTGTTGCCCTCAGTATCCATAATCAGACTGATAAAGCCAAATTTTCCAATCGACATTTTGGGTCTGAATACTTGGCCACCTGCAGCACTTACCCATGATTGCTCGACTGCACAGTCTTCAGCACCAAAATATATCGTGCTTCCTCCTACCCCCGGCATGGATCCCTCTCGTTGCACAAGCGCACCGCCAGCGATATACACCGTCGTGTCGGTTGGAAAGCTCTTTATTAATACAACAATGTTGGTTGGGTTTTTCATGTCTTCGAGTGTTTGCTTGAAAACGGCTTCGTAAAAAGTTGCCGCACGGCTCCATATCGGCTATATAAGTATCAAATCACCCGATTGCATCCTGTTTCATGTCTTTCGCACTCTTTGTTGTGAAGATAGAAGCGATTATGGACATGCTTGCAATCTAGGTATTGAATAAATCAGACATTGAATTTACGGTAGTACTGAGTAGGTGTGTACCCGGTAATCTTCTTAAACGAGTGAATGAAGTGCGATTGATCGGTATAGGTGTCAAGGTAGTGGTGGTTGAACGATTGTTACAGTCGTAACACCTTCAACAGGTCATGTGGAGAGAACCCCGTTTTTTTTTGAGTACCCGTTGCAGCTGGCGTGGCGATATATGGGTTGCGTCAGCCATATCGGCCACGCTATGAATCGTATCGATGTCGCCTAGAATCGTAGCAGTTACAACTTCATCGCCATAAGCTCTTGGCTAATCAGTAGATAGACGAGCTTTGACAAGATCGGCGGTTTGGAGAACATGTCTACGTTTGCCAACGCGATGCTCGTTTCTATTAGTGGCAAGTTACCGGTATAGGGTGTCCCGACAAAACTATACGTAGTCTCATTTTGACTACCTTGCCATACTCCTGGCAAGAACTGAATGACCGCAAAGTGAAATTCCTTGCCCGAATTGAGTACTTAGTAAGTGGTGCGCAAAACGGTTATGCCTGCGATCTGGTATCGGCTTGATTAAACAAGATATTCACAGGCATCGGGCAATGCATGCAGATGAAAATCATCAGCTAATGTTGTGAGTGTTTTTAGTTCCCAATAGCTATGTACATAGTCAGATAAATCCTCTGGTGGCTTTGTGTATGCATAGAAAACGGTCGATGGATACTGCACAAGGAAGAGGCAAGTAGGGCAATGACTGCGTGGTGGAGATTGATTAAGTGCCAGATGTGTGTTGGAGTCGACTGATGGGGCTAAGCAGGGGTGTTAGAGGGTGTATTGGCAAGTAGCTAACAGTTGAATTACTGATGAAGACGACGCGTCACGATGCCATGGATGTCGGATTTTGGTGTGGCAGTTTGGTGTCGATACTTGCTTAATTCTTCCTATACTTAGTCCGGCAGCTACACACGAATCGATCTGGTCGACATGCGCCTGTTGCGCTGACGACAACGTCTGCTGTAAATCGAACAAGCCTCTCCAACTGCCTTCCCAGTCGATGATATCAATCTGCGAGGCGCAGCAGCTTCGTACTCTCAAAGTTGGAAACGAAGTGCAGGAGAAGCAGGCGGCAGTACGGCTATGATCCTCTTTTCCTCATCCCTTTCGATGCGCGTGACATCATCTACATCTGTCCGCGGACTATTGATCGCACAATCGTGTTGGCGACCTATCCGCACTTGACTGGCAGGGGCAAGACAAGGCCAATCCACGGTCGAAATGCACGAAGAAAGCAGAATTGACATCTTCGACCGTAAAATCGTTGCTGTAGCGGACCCGTTCTCCACGAAAGACGTCGCTACTGTTGCCATTGCGATGACTGAGACAGGGTATATACATTTCCCCTTAACGATCGCACAAACTGGTATCTGACCTTCAGCGCAGAATACTTTGACGGCCCTGTCCTATTAAGGTCCTGGCGTGGACAGCTTGAGCCTGCTCATACGCGGCGAGTCCACAAAAAACGCCGAACACACAATACAATCCATGGCGATGTCATCAAGACTCCGGACAATGCAGGTATTATCCATGAGTGTCGCATTCCTGCAAGGATATTCTTGAAAAACACACCAGCGTGAACGAGTATTTCAGCTGCATATGCTCCAGTGAAAATGGAGAATAAAATGCCGATCAAATAAAGTGACAGGAACGAACTGATACTGGAAAATATCATCACCCGTACTGGTGAAAACGATTCCAGCTTCTGCCGGGCCAGTTTCAGAATCACGTAAAGGCAGAGGGGCTGTAGGGAGGCGTAGCGATATCCGAGAACAAGCAAAGTAAGGCCAACCCACTCGGACATCCAATCCGCAGTATTATACAAGAACGGCGCAATTGCACTGAAAATCAGCAGAATAAAAATATCTACAAGTACTATCGAAAGCGTAAGCTTGAATGTACCAACAGCCGGTTTCATCGAACGTGGTTCGCCTCGACCATATATGCCCCCAATATTATTCGGTGATTGATAACTCCAATATCGAAACAAATACCTCGATCGGTAAATTGAGTCTGGATAGCATCCTCGATAGTATCGTTCGATCGATTCATTTCGAGATAATAATCCAAATTCGAATTGAAGCTGAAAAGCGAGTTGATATCGTCATATACATTATCCCGTTCGCCAGTTGGACGTGCGTTGAAATAGTCAGCATTGATTTCTTCGAGCGCCGGTAGTTCATAATGCACCATCATCATCATCATCATCGACCTCGCCTCGATGCGTTCCTCTTCGGTTGGTGCTACCAGACAGACATCATGTTCGATGCTGGCAAATTTTCGTGAAAACCCGCAATAGCTTATCTGTAACTGGGCTGAATAAGAACCATCCAGGCTATCAAGCCGCTTTTTGTTTTTCTTTATCACAAAAGCAACGTTCGCGAAAGCAACCGCACTCCTCTGCCTGGCGGCTAGGCGTCGAACGTGGTCGACAATGCCGCTGAACACGGCGTTGTTGGGTATCAAGGGTGGGCCTGCAATCCGAACTGGCTCATCCATGCCAACCTCCAATCTCCTCTGCTTTGAAGAGCAACAGATTGTGTCGATTGCGCGCTGGGTGTGACACGAGGGCTTGTGGACCAGCGTGTGCAATTGAAGACGCGTTCCAGGATATTCATTACCCACCTGCCGGTTCATTACCTGGAACTGGGACCCTTGCTGCACACAGCATGGACTGCCGGTTTGAAAATCGACAGTGAATGTTTGGGGCCCTAAAGGCCTCGGCGATTACTGGGGCAGATTCCTGGCTTCCATGAAAGCGGATATCGATATAAGGGTTGAAAATGAGGGGCGTTCTGAATTACGAGGCCTGCTGCAAATACATATAATAGACGAAGGGGTCGTATTGGAACACAACGGGTTGGCTGTCTCTGCCATTCGCACCGAACACCTGCCATTGATGACTGCGTTGCGTTGTCATTAAAAAGCGCATCGAAGCATGTCGTGTTTTCGGGCGATACCGCTCCGATTACGGCTCTGGAAGATTTCGCTCGAGGCGCCGACCTGCTCATTCATGAAGCTATGCTGGAAAGCGCTCTTCCGGCACAGTTGGAACGTGTCGGTAACAGCAGTGTCTATCTGATGGCCCGTTGGTTACAATCACACACTTTCGCGCATGATGCAGCCAGAACCCAATTTGGACCTTACCATAATTGGTTTAACGTTGGAGTGGTCAACCTTTCAGATCGAGGTACATCGTTTCAAGATAATCCTAGTCTCTGCAGACTTCCCAATGTGTGATCTTGGTGTAGGGCAAATAGCTATTACCAATGATGTTTTCTCTCGTTCTACTCTTCCGGATTTGATCACAGAGAACACTGTTATTAAAGGTACGATTGGCTACGCGGAGCGTGCCAATTTGCCAAAACTCCCAGTCATAGGAATGATCTGAGCTGTGCGGATTTTGTACGACAAAATGGATTGCTTGTAGAAGTGTTTCTACATCGGAATTCAATTCTAATTCGTAGAGCTTATGACGAGGATGTCCATGTCTTTTCAACGCTTCCGCATGGTAAACAAGGTTACTGATTGTTTTCTGTTGGTAACTATACTGAGCATTGTTATTGCTTCGCAGAAACAGATCAGTACATTCACCATCAGGCCCTCTACGCAGTTCGTCCGGTATTCCCCCGTGTGATTGAACACCAAAATCGGCACATTGACTATCACCTGCCCATTCATTCCCAATTCGCTCGAGCTGCATTTCTCCGTGCTGAAACTTTGCACTCCTTGGCAGCAAACTAAGCCTCTGAGGATAAAATTCCTCCAGCCTGAAGTCGGGGTTAGTGTCTTGTATATTATTAAGATAGTGACCAATGGACCAGCTGGCAAAGGAGGCGGCATTGCCCCAATTGTTCTTTCTGGTTCTGGAGATTGCGGCGGTCAGCGGATAGACCTCTACGGCCAACCAGTATTGCAGTTCGTTTTTATGCCAATCAGTCCAGCCAGGGTAGCCTTCCAACAGTATTGCTGACTCAATCAGTAAAGGAACCAGCCAACTCAACGCCAACGAACATTGATTAGCGCCGTTGTAAGTCACGACTCCATTGACGTACTTGAATCCATCAGATTGGGTAAGTTCCTTTATTAGGTCCCGCGCCTCTTTAGCGTATATCCCCTCCCTCGTAAAATAAAATGCTAGCACTTTGCCGTAAATTAGCTGCGCTGCAGAATGGAGTACGCGTTCTCTGTTAACAGAATCGTTTTCACGATGGCACAATTTCGCCCCGTTGACTGTAGTTGTCGTGTAGCTAACCCCATGGTTTGGGTACGGCCAGGCTTTTTCAGCTTCCACGAGAACATCTCTAACATTATCGGAATGCGGGGGTTCGTTATTGAGCGCGCGCAATCTTATATCGTCAAGCTCGGAAGTCGTCGTCAAAAACCCCTCGGCATTGAAAGTATCTGCATGAGCGGGCAAGGTAAAGGCGATAATAATCAATATCTGTACGAATACGAAAATTAGCTTTTTATATATATTCATTTTCAATTATTTCTCAGCAGCGTAATTTGGGTTCACCAGGGTTCGCGTTTTAAGTGAAATGCAGATCGCGGACACGCCTGGCACATCCTCGTGTGTCCGCAGAACATGGGAAGCGACAGTCTATATACCGCTTCCATCGTGTTCGGAAACACTGCACTCAAAGGCGCTCCTGTTTGCAGTAGGCCGGGTACTGAATGGTTTTATCTTCAGAGGCTGGCGCAATCGCTATGAGTGTGTTGTAGTCGCCAGCGTAGACTAGGCTTTGACTTTGATTGGTACGGTTAATACCAGCATCGATCAATGTCCTTGCGCAGTTATTGGAAATCCATGTTCTTCCCGTGACGCCTGTCCCGTTGGGCTTCATCCAGAAATATTGGTTGGCGATGTCGTTTTGAAAAAAAAGGTATCCAGAGTCACCGTTACGGACATTGCAGTACGATGGCAACGAGTTCACCTGAACATTGGACAGCGCCTGCGCCTGCGTCGCTGTACCTCCGCGTCGCTCAGCCCCACCGTTCATCAAACGAATTGCACAGGTATAGTTCACAGCGTGCCAAGTGGCTGGACTCACGGAATTGTCGATGAAGCGCAACCGATTACCGTCGCCAGGATTCTCGTAAAATACGATACTGCCCGTCATTGGTAGAGACTCGTTTGATGTCGGCGGTGATGTGTCATCCGATCCTTGGTAGGTGAAGGTCGGATTATCGACGTTACCGTTGTAGCTGACATAGGTGCGGACAGTGATGCCGTCGATGAACTCTGGCCAATTCATGGCGGCTGGATCGAATCGAAACATGCCACTCGCATCTGTGGCAACCGCGCGATTTGTCAGGCTTCCGCTTGTCGATTCAGCAGTGAAAATGACGGTCCATGGCTCGGAAAGCCCTGAAACTTGCCCGGCAACCACGGGGCCGGTGTCATCGACTTGCAGGCTGATCGTTGAAGGGTTGGGTGTAGTAGGACTATCATTTCCCGTGTCGGGACATAGGCCGAATCCCGACGTTGGTTGGTTGTTGGTTCGGAGATCATCAGTGAAAATCGGAATCGAATAGCATGTGAATGTCAAGTTCACTTTGCTATTCGCGTTGTCGTTTGGCGTTGGCAGGTAAGGATTGTTTGGCAACCAAGGGCTCTTTGCCTGTCCTGCGATTTCCCACCCCAGATCCGCGATGGTCCAATTCGAATCGAGAACAGGTTCCTGGCGGCCATCAGGGTATTCGATGGTGTCGGGATTGCGTGAAAACTCCTGGCTCTCTACTTCAACCAAATGCTCTAGAACGGCTCTGACGTCAACGCTCTCGCGTCCCTCTGACGGATCGTAATTTGTATCACGTATCAACAGATAGGAAGCACGCTCTCCTGCATCGCCTGGCAATCGTCTATACACTTCATAGGTATGCTCGTCGTTGATGTAGGGTGAGAACTTTTTGTATTTTTCGTTAGAGAAGTCGTTGTTTATCGCCTCTTGCCGTAGCGATTCACGTTCACTGCTGTAGTGTTGTGCGACGGTCACGTCGATGGAGCCAAGGTTCCAGATATCTTCACTAATCGGAGCTCCGAGATCGATCTCGCCGGTTTCTGCATCTGTTTGGTACTCTACGAATTTCGCTCTCGTGCCTTGACGTTTGTTTAGCCAGATAATGCTCTGAAAATGCCACTTGCCAACAGGTGGTACTGCGCCATAGTCAACTGCGTAAGTCATGACGGTGCCGGTATTGTTTCCAGGAAGAGACGCCAGGTCGGCAATCGTGGTGAATCCGAATCCTTGAACGTGTGAGTCGATATAATCACGTACTACCGAAATGTCGAACTCGTAGTGCTGATATTGGCCTGTGGGTAGACCGCTTTGCTCTGGATTCTTATTTTCCCAATCCACCCCAAAGCCACGACCTGGCCCACCATTGATCTCGACTCGACCGTACTTGACAATGAAAGGACCTTTCCAACCGTCAGTATTGCCATTACGCTTGAAGAAGCGATTGATCGATAAGCCATCAGCGGGATGACAGCTAGGCTCCCACTGAACGTAGGAACGAAAGTCATTCACGAACGCCGTCTCGTCCGTGCCTGTGAATGGGTATTCGAAGCGATCATCTGACGGATCACACAGCTCTCGTGCGTTTGCCTCATTGCCCGCAATATTTACGAGGATCAAACCGATTGCAAAAAATGTCTTGCGAAGTGGTGTCATAGTCGTTTCACGAGTAGCCAAATGATGTGGATCTGTCTGATAAGCAGAACAGGGCGCACTTGTTGTACCGTCTAGAGACGTGTGTTGCCTTGCAGCTTAGTCCATGAGTCAGTATTCGAGTAAAAACGACTAGAGCTAGTAAGAAATTTTTTAACAACGCATCCTTTCATGATGTTTATGCGGAGACGAAATGCAACGAGCATCACCGATGATTTTAGAAAGTAACATACCCTCCAATTAGCCAGTATGAATATTTGGAAATATTCTTTGCGATCCTGGTCCAGGCTAAAGACACTGTCATCTTTCGTGCAAGGGCGCATCTTTTCTTTTTTCTTTATGTAAGCTACATCCTCGACGCAAAGCCGGTTGTTCAGAATACGGTCATATTCAAGTATGGTCTGCAAACAGCCTTGAACCGGACTTACGACAATATTTTTTCAGTGATATGCTCAATATGAAGTGTTGCATTGACCCTTTAAACCTAAGACGTCAAACGTTAGATTTACTCGAAAAGATATTTTCAGGATTAAAAGACGGTACGATGAATGTCGTATTTCATTGAATATCGGTAAAACAAAGTACTCCAGAATAAAATGAAACACACAGACCTCGATTACATTTTTCACTATACCGATGTTACAGCTGCCTTATCCATAATTAGAGAAAGAGAATTCTGGATCTCTAAACATGGATCGATGAATGATTCCTCAGAAGGAAACTATTGTCCGTTAATAGCTCATCAATATTTGATTAAAGAACATGAGCGTTACGCCTCGAAACGCAAGTATGACGAAGCTCAATTGTTGCTTGACATCTGTAAAAATATACTTCAAAGCTTGAACCACGATTCATATATTTTAAGCTTCAGCAAAAATGGTGATTCATTGTCACAATGGCGAGCGTATACTCCCGAAGGGGGATTTTCCATAGGATTTCCAATCGATAGAGTTCATTCATTTTGCAAAGATAATGGCTTTCCTGATCTTGTAAAATGTAGCTACGATGCAGAAGCACACAACGAAACAATATGTAATATTGTTGATAGTGCCTTAGGCAACGGTGTTGCGGGTATGGATTCCATGGCGATTAACGCAGTTTCTTTAAAAATGATTGACGAATTGGACG
>Ga0209828_1002409_pt1 | contig 15559 bp, 11 predicted proteins | sample MaitaG_FD_187429 | JGI IMG/M metagenome (GOLD analysis project Ga0209828, IMG submission 187429) | Marine algal microbial communities from Maine, USA - Maine_Asex2 metaG (SPAdes) (version 2) | ecosystem: Host-associated > Algae > Red algae > Unclassified | place: Maine, USA | collected 2015-01-05 | reverse complement strand
TGAACAAGCAGCGCCTGGCCAATGCCTCAGATTCAGCTGCATACAGCGGCTCGGTCTGGCACGCACGTTCCTTGAATTTTCAGGCCTACACTAACCGGGCCATGATCGCAAATCAGGTATCGATTGGCCAGGCTACTAGCCTCCATTCATGGGCTGATTACGCGTACACAATGGGGGAAAATGCAGAAAGGGTCTTTGGTTGGATCCCATTCGTAGGCTCCTTTGTTACAACCTTTGCACAGATAATAAAAGGTATCTCTACGGTGGTAAGACCTGTAGCAAAGGGGATGATTCAGGTTATTACACCGATAAATGAAGCCGTTGGAATAGCCCAGCAGGCGATGTTTTCCAGTAGTTTCGCAGCAACGCCAGATATCGTAAGGAACGTTGCCAAAGCAAGCGATTCGCGTTTTACCGCTGATACCGGGTTTACAGCACTTGGGCTAACTACCAATCTGAACAGTTGGTCAGAGTTCACGCAAGAATATACAACCGAAGACTCTGAGGATGTGTTTGATCGCACTAAGCTAATTAATGACTCTCGGGATAAGTTCAGTAGCGATCGAAATTGGGATTTTTTCGATGATTTTTGGGTTTACTCCACACCATTCACAAAGCATAAGGTAATTCGTGAAGGGGAAACCTGGTTGGCGATGGATACATCTGGCGATGAGCCTCGTTGGGAATGGGTCGCCAAAGATACAGCTGGCTTCCACACGAAGGTTTGGCGTGGCTGGAGAGGGACAAAACGATATGAAGTTCCAATTGCGTGGGGCGCTGCTTACGCAAGCGATTCCCAAAGCGACAGTTTTGTGATACCCGCCTGCCGCAACTCTTTAAATTTTGGTCAGGAAGCATGCCGTAACGATTTTGGCTATCACAATGAAGATACACAACACTTTGCAGATGCCAAGCGTGAAGCTTTGGATGGCTACAAGGGAATCAATACATTTAGATCCATCAGTGAAGCTGTTCGAAATCCCACTGAAGGGCAAGCTGTGCTGAGATTGAAGACAGAAGTTTCGATGGATATGAGCGATGTTAATTCCAGTGATAAATTTGTTACTAATCAAGAGCCGTTCAAAACTGATCTGGTAGGCCCAGGGGATGTCATATCTTCTATCAGTGTGGCGGAAGTTTATTATCGTAGGCCAGAAGCCTACTGGGATACAGACGCATTTGGAAAAGCTGTAGGAGAGAACAAACGCTTCGAACCTGCCAACGGATACAATCCCTACTGGGATGTTCGCTTGGCCGCTGTAGAGTCTGTAGACCGCTTGGCTGCCTTGGGCATGCGTGGTGATTTCAGTGGTGATACAAGCCTTCCTGGGGGCGTGACTGCGGAAGCCCTGGCAAACTATGATCCACCCTCCACGGAGGAAGATGACGAAACAGAAGGTGGTGGCAATACTGATGACGGTGTCGGCACACTACCAACGTTCGAAGGTGCCACCCTCGCGTCTGTCATGGGAGTGCCTGACACAGCAGTTGCTGCGCTTGTTGCCCAAAATCCCGGAGACTTCGTTGCAGCAGCGGTGGAGGGGTTTATTCCGGCCGAACAAATTAAAGAGGAAATACAGGACCAAATTGAAGAGCAAGTTGAGGATGCTGCGCGAAGGATTCTTGAAGCAGCCTGGAATGCAGCAGTTGACACATACGTAAGTCCAGAAGCTGTTCAACGAGTTGAGAACTTGCAGCAAAACGCCGAGACTGCCTTGGCGCTGGGTGAGGGTCTGTCAGAGCAATACGAGCGTCTTCGTGATCAGGTGCAAGCAGATTTTCAGACAGCGCTGGTAGACGAAGTTGCGGAATACGAGGGGATACTTACGCCGCTTGTAGATCTTGTTGGTACAACGGAAACCGAACTGGAAAATGTTATTGCCGATATAGAGGCCTTTGATGGTGTTGACGCCGAACTGAATGAAAGAAGAACAGTTTTAGAAACAGAGTTGGCAGGATACCGACAAGAAGTAGAAGACCTCTATGGTGATCTGCGTACAGATTTGACCAACTACCTCATGGATAGAATCGAGCACTACGGGCGTGGTTTCATTGACAATTTTCTACCGTTTGAAGAGATGATGGATATAACGGATTTTCTTTTAACCGATTATCTTGAAACGCCACCAGAACTTCGCGACATAGACGATATAGACTTAGCGGACAAGCTTCCATGGAATGAGGATGATGAAGGATGAAAATGCAGCGTGGGGCCGCTCTGACCGAAACTTTTGTATTAATGTTGGTGCTTGTGCCGCTGATGTTCGGTATACCCATGATCGGGAAAATTATTGATCTAAAGCAAACAACGGCTCAGGCCAGCCGGTATACGGCTTGGGAGGCTACAGTCAATCTGAGTGGGGAGAAGCCTGAAAATGTTAAGGAAATATTCTACTCAAATCATCTTGCCCAGATTGGTGGTGATACCTCAGCCCCTCATGCTTTGTGGGGTGGCAGTCGAGAAGAGGGCGATGTTGATTCAGATGCTCCAGCTTCAACAGAGCGAGATGTTGAGAATGCATTCTGGATTCCCACGCATGCTGATGTACGTCTTGACGAAAATACTGGTGCTGCAGACCCTTACAGCAGTGCCTATGGCAATGGAGTGAGTGGTAATGTCACTAACGCAATTCAGGACATGGTCGTAAAGACGGGAGATGCTGCTGCAGGCCTCACGGGTGGGCGTTGGCTGGATGATGGTACTCAAAATAGCATGGTTCGTGGCGAGGTGAGTGCAACAATCGAGGACAACGGCTGGTTTGGGGATCTTGAGTTTACCGACTCTACAGTTATCATGCATGACAACTGGAGTGCCAGTAACGATGATCAGGCTGCCAGGCGCGTGAGAACGTTTGTACCTGCGGGTGCAATGGAGGACCTTGGCAACGGGTTCGCATTGCTTGGCAACATGCCATTGTTTAAAGAGTTGCTAAATCTGGACGAAGCCTTTGGGCATGTCAACATGGATCCGCTACCTGCTGGCGAATCCCCATTTGTGCCGGGTAGCCGGGTAGAAAGACATGTATTACAACCCTACGTGGAGTGAAAAGTATGTTGGGAAGGAACCTGGACGAAAACTCTGCGCGACTAGCGCATAGGCTTTTTAAGAATATATATTGTTTAGTGGGCGTTTTTATATTCAGCTTGAATTCCGGCAACGTCTACGCGGATGCTGCAAGATTACATGACATAGAGTTGCCAGCTAATGCAACTGCCAAGTCAATAGCGACGAATGTGGTGCAGCATGGTCACAGGATGTCTATGGCAGTTCTTTTGCCTCAGAGTCCTATCGAGGATGTGCTGGAGTTTTACAGGCAGCTTTGGGAGCAAAGTGATTCTGAACTGCCAGGCTTTCTTGAAGATCAATCTGAAGGTTGGAACATCATTAGTAGCATTGACGATGGCTGGAACCGCGTGATGCAAATCCGCAATAGCACAAATGGTGTGGAGGCGTATTTGTCAGTTTTGGAGATACAGCCTATTTCCGACCGTCCTTATCGCGGCATACTGCCGAGAGATGGAGTGCTTGTTTCTGCCTTGTCAGGCGAAGAATTTAACAAACCTACCCAAACTGACGTAGTGTTCAGTAAGCAACGCGAGCAAGCAGTGGCTGGCTTCTATAGAAATCATTTTAATACAGAGGGCTGGAGCATTGTTTCTGACCGCAAAGTAAAAGGATCTTTTGTACTACTTATGCAGCGTAACGGAGCACAAGCTGAAGTTGTTGTAACTTCGGTTGATGACGGTAGTGTTGCTGTATTGAATATGGTTGGGGACAATGAATAAATCTTTCCGTTCTAGGCTTGAGGTCAGACAAAATAGGCGTCAGGAGGGATTTACAAGTGTTGAATACGTGCTTGCTACTACGGTAGTCATCTCGATATTATGGCTACCGTTCCCTGGGTCGCAAGGCTTGTCGGCTGTAGGTATGCTGCTAGCGGGATTACGAAATTTCCAAATGCATACCACCTTTCTTTTATCGCTTCCCTAGTGGAGTGCAATGGTTGGAGTTGTAGAAGTTGGAGTTGTAATAGTTTCAAGTTCAGATTTGTATTTTATTTCGAGGAGTAATTAATGGTTGGTCAGGGAAGCAATGCGCCTAAGAAGCGATCATTTAAGCACATCTTTATGTTCGTGCTTTCATTAGCGATAGGAGCATTTGGGGTGTTCTTCTCGAAGCAATACATTGAAGATCAAATAAATGTATATAAGGCACAACTGGATAAAACCGAACCTATGGTGTCGGTTGTCGTGCCAAACAGAAAGCTACTTCGAGGCGAGTTGGTCACAGCCGAGGTACTAAGCCTTCGAGAAATTCCTGAACAATATGCAGACACTAACAGTGTCGGTGAGGCTGATTATTCTGTTGCCTTGGGGCAAAAAGTGGATTTCGATGTCGATGAAGGCCGTCCTTTGCTTTGGGCACATCTCGAGGGCGGGCAATCCCCCACCTTTAGCGGTCAGGTAACAGCGGGACTGCGTGCGCTTACTGTGCGGGTTGACGAGATTAATTCTATTTCCGGTTTTCTCCAGCCGGAAGACATGGTTGATTTATTGCTCAGCCACAGCTCAAGCGGTAGTCAGGAAATATTCCCCCTTATTGAGCGCCTTGATGTCATTGCCACGGGGGAGCAGACTGTTGTTGACAAAAATGGTAGCGCTGGAAATAGAAGTTTTTCCACTATCACAGTGCAAGTTACACCCGACGAAGCTCAGCGCATAACGCTTGCACAGTCGGTTGGGACCATAACAGCTGTATTGCGAAACCCTGATGATGAATCTCCGATAGCCGGCGGCACAATGAATGTTCGAGCACTTTTAGGGATCGCGCCGGAGCTTGTGAAGCCGCCGCCACGGCGTAAAACACCCCCTCCACCACGCGTTGAATTTATTGTTGGTGGATCATGAATTCTTGGCAAAAACAGGATGATAAGCCATTGAGTTATGCAGTAAAAATGGAAAACAGAGTTTGTTTGTTTGCAGTCGCTGCTATGACATTTGTTAGTGTTCTACTGATACTTGCCTTGCTGATCAGCACTGCCACACATGCCGACGAACTGGAATGGAGAGATATTGGCAAGGCTCGAAATGTTCAAACCAGCAACGCTCCTGATGCCGATGGCTGGCAAGAAATAGTAGAAGGTGATTCCGGTGACAGTGAGTGGACGCCGGTGAATCAAAAAACACCTGCAGTCTTGCCACTGGTACCTGCCACGTCTCTGGAATCAACCGACGGAGAAGTTGTAGAAGATGCCATGGCAACTATCGAACCAAGGATTATAGAATTTGGTGACGAAGGCAGTCGAGTTGAAAATACGGTGGTCGGAGATGATGAGTTGCTTGACCTTGCTGCTGAGCCAGTTCTGTCTTTGGAGACAGCAAATCTAGACATGTTCGCAGGTGAGCTGAAGGTGCTTGGCAAGGTAGATGTCACTCGTGTTGCGATAGGCAATGGCGGTATAGTCAGAGCTGAAATCTTGAAAACAGGAGAGTTATTGATCATTGCTCAAGAGGCGGGCAGCACATCCCTGAGGCTCTGGAATAAAGATGAAACACAGAGCAGCTATAACATACGTGTCACTGAAGAGGATCTTGAGACCCGCGTTCGGATGGAACAAATGGTTCGAATGCGGGTGCGGATGGTAGAGTTTCGTAAAAGCGCGTTGGGTCAGCTTGGGATAGATTGGTCTTCAGGTACTGCTGGGCCCAGTTTTGCAGCCGCCGGTGATGCTATTGGTAACAACCTGTTCAGGCCTGCTGCAGAGGGTTTCTCAAACTTGCCAAACCGGGTACAACCTTTTTCCACCTACTTTGGTATTGCCTCTAACATAACATCGAAGATTAACTTCTTATCGCAAAATGGTGATGCAGTAACCCTCGCTGAGCCCGTACTGAGTGCGATGAACGGTGGTACAGCAAGTTTCCTGGCAGGTGGCGAAGTTCCTTATCCTTCTGTCGGTGAGAATGGTCAAACTATCGTAGAGTTTAAGGAATATGGAATCAAGCTTAACGTTGCACCGACTATTGACAGTGCCGGGAATGTCAGGACCTTCGTTGAAACAGAAATTAGTCAACTTGATTCAGCAGTTTCAGTCAACGACACTCCGGGGCTGCTTACACGACGAGCTCAAACAGAATTCAATGTAAGTTCTGGTGAAACAATTGTAATATCCGGCTTGTTGAGTGCAGATAGCAGTGACGATGTAAATTATATTCCTGGCATAGGTCGTTTGCCCATCATTGGAAAGCTGTTTAGCTCTAAGAACAAACGAAATACAGTCACAGAGCTGGTGATATTTGTTACACCAGAAGTCATTGAACCTAACAAGTCTCTTAATACCGAAAGAGAAATCCAACGGTATAAAGAATCATCACAACGGTTGCAGAAGGCACAGCAACAATTGCCAATAATGGAGTAAGGCCATAGTGTTTGATTTCCATTATCAGATTGGTACTACCAGACGTAAGCTTCATCGCGTCAAAAGTGATATGTGTAGCATTGGTAGTGCAAGAAACAACGACTTGATTCTTGACACTCGAAAGATCGGGAAGCGTCATGCGGAGCTAAGAATGCGGCCTGATGGGGTGCATATAAGAGACCTTGGAAGTCTAAGCGGTTGCTGGGTCAACAGGGAGCGTGTCATGGAACACGGCCCATTAAATGACCTTGATGAAATAGTTATTGGGGATGTCAGTGTTGTCCTTAGTGCTCAGACGGGCGAATTACGTGTAGCTTCTGATACGACTCATACAGATAATGACCGAAGTGTAGATTCAAAGGACCAGACATTTGTTGATGACGCCCATCTTTCTGATGATGCAAACCATGCAACGTCTGCTCCGGCAGAGAAGCGTTCTTTGTTTCGAGCGTTTGGGTTTGGACAATTTGACAAGCACAGCAAAAAGTCAATAAAAGATACGGCAGCGATACCAGCAGAACAAGAGCCTGACGTTAGCGAAGACGCTACTCAGTCAACTGTGATGAAAAATAGCGCGAATGAGGTAATTGCAGGTAGTCAGAAATCGTTAAATGAAGTTCTGGAAGAGAGAATCTCTGAAGAGCCTGACGTTGTAGAGATAGACGATGGTGCGGGAGCTCAAATAGCCTATTGGTCAACGGTTATTCATGATCAGCTGCTTTACCAGATGGACCTGCGTCGTAAAGATGTTAACAGGATGAGTGATGATGAGCTGCGCACTGAATCAGTGGCTTTAATCGATACCATTACGGAGTCGTTGCAAAGCGATTTCCCCCCCGAAATGGACCAGAAAACGTTAAAGCAGAACGTACTGAATGAAGCAGTAGGCCTTGGCCCTCTGGAGAAATTTCTGGAAGACCCGGAAGTTACAGAAATCATGGTCAACAATCACCGTGAAATCTTTGTAGAGCGTTCCGGAAAGCTGGAAAGGTCCAAATATCAGTTTAGTAGTGACAGGACCGTCTATTCCGTTATCGAGCGCATTATTACTCCTCTGGGGCGCCGAATTGATGAGGGTAGTCCAATTGTTGATGCTCGCCTCAAGGACGGATCGCGAGTTAACGCTATCATTCCGCCTTTAGCACTAAAAGGTCCTAGTCTTACTATCCGAAAATTTCCCAAGCACAGGTTGCAGTTCAGTGATTTGGTGAAGTTCGGATCGGTTAGTCAAAGCATGGTGGATTTTTTACATATCTGTGTTGATATGAGAAAAAATATCATTGTGTCTGGAGGCACGGGTTCTGGTAAGACGACCTTGCTTAATGTTCTGTCCAATTTTATTCCCGATTCAGATCGTATTGTGACTATCGAAGATGCGGCAGAATTGAAACTGGTGCAGCCGAATCTAGTCTCGTTAGAATCAAGGCCATCCAATCTTGAAGGTAAAGGGGCAGTGCCTATCCGGGATCTTGTCAAAAACTCCTTGCGTATGCGCCCGGACAGAGTTGTGATCGGGGAGTGTCGAGGTGGTGAAGCGCTGGATATGCTTCAAGCGATGAACACTGGCCATGACGGTTCCTTAACCACCATACATGCCAACAATCCGCGAGATGTAATCTCCCGTCTTGAAGTGCTTGTGCTTATGGCTGGCATGGATTTGCCAGTGACGGCTATCCGGGAACAGGTTGCCTCAGCAGTGCACATGATCATCCAGCAAACTCGCTTTCATTGCGGATCACGGAAAATCAGTAAGGTGACAGAGGTGGTTGGCGTGGAGTCCGGCACTGTGCAGTTGCAGGATATCTTTGTCTTCGATCAGCAAGGCGTCGATGAGAATGGCAAGGTGCGGGGAAGTTTCAAGGCTACCGGCAATATTCCTACGTTTTACGAAGAGCTAAGAGAAATAGGCATTGACGTTGATCTGGATGTTTTCAGAAATGGCAACGAGGTAGGACGATAAGAAAATGACTCTTGCAATCGTACTTTTTGCACTATTTATCGGTCTTTCAATGATCGGATATATTGTGTTGAAAAGTAGCACCACAGCGTTTGAATCGGCTTCGGAAAATATCGCTGTAAAAACTGATGGCCAGTTGCGAAAGATGTTTTTGTTTGCCAATACGCGCAAACTTATCGTTTTATACACATTAGCGCTGATTATCGTGCCCGTGGCACTGATTGCTCTAAATCAATCGCCGGTCGTCGCTGTGATCGCTGTCATCGCGTTGTTGCTGGCGCCAAGAATCATTCTGAGCAAACTGGCTCAAAGACGAAAAACGTTGATTAACAAGGCGTTGCCAGATGCTTTGGCTCAAATTGCTGGCGCTATGCGCGCGGGCGCGACATTTACAAGCGCCATGCAGTCCATGGTAGAGGAGCAGAAAGGTCCATTAGGTCAGGAATTTGGACTTATGTTGCGAGAGCAAAGATTAGGTGCTCGCCTGGAGGATGCTTTGGATAATCTTGGTGAACGCGTGCAATCAGAGGAGATGGATCTGGTCATCTCTGCGTCGCTTATCGCTCAGGAAGTGGGTGGTAATCTTGCTGAAATACTGCAACGTTTGTCCGATACAATTCGGCGCAAGCTTGAGATGGAAGGCAAGATCAAGGCGCTGACATCGCAGGGAGTTTTACAGGGATACGTGGTAACAGCTCTGCCACTATTTATTCTCTTCGCATTGTTATTTATCGAGCCAGAAGCCACAAGACCTATATTTAGTGGAATCCTGGGGTGGGGATTTTTGTTTGTAATAGTATCGCTCCAGTTGATAGGTGGATTCATTATTCGCAAAATTGTGAGTATTGATATATGAGTATTCTGGTACTCAGTGTGGCTATCGGGGCTTTTATCGGGCTACTATTTTGGCAAGTGTGGTCGATTTTCGCCGGGGTACCTATTGAAGATAGGCAATTCATGGACCGGCCCCCCTTGGGCTTTCGTGTTGTGTGGCCGTTTATAGAGCTTTGGGTGCATAATTTTGGTCACCACATAACTGAAGAGACCGTTAAATTAACGACGCTTAAGCTCAAACGTGCAGGTGTTGAGTACACCGTCTCCGCCCAACAATTTATTGCGTCCCGCTTCATTTCAGCCATTGTGTTTTTTACCATTCTCATGCTGATTGGTTTTTCACGTGATCTTAATATTCTTCCTTTTGCGCTACTTGCCGCTGTTGGCGGCTACTTCTATCCTGGCTTATGGTTGAAAGAGTCAGCGCAGAAGCGTGGCACGGAGATCGTACGAGCACTGCCGTTTTACCTTGATATCATCACCTTGTCTGTTGAGTCAGGTAGCAATTTGACTGGAGGCATAACACAGGCGGTACAAAAATCAGCTGATTCCCCGCTACGGCGAGAATTCAGTCGTGTGTTGAGAGATATTCGTGCGGGTCGTTCCCGGGCTGAAGCTATGCGTGATTTAGCAGATCGCACGGGCAGTCTTGCGATTCAAAATGTAGTTAGTAGTCTGATACAGGCAGAAAAAACGGGATCGAGCCTGGGCCCTTTGCTGCGTGCGCAATCAGAACAATTGCGAACAGAGCGCTTTCAGATTGCTGAGAAGTTGGCAATGGAGGCGCCGGTTAAATTACTTGGTCCCCTAGTAATGTTTATTTTCCCCTGTACTTTTATAGTGCTTATTTTCCTCGTTTTAAGTAAGGCTATACAGGCAGGCGTACTTACCTGGCCTCCAATCATTTGGGCTTATCATTGGCCAGGATGATCATCATGTTCCCGTGTTTATCAATTTTTCCTGTCAGGCAGATTTTAGCGAGTATCAAATGAAGACGATAAATGGAATTAAGTTTGTGACGTCAGCAAGTAGAATGTTGGCGCTTGGATGCACTGCCCTGTTGGTAATTGCGTGTGAGCAGACACAACTGCCAATAGGTGCGCAGCTGAGCATATCTCCAGATGCCAGAACACTAAATATCCCTGATCGAAGAGATGCCGATGGCAATTGCTTCGTCGATCCGGGTTCTTATGTTGATCAGGCGATAGTGTTGGCTATGGTTGATGGTTCTGGATCGCCTCTGGGTGATGTTGAGATAAGAGTTTATGTAGATTTTAGCGGAAACACATTCCCCGGCCCGGGTGTCATGGCTTTGTATGATGATAGAACGGGGAATAACAACGGCATTATTGACGACTTCGAACTGGTCAGCGGTGAAGGTGAGGACATCGTAACGGTTAAAACTGACTACTATGGGGGTGACCGACCATTGCTTTTAAGGATTAATACATCATGTCCTTTTAAAGGTGACGTATTTGCTTACAGTGATGGTGTTACAGCAACATCAGCGATTGAGCTTGTTACTGCAGAAGACAGCGGCGGTGGTTCGTGAATCACTCGCATATTGACGAATTTGATACTGATAAATTGTCAAATACCGTTTTAGAAACCAGTGTGGATGCGTCGGTCCTAGTGCTTAGCGTGTTCGGTACGAATGCTCTAAAGGCCTATGAAGCCAATACGTTTCTAAGCCGGCTGCGCGGTTTACACGCTCACCTACCCATGGCTCATGATGAGGCGCTGTTAATTACTCCCTGCAATGCGATACATACCTTTGGAATGCCAATAGCGATCGACTGCATATTTATTGATCATTCAGGGTGCGTTATTGAGGTAAAGACGGTGGCAAGACGCTGGTGGTCAGTATGTCGACGGGCAGCTGCAGTGATAGAAGTAAACGCAGGTGTTAGCGCACAGCTAGGTATTGCTAAAGGCGTGCAGGTTGAACGCAGCAGAGGTCAGTGGTGATGAATATATTGCGTAACACCGGGTTACCATGGGGTTTTAGTAAATTCGATCGTTATTACGCGGTAGTCTTCGTTTGCCTCTTTGTTAGTGGTTGTGCAACGTTTTCATCTGAAAATCCAAATAACGAAAACTTAGCCGCTCAAAACAACGCTTCCTCTAAAGACATTTTTGCGCTGAGTCAAAAAGCTCAGATTGCTTACACAGAGAGCAGAATTATAGAAGCTGTCCAGTTGTATCAGCAAGTGGTTGAGAGAGTTCCTGCCGATTCTGACGCCTGGTTCAGGCTTGGGAATGCCTATGCCCAGCAAGGGGCTTATGAACGAGCAATTCATGCTTATGAGACATCCCTTATCAATGATTCGCAACAACCCAAAGCCTGGTTTAATCTTTCAACAGCCTATTTGTTGAATGCCCAGGCAGCCATGCGTGAGTCCTTCAATCGTATGCGCGCTAATGACCCCGCCCGGACGTTGGTTGACGTGCGACTTCTGGCTATTGAGCAGTTGTTGCACGGACGTATTGAAGAATCCACTACGCAAGGACTGAGAACTGCGCAGTGATTGTCATAAAAAACAAGGAGTAAAGTATGTCTGTCAATCGAATTCCCAGTTTGGCCAATCAAAAAGGCGCCTCTGTTGTCGAGTTTGTTATTGCTGCACCCGTTTTGCTGTTGATGGGCCTGGGTACCTTACAAGCGGGGCTTCTGTATCATAGTAATACGATCCTGAACTATGCAACGTTTGAGGCTGCTCGCGTCGGAGCAACTAAACATGCCATGCCTGACCCTATGAAAGCGGAGCTAGGTATTCGTCTTGCGCCACTTTACGGCGGTGATGGTACGATGAAAAAAGCTGCAGAGGCCGTCGCACGATCATCTGTTGAGGTGGAAAGTCCAGTGAATCTTGATGGCTCCGTGGCGCCTCCTACCAAAATAAAAATTTTAAACCCTACACTCGAATCGTTTGAACAATGGGGGCGTCCAAGCCTTGAATACCTTGAGCGCACGGCCATACCGAATAGTCATTTAAAACACCAGAACCCGGATCTAGGGGCTGATACGCCAGCGATGTCGTTGGCTGATGCTAATCTGTTGAAAATCCAGGTGACTCAAGGCGTAGAACTCAAGATCCCATTTGTGAATCTAGTAGTTTTAAAAGCGCTGGAGCAGTTTGAGATTTTAAGTGGTCCAGACCCGGAAACGCTTGCTTTTTATCAGGCAGGGCGCATACCGCTGACATCTACGGCAACAGTACGCATGCAGTCAGAGGCGTGGAAAGAATCAATAGATTTAGCAAACGCCCCGCCACCCATAGTTGAAGAGCCAGATCCTGTCGTTGCTACTGTACCTGGTGGAGGTGGTACAGAACTACCTTTTACACCATTGCCTGAGCCTGGACCTGAGTGCAATCCAAATGGACTAGACAACGCGATGAATAACCCTCAAACGTCACCTATGATGTGTGAGACTGATCCCGTTGGCGGCACTGATGACGGCGGTAGCAGCCCGATTTGTTGACTTACGTAATTTATTTGAAGTGACGTTATTGAGTGACGTGTAGATAAATAGAACATTATCCAGATGTTTGTTTTAGCAACTGGGCTTTTTTAAGCGATTTTAAGGAAGCGCGATACGATGGAGACGATGGGTAGCATGAACAATGACAGTTCATTTTTAGAAAGCGCTTCGAGAACACCGCGATCAACCCACTGGCTGACAGCACTGTGCCTAATTGCATCGATGCTGTTAACCCCAGCGCATGCCCAGACCAGCCCGGTAACCGGTGGTGAGGATTCGGGTTGTGATCTGAACCCGATCAACGATAACTGTACCGAGGCGATTGGTCAGGCAGACCCTGGCAGTGCGGGCCCATCCAATCTACCTTCTGAAAGCCTGGGCAACCCGATCAGTCTGATGACGGGTAACAAGTTCCAGAAAGAGACTGACTTTGAAATCCCCGGCGCCAAGCTGACCTTTAACCGTCAATACAACAGTGAAAATGGAGACTACAACGTAGGTCTTGGTCAAGGCTGGCACCATAGTTATGCGGTGAAATTATACGATAGCGGTAATGGCTCGCGCGAGATCGTGCAAAGCAACGGAAGCCGTATCCGCTTTACAGGCGATGGTGAGGACGATCAGGGGCGCCCGTTGATGCGAGGCAGTGCGCCGCACTACGGCTATGTCATCCAGAGCGAGACGCATCACGAATGGTATTTGCCCGATGGTCGGATGCTGAAGTTCCAGGGCAGTTTTCTGGTCAGGATAGACTGGCCGGATCAGAACCGTCTGGAGATGTTCTACCGATCGGGGCGGTTGCACAGTGTGACGGATGAGACAGGCCGAGTGCTGCGTTTTGACTATCACGCAGGTGTCAGTAGGCTGACCGGTTATGAAGAGAAACGCTTTGGCGAGCACGCAGGCCATCTGGCGCGTGTGACCCTGCCCGATGGATCGTTGGTGGAATATGACTACGATCAGAACCGTAACCTGAGCCGTGTGCGCTACCCCGATGGCAGCAGCCGGGAGTATCACTACGAGAACCGGATCTACCCGAACCACATGACCGGGTTGACGGATCGAACCGGTGTGCGCTTTGCGAGCTGGGAATACGACGCAGAAGGACGGGCGATCAGCTCCGAGCATGCCAATGGGGTAGAGCGGGTGAGTGTGGAATACCCCGAGCCTAAAGCGGTGGCCGATGGAGAGATCGTCCAGTCACGGGTGACCAACTCGCTGGGTGAGTTAAGCACCTTCACGTGGCAGCAACCGAACGAAGGCACCTCGCCACAACTGTTATCGAGTGAGGGGGCGGGGTGTACGAGCTGCCCACCGACAGGGTTGGCGTACACCTATGATGAGCAGGGTCGATTGCTGGCGGCCGCCAAAACCTCATTGGGCAATGCTGCCGGACAGGATAGTCGCACGTATCGCTACGATGCCCAGGGGCGATTAGCAGAGACGCGCCGCATTGATGTGGGCGGTAATGATGAGTTGGTTGAGCGACGCGAATATGTAGATGAGTTCAGCGCCTTGCCAGCACGGATCATCGAGCCGAGTGTGCGCCCTGGTGAGAACCGTATTCGAGAGTTTGACTATGACGAGGCTGGCCGTCTGCTGAGCATGACGGAGCGTGGCTGGTCACCTGTCATGGATGATGCGATGGGTTTGTCTGGAGGTGGCACGGCAGCGGAGGCGATCACCGGCTGGACACCGATAGAGCGCACGGTACGCCAAAGTTATGATGCGCAGGGTCGTCTTGTGAGTATCGATGCACCGCGAGAAGATGTGGATGATACGTTGCGCATCGAGTGGGATGAGAGAAATCGGCCCATCGCCATCACCAGTCCCGGTATGGCACCGATGAGCACGACAGGGTTCAATACATTGGGTCAGGTCACCGGTTTTCGTTTGGGTGAGCAAGGGCTCGTAAGCGTTGAGTACGACAGCTCGAACCGGCCCAGGAAAGTCACCCAGTACGGTCGAGCCTTACTGTTTAGCTATGATGCAGAAGGGCGCTTGACAGGCTACGAAGGCCCGGATGGTGATCGACATTATCTGGAATACGACGAAGCGGGACAGCTGGCAAAAGTGATCGAGCCGGATGGGACCACCACGCGCTTTGATCGTGATAGCGAAGGTCGAACGAGCGACAACGAGCAATTCAACCGTGACGGCACACTGATCCGCTCGGTGTCCACACTCTATGATGCGTTGGGCCGGATAGGCAGCTCTACTACCCAGAGCCTTACGGCGCAGGGCAATCTGCGAGCAGAGACCCTGCAGCGGGATCGGGGCGAGAACGGTCGACTGGCCAGTGTCACCAACACGCAAACTGGCGATCAATTGCAGGTGGAATACAACGCCTTCGGTGCACTGGCCAGGATCACTGAGCCAGGGACACAGGCAGGTGTTGAGTCCGTGGATGGGATCGACGATGGCCGAGAGCGAGTCGGCGAGCGGATTAGCACAGGCTTTGAATACGATGCAGCGGGCAACGAGATAGCCCTGATTGATGCACGGGGCAATCGCACCGTGTATGTGAAGGATGACTTTGGTCGAGTGGTGGTGCACCACTCCCCGGATACGGGGACTTTGCGGTATCAGTATGACGTAGCCGGAAACCGGATCCACAAAACCGATGCCGATGGAGACATCACCACGTATCGCTGGGATGCGGCCAGTCGCATGGTGGAAAAGCAACGGGTGGATGGGTTTTATACCTACGCCTACGATCCGAGTCACGGCCAGTTGGTTGAAAGTGTTGCCCCTGCCACCACCGAGCGGTTCGGTTACGACGATCGTGCGCGACTGATCAGCCATGAGCGGCAGATAGATGACAAGCGTTTTACGAGCACGTATCGCTACGATGAGAACGGACGT
>Ga0209828_1002406_pt1 | contig 15563 bp, 7 predicted proteins | sample MaitaG_FD_187429 | JGI IMG/M metagenome (GOLD analysis project Ga0209828, IMG submission 187429) | Marine algal microbial communities from Maine, USA - Maine_Asex2 metaG (SPAdes) (version 2) | ecosystem: Host-associated > Algae > Red algae > Unclassified | place: Maine, USA | collected 2015-01-05 | reverse complement strand
TTCAGCGTTTTGCTCCTCCAGATTCTCCTGGGCCTTTTCCATGTTTTCTTGGGCTTGCTGCATGGCCTGCTGAGCTTCTTGCGGGGCCGCGTTCTCTTGCTGTTGCTGCTGTCCCTGCTGTTGCTGTTGCTGACCTTGCTGCTGCTGACCTTGCTGCTGCTGACCTTGCTGTTGTTCGCCCTGCTGTTGTTCGCCTTGCTGTTGCTGACCTTGCTGTTGTTCGCCCTGCTGTTGTTCGCCTTGCTGTTGCTGGCCTTGCTGTTGTTCGCCCTGCTGCTGCTCGCCCTGCTGTTGATGGCCTTGCTGTTGTTCGCCCTGCTGTTGTTCGCCATTCTGAGGGTCGGACGATTGCTTTTGTTCCCCGCCGTTTTGCATTTGGGCGAGGTCTTCAGCGGCCTTTCCTTGTTCTCGCGCTTGTTTGTCGAAGGCTTTTTCCTCGTCTTGGTTTTCGAGGCGGTCACGTTCCTCTTCGAGCTCGGCGAGAGCGTCTTTGAGGTCGTCGAGTGCCTCTTTGGCTTCGCGTTCGGCTCGGCGACCGTCGCCGTCGTTCAGCTTTTCTTCGGCTTGTTTTTGGTTCTCGGAGGCCTTGGCCATTTGTTGCGCAGCGCGGGCTTGGGCCGTGGCTTGTGATTCGGTGACCTGCGGTTCGTCGTCTTGTTCGCCCGACTGCTGCTCGCCCGACTGCGGTTGGCCCGATTGTTGCTCGCCGGACTGTTGTTCGCCGGATTGCTGCTCACCGGACTGTTGTTCGCTGGATTGCTGCTCACCGGATTGCTGTTCTCCCGATTGCTGTTCGCCGGATTGTTGCTCGCCAGACTGCTGCTCGCCGGACTGTTGTTCACCAGATTGTTGTTCGCCAGATTGTTGTTCGCCGGACTGCTGTTCGCCCGATTGTTGTTTACCCGGTTGCTGTTCGCCGGACTGCTGTTCGCCGGACTGCTGTTCGCCGGACTGCTGTTCGCCCGATTGTTGTTTTCCCGGTTGCTGTTCGCCGGACTGCTGTTCGCCCGATTGTTGTTCGCCGGACTGCTGTTCGCCACTTTCTTGTTCGCCGTCGCTGGATTTCTTTTGGGTGCCATTCGGGTCACCGGCTTCGGAGAGTTCGCGGGCGAGTTTTTTAGTTTCTTCGCGGACGCTGTTTTGTTTTTTGCCGACCCTTTTCATCTTGTCGAGGTCACCCTCCGAACGAGCGTCTTGGGTTTCGTCGACGATGCCCTCTTGTTGTTCGATCAGTTCTTTCACCTGGCCGATCTGGCGGTCGAGTTGGGCTTTGGCTTGCTCGGGGTCTGAGAGGTTTTTGCTTTCTTTGAGCAGTTCCTTTTCGCGTTCGATCATGTCCTCGAGTTTTTCCTGCATGTCCTCGAGTTGTTCGATCTCGTTCTTGAGTTCGTCGAGTTCGCTCTGTTCGTAGAGCAGGGTGTCCATCAGTTCCTGCAAGTCGGCGAGCACCTTGTCTTGTTCCTCGGTCGCGGACTCCAGTTTGGCGTCGTCGAGCAGTCCGGTGATGTCGTCCATGCGCGGTGCCATCAACTTTTCTTTGGCTTCCTGATAGGCCTTGATCAGACGTTCGGCTTGTTCGGGTTCGGTCTTTTGCAGCACTTGGGCCAGCGACTCCATTTTCTTCTCGAGTTGCAGCATCATGCCTTTGACCCGGTCTTGGCGGACGCCCAGGGCGGACTCGGGTTCGCCCGCGGGAGGATTTTGGCTCCAGGCCGGGAACGCCAGAAGGAGGAGAAGCAGGACGAGAAGGAGCGGGTGGGTTTTATTCATGGGATTTCTCTCTCGGAACATACGCGAAGATTCAGGAAATGTAACGGCACGGGCCGGTCTTTTTGTTCACTCCTTCTGCACCGTTACTTGTCCTGTTTGTTGGCCTCTTTTTGTTGTTCGATCAGGTCTTTGATGCGGCGTTTGCGTTCGGACTCGGTCCGTTTTCGAACGCCCTCCTGGGCTTTCCGGATCTCGTGGAGCAGGTTCACGGCGAGTTGGAAGTCCTCGTTTTTCTCCATGAACTTCAGGATGTCATCCATGGCGGTCAGAATTTCGCCGTTGGTGCTGCCCGCCTGATCAAACGCGGCCCCGCGCTCCGAACCGTCCACGCGGCGGATGCCGTCCAGGAACCCGGCGGCAGCGGGGATGTCGGTCTGGGCCAAGGTTTCCATCGGGGCGAGAATGTCGCGGCGCAGGCGGCCGATCAGCGCGCTGTTTTCGTCTTCGAGATTGTTGTTCAGAAGCTCGGAGGTGATCTGGTCGAGGCGGCGGTGCAGTTGCATCATCTGCGTGCCGAGCAGCTTCTGTTCTTTCTGCGCTTTGTTGAGTTGCAGGCGCTGGTAGTCGTTCATCGCGCCGCCGCCGCGGGTGTCGGCCTTGAGCGCGAGGATGTCGGTGCCGATATCGTTCTGCTTTTTGCGGATGATGTCCATGCGCTGGCGGATCTCCTTGTTGCGGCGGAGAATGTCCTCGCGCAATTCGACCGGCGAGACGATCCGGAGGAAGACCACTTGGGAGGCCCCGGTGCTGGGACCGTTGATGGTGTTGTTGTCCTCGGCGACGAACTGCAGCGCCACGCGCGCGCCTTCGGGGGCGCTGGCCAGGCCGAGTTCGAACGCGCTTTCGCTGTTGATCTCCGGTTGGCCGATTTGATCGCGGATCCCGGCCGTGTCGGTGCGGAAGGCGCCGTTGGTCGTCGTGCCGTCGTCGCGCGCCAAGTTCCAAGTGGTGTCGAGTTCGAGTTTGGTGACCGCGAAGTCGTCGACCACGTTGACCTTGTAGGGAACGCGCGCATCGGCGACGACGAGGTTGCTGATGCCGCTGGTCTTGGCTTTGATTTTCGGCGACTTGTCTTCTTTGGTGCGCAGCGTGAACTGGGCCGCGTCCGAGGAGCGGAGCGGGGTCAGGCTATCTTCACCGGGCTTGGCGATTTCGTCGGTGCCGAGCAGGGAAATAGTATAGACGCCGGCCTTGAGTTTTTCAGGCGGGATGACGCCACTGAAGGTTTTACCCTCATCGATCTTCAGGGCGATGGTTTGCTCTTCGTGCAAGAGTTCGGCGCCGCGCAGTTCTTTGGACGACACGCCGGCGATGCGCACGGTGGTCCCATCCAGAACGTAGTAGGGGCCTGCGCCCGGCGGCAGTTCGGTGGTATCGAGTTTGGTGTAGGCGGGCGCCTCGGCTTCGAGCGTGGTGCCGACCACTTCGGGACGTTCGACCAGTTTGATGGCGATCCACGGGGAGGCGACGCCTTTGCGGCCGACGATGCGGAACCGGTATTCGCTTTGCACGTCGCGCAGCGTCGATTCGAACGAAAGCTTGTCGACGCGGTTCATGATCTCGCGCCGCACCGACTGGGAGTTGTCGTATTCGAGTTGCAACGACTCTGGGGTCGAAAGCACCTTCTCGACGTTGACGATGATCGGCCAATCCTCGCCTCGGGGGACGAGCAATTTGTTGTCCTCGGCACCGAGCACGTGCAGGTAGTAATCCTGCGGCCACTGGGCCTGGCCGAGCATGACGTTGCGGTTGAACCAGGTGCGCATCGGCTTGGCGAAGGCGAAGGAACTAAGCAGGATCAGTAAGCCGAGGGCGGCGACCGCAAACAGGCCTTTGTTCTTCCGACCGCGTTCGACGTGGAGCACGTTGGCGAACTGCACGTTATCGGCTTCGCTCACGCCGTCGGCAATAGCTTTTTCGAGCAGGGCAGGCGAGGCGTGCGACGACTCGGGATCGACCCGCGAGAGTTGGAAGGCGTTGATCAGGCGTTCGTGCAGGGCGGGATTTTGTTTTTCCACTTCGAGCAGAAGCGCGTCGTCGGTGACGCTGGCTTTGAGCGGTTTCCAGAGAAAGCGCCAGGCCACATAGCCGACGACGCCAAGCATCAGCAAGAGCATCACGAAGCGTTGTGGCTGGTCCATGCGGAACAACCGGTCGATCCAGAAATCGACGAACACCAGTGCAAGAATGGTGAGACCAACCTTGGCGAGGCCGTCGATCAGGAACCAACGGCGGATGCGTCCGCGCAGCTCAGAAAGCTGGCGGCGGATGGTATCGAGCGACTGGTGTCCGGCGGTCATATTCAAGTAGTCAGTAGCGAGTAGTCAGTAGTCGGAGAGGCCGGCCTTCGGCCTAGGATTCGGCGGCCTTCGGCCTGGGACGTGAGGTTAAAGCAGTTTGTAGCGTTTGCGGAACCACCACTCGAGGGCGAGCAGCAGCACCAGAAAGAGGAGAATGCGGAGGTTGTCCCAGATCGGTGTGGCCGGACCTTGGGTTTCTAGAACGCGGGTGCGGTTGGGAATGGCTTCGTAGAGTTTGGCGGCGGTGCTGACGTTGTAGTAGCTGCCGCCGGAGATCTCGGCGAGTTCGCGCAACTGGGGTTCGTTGAGCCAGACGGCGCGGGTTTCGACTTGGGGCAGGGTGACTGCGAAGTCGATTTCCATGCGGGTGGGCGGACCGTCGCGCGAGTCGAGTTCGATGGCGAGGAAGTGCGGCCCGGGCATTTGGGCGATGGCGGTGGACTGGTAGCGGCCGGGCTGGTTGGGCACGGCTTTGAGCGCGAGATCTTGGGTGTCGCCATTGGGCAGTTTGAGCGTGCCGAGCACTTCGGCGTCTTCGAGCGGGTTGAATTGTTCGTCCTTCAGTTTGCCGACAATCTGAACGCGGTCGCCGACTTGGTAGCGCTGCTGCTCGGTTTCGATGGTGCCGCGCCGGCGGCCTTCCATGGCGCGTCCTTCGACCAGCCAGCGCGCGGTCTGCACCCAGAAGCTGTTGTAGAATTCGTTTTCGCGGCCGATCGGACGCCAGCGCCAGGTGCCGGTGAAGCCGAGGTAGGCGGTGCGTCCTGAGCCGAAGCGACCACTGACGATCAGCGGGCGTTCGAGGCCGCCGCCGCGTCGTTCGAGCAGGACTTTGGCGGCGGGTTTGGCTTCCTCGGCCGGGAACGACCAGTAGACGCCGGGCAGGGTTTGCCAGCGGCGAGTGTTCTGGTCGCTGTCCTGGTAAAAGCGGAGAATCGGATGGTCGGCGTTCGCCGGGAACGGACGGATGGGCAGTTCCTGATTGCTCACCGAGAGCATGGTTTGCACTTCGAGGTCGGCGACGTCGCCGAGCCGAACCGGCAGCAGATCGCGCACCGCGCCGGTGTCGTCGCCGCCGAGAAAGCGTCCGGCGTAGCGCGGGCCGGCTTGGTACAGGACGCCGCCGGCGTGTTCGCGAACGAATTCCTTGAGCAGCTCGATCCATTCGGGACTGAACTCGGTCGGGTCCGGGTCGAGCATCATGATCACGTCGTAGGCGAACAAGTCCTCTTTGGTTTCGGGCAGTTCGTTGATCGCCTGGTTGCCGGCTTGGGCCCGTCCGTCGTCGATGCTCTGCAACCAGCAGGAGACCTCGATGAATTTTTCGCGGGTGAGCAGCACGCTCAAGTTTCGGTATTCCCAACTCGGACCACCGGCGATCAGCAGGACCTTGGCTTGGTTGTCGAGCACCTTGACGATCGCGGGGGCAGGGGCTGCGTTGTCTTCGGTTCGGTGCTCGTCTTCGATCGGCACGACGCGCACGCCGTAGGCATGGCGGCCGGGTTTACCTGGGGAGTGGCGGAACGACAGGCGCAACGGGCCGTCTTCCTCGGGCAGTTGGACGGTTCGGGTTTCGATCGAGGTTTCACTGCCGTCTTCGACACCACCGGCGCCGTCTCCGAACCCGCCAAGTTCGTAGAACTCGACTTCGACGGTCTCGGGTCCGACGCCTTCACTGGTGATCGTGGCTTGGAGTTCGAACGGGTCGTCTTTCCACACCTGGGGGTCGGCGTAGAGATCGGAGATGCTGAGATTGCGCGGTGGGGTGGGGTCGCCGGTGCCGACTACCAGCAAAGGAATTTTCTTTGCTTTGGCGTCGCGGGCGGCCTCGGCGAGCGCGCCGCCGGCGGTGTGTTGGCCGTCGGAGAACAGCACGATGGCGGCGGTTTGTTTGTCGTTGAGGCCCTCGCGCAGCGCGGAAAAAATATCGGACGCGGGACCGTTCGGCACGAGTGGCGGAAGCGGTTCGCGGGTGGTGGTGACGTCGTTGGTGAGGTTGTCGAGACTGTTGGGGTCGTTGTCGCCGACCAGTTGGCCGAACTTGTCGACGCGCGTGAGCGAGTCGGAAAAATCGAAGGCGCGCAGGTTGCCGAGCTTTTCTAGTTCGCGTTGCAGGCGGTGGTCGTCCTCCGCGAGGATGGCGTTGACCAACTCGGCACGGGCTGGCGGTTCATTTCGGAGCTTTTTCACCGAGGTGTCGAGCGCTGTGGCGGCCTGATTGGCGCTGCGGTCGTCGACGTACTTGTCCTTCTCGGCCATGGAGGTCGAGGCGTCGCGCAAGACGACAATGTTGGGTTTCAGCACGTCGCGCCGGTTCACCCGGATCGCGGGTCCAAGGAAGATGAACAGCAAGGTCGCCAAGGTGGCGAGACGCAGGGCGGCGAGGGCGCGGCGAATCCATTTCTCGCGCGGTGGCCGGTCGGGAACGGTCTCGCGGCGGTACAGCCAGAGGACCAACCAGGCGATTCCGACGACGAAGGCCAGGAGGAGAAACACGCCCCAGGAGGAGGGCAAGTTTTCCCAGACGAGTTCGGCGCGGGCGTCTTCGGGAATGTCGCCCGCGTTGGATCCGAGGAGTCTGAGAAGCCAATTCATTTTTAGTAGGTAGTAGCCGGTAGCTGGTAGCTGGAGTTAGCTGGGAGCCGGTAGGTAGGTTTTTAGCGGGCGAAAACGGGAACGACGTCTTTGGGCATTTGCAGAATGATCAGGGCCATGGCGGTGGCGAACTCGGTGCCGTACTTCGAGTTCCAGGCGCCGCTGGCATCTTGTTTTTCGAGCAGTTCGACGCGGATGTCGTTGTACCATTTTTCCCAGGGATCGCCGCCGGCGTGCCAGAAGGCTTGGACCGCGTAATAGTGGCCGTAGAAGTAATAGTTGGCGCGGCGCGGGTTGCGGTTGTTCTGCAAGAACTTCAGCCCTTTGTTGATCATTGGATCGTCGTAAATACCGGCGCTGTAGAGCGAGACGAGTCCGGCGCCGGTGAGCGGGAACGAACCGCCGCCGCCAAAGCCGAGGGTGTAGGAGAAACTGCCGTTTTGATTGCTGCTTTTCTTCACGTACTCGATGCACTTGTTGCGGGTTTTTTCCGGCACGTGAATACCGGCGTCGCGCGCGCCGCGTAGCGCCATGATCTGGCAGACGGTGACCGACAGGTCGGCATCGGATTTGCGCGGTTGGTAGCGCCAGCCGCCTTGGTCGTTCTGCGCCGCGATCAGCATGTCGACGGAGGCCTTGAGTTTGGCTTTGGCTTTGTCGTCTTGGGTCATGCCGTAGGCCTGCGACAGAAACAGGGTGGCGAAGCCGTGTGAGTACATGTTGCCGGCCTCGTCGTTCTTGCGCGCGATGTAGCCCGTCTCGGCGGTGTTGCGTTCGACGAACTCGGTACAACGTTTCACCTCGGCGCCGTAACGACCGATGCCGGGCGTGGATCCGTCACACATGAACGCCAGCCCGGCGAGGCCGACGATGCCCGGCGCGCCCGGGAAACTAGTGCCACCGTAGGCGCCGGCATCGGGCCCGCGTTTGATCTGGCGGTTGGCGAGATAGCGCAGGCCTTTGTCGATCGCCGCCTGGGTGCGCGGGCTGATCAATTCCTCGGCGGTTTTCTCGGCGTGGACCGGAGCGGCGGAATAGAGCGAGAGGGCAAGGACCGCAGTGAAAAGGGAGAGCAAGGGTTTCATGGGGTCACATCCTTTTCGTCGGTTCGTTGTGCTTCTTCTTCTTTTTCTTTTTCTTCTTCTTCTTCCGGCACGGGTTCGAAGGCTTGCACCGAACGCAGTCCGACTTGGTATAGTCGCTTGCCATCACTGAACAAGTTGCCGAGCGGGATGCTGTCATCGTCGTTCAGGGCGGCGCGGTCGATCAAGTTGAGTTCGTGGTCGAAGCGAAGGACCTCGTTGTTGTTCGGGATGAGGATTTCCTTTTCGGTGAGGGCGCCGCGTCCGTAGGACTCGAAGAACTCCGTGAAATCCTCGTCCTTTTTAGCGAACAGATTGGGGATTTTTTTGGTGATGCGCCCGCCGCTGAGAGTTTGCATCCGCAAGGTTTGGTTGCACGCGACGTAGAGCTTGTCGCCTTTGATGCCCAGCGGATAGGGCGTGGTCTCGTCCGAATCCACGTTCATAAACTGACGCCAACGAATCATACCGGTGCGCCGGTCGGCCGCGAACATGTGCTCCATGTCGGACGGGGCGACGATCAAATTGGGACCGTTGACGATAAGATAGTTCTTCTGCCAGCCGTTGATCTCGATGGGATTGCCGGTGAGGTTGACATTTTTCTTCATGACCGAACGCGCGTGCTGCAAGACCCAGTGGAGTTTTCCCGTTGCCCCTTCGAAGTTCCCCAGCATCCCGTTGCCGGACAGCGCGTAGACGTCGTCGCCGCTCACCGCCAGCATGACTTCCCCGTAGACTGAGACGGAGCCCGTTTGTTCTTCGCACAGGTAGGAACGCCATTGTTCTTCGCCGGTGGTTTGGTCGAGCGAGACCAGTTCGATACGATTCTGGCTGAGCACCGGGACGACGATGCTGTTGCGGAAGGGTATGGGTTCGCCGATGATGCAGCCGCCATTTTTGGGTTGGTACGCCCAGTTTTCAGAGGTGGCTTTACGCGGGTTCGAACCGTAGGCGACGAGGCGGTTGCTGCGTACCCGCGACCCGCCTATGATGCCGAAGCCAAGGCGTGGTATCGCCGGGGGGCGTTCGACCACGAACACCACGTCATCCTGCCAGAGCACCGACTGTTCCAAGCTGGCAAAAAACAATTGCGACTCCGCTTGGCTACTGGGGCCGTTGCCCTCCGGGATCGGTCGACGCCCGAAGCGCATGGCGCGTTGCCGCGTGTCCGGATTGGGATCGTAATAGCCCATGGTTGGGAAGACCTTGACGATGCGGCCATCGCGGGCCCGGACCCCGACCAGTCGCTCATCGTTTTGGAAGAATACCGAGGACCCGCCAAAGCGCAGCGTGGTGACCGGGCGGTACTTGCGCTGCGTCCAGCGCAGCAGGAGGTCGATTTCGTCGGTGAAATAGTCTTCTCTTCGTTCGAGGTCATCTTCGAGGCCGGGCGGCGCTTTCAGGGTGAAAGGTTGTTCCCACACGAGTTTATAGGAGGACAGCGGTCCTTCGGGAAGGGCGGGCATCAGACCGTCGCGTTCCGGTGAGCCACCGGCCATCGACCATCCTTTCTGGCTCTGGCTTTTTGCGAGGGCCTTTGGGGCCAGCGCGCTCTCGATCTTGTCCAAGATGGCCGGCGGTCGGGCTTGGTTGGCCCGAAGCTCTTCGAGGAGTTGGGCAGCCAGCGCGCCGTTGTTGTTGCGTCCAGCGGCCATGGCGAGTTGGAGTTTGGCTTGGGTGAGATCGACTGACGGGTTGGGGTGCAGGTTGATCAGTTTTTTCAGCAGGCGTTCGGCGGAGACAAACTCGAACTCCTCCATCGCTTCCCCTGCCAGTTCAAGGACCGCGTCGTCGCCGAGATTGCTGAGGAAAAATCGGTTGGCGATCTGGTTCAGCGCGTCTTTGCGCTGGGCGGGCGTCTCCGCCTTGGCCAGCAAGGCTTTGGCCTCGCCATCCGCGCGCAGGCGGTAGGCGTCGAGCGCCGCTTTGGGTTTTTCCGCGAGCGTGCGTTCGAGCGTGGGCAGCACGGGGCGGAAAATGTTGAATTCGGCCAGCACGGTCCGTTGCCGCTCGCCTTTGATCGAGACCGCCTCCTGGCTATCGTCGATTACGGCTTGCCAGAGTTTGGCCGCGAGGTCGTAGCGTTTTTGCTCCTCGTGTTGGTCGGCCTGCTGCATGCGAGATTCGCTGGTACTGCTGGTCCGGATCGGTGGGTCCTCCAGCGGTGGCGCGGCTTGGCCGAACGCGATTAGGCTCATCGCGGCGACAAGCCCGGCGGCCAAAACGACTTTGCTGAAACGTGATATGAAGAGGGTTGGAGTTTTCATGAGACAGTTCTCCGGTTGCCGAGCCACCATGCAAAAATCTGCTCTCCGCAAAGCAAAGCCACAAGCAGGAACAGCAGCGTTTTCCAGATTTCGTGGCGGGCGGCACCGATCTCCTTGCCCGAACTCGGGAAGGCCTTTGCGTATTCGACGTTACTGTCCGCCAACTGGGTTTTAAAGCCTTCGGTGTCGACGCGTTCGAGCGCGCCTTCGCCGGCTTCCATGTTCGCCGCGAACAGCACCCGTTCGGCATCGCCGCCGCGCGCTGGTTCGAGCGCGAGTTCATAGAAGCCGCGGGTCCCGACTTCGTCGAAGGCCACACGCCATACCGGCGAGTTCTTCTGGTCTTCACCGCTTGGTTTGCGCGCCTGCAAGGCCACCAATTTTTCTCCGGGAGCGGTGATTTGCAGGTCCATTTTGAACCGGCTCAAATCGACCGGCTGGCGGATGGGTTCGCCGACCGTCAGCAAGCCGTTGGCGCTGTCGTTGCGGGCCAGATAGCGGGCGATTTCCTGCTGCGCAATCAGGTAGCTGAATTCCTTCGGCCAGTTGCTCCAATCGAGATCGAGCGAGGTTGTGCTGACCAGAACGCGGCCTTCACCGACCGCCGCCTCCACCAAGGCCGGGTCCGATTCGCCGTTGGTAAACCGCGCGAGAATCTGCACCGAACCGTCCGCTGAAAGGGTCGCGTCCTCGTCCGCCGAAGGCGTCGCGTCCTCGTCAGCCGGGTCGTCATCCAAGTTAAAGACGGGCAGCTCGCATTGCCACCAGCGGAACACTTTGACGTCGGCGAGCAACGGGTTGGCGTCGCCTTCGAACACCTTCAAGGCCGGATGGTTGGCGGTCAGTAGTTGATAGTTGGCCCAGCTTTCGCCGGTGTCGTCGCCGGCCATCTGCACCAGTTTGAGCGGCAGCAAGCCTTTGCCGTCGCGGTACAATTTCTGGTTGTAGTAGTCCTCGTCAACTTCATCGCCCAGCGCGATGAACAGACCGCCGCCGGACGCGACCCAGGCGCGGATCTCTTCCAAGCGTTCGTCATTTTTTTGATCCGCGCGGTTGGTCACCCGGTAGGCGTTGCACAGCACCAAGTATTGCACCTCGTCCAAGTTTAGGTCGTCGAACTCCTCCACGCCCATCACTTTCACGTCCATGCCCGAGGCCATGCTGCCGCGCGGCGCGAGGGCGCGTTTGAGGAAAAAGCTTTCGGTCTTTTCCGCCCGTGCCTCGGGGTTGCCGTCGACGATGACCACGCGCACCCCTTGCATCACGCGTCCGGGGAACAGGCGTTCGTTGTCGGCGTCGAGCATGTCGGCATCGCCCGAGTCGGGTTTGATCACCGCGCGCATCGCCGCCGGACGACCGCTGCTGCCCGCGTCTTCGGACTCTTCCCGCGCGAACGAATAGGTGAACGGCACCGAGGCGGTTCCGCCGGGCGGAATGCGGGCGATGATGTCCTCCATCGGCAACTGACTCGCCGCACCGAACGAGATCGCCACATCGGTGGCTGGCGCGTTGCCGTGGTTGCGCACGGTCACGTCAAAACGGGTCGGAACGCCGCCAACCAAGGTCTTGTCCTGCGGGGCGATGGACATGATTTCTAGGTTCGCGGTATTGCTGCTGCCGAAGTCGAGCAGGAAGCAACCAGCCAAATCTTTGGACAGCGTTTGCAGGTTGGCCATGGTCGAGGTGACCGTGATTTCCTCACCCGCTTCCGCGCTTTCCTCCGCTTCGATTGCCGCAGGTCGCGCCCCGGCCCAGTCGCGCTGGCGCAGGTCGGTCATCACAAACAAGATGCGGTTGAGGTTGCTGGATTTCTCCTGCATCCGCCGCCGAACCTGGGAAAGCACTTCGTTATAGTCGGCCGGGTGGTCGGAAGGTTTGAGGTCGTCGATCGCCTCGAGCATCTCGGTGAGACTGTTGCTTCTGAGCGGGACCCCCGCAAACAACGGCTTTTCCGGCGTGGAGGTAAGATAGAGCGTGGCAGCGTCCCCGGACTCGTCGGAGGCGAGGTCGCTGAGGTAGTCGCCGAGTTTGCGCACCGCCACATCCAAGGCGGTGCCGTCGGGGCCGCGCGCGCCCATGCTGGGCGAATCGTCGAGCACAAAGATCCGCTCCGAACGCGCGTTGCTAATCAGGCTGCCGACAAAGCCGGACTTCAAAAACGGCCGGGCCAGCAAAAAACCGATCAGCAGCATCGCCAGGCAACGCAGCAGGAGCAGCAGCAAATCTTCCAGTTGGACGCGCCGCTTGTTGAGCTTTTCGGCCTGCTTGAGAAAATCCATCGCAGCCCAGTCGACCACTTTAAACCGGCGCCGGTTGAGCAGATGGATGATGATCGGCACCGCCACCGCCAGCGCGCCCGCGCCGAGCAGGAACGGACTCACCAAGCCCCAGGCAATGATCAGGTTAAAGGAGACGGTCGAATTTAGGAAAGCGATCATAGACGGCGCTGTCCTTTGGTGCTGTTGCGGAACGCGAGGTACTTGTTGAGCACGGCGTCGAGGCGGTCCGTGGTGTTGATTAGGAGATAGTCGATGCCTTGGCGGCTACATTCTTTGCTGACTTCATCCTGAAACTCGCCGACCACTTTTAAATAGGATTCGCGCAGGGCGCGCGGGTCGGTCTGCAGTTCCTCGTCGACTTCGAGTCCGACGAACTTGGTGTTCTCGGCGAACGGGAAATTGATCTCGTCGTCATGCATGACGTGGAACAGCACCACGTCGTGTTTGCGCAGGCGGAACTGTTGCAAGGCGGACTTTAGGTGGCCGAGATCCGCGAACAGGTCGCTGAAAATAACGATCAAGCCGCGCCGCGGAATCTGCGCCGCGAGGTCGGGAAACACGCCGTCAAAATCGGTCGCTTCCGCCGGTTGCAGGACCGACATCTGGTGCACGATCTTCTTCAAGTGCGCGGTGTTGCTGGCCGGCGGAATATTGGCGGTGATTTTGTCGGTAAAGGTGACCAGGCCGACCGTGTCTTGCTGGCGGGACAACAGGTGGGCCAGCGATGCGGCGGCGGTGGCGGCGTAGTCGTATTTCGACATCCCACCGTCTTTCTTTTCACCGTAGGCCATGCTCTTGCTGCCATCGAGAATGATGGTGCACCGGAGGTTTGTTTCCTCCTCGTACTCTTTAATGTAGAGGCGATCGGTACGCGACCAAAGCTTCCAGTCGATGTGTTTGATCTCGTCGCCCGGTACGTATTCGCGGTGTGAGGCGAACTCGATCGCAACGCCGTTGAACGGCGATTTATGCATCCCGGTAATGTAGCCTTCGACAACGAGGCGGGCGCGCACATCGATGCGGCGAATCCCTCCGAGGACTTCGGGGTCGAGGTAGTCGAGGTCTTTGTCTGCTGTTTTAGGGTCGGCCATGGTGCGACACGTACCTTACGGTGATCCTGCAAAGGAAGAAGAACGGTCGGCTAGGAGGCAAACGCTGGCTGCAGTTCGGGGGCGATGGTGTCGCCCTCGTGGCGTTCGGGGATGCCTTCCAGCAACTTGGCGACCACATCATCGGGACCAATGCCATGCGAGTCGGCATGGAAGGTCGTGATGATGCGGTGACGCAGGACCGGCGCGGCAATGGCACGGATGTCGGCGGAGGTCACGGCGGCGCGTCCTTCCATGACAGCGCGGGCTTTGCCGCCGAGCAGGAGGTATTGCACGGCACGCGGGCCAGCGCCCCAACTGAGCAGTTCGGGAACGAAGTCCGGAACGCCGTCTTCCTTCACCCGCGTGGCGCGAACCAGTCGCAAGGCGTAGTGGATGACTTGCTCGGGCACGGGCACGCGCCGGACGAGTTCTTGAATGTGCAGCAGATCCTCACCCGACAGCACTTGCGCGACCTCCTCGGTCGCCGCGGCTGTCGTGGTCTCTGCCACGCGATACTCTTCGTCGTACTTTGGATAGCCGACGAGGACCTTGAACATAAATCGGTCCTGCTGGGCTTCGGGAAGAGAATAGGTGCCTTCTTGTTCGATCGGGTTTTGGGTTGCTAGTACGAAGAACGGGGCTGGAAGTGGATACCTCTTGCCCCCGATTGTCACCTGTTTCTCTTGCATCGCCTCCAACATAGCCGCCTGTGTCTTAGGCGGGGTTCTGTTGATCTCATCCGCGAGGATGATGTTGGCGAACACCGGGCCCTGCAGGAACCGAAATTCTCGTGCGCCGCTAACCTTGTCCTCCTGGATCACTTCCGTGCCGGTAATATCGGACGGCATCAGGTCGGGCGTAAATTGGATACGGCTGAAGTCGAGACGCATGCACTTGGCGAGCGTGCTGACCATCAGCGTTTTGGCGAGTCCGGGGACGCCCTCGAGCAGGACGTGTCCGCGGGCGAACACCGCCGTTAATAGTTGTTCGACGACTTCGTCTTGGCCGATGATGACTTTGCCGAGTTCGGCGCGAATTTCGGCGGCGGCGGCCTTCACCTGTTCGAGGGCTCGGAGGTCTTCGTGGGGAAGATTGGCGGGTTCGTCGTGCTGTGTTTGCTGGCTGTCGTCAGGATACGTCATTGTTGTCGTTGTCTCCGCGGTTTTGCCCGCATTGGTGCGCAAGTGCCTTCGAAGTGGACCTGCGCAGGATGTCTCATGTTCAACTATTTTTTGTCAAGGTTGTCACTGAAGAACCCAAGGCGGTTCCCTGTTGGTCGTATAAACGCAGCAAACTTGCCAATTCGTTTTCCAAAAAGATGATTTTTCGCCAGGAGGCCGTAACAAGTTGCCAGGTTCCCGGATTTGGAAACCGCCCTACCTCCCCTAAAATGCTTTGCACCGGCGCGGAAAACAACTAGCCGCATGCCAGTGAAAGCCCATCGCCACGCCAAACTGGAACAGTCCCGCGAGTTCGTCCTCTCCAAGTCCACCGGTCTCGGACGCCACACCCGTGACTTCGACTGGGCCGAGAAAAACATACCCTGCCAAGCCGCCTGCCCGGCCGGAACCGACATCCCAGGCTATTTGGAGGCGATCACCGACGGCGACTTCGCCAAAGCCTACCGCCTGAACCTCGAGAGCAATGTCTTTCCCGCCGTGCTCGGACGCGTCTGCACCCGCCCCTGCGAACCCGCTTGCCGTCACGGCTGGGAAGGCCTCGGCGAACCGGTCGCGATCTGCTGGAGCAAACGCGCCGCCGATGACCACATGCTGGCCGGCGATCCACAAGTCCTCGAACCCCTCTTTCTGCCCAGCGGCAAATCGGTCGGCGTGATCGGCGGCGGCGCGGCCGGACTCACCGCCGCCCGCGAACTCGCGCTCTGGGGCCACGAGGTCACCATCTACGAACAACACGAGGAAGCTGGCGGCATGATGATCCAGGGCATTCCAGAGTTCCGCCTGCCACGCGATGTGGTTCGGCGCGAGGTGGACCAAGTTCGGCTATGCGGCGTGACCTTAAACTGCGGTTTTCAAGTTGGCCGCGACGCGACGCTGGACGAGCTGCGTTCGAAACATGACGCGGTGGTCATCGCCGCCGGCACGTTCCGGCCGAACCGACCCGACATCGCCGGCGTCGACTTGCCGCAGGTTCGGCACGGCGTGGAATTTTTGCAGGA
>Ga0209828_1002402_pt1 | contig 15578 bp, 13 predicted proteins | sample MaitaG_FD_187429 | JGI IMG/M metagenome (GOLD analysis project Ga0209828, IMG submission 187429) | Marine algal microbial communities from Maine, USA - Maine_Asex2 metaG (SPAdes) (version 2) | ecosystem: Host-associated > Algae > Red algae > Unclassified | place: Maine, USA | collected 2015-01-05 | reverse complement strand
GTTGTTAAAAAAGCAAGACCAAAAAGTGATAACGGCGGTGGCCGAAGAGGTGGCGGAGGCTACGGCGGTGGCGGCGGTAACCGTGGTGGCGGAGGCTACGGCGGTGGCGGCGGAAATCGTGGTGGCGGAGGCTACGGCGGTGGCGGTGGCGGAAATCGATACTAGATATCACACACAAACAATGAAAAACGATCCTCTTTTAGTTGATACTGAAAGGGGATTTTTTATGCCTCGACATGACATCATTATGTTTTATACAAGTCTACTTTGACACTTTTTGAAGATAGTTTCCCCAAACCCATCCTCGCTCTCCACCATATTCTATTTTACACCACTTCCCACTTTCACCAGCTATCGAAAAAGATTCTGAATCAAATAATAAGATTTCGACAATTGTAGAATCTGGAATCTTAAAAATAACATTTGAATTTATTGAGGGTGCCGAGCGTACATTCAATTCTTCTGAATCAATCTCCACTCTTGCTATATCATTTTCCTGTATGACCTTAAAGCCTTCAATAACATTTTGCAAAGAATCAATCTCGCTATCTTTACTCTTCACTATCGATAATAATTGATCACGACTGTAGTGTAAGACAGGTTCAGGATTTTCGCTAAATAATTGTCCAATTGAACTGATTGTTTTCAATGGACTGCGATCAGCAAGTGAAGACAGAAATAACCAAATCAACAAGAATATACATGAGAATGTAACAAGCTTTTGTTTCGAAATTCCCTTTTTCTTATGATTGCCATATCCCATCTTACAAAAATAAACAAAGAGATGGATAGATTGATTATTGGCTGGTGATTGTTTTGCTTTTGATTTTACCTATTGAATTTGTTGGACTATTAGAATACTGTCATGTAGTGATTTCAATTATACCATCTCTCTATCACACAATCATTTCAATCATACATTCATTTCAATCATATAATTAATTGAATCACTCTAGTATGATATACCAATCCGATCGAAGGTATCATCCTTGATTCGCTTAATTGCTTCCAGTATAATCGCATCCTGCTTAACAATACTCCGATAGTAATCATCTTTATGTAATACTAATGCAGCTAACCACCCTTTCACTTCGGCCCTATGCTTGTCGCTGATAGTTTGATCTAATTGACCAACAATATTGTCAACTTCTTTATCATCCAACAATTGATCAATATTTTGAATCCGTGATTGCAGTTCAATTTTATTTTCTGCGAAATAGCCAGCAACAAATTTATATCTAACTTTCATCGGTACATTTCGCTGTACAGGATAAAATATATCTGGAACTATACCTGCGCCTAATGAAAAGACTTTACGTCCACTATTGGTTTTATGAAATCTCTCGTTTTCAATAAACTGACTAGTCTCACTTCCTGCAAACACATGGCTCGGTAAAATCATTGTTGTCTCTTTTGATCGTTGCACCGATTGACCGCTCGGGCGAAAGTATTTCCCGATTGTCAACCTCAGCGCTGAGTCATCATTAAATCCATAAGACTGCTGTATTAATCCCTTTCCAAATGTAGGCGCACCTAAGACCAGTGCTTTATCCCAATCCTGCATAGCACCAATAAATACTTCACTCGCTGAGGCAGTGATCCCATCCGTAAGAATAACAACTTTACCATTTTGGATATATCCATCTATTTTTGAATGATAGTCCTTCCTATCAGAAACAACACCATCTGTATAAACAACTAAATCATCCTTTTGTAAAAATTGTGAAGCCAGTTTAACAGAACCCAAAAAAACTCCGCCATTATTTTGGCGCATGTCCAATACCAAACTCTTCATTCCTTTTTCTTTTAATGAAGAATAGGCTTGGTTAAATTCTTCTACAGTCTTTGCGGTGAACTTTATGAGCTTGATATATCCAATATCATCTGTAAGCATAAAATCAGTCTCTACACTCACAAGAGGCACTTTAGATCTGCTTATCAGTTTATTAATCTCTTTACCATCTCTGACTAATGTCAGATTCACAATTGTCCCAGGATCACCTCTTAATTTGTTACTAATATCAATAATCGGAACTTTCCACATCTTTTCTCCATCGATTTGGAATATAATATCTCCTTTTTTGATATCTGCATTTTCCGCTGGACTGCCTTTTGCTATAGAGATGACATAAGCTTGATGATCTATCATAATTGTACCAATTCCAATTCCAATGAATTGGGTCCCGTTGTCATTCTCCTTTTGTTTTTTGAGCTCCTCTGCGGTTTGGTACACTGAGTATGGATCTAGTTCTGCAGCGATTGCTCTCAAGGCAGCTTCTGTTATAGCATCTGTGTCTACTGAATCCACATAATATTTATCTAAATAGTGTAAGGCCCAGTCTAACTTTTTACCATTTTCTTTACCGTAATAATTTTCTTGTTGAGCTGAACATAACAATGGTAGGAAGCAAAGCAATACTATACATCTCTTGATCATAAATCTTAAACATTAGGTACAATGGCATTATTGTACGCTCGGTATCAATGCTCTAATGATTCTACAATCTGTCTTTCCTATCAAATCAAACTGTCCAGCTTCATTGACAAAGAAAGAGTCACCTTTAGAAAATTCATGTTCAGCTGATTGACCCCTTGTTTTGACTGTTCCTTCTAGTACAAAGTAACATTCGGAATCTTTAGGAAAGAGCAAAGTCTGTTCATTCGCGCAAAGTGTAATCTGCCTAACTTCAAATTCGGTCGCAGGACTTAGAAACACTTCTTCATGATCTTCAGTCTTCGTCGCATATATTACTTTTGGTATGACTGTTTCAAACACCAGATGATCAATCAGTAAGTCTATATCAATATGCTTAGGTGTCAATCCTGCCCTGAAGACATTGTCAGAGTTTGCCATAATTTCTACATTCTGACCTTCTAAATATGCATGTGGTATTCCCGCTTCTTGGTAAATTGCTTCTCCTTCAATGAGTTTCACTAAATTGAAAAAGTAAATCGAAAAGATACCTTTATCTAGGCCATATTTCTCAAATGCACGGGATGCCCAATGATGAGCTTGATCCTTATTCGAACAATCTTGATCTACTAAATACTCCTTTAATTCCATAAGGATTTTTTCACTGTCTTCAGTTGACATTCTCATGATATGACTATAAAAAGTCTTGAGGTCTGTCAAACTATCCTGTAGAATTTTAAACGGAGGAACACTCTCTATTAGATGATTGATATCTACAATTGATTTGAAACCATGTAAAAGCCAAAAGTCGCTCAATGCGACCATAAGTTCTGGCTTATGATTGTCATCTTTGAAGACTCTATGTTTTGCATCAAGAGGAATTCCCGCTTCATTCTCATTTTCAAACCCCACTTCAGCTTGTATTTTATTAGGATGAGATTGAATAGAAAGCATGTCACCAACATCTAAAATCTTCAACAAAAATGGAAGTTTGGTCAGGTCTCGAATATCTGTCCAATTCTCAGAGATCTTGACCTGAGCAGGACCACGATGATGAGTCCCGATCCAATATTCTGCATGTGGCTCTTGATTCTCATTACTCAAGTTCAATAAATCTGGGATGTATGAATGTCCACCCCAAGCGTAGTGTTGTATAGCTCCCTTTAATGGATAAATTATTATTTGATTATTCATGATTAAAATGTTTGTAAGCATTAATCAAACCATTTGTAGAGCTGTCATGACTTGTAATTTGATCATCATTTGTCAATTCGGGAAGAATAGCTTTTGCTAATTGTTTCCCTAATTCTACACCCCATTGATCGAAACTAAATATATTCCAGATATATCCTTGAGTGAAAATTTTGTGTTCGTACATTGCGATTAGCTGGCCAAGCGTAAAAGGAGTTAACTTTTTAATCAAGATTGAATTACTTGGATTATTACCTGAGAATATCTTGTGCGGAACGATTGAATCATATTGCTCTTTTGACATGCGTCGAGTTGCAAATTCGTCTACGACTTGTTGTTCACTTTTACCATTCATCAGCGCCTCAGTTTGAGCGAAAAAATTAGATAATAATTTTTGATGATGATCTCCTATTGGATTTTGAGAATGTGCTGTTGCTATAAAATCACATGGAATTAATCTGGTGCCTTGGTGGATTAATTGATAAAATGCATGCTGCCCATTTGTCCCTGGCTCACCCCAGATAATTGGACCAGTTTGGTAGGAGATTTTATCCCCATTCCTATCTACTGATTTTCCATTGCTCTCCATATTTCCTTGCTGAAAATATGCTGGAAAGCGATGCAGATATTGATCATATGGTAAGATAGCTTCAGTTTCTGCTCCAAAAAAATTATTATACCAAATCCCAATAAGTGCAAGTATAACTGGAATGTTTTTATCAAAAGGAGTTGTTTTAAAATGGACATCCATATCATTCAAACCAGCTAAGAGTTCTGTAAAATTATCATAACCGATTGTTAGCGCGATTGACATTCCAATGGCACTTGATAGCGAATATCGACCACCTACCCAATCCCAAAATCCAAAAACATTCTCTGAGGCAATTCCAAAATCATTAGCAGCTTTTTCATTAGTAGATAAGGCAATAAAATGATTTTGAATAAAGTCGTCAGTCCCTCCATTATCTAGAAACCACTCTCTAGCTGAAAGAGCATTTGTCATTGTCTCCTGAGTCGTAAACGTCTTAGACGCTACAATAAAGAGAGTTGTTTCAGGATCTATTTTTTTAAGTACTTCTGCCAAGTGAGTCCCATCTACATTCGAAATAAAATGTGTGGATATCCCTTCTACACAATATGCTTTTAAAGCTTCCGTGACCATGACTGGACCCAAATCTGATCCACCGATTCCTATATTCACAATTGTATTCAAGGGTTTTTCAGAATAGCCTTTTCGTTCCTTTGCATGGAACTGATCGGCAAATGCTCTCATTCTGACTTGCACTGCTCTAATGTCAGGGATTATGTTTTTACCATCCTGTAGAATTGGATCATCTGATTGCTGTCTCAGTGCAGTATGAAGTACTGCGCGGTTTTCGGTTTTATTAATTTTTTCTCCTGTAAACTGAGCAAGAATAGCTTTATCCAATGCTAATTCTGTAGCTAAGGATAAGAGTAAGTCTATCGTTTTTTGATTGATTCTATTCTTAGAATAATCTACCAGAATATCTCCATGTCGTAATGAAAACTCAGAAAACCTATCTCCGTTCGATTCGAATAAGGAACTCATCTGGACTGATTCCATTTCATTGAAATGAGAATCTAATTTTGACCACGCCTTTGTCTCTGTGGGATTTTTGCTTTGTAACATGCTGCAAAAATAGTTGTTTCTACATTCAAACATTCTATCTTTCGATAAATAGCACACTTTACATGAAGGACAAACAAAAAATCGGTAAAATCGGTGAGTCTGCTGCTGTCGAATATCTAATAAAACATGGGTATTTACTGCTCGAACGCAACTGGCGATACCATAAAGCAGAAATTGACATTATTATAAAACGTAACAATCTTTTAATATTTGTAGAAGTAAAAACTAGACAAAGCGATCGATTTGGCAGGCCAGCAGACTCCGTCAGTCGTGCTCAGCAAAAGATGATTATAAGTGCAGCTCAGAGATATATGGAAAAGATTGGACATGATTGGGCTGTTCAATTTGATGTGATAGGTGTTTTGGTAGATACACACGGGATGGTTATGCGCTTGAATCATTTTGAGGATGCTTTTTACTAATCGTACACTTTAGCAAATACAATCTACAAAGTTGTCGCTAGCCGCTAATATATCAGTCAGGTAGAGCCAACTAAATCGTGCGAGTATAGAGGTATTTTAAAGAAATATGAAATAGATTATGATGAGGACTATGTGTGGAAATAATTACTTAAGTCACTTCATGACTGAGTGGGGTTTTGCTAACATGACTTCGTCCTACCTTATAAAATATTCCATCGACTAAGAACTTAAATAAATAAACCATACTGCTTCATCATTAAAAACTAAAATACCCTCTTAGTATCGGTGGCAGCTTATTTATTTCAATCGTCGCCTCCATCCTTCCTTTAGGCCATTCAGAACCTTCTGGAAGCTCGAACGAATGGACGAGATCCCAAATACAGCGCTCACTATTGACTCGACTCTCACCAGTATTTTCAAGTGTATCGCTGTATTCTATAATCGTTTCTCCAGTCAATGAATCGAAAATTCTAAATACAATTATTTCTTCTGCATTCACATTAACAACTTGAGTACTAATGCTGATAAAGGATGAAGTAGAAGAGATACTATCTTGGCTTGTACATCTCGCCTGGAATCGATTTGAATCAATAAACTGATCGCAAATCTGTATGCCTTCAATCCCAGACGGCTCACAACAAGATGACAATATGATACCAAGAGCGATGATGAATAGTGTCTGTTTCATAAGCTAAAATTTGTGTTCTACTTTTAAGATGCCCGTGTAAAATGATGCAAAGGCGACACTTTTTTCGACGACATTAGTAGAAACAGTAAAACCGATACTTAAAAACTCGAAAGCGTTACTTGACTGCAGAGATTCAATTCTCGAAGAAAATCCAAACCTGAGGGCTCCATTAAATATGGCTGGCTCATCGTGTTTAAAAGACATATCAAAAATAAAGCCTGCATTAACTGGTATAGAAAAATTATTGATTCTGACAATGTCAAATTGGGCAGCGAGATTTAAACTCCCATATAAGTTGGTTTGGGTTACTTCATTTCTGTCTGGCCAACTCACTATCCCAATTTCTAATGAAGGATTAAATCTAAATCGACTTGCAGGTTTTTTTCTATGCACACTACCTACGATTAGATTCATCCCCACACCACCACGATCATCGCGCTCACCTCTTAGAATCAGTTGGGTCTCAAAAGAAATTGCTTTGGGTACAAAAAAATCCTTTTGTTCCTGTGCGGAAATAGAACTCAAGTAAATTACAGAAAACAAGATAATGAGAAATGGCTGTTTCATTTTATTTTAATAAGACGTAGTTGTCTTTAAAAATGTGAACTTTTCTATGCCATAATTTCTGAGTGACTCATGGTAGCTATGTAAATCTGTATAAATCCTAATGCACTTTACGAAAATAAATTTGTCATCTTTTTCTACAAATCCTGCCAATTTCAGATCTCTTTGGATTCTTTGCCAGGCACAATGTACTTGGCTAACAATCTTTGATGACGCTGGCATTATTTTTTGTTCAATAAGTTTTACACACTGTAAATTTTGGAAATGGATCAACTTCGAGAATTGTTATTATATTTCTCGGAGATTATTTTACCGTGTATTTAATAATCCTGTCTGCCGCCCTTACTTTGTCACCATTTAGAAGAGTATCCCAAATATTATCAATAAATGTTACTGTCTTTCCATCGATTATTGCGGCTCTATCATTGGTGAATTGTACCTTTCCTGGTAAATGATATACGGATTTCAATTCTGCATCTAGCATGTCTTTAAGAAAAGCTAATTCTCCTAAATCAAGGTCAGCGCTGTCTTCGCTCAATCCCAATTCATCCATCATTAATTTAAGAGAGTCAAGTGCCATTTTCATCTCTTCGTCATATAAGCCTTCTTCCTCAAGTTGTTCTAAACTGTTTTGCATTTTGACTCTGACAATCCCATTTTTATAATCAACTGCCTGATTGTCAAACATGTTTTTCATGTCGTCTTGATTCATAACTCCTCCCATTTGAGCTCCACCTTCTTGCATTGCACTAAGCTGACTGAAAATATCACCTAATTCCTCAGGACTATCATAATGCATTGTCATAGAAACAATCATCTCTCTCTTGTCAGCATCTCCTTTCATTTCCATAATCATATTCTTCAGTAGTTCTGGATTAGCCATCTTTTGTTTCACAGAATCTGGTGCCATATCATACATCACTATTGTCGAATCGATTTTCCCTTCTCCGAAAAAAGAATCGCTATTATTAAATTTTATTTTGTCATCTCCATCTTCTTTATCCTCATCCATTTCCTGCATTGCCATCCCAAACATATCGATCATTTCACCTGCATCAATAGATATTTTAGTTTTACCTGAAGTATCTTCATTAATCCAAATTTCTGTCATGTAGCTTCCGCATCCAACAAATAAAAAAATAGTCGCAAAGAGTAAAGTTATACGTTTCATAAAGTCATTAATTTTGACACAATATAATCATTGTATCCAAATTGGAAAAGTAAGCAAAGTTAAATATAGAAGTGTGTGCCTTAGTTCTGTTTCACCATACGACCAGATAACTGACCTTCCCGACCAGTTAGCCGAAATAAATAAATACCATTTATCCAATCCCCAGTTTCAATAGAAATGCTTTGATTACTAGTCTTAATTCTAACAATTTCTGAGTGTATTCGCTGACCTGATAAATCACTGATTTGGAGTTGGTAGTCTCCAGATAGACCATTCGTCTTAAAGTTAATATTGGCAGTCTCATTGAAAGGATTAGGTGATAAAAGAAAGTCTTGTTCTGCGTTCAATAGATCTAAGCTCGCTGATGTCCGATCTGCAATTGTTAGGACATACTCTCCAACTATTCCGATAAAGATACTTGGGATTTCTACATAAATACATCCAGTAAAAGCAGGATTTTGAACACACGAATTAGCACCAAAATTCATTGTATAATCTCCGGGAGCTAGATTAGTTGATGGTGTTCCAAAAAGTCTAATACATCCTGCTGCACCATCGCTTGTCCCTAACATCGGATCAGGATTTACTTCAAGAGATAAGCCTTCTGGAAACCCTTCAAGAATTTCTTCATTAAATACAAATCTCGTAGAATCTGGAATAATCATTAATGTATCCCCAATCGTTAATGAATTTGTCGCTGGATCTAAAAATGTATCTGGAAATATTACCGTAAAAGTGAAGTCAAACATTTCACCTATAAATGCTGTATCTGTAATTCCCGTTCCTCCATCTTCCACAGGTATAATGCCAAATGGTAAAGGGTATAAAGCTACTCTGTCTAAAGGAAAGCCTTCTTCAGGTTCACATTGTGCATGTATACTTGAAAATGAATTGAAGATGATGATTAAAAATAGCAATTTCTTCATGTCGGATAAGTTTAATATCACTCTAAAATAAACAGAAAAATCAAAATCATAATCAAAACTTAGACTCAAATAGATTTTGATATTCGTAAAGCATTTCGAAATTGAAATCGACACAGACATTGCTATTGATACTGTTTCACTATATTCAATGTTAATAGCAAAGAGAGAATATGTCTTACGAAAAGAAAATGGTGAAATTGATGAATCGCCTCCCAGCGATTGAAGACCTTCGACTTAAGGCGAGAAAAAGAATGCCATTCGTCTCTCAAGAATATATGGAAGCTGGTACTGACAATGAAGTCAGCCTTCAAAGAAATTTAGATTCATTTTCAACAGTTAGTATCAAACCCAAATTCTTAAAAGGCTCTCTAAAACCGAATATAAAAACCACATTATTTGGCCAAACTTATAATGCACCATTTGGAATCGCCCCAATTGGATTAACAGGACTCATGTGGCCAAAAGCAGAGATTTATTTCGCGAAAGCAGCAGTAAAATATAACATCCCAATGAGTCTCAGCACTGTTGCAACTGAAACTCCAGAAAGCGTCAGTAAACATGTCGGCAATAATGGCTGGTTTCAACTATATACACCAAAGGAAATAGACCTTACTAAAGCATTACTCGAAAGAGTAAAAGCAGCAGGTTTTAAAACACTAGTCATTACGGTAGACATCCCTGTCCCTAGTGGTCGACAAAGAACTAAGCGCGCAGGTTTACAAATGCCACCTAAAATAACAGCTAATTTTATCTGGCAAGGGATCAAACACCCCGCATGGAGCATAGGGACCATTAAACGCGGATTACCAAGATTGAGAACTGTGCAGGACTATTCTGAATTTAAAAGTATGATGTCGGTTGGAGCATTTGTGACCGAACAACTCGGTGGAAATTTGTCCTGGGATTATGTCAGTCAAATCAGAGATCTATGGGACGGACCAGTCATCCTCAAAGGAATCATGCACAAAGAAGATGCTCTGAAAGCCGTACACCTAGGCTTCGACGGCATTGTCATTTCTAATCATGGAGCAAGACAATTTGACGGCTGTCCTTCTTCTTTGTCCGCTCTACAAGAAATCTCTCCAGCAATAAAAGGAAAAACGGCTATCATTTTTGACAGTGGTATCAGAACTGGTTTAGATATCATGAAAGCGATCGCAATGGGAGCTGATTTTGTATTATGTGGGCGCGCCTATTTATATGGAGTCGGAGCATTAGGCGAAATTGGACCAGAACACACGACGAAAATATTATCAAATGAACTTAAGAATGCAATGATCCAAGTCGGTATTGAGTCAATGGAACATCTCAAATCATTGGAATACAAGGTCATAAATCCATAATCGAAAAGATTGTAGTGTTAAACCAAACATTTAGTACGCTACAGTTAGATTTGGCTGAATTATTGACATAATTAATAAATGATGGCTTAAAATTGGAAATACCCTTTTCATTGCATTTATACAAAAAAAAATTATCTTTTGTAAACAGAGCTTAATCATATTTTAACGTCCTAATAAAGGCAATTCCATATATTTGATGTTATCAAGGGTAATTTTGAAATGCATAAATCTTAGCCTTACATGTCGGTTATTTGGTGGCTCACTTCTGTAAGCCCGTACGTATACAATCTTATTATATTATTTCGTTTTCAGTTTCCTGAATTCAGATATATCTGTATTGGACAACCGATATCACCTTACATAATTTTATTTCCTTTAAATCTTCAAAAATCATCTTGTTTAAGATGCTCCTTTCAACCCTGACGCTATCATGAGTAAATTACATTTTTTAACACTGCTATTTAACTTTTTCTGCATCACACTCTTCTGTCAAAATGAACTTATCGAATATGGTTCTGACTGGAAATATTACGACTTAGGAGATAAGCCACCTAAAACGATGGGCAAAGAGTTTGAAAGAGTCGGATATAATGATTCTTCTTGGGCTATAGGACCAGGCCAGCTTGGTTTTGGTGATGGCGATGAAGCCACGATATTGGCTAATCCTGTAGATGGAAACACATTATTGACAGCTTATTTTCGTAAAGAATTTACTGTAGCGGATCCAGATGCTTTCCCTGGGTACTTCATAAATTTGATTTACGATGATGCAGCAATAGTCTACCTAAACGGAAATGAAGTTAGAAGAATAAATTTTAGCTTTTTTGATTTTAATCCCGGTTACTCAACACTGGCTAATGCAACGGGAGGAGACAATGCAATTCTCTCATTCGAGATTGATTCATCTGACCTAAATACTGGCATTAACACAATCGCAGTAGAGGTTCATCAAGATAATGTAAACAGTACCGACTTAAGCTTTGATTTAGAAATCGCTCCAAAGCCACCGATTGTAAGAGGACCATATCTTCAAAAACTAACACCATCTTCTGTCGTCGTAAAATGGAGAACATCAACAAATTTAGCATCTACTGTCATGTATGGCATCGCACCGAATATATTCCCAGATTCAGTTTCTAGTGTTACTCCTGTCTTAGATCACGAATTAGAAGTGACTGGTCTTGCTTCAAATCAGAAGTATTACTACTTCATTAAAAATGGCATAGACACCATTCTTCCTCCATCTCCCGATCTATATTTTATAACTTCTCCGACTCACGGTACAGTTCAGCCAGTAAAGGCGTGGATCTTAGGAGATCCTGGTACTGCTAATAATGACGCTCGAACAGTTAGAGATGCTTATTATAATTATATCGGAACTGATCATACAGATATGATGCTTTTTCTAGGTGACAATGCCTATAATGATGGTACAGATGCACAATACCAAGCTGCAGTTTTTAAATCAATGTATGAGGACAAACTTAAAAATACAGTGTCATGGTCATGCTTAGGAAATCATGATGGATTTACCGCAAATTCATCTACACAGTCTGGGCCCTATTATGACATATTTACCTTTCCTACAAATGGAGAAGCTGGAGGAATCGCCTCAGGTACAGAGGCGTATTATTCTTTTGATTATGCCAACATTCACTTCATCGTCTTGGAATCATATGAAACAGACAGATCTGTAGGAGGAGCGATGTTTGACTGGGCTCAAATCGATATCCAGAATACTACGCAAGAATGGATAGTCGCCATGTGGCATCATCCTGCATATACGAAGGGGTCCCACGATTCTGATAATGAAATAGAGCTAATTGAAATGAGAGAAAATTTTCTGCCCATGCTGGAAGAAAATGGTGTCGATTTGGTTTTATCAGGACATAGCCATTCTTACGAACGATCATATTTTGTGAATGGACATTATGGTAATGCCGCTACTTTTGATCAAAACATTCATGCAGTTGGGCCTAATGGATATGGTGATGGTCAGATTGACGGAGATGGCTTTTATGAAAAAGATCTCTGTACTCCAGGAAGTGTTTACATTACAACTGGTAGTGCAGGAAAAATATCTAATGGTTCTTTAGATCATCCAGTTTTCCATTATTCTGCATCATTGCTTGGCTCGGTGGTTATGGAAGTAGACGGAGACCAAATGGATATCAAATTTGTGAGAGAAACTGGAGCTGTCGACGATTTTTTCACGATTAAGAAAGGGACTTTTAATGCTGCTTGTGACGATGGCGACCCTTGCACAATAAATGATATTGTCGATGCGACATGTAACTGTCAAGGCACACCAGTCACTCCAATGGATTCTGATAATGATGGAACTGATGATTGTCTCGATGATTGCCCTAATGATCCGACGAAAACAGACCCGGGTGTTTGTGGTTGTGGTATCTCAGAAACAGCAGATACTGATATGGATGGAACAATTGACTGCAGTGATGGATGTATAAATGATCCATTAAAAACTGAACCAGGTATTTGTGGCTGTGGTAATTCTGACACTGCCGATGCAGATGGAGACAGTGTAGTCGACTGCTTAGATGACTGTCCAAATGATGCTACTAAAAGTGATCCTGGTATTTGTGGATGTGGTATGTCAGATACTGCGGATGCAGATGGCGATGGTACAGTTGATTGTATCGATGACTGTCCGAATGATTCTAATAAAACGACTACTGGTATTTGTGGATGCGGAAATCCAGATACAGATAATGATAATAATGGAATCTGTGATGGTCTTGGATTAGATTGTAATGTAATTGAAGAAAATGATTTTGAAACGAATATTGGTATTTGGAATGTTGGCGGAAGTGATGCAGCGTATATTAACTCCACAAATAGTCCCGATGGCAGTTACTCTTTGAAAATCCAAGACAATTCTGGAGATGCGTCTTCAGTATTTACAGATCCTTTAGATTTAACAGAAGTGAGTTCTTTACAGCTTGATCTGACATTTAGATCAGTTGGTTTTACATCACCTCAATCTTTTTTTCTTGAATTTTCAGGTGATGGTGGTAGTACATATGCTATTGTAAAAGAATGGGTCGCAGGCACAGGTTTCGCAGACAATGTGATCACTATAGAGAATATTACCATCAATGAAGTACTGACTTCTACTAGTGTTATTAAATTTAGATGCAACGGGAATATCAATTCTGATCAAGTTTATATCGATAATGTAAAACTACGAGATGGCGCTATTGATTGTAACGACTTATGCCCTAATGACCCAAATAAATCTGAGCCCGGAGTTTGTGGCTGTGGCATAGCTGACATGGACACCGACATGGATGGAGTGGCAGATTGTAATGATAATTGTCCTAATGATATCAACAAAACAATCCCAGGTATTTGTGGTTGTGGTGTCGCTGATACAGATACTGATTTAGACAATACTGCTGATTGTAATGATGGCTGCCCTTCTGACCCCAACAAAACATCAGCTGGTGTTTGTGGTTGTGGCACTGCGGATATTGATACTGACATGGACGGGACTTTAGATTGCAATGATGCTTGTCCTGTTGATCCGAATAAAATCGCACAAGGATTCTGTGGCTGTGGCATTGCAGATACTGACACAGATATGGACAGCACCTTAGATTGTAATGATGATTGCCCCAATGATCCAAAAAAGGTAGTGCCTGGTCTTTGTGGATGTGGAAATATTGATCTCGATGCAAATAACAATGGAATATGTGATTCTGAAGAAGATGACTGCGTAACAATAGATGTAGAAAACTTTGAAATTGATGCAGGTATTTGGCGCGTTGTCAATGGTGGGATTGATGCCCAGCGAGTCATGTCAAGCTTTAGTCCTGAAGGACAATACTCAATGAGAATCCGTGATAATTCATCAGCAGAATCATCTACATTCACTAATGTCCTAGACTTGTCACAATCAGGCGATTTGAAAGTTGTATTCGAATTTCAATCTAATGGTTTTGAGGCTCCACAATCTTTCTTCATAGAACATTCTGCTGACGGTGGATTAAATTATGCCGTCGTGAATGAATGGATTTATGGGACAGATTTTAGCAACAATGTAATCTATAAAGATTCGATTGACATTGAAAGTGCTCAATTGACTTCGACTAGCGTTATCCGATTTAGAAGTAATGGAAACATTAATTCTGATGAAATCTATTTAGATAATATCCATCTAAAATCTTGTAAAGAAGAGTGTGTAGATTATAAAATCTATTCTGATAATACGAATACAACTGTGAGTCAATCTGCGATCATTGGTATAGAAACCAATAGAATTATTGATGGCCTCATCCAAGTAGAGCATCAAGCAGGCGAATACATATTGCTGACTCAAGGATTTGAAGTTAAAAGTCAAGCTGTCTTTCACGCATTTATAAATGGATGTAAATAATTTATAAATAAAAAAACTAAAACAAAAGAGGAGACATACAGCGATGAATGGCTCCTTTTTAAAAAATAATAATTTCTTGCAAAATGAGCCTGAATTTCAAGCTGTGTCTTCTAACGCTTGCATCTATTTTTTTGTGTCTTCAAGACAGTTTTACCCAATGTAAAATGGGATTGCACTAAATAAATATGGGTAGAGAACAACTGCTAAGAAATTAGGACATTTCTCCGACTCATTTAGGTATATGTCTCGCAGACTTAAGATTCAAGCAATGGGATATCCTAATTTCGATTTACATTATTCCATAGATGTTTGCAGTACAACTGCAGATACAATATTCATAGAATACCCTACTTTCAAATGGAAAAATGAAGCGATACAAGTAGATCAAAACTTAGTAGGCAAGTGGATTCCTATAAAAAACTAAGGTAACTATATACTTCTTCACACTACAGTGAAAAATTTGCTATTTTCGAAAACATTTACTTTACATGAAAATTCAATCATACTTACTGACCTTTTTAATCTCTTTATGTGTAAGTGGTTTATTTGCTGTTTTATTTTGAGCAATGGGTAACAATAACTTGTGCTTAACAGCAGGTTTTGGCGGGTTTGCACTGATGACTAAGATATTTGAAGTCTTGAATTCAATTGAAGTTTTAGAAAATATTGAAAAGAATAAAAGAATTGTACATAAACTCTATTTAGAACGTGAATCCGAGAAGTTGCTTAGTTGTTTATAGATCTACTGCATAGCTACTCTTTAAGTTTTTTAAGATTAAACTCTAATGCTTTTTAGAACCACTTAGCTTA
>Ga0209828_1002401_pt1 | contig 15579 bp, 13 predicted proteins | sample MaitaG_FD_187429 | JGI IMG/M metagenome (GOLD analysis project Ga0209828, IMG submission 187429) | Marine algal microbial communities from Maine, USA - Maine_Asex2 metaG (SPAdes) (version 2) | ecosystem: Host-associated > Algae > Red algae > Unclassified | place: Maine, USA | collected 2015-01-05 | reverse complement strand
ACGTTGTGCGGCCTTCAAGAATGACGCGGTGGCCGTCTGCATGATCAACCGGGATCATGAAGTCGATCGTGCGTTCTCCCTGTCGAAACCTGCTGATGATTTCGGACAACAGCGGCGGCGCATCATTAGGGATGAAGTCCGACAGCGAGCGGCCGACCATATGCTCGCGGGCAACGCCGTGGACCTGCACGGTTGCCTCGTTCACGGTCTCGATCGTTCCCGCCATGTCGGCGACGATGAAAAGGTCCGACGCAAGGTCACTGAGACGTTTGTAGTGCCACAGATCCTCGTGCTCCTCGACCGCGCGGCGGGCGTTGCTCGCGGTGATGAACGCGGCCGTGCCTGCTTGGCCAAGCGACGCCCGGCAGTTGTAGAGCTCGAATTCACCATCGGCGTGGCGGATTCGACACGGCCAATGGGCACCTTGGCTACTTGCCAACTTGGTGAAGGCCAGCGTCGCGCCGGCGCCATCATCTGGGTGCACGAAGTCGATCCACGGTTGGCCGATGACATCGGCGCCCCGATGACCGGTCTCGATCGCTACCCGATGGTCGACGTCGACGATCAAACCATCGGCGATTGCAATCACGATGAGCATGTCGAAGGGCGCGGCCATCTCGGCTTCGTTCCCATAGCGGACAGCGGTCACAACGATGAGATCGGGTGAAGCGGCGCCAAGTTGAACGATCTTTTGTCGACGCCGTCTCATCCGCTCCGGCCGCGCACCGCAGCTATAGGTTGTCGGCATGCGTCTCGTCATTGCCCGATGCACCGTCGATTACGACGGCCGGCTTACCGCCCATCTACCCGAAGCCGTTCGTTTGGTCATGGTGAAAGCCGACGGTTGTGTCGCGATTCATGCCGATGGTGGCGCCTACAAACCGCTGAACTGGATGAACGCACCGAACCGTCTCAAACACGAGGATGTTCCTAAGGGCGACGGCGAGATTTGGACGGTGACAAGCCCCAAGGGCGAGAAGCTCATCATCACCATGCACGAAATCCTCAGCGACGTCAGTCACGAGATGGGCGTTGACCCGGGGCTGCAAAAAGACGGCGTCGAGGCCCACATCCAAGAGCTTCTCGCCGCCGACCCTGAGTCGATCGCCCCGGGCCTGAAGCTGGTCCGACGCGAGTTCCCCACCGACATCGGCCCGGTCGACTTGTTATGCCGCGGCCCGGAGGGCGAGGCGATCGCGATCGAGGTCAAGCGTCGAGGTGAGATCGACGGCGTCGAACAGCTCGCGAGGTACCTGGAGTTCCTCAATCGAGACCCCCAGCTCCGGCCGGTGCGGGGCATTTTCGTGGCCCAAGAGATCAAACCACAGGCCAAGGTTCTCGCCGCCAAACGCGAGATCGACTGGCGAGTTGTCGACTACGACGAGCTGCGCGGCATCGAACCAACCGAACCTCGACTCTTCTGAGGTGGGGCCCGAAGTCGGGGAGCCGCCTCGGCGCAACTACCATGAGAGCATCGATTTGCCGATGCAACGAGGTAGTCGACCGGGCCGAAAGCCGACGCCCCGCGAGCCAGCGGGACGTGGCCTTCGGCCTTCGCCGGGCGCACGCGTGCTGTTGGGCGCGCTCGGGCTGCCGCTCTTAGCGCTCACCGCCTTCCTGCTCGCATGGGGTGCCGACAGTCGAAGCCACGATGGACGCGTCGCCCGCAACGTCACCTTTCTTGAGGAAGACCTCGGCGGTCTAACCCCGATGGCGGCCCGCGACAAGGTCGACCAGCTCGGATCTCAGGTGTTGCAGATGCCGGTCCTCATCGACATCAGCGATCCCCCACTGCAATCGACCGCGGGTGAACTCGGCCTCCGGCTCGACATTGACCGAACCGTCGAAACGGTGCTTGCGGCTCGGCGCGGCGGCTCGTCGTTCCTCGCGCCGTTCCGGTGGGGTATCTCGCTCTTCGACTCGGTGGCGGCGCCAGTCCACCTGCTGCTCGACAACGAACAGGCCCTGCAAGCAGCCGGTCGGCTCGCAACGGTGACCGACACGCCAGCCGGGGCACCGTCGCTGGTACTCGCCGGCAATGGGCGACTCGAAGCGGTCGAGGGCGCTCCTGGGCAGCGCCTCGATACCAGCCAGTTGATTCGACGGCTGGAAACAGTGCAGCCCGGATCAGGTGACGCAACGATTCTGATCGGCGACGTGCTCACAACGGTTCCGTCGGCGACCGGCGGTCCCGCACTCACATCGGTGGTCGACCAGCTCAACGCAAAAACGATTCTTCCGCTCGAGGTTCGAGTCGAGGGGGCGAAGCGCTCCTTCACCCCTGACGTTGTCCGGTCGTGGATTCGACTGGTCACTCGGTTGGACGGCACGGTCACGCCGGGCATCGACGCCGAGGGTGCGCAGCGCACGATCGAAGAAGCGTTCGACGATCTTGACGTCGAACCCGACTTCGCCCAGCTCGCTATCGTCGACGGGAAACCCACGCTCGGTGCAGGCACACCAGGCCGATGCTGCGCGCCGGTCGGGCGACCCGTGCTGAGCGCGATCGTCGACGGGATGCCGACGGTCGACCTCGAATCTGTTCGCGGCGAGGACGACTACCTGCCGAACCTTGGATTCGGCGACCTCGTGGGCCAGTTCACGACCCCGCACCCGCCAAACCAGCCGCGGGTCACGAACATCCAGCGCATGGCCGACATGGTTCGAGGCGCCATCATCGAACCGGGGGCAACGTTCTCGATCAACGACCACGTCGGGAAACGAACAATCGCCAAGGGCTTCGTCGAAGATGCCGTCATCTACGACGGCGTGCTCACCACCGATGTCGGCGGCGGTGTCTCGCAGTTCGCGACCACCATCTTCAATGCCGCGTTCTTCGCCGGCCTCGACTTTGGTGAATACCAAGCGCACTCGCTGCACTTCGACCGGTACCCGCGAGGCCGCGAAGCGACCGTTTCGTTCCCCCACCCTGACCTCGAGATCATCAACACGACCGTTCACCCTGTGTTGATCTGGACCGAGTACACCGACACCTCGATCACCGTGCAGATGTTCAGCACGAAACATCTCATCGTCGAGGAGACGAACTCGACCGATTCCGCCGAGGGTTTCTGCACCCTGGTAACGACCGAACGAACGCGCCGCTATCCGAACGAAGAAGTCAAGGTCGACACGGTCGAGGCGCTGTACCAGCCGGCAGAAGGCATCGGATGCGACGGAGCGTCGACGCTGCCCGAACCGGAATGCGAAGACGGTGAGGCGGCCTACGACAGCGACGATGACGGCCGGAACGACGCTTGTCGACCATTTGACCCGAACGACCCCGACGATCTCTGCCCCGACGGCTACTCTCCGGCAGACGAGGACGGCGACGGAATCATCGACGTCTGCATCTTCGTCTGAACAACGAGACCGACGGGACCGACGCGATCGTGAACCTGCACTTCGACGACCGGATGAGCGATTTCGATGCCTTGCTGTGGGCGATCGAAGCAGACCCGCGACTGGCGAGCACTGTCGTCGGCGTCGCCGTCTTCGAGCCGCGGGTCGCTACCGACGCGATTCGCGAACGCGTCGACCGCCTCAGTCGCGTCATTCCGCGACTGCGACAACGCGTCGTCGGCAATCCGGTTTCGTTGGCACCGCCCCGGTGGGAAACCGACCCGCACTTTGACCTCGACAACCATTTGACAGCGGGCCCGTGCGACTCGATGCGCGCCGCCGACCTCGACGGCGCTCTCGCGATCGCCGCCTCGATGGCCGCCGAGCCCTTCGTCCGAACGCAACCGCTGTGGCACTTCCATATCGTCGAAGATCTCACGGCTGACCAAACCGTTCTCATCATGAAGGCCCATCATGCGATCGCCGACGGCATGGGCATGTTGATGATCCAGGCCGAGATGTTCGACTTCGAGGTCGATGCCGACGCCAAAGCGATGCCGGACCCGCCGGTCGCGACGCCCCTCGGCCCCGAAGAACGACTGCAACACGCGTTCGAACATGAAGTCGGCCGGGCAACGGGCGCGGCCCGCGGCGTGATGGGCGACTTTCTCAGCCTGCTCGGCGACATCGAAGGCACGATCGAACGCGGCGTCGATCTTCTCGGTTCGGCAACAAGGAACCTCCAGACCGTGAAGCCCTTGTCGCCGCTCATGACCGAGCGCGACGACACGCTCAGCATGCGGGCCATCACACTGTCACTCGACGATCTCAAAGCCGCGGCGAAGCGCCATGGCACTCGGTTGAACGCAACGTTCGTGGCCGGGGTCGCGGAGGGGATGCGCCGCTACCACGACTTCTATGATCAGCCGACTGACCGCCTGCGCATGGGCATGCCGATCAATGTGCGCGGCGAAGACTCCTCGGGGGCCGGCAACTTCTTCTCGCCGCTTCGGTTCGAGTTGCCGATCAACGTCGGCACGCCGACCCAGAGCGCGCAGGTGATCGAAGCTCTCGTCACCAGCCATAGCTCTGAGCCGGTGATCAATCTCATCGGACCCGCGGCCGCTGTCGCGGCGAAACTGCCGGCACCTGCGGCGACCGCGGCGTTTGCGCGCCTACTGCATGGCAACGACGTGCTGACGAGCAATATCCCCGGCGTCCCCTTCCCCACCTTTATGGAGGGGTCACAGATGGTCGCTCAGTTCCCCTTCGGTCCGCTCACAACCGCGGCCGTCAACCTCACCCTGCTGAGTTATCTCGACGAAGCCCACATCGGCGTAACGTCAAACACCGGCGCAGTTCCCGACGACGAGATCCTGGTCGACTGCCTCAACCTCGGCTTTGATTGGGTCATCAATAGCTGACCGACCAATGGCGGTGCGTCCGGTCTACTTTGTGTCGGCTCCATCTCGGCGCGCTGCGACGGTTGGCGTTAAAGGGGCCCCGCCAGTCGGCGCTCCGTGGCGGGTGGGGCCCTTGAGTTCGTCCTGGTTCGGAACTTCGCACAGCCTTCTACCGGCCGAACTCCGAAGCGACGTACGCGGCGCATTCCCCAACCGGTTGATTTTTGCGACTCTGGGTCGTTTTGCCCGCCTCCACTTCTGTCAGCAGGCCTATGCTTAGACTGTTCCAGCTGCTGCCTAGTCAGGAATAATTTCGTGCTGCTATCGCGTTCCCGCGCCATCTTCATGGCCGTCCTCATTGCGACCCTCGTCGCCGGTGGATCGTTCATCGCCCTTGTATCGACCGCCGGTGGCTCCGAAGCCGCCCCCTTGTGTCGCGGCACGACCCAGGAGGGTGAAGCAGCCGACTTCAGCGGCAATATGCGCCGAATATGGTCGAGCGGCGCGAGCCTCGGCGCCTACGGCGGTGCGCCGTTCACGGCGCCGAATACGTACGTTCTCGTGCCGGCCAACTCGGCCACGTACTGCGTTGCCATTCCCACCGCGGGCGACTATCGCGTCGACGTCAGCGTCTACGCACCAGACTTTCGTAACGACTCCATCTTCTACTCGGTGAACGGTGCAGCGCCCGACGTCTGGCATATTCCGAACACGTCGACGTGGGAAACACGATCGATCAACGCGACCGGCTCCTCGTCGCCGCGGACCTTCACGCTCCCCGCTGGCGAGATCGAATTCAAGATCTTCCATCGCGAAACCGGCACCCGCGTCGACTATTTCTCGTTCGTCGCTTCCGACGCACCGGTCGCCATTGCAACTCCAACCCGGGTGCCGCCGACATCCACGCCAATGGCGCTCCCAACGTCGACCGTGCCCGCCGCGACGGCGACCGCGATTCCGTCGGTCGCAACACCGACAGCCATTCCGGCAACACCAACCCCGGCGCCACCGACCTCGACGCCGACGCCCGTCCCTCCAACGCCGACCCCCACCCCAATTCCCCCGACGCCAACGCCAATCCCCCCAACACCGACCCCGACACCGGTCGCCCCAGCCGACTGCGCCGACAATGGCGCCGTCGCCCAGCAGGGCGAGGACGGCGTCGTGAGCGGCAACATTCGCCGCATGGGCGATAGCCGGGCCGAAGGCCGCACGTTTGTTGGCGCACCGACCAGCTCTCCGAACCAGCCGACGCCGAGCATCTATCACTTCGTCGAGTACTGCGTCGACGTCAGCTTCGCCGGTTCGTACACGATCGAGGGCCGGGTGCTGACCCCGAGTTCGCTTTCCGATTCCTTCTTCGTAAGCGTCGACGGCAGCACTCCAGTCACCTGGGACGTCTTCGTCACTCGCGGTGCGTGGCGCACCGACCGCGTCAGCAGCCGAGGCGGCGCCGATCCGGTGAGCTTCAACCTCTCGGCTGGCGAGCACCGCATCCGCTTGTACCAACGTGAGGCTGGCGTCCGGTTCGATTCATTCGAACTGCGCCCGCTCACCATCGCCCAATCGCCCGTCTGTGACGGACTCACCCAACAGGGCGAAGACGGCGCACTCAGCGGTTCCTTTGCCGTGGTGTCGTCGAACGGAGCCGACCAGGGCAAGGCCGCCCAGGCCGCAGCCAGCAACTTCAACAGCACAAGTTCCATCGCCGAGTTCTGCGTCGCCGTACCCGAGTCAGGTTTCTACACACTCGAAACCACGACGCTGGCCACGAGTGCCGCGGCCAATCGGGTCAAAGTGCAGATCGACGCCCTCACCGATGTGGCATGGGAAGCCCCAGTCGCCGCGAGCTGGACCACCGCCGACGTCGAGCGAACACCCGAGGGTCCGAACAACCCACCGGTCGAACCGCTCACCATCGCGATGACCAAAGGCAACCATCTCGTGCGGTTCGTCGCCAAAGGAGGTGGTCTGGCGCTCGACTCCTTCACCTTGAAGCCTGCGGTCCGGCCGACGTACCTCGGCGTCGCAGACGTCATCGATCGCGCCGACCCCGCACCCGCTCCGGTCCGCACGGTGCGCGTCGAGGTCGGCGATCCGGTCAAGGACCTCATCGTCGACAGTGGCCCCGGCACGCAGTTCGTGTTTGCCGCTGGCACCCACAACCTCGACACGGTGTCGGGTATCCAACCTCTCGATGGCCAATCGTTCGTCGGCGAGGTTGCCGACGACGGCACACTCCTGTCGGTCCTCGATGGCGAAAACACCGTGACCCGCGCGTTCCGCAACCCCAACAACGCAACGAACGTCACGATCAAACACCTCGAGATCAAGAACTTCAACAGCGAGCAGTACGACGGCGCCGTCGACTTCGACAACACGAAAACCACCAGCGACGGCGACTATGCGACCCGCCTTTGGGTCGAAAAGACGAACTGGCTTCTCGAAGACCTCTGGATCCATCACAATGCCGGCGACGGCGTCGAGGTTGGTTCCGGGGCCCGCCTCATCGACGTTCGAAGCACGGATAACCGCTGGTTGGGCATCGGCGGTCATGGCGAGGACATCGAGATCATCGGCGGCGAGCTCGCCCGCAACGGCATCGCCGCTCGTGAAGCAGGTTGGGAGAACTGGCACGCCGGCGGCATCAAGCTGACTCGCGTCAAAGACATCACGATCCGCGGCATCCACACCCACCACAACTACGGGCCGGGTATCTGGATGGACATTTCGGTGAACAATGCGCTCATCGAAGACAACCTGATCGAGAACAACACGGCCGTCGGCATCTGGTACGAAATCTCGTTCAATGCGACGATCCGTGGCAACACGGTCGTGCAAGATGCCACGACGCCACCACAGCGCTTCAACAGCGGAATCCGCGTCACCGAGTCCTGGGACGTACGAGTCGAAGACAACTTCGTCATCGGTATCGACACGGCCATCCACGTGCAGGATCAGAACGGCAACCGTCATCGCGGCGAGATCTGGCGCCAGCCCCCGTCGATGCGTGACGGTCGCCCATACGAAGACCGCTACGTGGCGTTCGTCAACAACACCGTCTGCGCCTCGCGATCCGGCGAGTCTGGCTTCCAGGTCTTCGGCGGCAGCTACGCCCCGAGCCTCGACACGACGCTCTGGTCCGGCAACGCCTACTACGGCGCCTCCCACGAACGAGGCAGTCTCGGCGGGCTGAACTCGGCGCAGTGGCAGGCACTCGGCTACGACGTCGACGGAACCTACGCCGCCTACTCGGCCTGCCCCGCGGTACCCGACCCTCGTTAACGCGGCCGGCAAAGGGCGGCAGCGTCGAACGAACGGCGCTGGCTGCCACCACTGACTAGAACAACAGCGACATCCCCGAATGCAACGCGGCGAGATACACCATGGTGCCGAGGGCGGCCGCTGAACCAGCGAGCCAGCCCGGCACCTGGTGCCATCCGGCGATCGCCAAGTACCGAGAGTTCGGCCGCAGAAAGAGAACCGCCGCGGCCAACAACTTTGAACGAGCGACGAGCCCGATCAGCCACTTGGCCGCTCGGGCGAAGATGCCGCTCGGGCTGCCGAACGGAAAGGCAGCCGCGCTCTCGGCCGCCCGCTGTCCGACGATGAAGTACGACGGATCCGTCACGCTCAGCCGCAACGTTCCAAGCGCAACGAAGCTGAACAGATCGAGCTGTGGCGCGGCAAGGGTCACGAACACGAGCCGGGGTGCCAACGCCATCAAGATCACGGGCAACCCCAGCAAGAACGGCGCGGCCAAGGTGCTCGCCATGCCGACGAACGACCAAAGGGCCATCCAAGACAAGTGCATACGGCTGCCGGCGACACAGGTCGAATATCGACGCCGCCGAACATCGACCGACGTTCGGAACCGCTCCATAGTGACCACGCGCGAAGACTCGGTACGCCGCGGTTGCGACCTGAGCCCGCGGAACCGCCAATGGGCTCAGGGTCCCAGCCAGTTGGTCGCGGTATAGGCCGTCTTCCCCAGCTGACTCATTGCGGCGACCCGCGCCAGCATCACAAGATCTGACCCCGCTGCGCACGTGCTCGTGGTGCTCGGCTCGCTATGGTCTGAAGCATGCCCGGCGGCCTCGACGAAGATCATCACGACCACCATCATCACGATCAACAACGGTTCATGGTGCATCACCATCGCGATGTGCAGGGCGGTGCGGTTCGCGCGGCGATCTTCGGCGTGAGCGATGGCTTGGTCTCGAACGTCGCCCTCATCCTCGGCGTCGCCGCCGCAGCAGAAAGCGCATCGTCGGTCGTCGTCGCCGGCGTTTCAGGCCTCCTCGCCGGTGCCGCGTCGATGGCGGCCGGCGAATACGTGTCGATGAAGGCCCAAGCCGAACTGATCGAGCGGGAACTCGCAATTGAGCGAATCTCGATTGCTGAGAAACCGCGGCAAGAAACAGCCGAGTTGAAAAACATCTACATCGCTCGGGGCATCGATGCCGCGAACGCCGAAGTTATGGCCACCGCGGTAATGGCCGACCCAGAAGTTGCACTGGAGGTCCACGCCCGCGAGGAGCTCGGCATCGACCCGCACGACGTCGGTAATCCAATCGAAGCCGCGATCAGCTCCTTTGTCGCGTTCTGCCTCGGCGCGATCTTGCCGCTCCTGCCATGGTTCTTCATCGAAGGTACGTCGGCCACACTGGCGTCAGTGGTCATCGGTCTCGCCGCTGCGGCAACGGTCGGCGCCACCCTCGCCCGCTTTACCGAGCGCTCAGTGACCCGCACCGTGTTTCGTCAGGTCGCTATCGCCAGTGCCGCGTGTCTGCTTACCTGGCTGATCGGCAGCCTGCTCGGCGCCACCGTCATCTGACATTCCCTGCCACTTCCACCGCTTCCGCCCGCATGACACCTACCCCACCGCCTGCTGTTACGACCGATGTTGTCATCGTCGGCGCCGGGCCTGCGGGCGCCGCAGCCGCGATCACGCTGGCGCAAGCCGGGCGAAGCGCGATCGTTGTTGACAAGGCCACGTTTCCACGTGACAAGTTCTGCGGCGATGGCCTGACGTCGGGAGCCCTCCGCCTCTTGGAAGGGTTCGGTGTCGTTCCCGACGACGTGCCGTCGTGGATGCCGGTCGAGGACGTCTACATTCAGTCCCCCTCAGGACATCGCGCCCACTTCCCCCTTCCGAAGGGTCGCGGTCAGTACGCCGCGATTACGACCCGCCTCGACCTCGATAACGCGCTTGTGACCCGCGCTCGGGCCGCGGGCGCCGACATACGAGACGGTCACTCCTGTATTGCGGTCACGCTGCGCGATGATCACGTACTCGTCGAGGCGGAAGGTATCGGCACGATTAAGGCCGACTTCTTGATCGCCGCCGACGGAATGTGGTCGACAACGCGCAAACTCATCGGCCTGCGAGTTCCCGACTATCGCGGCGACTGGCACGCCTTCCGGCAGTACTGGACCGGCGTTGGACCCCGTGCCGCTCGCGAGCTGCATGTGTGGTTCGAAGCCGACGTGCTGCCGGGTTACGTGTGGTCCTTCCCACTGCCGAACGGTCAGGCGAACATCGGCTTTGGTATCCATCGCGACACCCACGCAGTCGGCGACATGAAGCAGTATTGGCCGTCGATTCTTGACCGGCCCCACATTCGGGAAATCATCGGCGATGACGCCGAGCCCACGGGGCCGCACCGGGCCTGGCCAATTCCGGCCCGTCTCGGCTCGATGCCACTGACCGCGGCCCGCACCATGTTCGTCGGCGATGCGGCAGCAGCCTGCGACCCCATGACGGGCGAAGGCATCGCCCAGGCCCTCGAAACCGGCGCGCTCGCAGCAACATGCGTGATCGACGGCGGAACCGAAGCCGCGCGAGCGAATCCATCACAGGTGACTCGACGGTACGAAGACGAACTGCACCGGGCACTCGAAACCGACTTGCGATTCGCCGCATGGCTCGGGCAGATGCTGCGGTCAGCGGCCGGAGCCCGAAGCGCGGTTCGGATCGCCTCGCTGACCCAGTGGACGAGTGAAAACTTTGCCCGCTGGTTGTTCGAGGACTATCCCCGCGCCCTGCTCGGAACGCCGCATCGGTGGCGGCGCGACATGTTCTCGCAGCCCGGTTCGTACCTCGCGCGTTCGCCGACTTCGGCGGGGCTAAGGAGTTCAGCCGGTAGGAGGCACCCGGCGTGATGGCTGACCATCTTCCATCCGTCGCTTGACCGCACGAATAGGTTGATCGCCGCAAGCGTCACTTCGCCCAGGTTCGATAGCAGATCCTCATCGACGGTGACCCAGGCCGTGTCGCCTTGGCGACGGCCACGTCGTCGGCCTCCGCTGCGGTTGACGCCACCGCAGTGTAAATTGCGAGACCTGGACGCGAAACAGTGAACGGTGTATTTCGACACATCAGGGGAGGGCGCAAGGTGGCGGTGGCGGCGAACCGCCTACGCTGATGCCCCAATGACCACTGGAGAAATGACCGAAACGACACCCGGCGTCGAATCGCCAGCAGTGGAATCGCCAGCAGTGGAATCGCCAGCAGTGGAATCGCGATTCTGGGATCCGATCGATGCGTTCGACGAAGCCGTCGACGAGTGGGTGCATCAGTTTCGGGGCAACCCGGTGCTCGATCGCGTCTTCTATGTCGCTGCGGAACTCGGCGACTGGAGTCTGGTGTGGCACTTACTCGCGGCCGCTGGCGGGGCCCGCTCCTCACGGCTCCAGAAGAACGGCCTGCGGGTCATTCTGGCGCTGGGGGCCGAGTCAGCGATCGTGAACGGCGCGCTCAAGAGCCTGGTCAATCGCCGACGCCCGGTGGCCGAATTCGATCGACCTCTGCATCTGCGTATCCCTCGCACGTCGAGCTTTCCGAGCGGCCACGCCAGCTCGGCAACGATGGCGTCGTTGCTGCTGGCCGAGAAGGACCCAACCCTGAGGCATGCGTACTACGCCATGGCCGCTCTCGTCGCCCTCAGCCGATCGTACGTCCGCATCCACCACGCCTCGGACATCATCGGCGGCATCGGCGTTGGCTGGCTCCTGGCCCGCGCCGTCCGCCGCATCTGGCCGCTGTAACACTGCTTGGCCCTTCGGCCCTGAGGCGTTCCCACGCAGCAGCGTCACAGACCTCGAGGTGTCGGTGGCGGTGCGTTTGATCGAGCGAGCTTTCGGAAGCGAGCCCCGGCGAGCGGACGAGCCGAGCGAGACAAACGTGCCGGCGGCGGCACCGGCTGGTTAAATCGGACAGCAGCTGCCTCAGATAATCGCGCGCTCGACGAAGGGTTGGCCCTTGGGGATGCGTTTGTAGCCGAGTGGTGTGAGATCGAGCTCACGAAACTCGCCGTAGGTAATCAGCTCAGAAACGCCTCGCCCCGTGGCCGGCGATTGCTGCAGACCGTGCCCCGAGAAACCGTTGGCGAAGATGAAGTTGCCTACCTCATGGTGCGGGCCAATGATCGCGTTCTGGTCGAACGTGTTGAACGAGTAGTGCCCCGCCCACTGCGTCATCAGCTTCACCCGTTCGAAGACCGGAATTCGGTGAGCGAGCGCGGGCCAGACCTTGTCTTCCCAGATGTCATCGTCCTTCGAGAAGTCGTCGTAGTCGACGGCCGGGTCGATATCGGGCGGGCAACCAGCCATGTAGTAGGTGCCATCGGTGCGGCAATGGATGCCGCTCGGGTCGATCGTGAGCGGCAGGTCGCGATCGAGCGGTTCGGCGGCGTCAAACATGAACGTGAACCGGCGGCGAGGCTCCACCGGCAACTCAAGGCCAGCCATGTTCGCCGTCAAGACAGCCCGGGGCCCCGATGCATTCACGACCGTTCCGCAGCTGATCGTTTCGCCCGAGGCCAGTGTGACATCGACAACCCGATCGCCATCGCGACCAATTGCCACGACCTCGTTCGCGAGGTACTCGGCACCATTCGCACGGGCTTTTCGTTTCCACCAGTCGAACAACGAGTTGCCGTCAAAGTAACCCTCGTCGATCAGGTTGTGGCTCCCGCACACAATGTCATCGAGGTTGTAGAACGGATAGGCGGCAGCGATTTCATCCGGCGTCATGATCTTCGTGCCAGCACCGTATTCCTGCTGCACCTGCTGGTTCTCGGCCAACACGCTCGCGAAGGCGTCATCGGCGGCCAGGTACATGTAGCCGTAGGTCTGAAACGGCAGCTCCGGCACCTCGGGATCATCACCCATGTAGCTCCGGAAGTTCTTCACGAAGTCAGCCGCGAACTGCGACATGCGCACGTTGAGCTCGTTCGAAAACTGCTGCCGCATGCAACTGTTCGTGTGCGCGGTCGACGAGTTCTCGTAGGTGATGTCGCGTTCGACGACGAGCACCGAGCCGTCGAAATCAGCGTTGTTGGTCAGAAACCAGGCGATCGACGACCCGACCATCGCCCCACCGATGATGACAACGTCATACGACGCCTGGGCCGGTTCGCAGACGATCGGTCGAAGTTTCATCGCGCCAAAGTATCTGAGGGACCCCGAGCCGCGTTAGACGATCTGCGTCAGCACCGAGCGCAACGATTCGATGCTGCGTTCGACGTTGTGGAGCTTGTCGAGGCCGAACAGACCGAGACGGAAAGTTTGGAAGTCGTCGGGTTCGTCGCACTGCAGCGGCACACCGGCCGCGATCTGCAGACCATGCGCGCTGAACTTCTTGCCCGACTTGATATCGGGGTCGCTCGTGTAAGAAACGACGACACCGGGGGCTTCGAATCCGGGAGCGGCGACGCTAACAAAGCCGTGCTCGGCGAGCAGGGCCCGAACCCCTTTGCCCAGCTCCCACTGTTCGGCCATCACCCGATCGAACCCGTAGGCCTCGGTCTCCTTCATGACCCCGGCGAAGCTGGTGAGCGCGTCGGTGGGCATCGTGGCGTGGTAGGCGTGGCCGCCCCCTTCGTACGCGGCCATGATGTCGCGCCACTTCGAAAGGTCGCATGCAAAGCTCGTACTCGTCGTGGTCGCAAGCAACTCGTTTGCCGCCTCGCTCATCATCACCAGGGCGCTGCATGGTGAACCACTCCAGCCCTTCTGCGGAGCGCTGACCAGCACGTCGACGCCGGTTGCAACCATGTCGACCCAGATCGTTCCCGACGCGATGCAGTCGAGCACGAAGAGGCCACCAACGGCATGGGTGGCCTCGGCAACGGCCGAGAGATAGTCGTCGGGAAGGATCATGCCCGCCGATGTCTCGACGTGCGGGGCGAACACGACGTCGGGCTTTTCGCGTTCGATCGTGGCGACGACCTCGTCGATCGGGCACGGCGCAAAGGGCGCGGGATGCGCCGCGTCGATCGGCCGCGCTTTGAGGACGGTTGATTCGCTCGGGATCGAACCCATCGCGAAGATTTGCGTCCAGCGGTAGCTGAACCAACCGTTGCGGATGACGAGACATTTCTTGTCGGTCGCGAATTGGCGAGCGACGGCCTCCATGCCGAATGTGCCGCTGCCGGGTACCACCGCCACGGAGTGCGCGTTGTAGACCGATCGCAGGGTCATCGATATGTCGCGCATGACCGATTGGAACGATTGCGACATGTGATTGACGGCCCGGTCGGTATAGACGACCGAGTACTCAAGGAGCCCGTCGGGATCGATATCTGGCAGCAGTCCGGGCATAACGATAACTCCTCGACGGGAACGGAAAGGGCGGTCGAGGGCAGCCTAGAACAGCGAGCTGCACGGGCCTAGTTCGACCGTCGGCGCGAAGGATCTTTGGCCACAGCGCCGACTCCCGTACCAAAATTGGGTGACAACTCGACCACTTTCGACTACGTTCATGACGAAATCGTGTTTCTAGAGAAATGGTTGGGAATCCATGGAACGGAACGTGCAGACGATGTCGAGTAACCGGCCACCGGCGCGGGCTCGCCATCATCTCATTTCAGTAGTCTTGATCGGCCTGGGCGCAGTCGTCGGGATTCTTTGCATCATCATCGGCTTCGGCCGCGGCGCAGCCGCCCAGAGCGGTGACGCTGTCGACGCATCGGTTGATCAACCTTCGGCCGCACGCGAGGTCGGACGCATCGAGGCCGAGGACTACGACGCCGGAGAACCTGGGATCGCGTATTCGGACACCGACGGCGCCGTCGGCGGGTATCGAATGAACGACGATGTCGACGCGTTCATCATCGACAACGTGCCCGCAAGCGGCGCCCTGCTGGGCCGCACCCGCGATGGCGAATTCGTTCGATACACGGTCTCGGTCGCTGAGGCCGGCGACTACGTCATCCGCCTTCGAGTCGCCTCCCGGTAGCGACGGCGCGGGCACAATCATCGTCGACGCCGACGGCACCACCGTGGGTTCGGTGCCCGGCCAGACCGCGGGCTGGTTTGCGTGGAACACCCGCCGTGCGGGCGTCGTCAACCTCGACCCCGGCGAGCACGTCATCACGATGACATGGGCCGATGGCGCCAACGTCAACTTCGACTGGTTCGAGATCGCACCCGTCGCCGACCCGACCTGCGCGGCCGATAGCCAAGAGGCCGAGGCCGCGCTGATCGACGGCCGCTTCGTGGCGATCGACGACGAGCGCGCATCGAACGGGGCGTACGTCGAGGTGCCATCGGGCACCGGGGGGTCGTGGACCGGGCCAAGCGGCAACGTCGTCGAATTCTGCTTCGGCGTCGCAAACGCCGGCTTCCACCATCTACACGTGGACGCCGACGGCCTACCTCGCCCAGGCGCTTCCGGGTGAGCTGACGATGTGGCTGTCTGTGAACAACGAAAGTGTTCTTGACAACTCGAACCCGCTCCGCAGGCCGGGCGGCGACAGCTATTGCCAACGTTGTGACATCGACGGCACCGTGAACGACGACATCGGCTATCGGGGTCTTGGTGACGATG
>Ga0209828_1002400_pt1 | contig 15582 bp, 10 predicted proteins | sample MaitaG_FD_187429 | JGI IMG/M metagenome (GOLD analysis project Ga0209828, IMG submission 187429) | Marine algal microbial communities from Maine, USA - Maine_Asex2 metaG (SPAdes) (version 2) | ecosystem: Host-associated > Algae > Red algae > Unclassified | place: Maine, USA | collected 2015-01-05 | reverse complement strand
TGAAAAGTGAGGGCGGTCAATCCAGCTTCTCAGTCTTGCTGTTTCAGGATATAGCCGTCATTCCCATGCTGGCTTTGATTCCACTGCTGGCTTTGCCGGAGCTGATGGGAGCCTCAGAAACCATCAGCACTGCCGCTGATGTGGGGCACGACAGTGTCGACATCATGTCTGGGATGTCAGGCTGGCAGGCAACGCTGGTTACCATTGCAGCGGTTGCGTTTGTGGTGATCGGTGGGCACTACCTGACGAGACCGTTGTTTCGTTATATAGCAGAATCGGGTCTCCCGGAAATGTTTACCGCGTGTGCATTGTTGCTGGTCATCGGCATTGCACTGCTGATGACAATGGTCGGGTTGTCGCCCGCGTTGGGCACTTTCCTGGCAGGTGTAGTTCTGGCCACCAGTGAATATCGACATCAGTTGGAAAGTGATGTTGAGCCGTTCAAGGGATTGCTGCTTGGTTTGTTCTTTATGACGGTGGGAGCTGGTGTTGATTTCGTCGTTCTATTTGAGAACCTCGGCGTAGTACTTGGATTGACCCTCGCAGTGATGCTAGCAAAAGCACTGGTCTTGCTGTTGCTGTCATTCGTTTTCAAGGTACGCGGTGCAGACCGGTGGCTGATGGTTCTGGGACTTGCACAAGCGGGTGAATTCGGTTTTGTACTGATTTCATTTTGTCTTCAGTCCTATGCGATCCCCGTTGAACTGTCCAAAACGCTGTTATTGGTGGTCGCCTTGTCCATGCTACTCACGCCTGCGTTGTTCATACTGTTTGAGAAGGTTATTCAGCCTCGCATGGTTAACCTGCAGGCGCGGGCCAACGATGAAATAACAGAGCAGGGAATAGCGATTATTGCCGGGCACGGCCGGTTTGGCCAGGTGGTCAATCGAATGCTGTTGTCTAACGGATACAAGACCGTTGTACTGGATCGTCATTCAGAGTTGATAGACAACATGCGTGCGTTCAACATAAAGACATTTTATGGGAATGCATCCAATCCCGATCTGATTCATGCCGCAGGTTTGCAGGACGCCATGCTCCTGGTAGTGGCGATCGACAACAAGGAAGAAGCACTGGAGTTGATAGCACATGCTCGCAGAGAGCGCCCCGACATTCACATTATTGCCCGAGCATTTGATAGAAGAAATGTTTACGAGCTGTACCAGAGCGGCACTAATGACATAGTCAGAGAGACTTTCGACAGTGCAGTGCGATCTGGGCGCTACGCGCTGGAAGCGCTGGGTATGCATCCCTATGATGCAGAGAAAGCGGCTACTTTGTATATCAACGAGGATATCAGTGGTATCCGGCGCCTTGCCAAGATCTATAAGCCCGATGTACCGTTAACAGAAAATCCTGAATACATCAGTGCAGCACTAGAAATTTCACAATCTCTTGAGAATGCGATGATGGGCAAGACACGTAGCAGACATGCTCACTCGGAACAAGAGTGGAAGCCGCCGGGTAACACATCGCTCAAGAGCAAAAGCTGAAGAGAGCCTCGAAATATTACAAAGTGGTCGATACGGCGACAGCTAATTCGTCTACACTGAAAGCTCTTCCGAGTAACTCTGGACCAATCATGGCAGGTTCGTCCGACGACAACAGTCTTGCATTATATTGTGATTTTGAGAACATCGCGCTCGGCGTCAGGGACGCCAAGTATCAGAAGTTCGATATCAGCCATATCCTCGAACGCTTACTGGTGAAAGGTAGCATCGTAGTCAAGAAGGCCTACTGCGATTGGGAGCGATACAAGGACTTCAAAGTGCCTATGCACGAGGCCTCCTTCGAGCTGATCGATATACCTCACGTTCGTCAGTCCGGCAAGAACTCGGCCGATATCCGTATGGTCGTGGACGCGCTGGACCTGTGTTACACCAAGGCTCATGTGGATACGTTTGTCATCATCAGCGGTGATTCAGACTTCTCACCCTTGGTAAGCAAGTTGCGGGAGAATGCAAAGACGGTTATCGGTGTGGGTGTTAAAAACTCAACGTCTGACTTATTGATCAATAACTGTGATGAGTTCATCTACTACGATGATCTGGTCAGAGAGCTGGAGCGCAAGCCGCCTTCGCGCAAGCGACCCAAGAAGAGAGCCTCACGCAGTTCAAAGTCAGCGGCGAATAAAGACGTGTCATCAGGCGAGAATCTGGCTGAAGATTCAGATGCAAAGAGTCATTCTCCTTCGCCCGGGAGTGCTGATGAGATCGCGGCTTCACTGTCCGAAGACGTCAGTGCCGATTCGTCCAGTCAGGATGACAGAAGTGAGGAGCTCATACAGGAAGGTCTGGACCACGTACTGGAGACAGCGGCAGCACTAGCGTCAGAGCGTGAAGGTAACGACAAGCTCTGGGGGTCCATGGTCAAACAGACATTGAAGCGCAGACGTCCCGGATTCAATGAAAGCTACTATGGCTTCGAGTCGTTTGGGAAAATGCTGGAAGAAGCTCAGACGCGAGGTTTTCTGACGCTGGAGCTCGACGATAGAAGTGGGGGATACATCATCAGAAAAGTAACCAGCTAGTATCTTGTGCTACCTGCGTTCGTTAGAGGCCGGTGAATTGCAATGTGTGCTTTGCCAATTGAGCTTGGTATAGATCATGGTAATTGATGCAGATTGGCAACTGATGCTACCCGCTATCGGTACAGTTACCGATTGGCCGTGCTTTAAAGTTGTCTGTGACAATGCCAGCTGAATTTTACAGTCGTTAAGCTTGGATTGTCGTTTCTATTGTCTGGCTGGGTGCCCAACGCCAGAGCGTGCGTGTATTAGCACTTCAGCACGAATAGCCAAGATCTCCAGATCGGTTCCAAAGGATTGCTGGCCAACGCTCGTTGACTGTAGGCCGGCACTCGCAACACGACAGTATCTATGAGCGTCGGTAGCAGAGATATAGACAGCTAACATAGTCACGTTACCAAATAGTGAAGTGAAGTCACCATAATGCCGATGGGAGTGTATGAGGCGAAGACACAAACAGACATAACTTACAAGGTGCGTGTTCAAAGCTGCCCATGATCTGCATAGAAAACTAGACGGTGGTTTGAGACTGATCACGGCGTCGTGTTCCTTGATTTTTTGCAGGTTGTTCGTGTTATCACAGACTGAGATCATTCAGATGAACAAAAAATTACGCACGATTAATTTTCTTGCAATTTGCGCAACTATGCTGTGCAGCCCACAACTTCTCGCAGATCCTGAAATAGAGGCCGCGGCTCATGCGTTTGCTGAGCAATCTGTATCCGGCTGGCTCGCTAATCCCGTAATCGTCAACGCCATCAAGGTACAGAACCGTCAACACGCCTCGTTGTCTCAAAAGGACATAGACGCGCTCGACAAACAGTGGCGTGCAGAGACTTCTGGTTCACCTGGATCGTTAGTGGAGACCATTACCAGTAACCAGCTATCCGATTTCTTGCGTGATATCAAGGACGGTGAAGCGGGATTGGTTACGGAAATTTTCGTGATGGATGACAAAGGGCTTAACGTTGGTCAGAGCGATGTCACATCTGACTACTGGCAGGGTGACGAAGCTAAATGGAAACGCACCTATACTGCCGAGCCTAACGCAATGTTTGTTGATGAAGTCGAGATGGACGAATCTACTCAACGTTTCCAAACCCAGATTAATATTGCTATCACTGATCCTGAGACCGGCAAGAATATTGGAGCCGTAACAGTAGGTGTCGATGCTGAGAATTTGTTGATGCAATAGTAGAATGAGCTATTCGTGTGTAACAACCCACTTGAAGACGCCGTCGTCGACAAGAATGAACTGCCGTAGAGTCGCCATGAATAAGCCAGAAAATAAACTTCCAACCCGACGGACTTCTGTTAATCGCACGCTTGTAGCGACGTTAGCGATTTCGGCGACAATTGCATTCGGTCTGCTCATAGCCCTGAATGTGACGACGTCGAGCCGCAGTATGTTTGCCTTTCAAAAGTGGGCTCACAGCAACATGAACTCTCTTTTGGCTGGACAATTGGCCGGTGCAGTGCGTTGGAAGAAACAGGAGCCGGTACTGGACGCGCTGGAAGTATTTAAAGACAAGGATCTTGACCAGACATTCGCTGGCGCCTACGTGCTTCTGAATACAACTGACCCATGGATCCGGTACGACGGGAATTTCTTGGTAACTGGTGATCCTTTGCCCGCTGAGTATTTTGAGCAGGCACTCGAAAGCGATGAGGGGGTACCCCGTGTATCGGGAACTGTGTTCACCACCTCATCGCCCATTCTGGATAGTAGCGGAAAGAAGTTTGGGACGCTGATTACTCGTTGGGATCATCAGCCGATCAGTGCACAGGTAATCAGTGACTCTCTGTATGCAGCGATTGTGGCATTCGGGTTGTTGTGTGCGATGGTTTTCTTAGTGTTCTTGCTGAACCGCTGGCTCCTGATATCGCCCCTTCGCAACATAACAGACTTACTATCGCGGTTAGCTAAGGGCGACAACGATCTGGCTATTCCCTCGTCGGGAAGGCGTGATGAGATCGGTGCTATCGTTGAGGCGGTAGAAGTCTTGAAAAACAATGCAATTGCGGCAGAGCGTACCATGCTGCAAAAATTAGAGACAGACGCAGAAAACCTTCGCCACAGCGAAGCGATAGCTGCCACAGAAAATAAAGCCAGAGAGGAGGACGCCAGGCAGCAGGCAGCCCGTATCGAAAAGTCTTCAAGGAAAGCAGTGCAGGCAGAGAAACTTCAACATCGAATTGGAATGCTGCTTGAAGCAGTAGATGCCGCCTCCCATGGAGATCTCGATTACCCGATAGACTGTTCGGTAGCTGACGACGATTTGGGTATGATTGCCGTCGCTTTGGATGAACTTTTTGGTCAGCTTCGCAATAATTTTTCTGATATCGAAAAAAGTGCAGAAAGCGTATCCCAGGCAGCAATCGAACTTAATGATATGGGTAAAGTCATTATTGTCTCTTCGGAGAAAAGCGTCGAAATGACCAACGCTGCCTCTCTCAGAGCGAGGAATGTGTCTGCATCGGCAGAGACTGCAGCTTCGGCAACAGCTGAAATGAAATTGACATTGCAAGAAATTTCGAAAAATGCCAGTGCAGCGGTTCAGACTGTCGAGGAAGCTGTGAGTCTTGCGGAGAGTACTAGCGCAAACATAAAACAGCTATCAGAATCGTCAGCAGGTATTGGCTCAGTCATCAAGGTAATCACCTCGATTGCGGAACAAACCAATTTATTGGCTTTGAACGCTACTATCGAAGCTGCGCGTGCAGGGGATGCTGGTAAAGGATTCGCGGTTGTGGCAAACGAAGTCAAAGAGCTGGCAAAGGATACAGCGCGAGCAACCGAGGAAATTGAAAGCAGGATTGAGTCGATTCAGGCCGAAACGAAAACCGCGGTCACTTCGATTAATAGTATCAATCAGGTAGTCAGTACAATCAGTGAGTCTCAAAATTCAATAGCGGCAGCTGTCGAAGAGCAGAAAGTTACCAGTAACGAACTTCACAGAACAATCGCTAGTACAGCAGAAGATAATTCGGCAATAACGGATGTATTCCAGTCTGTTAGCGAACAGTCACAAGATACTCAGGTAGCTGCGGAATCTGTAAATGGAGCCGCTGAGCAATTATCTGATCATGCAGCCGTGCTGCAGAAATTACTGCGGCGATATCAGGCGAAGAATCGTACCGGGCCTGAACACAAGCTGGCCTGACATTAACGGGTGGTTCCAGCAGGGTGAAGTCGAGAGGTAGCGGTTGCTTGCCAGCAGACATCCGGCATTTTCATAGTTGCTGGACATTTCGTTAGAGAAGCAATTTTGATGAGTTAGTACCGTTGATCAGGGCAGTAACCTGGTTACAGGGTTAGGCTAAAGTACAATTCGTTTATGTTGAGTTGCGGACTGATATACGGCAGCTTCCACCTCCAGTACTTCCAGATAGTCTTCAGCGGTGTTTTCTGGCGTATGGGCTGCGTCCAGAGCCGTGAGTACGTGTGACTGTAGTGCGAACACACAATCTCCCGCGAACCCTGGCCAGGCTTGTGCTGCTAATAGTGTACTGGTAGACATCTCTCCGAAAACCCGATGATGCACACTACCGTCGCCTTGTACAGTCAAGCTGCCTGTGGTGCCCTCTACAAGGCATTCGCCTAACGTCAAGCGATGATTGGTCGCTGCATGATCCAGTAGTCTGTTCCCATCAAATAAAGCCCGTTTGTTGTAATCAAACTCGAACAATACGTAGGCTGCATCTTCACCTGCGATGACAGGATTCATGGTTCGCAGGTCAGCGTATACTGAAAGCGGCTTACCGAGGATGTAGCGGAATGTGTCTATCCAGTGAACGCCAGTTTCATGAATGAGAAGCCTGGGCATTGTCTGAAAATAGGGTTGTCGATCCAGATACGCCTCGTTGCCTTGTCCGTCGCCGGTACGCAGCCGGAATGTCATCTGGTGCACAGTACCAATAAGGTGTCTGTCGATCGCTGTTCTAATGCATCTGTACCAGGGTTGGAACCGAAAATTCTCGTGGATTACCAAAGTTACCCCTGCCTGTTTACACAATTCGGTCACCACTCTTGCTTCATTCAGTGAAACGCAAAAAGGTTTTTGACAGATGATGGCCTCTAGGCGATGTTCAAGGGCGATCGTGATGAATTCAGCATGAGTACTTGGAGGCGTAATAATATCAAGAACGTGTGGTTGGGTCGCAACCAGCATCTGACCCAGATCAGTGAACGCAGGGTGTCCGGTGTTCTCTGCAAGAGCGATGGATTTATCCATTGCTCCAACTACCTTGACCTGTGGAATACGAGACCACGCCTCGTAGTGAAACTGGCTGAAATATCCAGCACCGGTACAAGCGACGCGTCTGATCGACATGAATAAAGGTTCTCCCTGTTGCTGGGGGACTAAATAGAATTCAAGGTTTGACTCGTGTGGCTCCACACGAGGTGGGGCAACATGGGCCTGTTATCGATCTGTGAATGCCAGCTTCAATCCCAAGACACCAAAAGCGCCAGCAAAAGAGCGCCTAATCCAGAGTAGAACCCTTGGGCGTGAAATGACATAGTTTTTGGCAAGTGATGCCAACGCCCCGTAACCTGCGAAAACCACAAACGTCATTAACATGAACGCCAGAGCGAGAATAAGCAGTGACAGGGTGATATTGTCTGAATCAGGTGACACAAACTGGGGCAGAAAAGCCAGAAAAAACAGAGATAATTTAGGATTTAGAACGTTAAGCAATAAGGCATTCATGGCAATGGCAGAGTAAGCCTGCTCGTCTTCGCTAGCGTCCACATCGAGTGCCCCACCTTCCTGAAGAACTTTCCAGGCCATATAGAACAGATAGATAACTCCCAGGTAACGGATAGCCTGAAACACGATTGAGCTGGAGTGCAGCAGTGCTGACAGCCCTACCACACTGGCCAGTGCTGCTGGAACAATACCGGCGGTGCAGCCAATGGCGGCGGCAACGCTAGCTTTGAAGCCCTTGCCGAGCCCCACAGCCAGTGTGAACAAAACGCCCGTGCCCGGTAACATGACAACGATCAGGGAGGTGATCAGAAATTCTATAGTCATTGCCAATGGTCTACTCTATCGATTCGCGTAGTATAAACGAATAACTTTGGGTACCAATCTGCTTGATGACTGACGTGCTGCACCCGCATAAGATAGACACAATTCCTCCGGTATCCGTTGGCACTGTATTGAGCCTGGAGGGTGTGCACAAGTCCTTTGGATCATTGCCGGTACTCGACGGTTTGAGTCTGGCCGTGTACCCCGGTGAGGTCTTTGGTTTTCTGGGGCGTAATGGTGCCGGAAAATCCACTGCGATCCGTCTCATCATGGGAATAACGCAGTGCGATGCGGGGCAAGTAAACGTTTTCGGCAAACCGCTGCAGGACGACATCGTCGGTATCCGACAGCGCATAGGTTATGTGGCTCAGGATCAAAACATCTATCCTTGGATGACGCCTCGTGTGCTGGCGCGATTTGTAAGTGGCTTTTACCCACGATGGGATGAAAAACGCTACTGGCAGCTGGCGGGTGAGTTTGAGCTACCTGCAAAGCGGCGTATTGGCACCTTTTCTGGCGGCATGAAGGCGAAGCTGGCACTGACACTTGCACTTGCCACGCGCCCTGAGTTGTTGATTCTGGATGAGCCTACGGCAGGCATGGACCCTGTCGCTCGCCGCGAGTTTCTGGACCTGGTGCGCGAGCAAACACAGCGAGACGGCGCCACCACCTTTTTCTCTACTCATCTCATTGATGAAATCGAGGCAATTGCCGAGCGCATTGCCATCGTAGAGTCTGGTCGAACCATCTATGACGGTGCGCTGGATCCGCTAAGGGAGAGTGTGAAAAGCTGGTCGATTCCAATGAGTGTCTATATCCCTGACGCTACGCCTGGCGATTTCGTCCATCAAGGTGTTCGTATTCTCTCTCAGGGTGAGCGGAAGGGTCGTTGGCATACGATCGTACAGTTCTCGGACGAGGCCATGGCCGGCGCGAGTGTTGTGATCAATGAAGGTTGGCAGCGCGAGTTGTTAACACTGGAAGATGTGTTTATCGCCGTCGTGGCTAAAGCGTAAGCATCACATGGCTGCAATTGCATTAGTGGTCAAAGACTTTCGTGAACACCGTGTAGCTGCCTTGTTCCTGATGGTTGGTTGCATTGGTGTCGTACTGGTGCTGCTGGCCCAGAACAAGGCTGCCGCCTACAGCATGAGCTCCTTTGAGATAGTGCGGTTCGCTTTGATCAGCTTCCTGCCACTCATTACGTTGATTGTTGGCAATCGCCTGATCGTCAATGAATATCTCAGCGGAACACGTCTGTTTGTCGAGGCGTTGCCAGTAGGGCAAAACCTTCCACTGGTCCTGAAGTACCTCACCGGATTTTGCTACCTGAGTACCGTGTCGGTTATCATGGTTCTGTTGGCAGCACAGAGCGCAGGCTTCGCTGACGATGTGACACCTCATTACCTGCTGTTGATACTGGGTAAGACGCTCGTCATGGTCTGGCTCTATTGGAGCATTATCTTCTGCTTCAGTCTGTGCGGGCATCTGCGTCTGGCGTTGTATCTCGTATCCGCCGCCATTTTTGCGTTGATCGCTTTTTATCCTGGTATCAATTCAGATCTGTTTCCACCCTTTGCGCTGATGGATGATCAGCTTTTCGTCTTTGAGCGAGATGTGATTCCCTGGTATGAACTGGCTGGAACTGCCACGCTGGCTTGTGGATTCACGGCTGCCGGTTTTCTACTGACGAAGGTAGGCGAGGGGTCGGTTGTGGAGCGTCTGGCCAAACCGATGACCCGACGTGACTATGTCGCTTTGGGTGTACTCGCAGCCACTGGTCTTGCCATCTGGACGACCGTTCTGGAGCAAAATCAGCGAGAGCCTGTTGAGTTTTCAAGTACACAAGTCGTCAGGTATACCGATCCACCGGTATCTGTACTGTTCCTCGACGAAGAATATCGCGAATCAGCCGAGGCTCTTGCGCAGCGTACCAGCGAGTCTCTGATTGCTCTACAGGCGAGTCTGGGGCTTGCTGACATTCCAGACGTGAAGCTGGCTCTAGCTCCCACCCGGGAAAAGCACGACATTGATTATGAGACGGCTGATGGGGTCTTCATCACTGCCAACTGGTTGGAGCATGACAGCTACGACGACGCCATACTGGACTCGGTACTCATGCACGGCGTGCTCAGTGCACAAACTACAGGCAGGGCCATGTTTGAACCCTATCATTGGGTTCTTGATGGATTCACTCGATGGTGGGTCGAGCAAGGTCAGGGGCCCATAGACCCTGATCATCGGGCAGAACTGTTGGCGCGTGCCTTGTGGGTTCTGGAGGCTGAGCCTTACGCTGCTGAACTGGTATCGCGCTGGCAACTCACCGCTGATCGATTCTCGTACCCTTCGGCAGAGGCGCTCGCGTGGTCGGTGATGGATTTCCTTGAGCAGACACATGGAAGAGCCGTTGTTCTGGCCCTCGGCATCGAGTTCCTGACACAGCCCGTGAGCCCGAGCGTCGCTGGCACTATGACCGACAGAATGACAAGCGTGGCACAACGGATCGAAAGCGCCACAGGCATTCCTTCTATAGAACTTTTCGAGCAATGGCAATCCTGGCTTGAACAACAGCGCTCTATTGACAGTGTACAAGGCATGTTAATCCGAATACCTCCAATAACAGGTTCCATTGTCAGCGTCACAGACAAGGCTGGTATTCATAGCCTTGAAGCGTCGTACATGCTGAACAGCGGTGTGGAGCTGGCTGAAAATTACTTCGAAGAACTCGACGGGCGTTGCATCATGAAGCACGATTACATCGGACCGTTCGATACTGAGTTTGAAGTGGTAGATGACTACGAGGATGAGGTCGAGTGTCAAACAGGCACAACTGCTCATGTCATAGACAGCATTTATTCCCCGGGTGATCGCGTCTTCATAGCGCTCGACTTTGAAGGGCGTGACTTTCACCAGCCGCTACGTGTGCAGGCGACAAGACTGACGATTCAATGACACGATTGATTGCCAAGGAATTCCGTCAGCTGCTGCCTATTGGTTGTCTATGGCTGGCAGTGCTGGTACTTGGCTACGCCATGCAGCTTTTCTCCGAACGGATAGACGAGCAGACATTCAGTGCCTGGTGTGAGGGATATTGCGATTACTCCGGTAACTCAGCCATAGCCATTTTTTCGGTGTTACTCGCTCTGGTCACCGCTTACAGTCTTTTTCCACGTGAACATGATGATGCAACGATCGACTTTCTCCGTTCCTTGCCATTATCACGACGATCCCTGTTCCTGTCCAAAGTCGTTGCGGCATGGCTTCTACTGGCTGGCATCAATCTACTGAGTTATCTGCTCGATGCGTTGCTATTAACAAGCAATCCCGAGTCTTTGGGAGGTATTTTTTATGAGCAGGTCTGGTTCACCTTGCTTTGGCGAGACTGCTTGTTTGCCTTCATTATCTTGTGTCATGGCGTCTTGTTATCCTGGTTCAGAACGCTGGGGTTGATTCTGTACTCCATTTATCTGCTTGGACTGATGTGGGCAGAAAGTGCCTTAGGGACCTCTGGCGCATGGAGTATTTTCAGCCTGTTATCGAATGAATACCAAGGCTCCGATCTTATCGTCAACTCAAGAGCACTGATCATCCATTCGGTGGTTGCGGTGCTTGTTTTGCTGGTTGCCTACAGGCTGTGGAACCGAACAGAGTCCAGTGTAGTCGGTGGTAAGGAGGCATCACGAGGTTCACGTGTATTCCAGTTTCTGCTCAGCTCGTTTGGGTTTCTGATGGTGCTTGCCGTGCTCGTTAATCAGGTTGGGGTTGGAACGGGTACAGCACAGGGTGAAGAGCAGAACGTGACAGGTACGGATCACTACCGGTTTTTCTACAACGAATCACAGTCTGATACTGTGGACTATATCGTGAGCTACGCTGAAACTGATCTTGAAGCGCTCGGAGAATTGCTCAATGTGGAGGAGCTCCCGAAAATGCGGGTAGATCTCACCGCTGAAAGTGAACACGCAGCGGGACTTGCCAAGTGGAAAAAAATCCTTATGGATCTCAATGCGTTTGATGGTGACGTGTCGCAGCGCAGAGTGTTAAGTCATGAGACCACTCATGTACTGCAGGCCGTCGAATCCAATCGTGCGCTGGCAGATAATTATTCAGCGGCGAAGTTTTTCATAGAAGGTATGGCCCAATACACCTCTTTTGAAATAGTGCCGGAACTCGCCAGACGTCAAAGCAATTGGGAGCTGGCTAGTGTCGCCTGGAAGCGTCAGAGTATCGAGTTCAATGATCTGATCAACGAGCAAGGTTTTGCAGAGCGGTTTGACGCAGAGCTGCATTACAGCCTCGGTGACTTGTGGACGAAGGCCATGGTTGATACGTGTGGCATTGCATCGCTCGGTGATTTCTTGCGGGCAACGGGCAGAAGCGATGCTGTGAGTGATTTGCCGGCAGCGATTTTCTGGCGAGACACCACACGAGCTATCGGGTGTGATCTTGATACGGTAAACGTTACCTGGCAAACACAGATGCAAGCGCTGATCGATTCTGTAGACCTTTCGGCCTACCCGCAGTTCTCGAATATAGCTATCGACAGGGATTCTGCGGCTAACCAGATCAGAATACGTGCAAGACTGACAACCGCTGGTGTGAATGATTCTGAATCAGATGCCGGAACAGACACAGGTGATGTTGCTACTGTGGCAGGCAGCGCCGATGACAGCGATTTCATCCAGATGCCAAGTCGCTTTATTGTAAGGACAGGCCGAATATCCACACAGCTGGCCGCTGCAACCGACCCCGTGTTTCGCGGTCAGCTGAAACAGGAGGACGGCGCTCAGTTTGTTGAATTCCTCATACCTGAGAGTACTTTGCAGGGCACACGCTTCCGTTATCAACTCGGGTTCACTCCGTCTGCAGATGCACGGTATTACTATGAAACCTGGCGACGTGGTACCAAGCCCTCATCCAGTGAGCCTTAGTGAAGCGTTCTGATTGACACGTTGTCCGAGTCCCTGAAGAGAGGATTGTCCCCATCGGCTGATAAAGTCTATCGCTCTTAGAGGTTTGTCGAAGAGCTCACCCTGAAATTCGATGACGCCCAGCTTATGCAGTGGGGGCAGTTCGTCTCTGCTGGTCACATTGCACACAGTGACCTGCATGCAACGCTCTTTACAGATTGCGATCAGATGAGGTGATACAACGGGATCCTTTAACCATCGTTGATCAATTCTGGCATAGTCCGGTAGTAGCTCCGACAAGGTGCTCAACACATCAGGCTCAGCATTCACTTCATGCAATGCTAGCGACACGCCTAGCGATCTCAATTGCGCCAGCTTGCCGGGTTTAATTGAGGCAAGACATGACAGATCGAGGACAAGCTGAGACGGTTGCATAGGTAACGACTCCAGCTGGCAGGCAAGGATCGGTGTGAATTCAGGATCGTTTAGCATGTTCGCGTCGACCGCTAGCGAGAGTTTGAAATCCTCGGCGACAATACCGGCGGCAGTCCATCGTGATAGCGTTTGCAAGCAATTGAGCATTACTTTTTTGTCGAGCGAGTTAACCAGTTTGGTGCCCGCAAGATCAGGCCTGAATTCCTCAGGAAGCACCACGCCACCCTCTTGAGTACGCAGCCTGACCAAGGCCTGCGCGCCGGCAAGTATGTAGTTGCCAGGCTGTTGTAACTGTACAACCGGCTGATACCAGACCTCCACTCGATCTTCATGCATCGCACGTTCCACAGCTCGTGTCGCCATGCCACCGGTAGTGTGTTTTGAGTGATGCCGTTTCTTCTGCTCATACATCAGAATATCCGCTTCCATCAATACTTCATCAAGCGATTTACTGGCACTTGAGGTAGCCAGTCCGATGCTACAGGTAATGTTATGTACACCTTGTGGTGTGACAATAGGGTCATCAAATGCGTTGTGTAGTACCAGCGCAAAGTCGGTAGCTTTCTTTTCATCGGTGTGCGGCAAAATGATGACAAATTCGTCTCCACCCCAGCGAGCCAGAGTAGCCCCCTCCCAAATCAGCTCACTCATTCGTGTGGCTACAGTGACCAGCACGGCATCTCCGGCGCTATGGCCATATAAGTCATTGACATCTTTAAAGCCGTTCAAGTCGAGAAACATGACGGAGTGAACGTGCCCATCGTCATCATTGAGTCGCTCTATCACTTTGTTCGCGTGTTTGCGATTCAGCAGTCCGGTCAGCTCATCATGCAAGGCCTGATGTCTGAGTCGGGCCTCGACATCAATGCGCTTCTTCTGATCAACCTCCAGCTCTCTGGCCAACGTGTCTATGGCACGCGCCATCCCGCCGATTTCGTCGTTGTTCGCATCGTGCACTCTTACTGTGAGATCCCCGTTCATTATTTTGTGAGCAGCCGCTGACGTTCTTTTCAGCCGTCTGGCTATGGGGACAAGACAGAACGTGTATCCGGCAAGCATCACCAGGAGTGAAGCGGCGAGTGCAATTCCCAACACTTTGCGAAGTTCGATTACCGGTGCAAATGCCTCTTCCGAATCCATTTTGACGACCAGGCCCCAGCGAGTTGCCGGTATGGTTTCTATTGATAGGACCGATTGAACGCCACGATAATCTTTGGCGTGCACGATGCGACCACCTGTAGCCAGTAAGGATTGGTTGATGGGAAGATTCTTAGAAGAAGGCACGATTTTGGTAAATGCCGCTTTCCTGTCAAAACGCAGCGGAGTGATGAACTCGGCATGTCCGTTGATCGTGGGCTGTGCAATATGCGCCTCACTACTGTAGCCAACGCCTTCGTGCTTAGAGACAAGATCAGTGATTGGAGCCAGCCGGGTTTCAAGAAGCAGAGCACCCACAACAATATTGTCGGAGCTTGTAACAGGTGTAACCAGGCCCAGACGGCGCAGGTTGGTATCAGTCTGGAAAGCGTCGCCGAACAGAGTCTTTACTTGTCCCATCGATTTACTGACAAGGCCAGAATCTGCTGGATGCCAACTGAAGCCTACTGATTCGCCAAGCGTGTGACCCTCGCGATCAACCAGCCTGACCTCGACTGCGGCAGATCCTATGATGCCAGCTTTGCGTTGAAGACGAAGTGCAAGTTGCTGAAGCGGCCAGGCGGCGTCTACGTCAACGATCGCGAAACCGTCGTAGCCACCGATGGCAGATCGATTTAGTGTGTTCTCGCTTTCGGGTTGATCGGTGTAGATTCTGTTCTTATGAATGCCAGTGACAAACTGCTTCACGTGTGTCCCGGCTGCCAGGCTCCTTGCATCCTGCTGATAGCTGGACAGAATCTCGTTGATTCGTGCAACTTCGAGTCGCTGAGTATTAGCCAGTGCTGATTCAGTGCGTTCAATCATCTGACTGTTAAACAGGCTGATGGCGAAGGCACTAACAGCGCCAAGCGGTATGAGTACTGCTAAAAGACAGAGAACGAGCTTTGCGCGTATTCCCATGATGTCTGAACCTCTTGAACCTGCTGTTACTGAATTTCTGGCCAATGGCGGTAATGGCAGAATGTTGCAGTTCGAGTCGCAGATTTCATGCCCGATAATGTGCGATCGGTCCAGTTTTCAACGAAAATTATTCGAAAGACTAAAAGCTGGCATGAACATTAATATTCATCCATATGCCAAGACTCCCGTTTTGCGTGGGCTGTAGGTCGATTGATACTGTTTCTAGCGGTGAAACGGTGCTTACTTACCTGTTTTGTTACAGTTTCAATCAGGATGAAAACGATCACTGATCATCAGTAACTCCGGAACTGCCGAAGCAGGGCACCAAAGTATAGCGAGCTGCCGGAAACGCATTCCCAGCTGAATAGCGTCTTGTTTCAAAATACCCGGAACGAAGAGGCTGGGTTCGCCTGGCCAGTCAGAGTCTGGCATGGAGTCAAGCCCGATTGCGGCCAGCGCTGAATACTTCAATGAACTTACCTCTGCAGCCAGCCGCCGATGCGCCTGAAAATTCTCGGTGTCTGAAGTTTTGACGCCCATCGGGTTGCAAGCCGTCAAAAACGCTGCCGATTGATGGTTTTCTTGCAATTACAACCGCTTCAAAGCGTCGGAAAACTGA
>Ga0209828_1002398_pt1 | contig 15594 bp, 8 predicted proteins | sample MaitaG_FD_187429 | JGI IMG/M metagenome (GOLD analysis project Ga0209828, IMG submission 187429) | Marine algal microbial communities from Maine, USA - Maine_Asex2 metaG (SPAdes) (version 2) | ecosystem: Host-associated > Algae > Red algae > Unclassified | place: Maine, USA | collected 2015-01-05 | reverse complement strand
ATATGCCCAGTGGCGGCGCAGTAACCAATATCAGCATTGCCACCTCTGAGCAGTGGAACGACAAGGCAACCGGCGAGAAGCAGGAACGCACCGAATGGCACAGGGTCACTCTTTTCAACCGATTAGGTGAGATTGCAGGTGAGTACCTGAAAAAGGGCTCGCAGGTGTACATTGAAGGCTCACTACGTACTGACAAATATCAGGACAAGAATACGGGCGAGGACCGATATTCCACAGGAATAATAGCCAATAACATGCAGTTGCTGGGCAGTCGTATGGATAATGCGGGTGGTAGTGATTTCAACCAGCAAGCGCCACGGTCGGCTCCCCAGTCGTCAGCACCTGCCAAGCCGCAATCAGCACCTATGCCGGCTGCTGCGGGGGCAGAATTTGATGACGATATTCCGTTTTGATCGACACTTGTTTTTAATAGTTTAGAAAGAGTGACAGAGAGGCTGTAGGTACGGGCTGAGGCGAAATATTTTCATTCTTGAATAGTTAAATATAGAATTTATAGTGCTACACTTCCTGTAAAGGGAGAGAATAACCTGTGGTTCCTGTCTTAACCACCAAGCGTTTCATTGATGGAGAGAGGGTCCCGATGCTGCTGGATGCTTCGGGACTCCCTCTGTTCTATCCAATGCTCTACGTGACCGCCCAGTTGAGGAACGCTGGGTTGGCCGTCAATACCATCAAAAACAGATTGGAAGATCTCAAGGTATTGTTTCGTTGGGAGCTCGCTTTTTCGCGAGACTTGCTGACAGAATTCAAGCAGGGTCAATTCATGGAGCTTTCAGACATCATCTCGTTGCGTGACTTTGCCAAGCTGGATATGCGAGAGCTTCAGGAGAAGGCATCAGCGCGCTCAAAAGCTGGCGAACACCGGATAAGCCATCTCGAGGCTCACGTTGCTTCAGTGGCCTCGCGTCCAGCTGTGAGGGGTCAGCAGCATTACAACCGCCTAAGCACGATCGCAGAGTATCTTGAGTTCGTTGCGTCTGTTATTACACAACACAAGCGCTCGCCTGGAGACGTTGCCGCAATAGACAAGATGGCGTCGACTATTCGAAGGCATCGACCACGTGGTTTGTCGAACAAGCAAAGTGATGATCCGCATGAAAAATCCCCACCTTCGGAGTTGGTCGAGCGGTTCCTGGCAGTCACTGCTGTGGATCATCCTGACAACCCATTTCAAGACGAATCTACCCGCTATCGCAACGCTATCCTGTTCGGACTACTGCGATACACAGGGATGCGTCGTGGTGAGCTTCTCAGTCTGCGTGTAAACGATTTTGATTTCGGTGGCGAGCCACAGGTCTGGATTCGTCGAACGCATGATGATCAACACGACAAGCGCAGTTATCAACCTGTTGCCAAGACTAAAGAGCGGCCATTACCTTTACCGCAGTTTCTGGCGGAACAAATACATGATTATGTCGTGAAGGTTCGAGCGGCCATCAAGCCTGCACGTAAGCACCCCTATCTGTTGGTGTCACATCGTAAAGGTAAAACCTTTGGTCAGCCACTTTCCCAGTCTGCTCTAGGCAGTCAGATAATGGCGAGGATGCGGACAGTCGATCCGGACTTTATTCATATCTACCCACATTCGTTTCGCCATCACTTTAACTATGAGTTATCGGTGATATTTGATCAGAAGAACAAGAAAGCTAAGGAGCATCCTGAAGACAGCGCTAATCAATCAGTTAGTGCAGCTCAAGAGCTGGACATTCGAGCGTTTCTGAACGGCCATCGTAGCGTTGCATCGGGAGCAACTTATAACAAACGCCATATCAGAGAGCAGGCTGACAGTGCGGTGCGTGGAATTCAATCAGCGATGAACGATGACAACTTGTCTGGCGCTGTTGATGAGTAGCACCGCCAAAGCGACTCGTGCTCGGACACTGCCGGTCGATACCGCAGTATCCAAAGACAAATACGAGTTTGATGCCAATAGCGATAAGTGGAAGCTCAATAAAGACACCACAGTTTATCTTGGTGATGCCATGCAATTGGAGGAGCCCGTAAGGGAAGGCTTCCGAGCGACGCTCAAGCGTTATGCTGAAGAGATGTCTGCCAGGCATACATACCTGATGGCAGATAAATTCAACCGATATCTACATGATACGAGTGCGTTAGAGGTAGATTCAGCCAGTTTGCTCAATTGGCGAGCAATGCTGTCACAAAAAGATCAGCATTATCTGGGTAGTCTCAAAGCCTTTCTGCTGGCTTGGCATGCTTATGGATTTGAAGGGGTCACTGAAGCCGCCGTTGATCTTTTGAATGGCTGGCGGATAAAAGGAAACGAAAAGGGCGTAGCTGTGCGCAGTGGCTCACCGACAGAGGGGCCCTATACCGATCTTGAAATATCTGCAATTCTGGACTGGGCGACGAAAGCTGTAGCTCAAAAGTTAATCTCCTTTGAAGACTATACGTATTTATTGACCTTGGTGATGACAGCTCGAAGGCCAGTTCAAATTGCTGCCCTGTGTGGAGGAGATCTTGTTGAAAACGAAAAGGGCAATGTCTCACTTTTTCGGATCAACTTTCCGCGTGCCAAACAACGTGGAGGTGGTTTCCGTAAAAGCTTTCGATCATTGGCCGTTGTTGAAGATTTGTTCGTTGTTCTTAAGCAGCAGCACCTCAAGTCTGTAGAAAAAGTCCAGTCATTTCAGTCAGAGCCGTTGTCTGATGAGATGAAGGCCCAGGTTCCAATATTCCTCAATGAGAGCAGCTTGTCTGGCTTCCAGACATTAGAGGAGACTCTGCGGGAAAGAGAGCCTGATTTTCTCCATAAGCCAGTTGCCAATCTTCAAACAATGCTTCGAAGGCTCGAAAGGATGTGCGAGGCGCATTCTGAGAGAACAGGAGCGGTGATCACTTTATCGTCCGCCAGGTTTCGCGACACACGTGGTACCAAGCTGCGGCGCGAGGGCTTCGATGCATTTGTCATTGCTGAACTGCTTGATCATAACGACATTCAGAATGTTGGTATTTATACAGACAACACCGCTCAGGAAGCAGTCATCATCAACGAGCTGGTGGGAGCGCAGTTAGCTCCTTTTGCACAAGCCTGTATGGGTACTCTTGTGCGATCAGAGCGGGAAGCAATTCGTGGTGATGACCCTTTGAGCCGCGTAGCCAACAACAAGCAAAATGCAACAGGTACTTGTGGTAACTATGGGTTTTGTGCCAGTGGCTTTCGGGCGTGCTACACCTGTCACCATTTCCAGCCTTGGGTAGATGGGCCGCATGAAGAAGTTCTAGTTGAGCTGTACACCGAGAAAGAACTGGTACGCGAGGCTGGCTGCGACGAAGTGGTTGTCAATGCTAATGATCAGCTGATTCTAGCGGTTGAGCATTGCATCGCCCTGTGTGCCGATGCAAAGTCAAAAACATCCGATGCTGTTGTCGATGGAATTGAGACTGATGAATAACGTTGTTCAGTTTGTTCCACGTGCGGATCTTGACGCCGCCGCAAATCTGACGGAATTCATCCGTGTTTGTAGGGACGACTTGACAGCATTTAGCGAAGGCAGTGCATGGGCCGATGATAGATGGAAGCAGGGTAAAACAGTTGCCGTATTTGCGACTAAGAGTGCTTCGCAAACAGGGTATTCGTTCACGCCAATGGCTGAACCTTATCTGCAATTTGCCAAAGCATACGTTCGATATCAGTACAGCCACAAACCCGTAAAGTCAGTAAGCAATCTAACAGCGGCTTTGCAGTGTGTTGAAGCAGCTTTGATTCAGGTTCACGGCCAAGCTGAGATTGGCCTGATTAACCTTGCTGTTATGGATGCAAGTGCCGTGCGATGTAAGGATTTCTTCGAAAGCCCGGATATCTGGTACAGGACAGGCAGATTTCTTCAATTGCTGTTCAAGTTCTGTAGTGATATGCGAATCACCGCCCAGTTACCTGCATGGAAATCTCCTTTTCGCAAGCCAAAAATTCTCACAGAAGACCTTGGGACGGCAGGAGCTAAACATCGCCAAGAAAAGCTTCCAAGTAGTGGGCAGATGCTCGCACTGGCTGATCTTTTTGCAAATGCTGACAGCAAGGAAAGCCGCTTTTTCAGCTCTATTATGATTCTGTTAATGGTAGCGCCAGGGCGTATCTCCGAAGTGCTGGCATTGCCTATGAAGTGTATTGAATGGGAAGAAGATGATCGAGGTGATAAACAGATGTACCTACTCTGGTGGGCAGCAAAAGGGAAGGGGGCAACCAAGAAGTGGATAATTCCTGCCATGCATTGCGTAGTGGAGCAGGCAGTCGATCGTTTGGTCGAGATAGGAGCACCTGCACGTGCTGCAGCGAAGTATGCCTATGACAATCCGGGTGTGTTTATGCGGCATGAGGCATGTGTTTCAACTGTTCGTGTGTCAGATGCAGACCCGCTGTCGCCCAAGGAATTCGCCACTGCTATGGATATTGAATATCTCAAGTCATCAATAGATTCATGTGGAATTGAGGGCTGGGCTCTCAGTTATCGGAACAGGAAATGGATATCAAAGCTGCTTGATAGCGGAAGCATGACATATAAAGGGCTTGCGGAGCATACGCTGAGCGAATACTCTGGAGATGACTGGCCATATATCGATGCGACAAAAACAGTAAAAGTCTGGGATGCGCTTTGTTTGCATCGTCAGAACGAGGTTCACAAAGAATTTCGTGTTAGACAGTTTTCCTGGCGATTGCCCACGGCCGATGAAGTTAATCAAAGAATGGGCAGCACGAAAGGGCTATCGTTGTTCGATCAAGAGGGTACAACAAACTCTGACGGCTCCAGTATTAAACTCACAAGCCATCAACTCCGCCACTGGTTAAGCACAATGTCGAAGCGGGCTGGTATGGATGACTATACGTTGGCCCAATGGGCGGGACGTGCCTCTGTTAATGACAACAGGCACTATGATCACCGGACACCAGAAGAGCAACTGAAGACAGCAAGGGCGCTACTTCTTGATGAGAGGCCAAGCGTACTGGTACGCTTCACCACTAAATTGCCGGTAACCTATCAGGAGCTTGGAGTAGACCGCCTTGGTGTCGCAAAGGCTACCTTGTTTGGTATGTGTGAACACGACTACTCGATGTCACCGTGCCAAAAGCAACGCGAATGCACGACGTGCAAAGAGCATGTCTGCATAAAGGGAGATCACCTTACGCTCGAGCGAATTCGACTGCTTGAAGCCCAAACTGAAGGATTGCTAAAGAAGGCGCAACTAGCCCATGAAGAAGGCGTATTTGGCGCTGACCGCTGGGTAGATAATCATAAGTGGAAACTGGCGCATACCAAGGCGATTCGTCTGACGCTCGAAAATGAAGACGTGCCGGACGGTTCGTTGGTACGGATTCCAGAGGGCCACGATCCGTCTGCTGTCAAACGAGCCTTGATGGACCTTGGAGTGGTTTCGCCAGATGCAACTGAGCCTGTTGTCCGAATATCGGTCACGCAGGCCCTACTTGGGAAAGAAGATGCCTAAAAAGATAATAACCAAAGCAAGTCTGCCAAAAATATTACGCGAGCTTGATCGCTGGGAAGGCAAACTTACATGGCCGTTGTTCTGTGAGCGTGTTGCTAAGGTACTTGGTGTGCCATCTGTATCGAAACATACGATGTACTTGTATCCGGCTATTACGGAGCATTTTCAACGACGAAAGCAGGACCTTAGGGAGCAGGGCACGTTAGTGCCAACTGATTACACGCTTGGGGTCGCGACGCGACGTATTGCGGACCTTGAAGCGCAAGTGAAGCGGTTGGATGAAACGAATAACCTATTGCTGGATCAATTTCGGCGTTGGCAATATAACGCTTATGCGCAGGGTGTTCGGATAGAAACTCTGGATTGGGACACACCGTTACCGGCTATTGCTAGAAGTGGTCGGAGATAAAACGGCAAGCATATGGTTTTCTAGTAAATATGAACAAAAATTCTTCTGGATCAGGTGAGCGAAAGGCGCGTCAAGGGCTTAGATACCAGGACCGTGCGTCCGCCAAACTCGCATATCAAGCATTATCAGAAGGTACATTGTCTTTTATTGCACTTGCGGACGACAAGGCAGGAATGTTTGACGATTTTGTGATCGGAATTGGAGGGCAGGTGGTCGGGCACCAGTACAAGTCCTCGATAAAACCCCAGCCGGTTGGTGTAAAAGGGCTTTTACTTGGCACCGATCAAGTAATTGCCGATTGTGCAGCTTCGTTTACCATGCTAGAGGCAGAGTTTCCAGGAAAGTACATTAAGGTGCGATATGTCACATCGCATTATGCCTCAAGTAATGACAAAGGCAGGTTTGGAGTCGATGCGAAGGATTCTGCAGATTTTTTTAAAGAGAAATCACTGCACCCTGAATGGTTACTTGCAGACTGGCAAGCCAGTATTTGGCACTCTGTAATCGATGATCTTTTACTAGCTTCTGGTCTTGGCAAGTCAAAATTTGAACTATTTTTTTCCCGGTTTGAAATTGTTTTTGGTGCGGCCCAGAACATTGAACTGGATTCTTCGATCGATGCTGCCACTGGTAGTCAGATACGGGAGCTAGCGCTAGCAATTGGAGGGTTGGTTGGTTGCGACGACGGTAAGACCCGTTGGTCACGTCAGGAGTTGCTGGACGAACTTGGATGGTCTGACAACTTTAAGCAGCGCTTTGAGCATCGCTTTCCGCTTGGTGCGCATGTACAAAGCAACGAAAAAACTGAAATCAAACTTGAAGATTCACTAGCATTAACTACCACGGGCTACCTCTGCCTGCTTGGCCCGCCTGGAGCTGGGAAGTCTACATTGCTCGAGCGGTTCATTCGAACGGATCCTGGACGTATAGTGGTTCGATATTTGGCCTTTGTGCCTGGTGTTGGGCAACAACAAGGACGTGGTGAAGCAGAAAATTTCTTGACAGATTTGAATAGTCAATTAATTAAATCAGGTCTATCTACTACACGTGTCAAAGATGACACATTAGAACAGAGGCGTGAAACTTTTGAGAAGTTGCTGGCCAAAGCCGGGGAGCGTTATGCTGAAGAGGACAGGCTGACAATCATAGTGGTCGATGGATTAGATCACGTTCCACGAGAGGAAAGACCAGAGTCAAGCTTTCTTCGCGTATTTCCGCTTCCACATAGCTTACCTGAAGGTGTCATTTTCATACTTGGAAGCCAGAGGATAGATTTACCTGACATACCACGTGAGGTTAAAGACGAAGCATCTTTGAATGGCAGGAAGATTGATATTTTTCCGCTGACTGAGTCTGCAGTCGGTGACATGGTGTCTTCAGTGGGCCTCGCTGGAGCAGTAGATATTTCATCTGTATATTCTGTTACGCGAGGTCATCCTCTCGTCACGCAGTATTTGCTTGGAAAGCTGCTAAAGGCGACTCCAGATGAACGGCTGGAGCTTCTTGATGGTGATTTCGAGTACGATGGTGACCTTGAAAAAGTATATCAGGCTGCGTGGCGTGAAGCTGAAGAAGCGGACAGCGAAGTAGCAAAGGTTCTTTTCACACTAAGTTTTGCTGAAGGCAGAATTGAACCGGAACTGCTTGCAAAGTGTCTTTCTTCTGAGACAGTAAATATGGCCTATAAAATAGCCCATCATTTGATCGACCATTCGAGCTATGGTTGGCAAATATTTCACAACAGCTTCCGACTATTTCTTCGGCAACAGGAAATTAGTATATATGGGCGAGCTGACCCTGAATTTTCTGCGGTAGCCGTCTATCGGCGGCTTGCAAAGCTAGCCGAATCGGCGAGTATGACTAGCACTCAGCGCTGGCTTGTTTTTCGTTATCTATTGCTTGCTGGTGATCGGGTGGAAGCAATGGGCCTCGTTAGTCGCAAGTATTTTATCGATCAGTTCATAGATGGCCGGTCCAGTCATGAATTAAACAATGATATACAGGATGCGTTTGTTAGCTTAACTCATGACGATTCATCAAATCGGCTATTTGACTTGATGCTAGCCAAGGACGAGTTATGGCGTCGCGACGACGCACTCAGCATGGCCGATAAACTTGTGGCTGCGCAGATCGCAGCTGCTGAATTAGATTCAGCAGAGGCTCAGCTTAACTCCAGTCATAGTGAAAGTGATAAATGGCTAGTCATTCAGGCCTTCCTTGATGACGGTCAGGTCGATCGAGCACGGGCTGTTTTCGACGATGTAGATCCATGGGAGTGGTTTGACAATGGTAATAGGTCTGAAAGCCAAAAATTGCTCGAATCTTGGTCTAAGTATGCTGTTGTACTACTTAAAGGCGATCAGATACAGCGACGCATTAAAAGCCGCAATGCAAAAACCATGTCTGGAGAAACAAGTCAGGACTATGAGGACAGATTGCACTTTGCATTGGCTCGCTTAACCCTGCGAAACAGGCCTCATAAGCAGGTTGATGAGGTTTCTGATTACTATAAAATAGATAAAGCTAAGCAAGCGATACTACACCTCGAACTCGCCAAGGCAAGACAAATGGCATCTTTAAGCGCGGAGGCATTGGTTTGCATCTGTGATTATGAGACATCCTGTGATGTTGAAAAGCTACACGGTTCTTGGCATTTACATGCAGTAAGACTTGCGGTTGCTAGTCTTGATCTTGAACTGGCTGATCGGCTATTCCAGAGAATTGAGATTCCCAGTCTTTGTAAACACGAGAGTCAATCGGATGCGGTAGGTAATGCTGTCCGCTACATTGTTCGTTTTAGCATAGAAGCAGCTCAGCTTGGTAAGCCAGTGCCCGAGCCTACTCAACCTACTGAACTTATCTTCCGCCGCATTCAACACCACGCTATTCAACTGGGTACGATGATTGGAAATCTGAGGACGCAACGTTATCAATCGTATCAATCTGTTACCAAGCTAATAAAAGCCTCTCTAAATCTAATGGCCGGAGCGGTACAAGGTCGTGAGGATGAAGCTCTACTCGGGTACCGCCTTCGATTTACTGACGAGCCATTGTTTGACGCAATACGTGAAATTGTCAGGTTGGTTCCTGATGCGACATCAACCTTTGCTAGAGAATTCGAATCCTGTCTTCAGCTCCGAGTTTGTTCTTTCCGTGAATCCGTTCCTATTTTGCTCAAATTCAACAAGATCATGTATGATTTTGACGGTGACGTTGCACTGGCGTTTTCTCGCATAGAAGACGCGCGCAACAAAGTCGGAAACTCACGATCTCCACAAGAGGAGGCTGATGGGCTCTCGGAAATTACAATAGCTCTGGGAAATCTTGGCTTCCAAGCCCGCGCTCAGGAGGTGCTTCGGCAGTCGAGAGTAATGTCACTCGGTTCCAACCTTGCGGCGAAAAAGGACGGTCAATATCATCTTTGGGTGGATCTCCTTGTCGCCGCAAACAGGAATGATCCGACAAGAGCTGCTGAGCGTTCATTTAAGTTGCTTCAGCTTATTTCGGGTGTCACTGATAGTGATGCGGATGATCAAGCTGCGCGTATATCGAAGACTGTATTGGTGGAGGCTATTGCTTGCGACTCAGCGCAGGCTTGGGATGCATTCAACTGGGCTAGAGCGACAGGGATATGGCATTGGGATTCGCTCATTGACGCAGTCGCGAGAGGCATGATTAGAAGGCAGCCTGAGCTGGCAATCCCACTAGCAGTCACATGGACTGCACTCTGTTTGCCGTATTACCAAGAGGTTTACAACAGTGTGACTCGCTCAGGTGAATTTCTACGTGAACTTGTGGCACGAACTCCTTTAGAGAGCCTGACTGAAGTAGAGGGCATCATAATCGCAGGTCTTGAGCGCGACTCAAAACCTGCAGATCGACCATTGCTCTTGCGAACTTTTCGGGACGCACTAGCTGACCGCGGCATAATTTCTCCGTTTGTGACAGCTGCTGTCGATCGATGGAACGCTGAACCCGAATACGATGAAGACTTGAACCCTGATTATTTTTCACTAGAGACGATAGAAGATATTGATCGTGCTGTTGCCAAGGAGCGTCAACGCCGTGATGCGAATACAAACAATCACCACGGTGACTTTGTAAACAATTCGCTAGGAAAGCGAATAGGACGGCTCTTAGCCAATGAGGCGTGGAGCGACGTTGAGAAATTTGCTTCGAGAAACCAAGAACTCTTACAAGACTGGCCAGTTAGGAGTTCGGTTGCTCAGGTCGCTATAGCTGCTGGTCAAATTAAGTATGCGAAAAAATTACTTATTAAAGCCAAACTTGGAGACTACGACGGTTGGGGAGGATGGGCATCAAGAGGAAAGATTGAGTATCACAAAGCTCGTCACCTTTTGGGAGAATCAGATGCGCACAAGTTCGCATTTGAAGATTTCATCCATGATATCTCCTCCGGTCGCTTTGGCAGCGGTTCTGCGCTGTGGAGCGTAAAAGAAATATTTCCTTTGCTCTTTAGTGAAATAGATTGGGCTCTTTTATGGGACCAGCTCGCTGAGCAGATCGAAGGGCATCGTGACTATAAAAGGGTCGAAGCTATTCCGCTATTAAGTCAAGGAATCAATACTGATATTGATCTCTTAACACGCTTGTACTTTGATGCCATAAATTTTGGTATTTTTGACACGCGTGAGCAGGCCGAAAACGCCCTGCTCGAGTTGCAAAGGAATGGCTCATATGCTCTTTTTTGTTCTGTCTGTGCGCGATTGATCGAAGGTGATGGGCTGCAAATATTGCTTGGGTCGCGTCTACTCCTACAAACGATGCATGACGAACATATAGCTGCAGTGTTCCGCGAAGAATCAAGTTGGCTTGCAGCACATGAGGATATATGTGTTGCTGCCATTGGGCAAATATTGGGTCAAGCTTGGGGCTGTGATGTTGTAATTGCCGACACTGAACTTCCCTCCACATACGCTCTTGATCTGCCTCCCATGAATCAGAACTCAACAAGATCGCTTCGAGATTCTCAGACTTTAGGACCTGTGACTGACGATCCAGCGGCCTGGACTGAAGGTTTCGAGACGTGGATAGACAAACTTGCAAGTTACTCCGATATTCCTTCGTCTAATATCCGATATCGCGTGGCACAGCTAATAGACAGCTGGGGCGGAGTCGTCAAATATGGAGCTGAAGCGTCAAAGAAACATGAAATGAACGTCGCGCCATTGGGCTTGCGTCTTCCCTATATGCGTCCACACGTTATTATCTGTTTTAGAGCGTTGCATGTAATTTTAGGTGAGCTTTGGCGGGCTTCGAAACTAGCACAAATTAATGCGGACGTTCTTCTTCATCAACTGACGGGTGGCCCAGTACTCCCGCGCCTCCGTGTTGTATCCACGCGCCCCGTGGATATCATTTGGCCACTCCAATCGGAAAACCCGCTGCGATCAGAGGCTACAGAATGGGTAAAAGCTGACGATAGGAAGCGGCATTCTCCCTTGGGCTGTGTGGTAGGTGAGTGGGCACGTCTTTACATATTTGAGTCCGGTTCCAGCTTCTGCGAGGAGATGCTAGTAATTCGAGGGGCAGCCGTCGGGAGCTCGAATGACTTAAATGCGGCTATTGATTCTTTACAAAAATTACACTGGGGATGTGGTCAAATCATGACAAACCCTTCGTCGGAGTGCGCGCCCATGAAATTGCGTAATCTACACATATATCAATTCGGCAACTGCGCTGAAGCATTGATGTTCGATCCGGTATTTGCACAATGTTTGGGTTGGCATCAGCTATTAAATGATCCCTATTCTTTTTACGGCGCAGATGACAGTTTAATGGCTACAACACGATTCTGGCGTGATGGTTGGCAACAGGAGAAGAGTTATGCAGCTAGCTTTCGTTGGGCATATGGTCAGCGGGTCGAATTGACGGAGACTGGTTTACTGGAAGTAGAGGATTTTGAAAGTTTGCCGGCGCCGATTACAACTATGTGGCGCACATTTACTCCACGCTCCGGTGAAGTTAGTGTTGAATCATATTGGAATAGTTACTTATGTTCTTAGTATCAAAAACTCCAAATTTCGAAGTTTGCCCTAATAGTTTTGTGCTTTTGGAAGACGACTGGGATGATTGGTTCAAATTTACTACTAAGTATCAATTGTTCTTCATAAATAGTGACTTAGAAAAAATTTGTATTGGCGCAGTTAAAATTGGTCAGTTTGACATGATGGAAGACCAAAGACGCCCTAGCCTTCCAAAGCAATTCGATTCTTTGGATGATACGTTTTTTTCTATTGGTCAAAAAGGAGACTATTACAAAGCGCTCAAATCCACTGACCACCTAGATTATGTTTTAGATTCGCTAAAAGACATGGCGAAAGATAATTCGCTATTCAGGAGAGCGAGCAAGGAAGATGTTTTCGAAACATCGCTTTTAAGGAGTGTCAAAGAAACCACGGTACTTGGTAGATACTCACGAATTATCAATGATGCGGCAGAGCTATCGCGGTACGATTTCAACTATATCGGTCCTCGACAGCTTTCAAAAAAACATGAGCCTATCCGTCTTAATTTTCATGTTAAACCTGAATCCGACCCACCTTCAAATATACATGTATTAATAGGACGAAACGGCGTAGGTAAGTCATTTTTACTAAATGCAATGATCAGAGCACTAGTGTTTGAAAATAGCAATACAGATGATAATGGTGAATTCATTGACGATGATGACTGGGGTGAGGGTAGAATATTTCGTAATGTGATTTCTGTTAGTTTTAGCGCTTTTGACAAGTTTGAGCCACTTACTGAAGATCAAATCACTCAGTCTGACATTGCCTATGCGTATGTGGGATTGAAGAAAAAACGCCGTAAAAAGAATGAAAAACCAGGCATAAAAAACCTACCTTCTCTTGCGCGAGAGTTCAGTTTGAGCGCGCAGAATTGCCTCGGTTCGGAGAAGTTGAAGCGGTGGCAGCGTGCACTTGACATGCTTGAGTCTGATCCAATATTTAAAGTTGCAAGAGTGTCAGAATTAGCTGAAATCGAAGACGTTGAAAAATTCAAAAATTCTGCGTCGGACCTCTTCCGCGACTTGAGCTCCGGGCATAAAATCGTTTTACTTACAATAACCAAGCTAGTTGAGCTTGCCGATGAGGGGAGTTTGATCCTACTCGATGAACCCGAAGCTCATCTTCATCCACCGTTGCTTTCTGCATTTGTGCGAGCGTTGTCTGATTTGCTCAACAATAGGAATGGCGTAGCTATTGTCGCCACACACTCTCCAGTTGTGTTGCAAGAAGTGCCAGCATCTTGCACGTGGATATTAGAACGCTATCATACCTTGATGAAGTGCGAGCGCCCTGAGGCTGAAACATTTGCTGAAAATGTTGGCGTCCTGACGCATCGGATATTCGGTTTGGAGGTCGAAGAGGCAGGTTTTTATAATCTACTGCGAGATGCGGTAACGGAGTTTGGAAGTTACGAAGACATTATGGAAAGATACGGATATGAGATCGGTTCCGAAGGTCGAGGATTGCTGAGAAGCTTAATCGCTCTTAAAAATAAGCGGAACCTTGAATAATGTGGCCTTTGACAATTCCAAATTTCGCAGACTGCGAAGTTTTTGGAGTAACTACCTCCAAACTTAGAAATATAAACGGCTTAGTTGCGCGCCTCGATTTGGCAAAGATTATAATACTTGCTGAATGGGAAGAGTTTGCAGACAAGGGACATAATAAGGAGCTGCACCAGTTTGTCTCAAACGACGTCACAGCAGGAACCATTTCTAAGGGTGAAATGATTAGACTTTACGATAGTGGGCTTCGTAGGTTTGGAGGACCTGGAAGACCTGTCTATGATGGACTGATGGCTCTCGCACCAAATAGACGGTGTCCATATTGCGGTCACCGAAGGGTAGGGACGCTTGATCACTTCCTACCACAAGCGAAGTACCCTGTATTCAGCGTTGCGCCTTTGAATCTCGTCCCGTGTTGCATTGAATGCAATAAGGATAAAAAGGCTGATGATCCTGGGACCTTAGAAGAAACTATTCTTCATCCATACTTTGAAAGCATTGATGATGTAACTTGGCTGAGAGCGAACATCATAGATGAGGGGGGAATAGCTGTGTTCCTATTTGAAGTGGATCGCAGCTCAGGTCTCGAGGAGTGTACATGGAGGAGAGCTGAAAACCAGCTTAAAAGTCTTAGCCTCGGAGAGCTTTATACCATCGAGTCAAACGATTTGTTGAGCTCCATTCGGTTAAACCTAAGAGGAGTTTTTGCCGCCTCAAGTCACGCTGGTGTAAAAGCATATCTTAAGTCTGAATGGCAATCCTCAAAGTTCCATCGGCGTAATGCTTGGCAGACTGCCTTTTATAGGGCAGCCTACAAAAGTAATTGGTTCTGCAATGGAGGGTTTGATGATCCCGACCTCCTGTGACCCTTGTCCTTTTTACAGAAGTTGGCAGAATCGCATATGCATGTAATTGAAATCGATTTAGGTTTCGCAAAGCGCTAACGCGAGCGTACGTCATTCAATATATTCGCAAGCAGTACTTCGGAAATTTGTTCAGATAAAAATTTGGTCAATGCAGGTTAGCCGATCTTTAGCCTCTAAAGAGCATTTCTTACACATGAACAGGATGAGCAGGATGGACAACTGGAAATACGATCATTATATAAATCAGCTGCAGCGAACAATACGCAAGGTACATGAGAATTTTGTAGTGTCTTCATTGATTCATGACCCAAGGCTCGACGATCTTTTGCCGCTCACTCAGCACTATCTGAGACGAGATGAAAAATCGTACGCATTGGTTGATCTCTATTACCCTCAGCTCCATATGGTGATTGAGATTGATGAGCCACATCACGAGGGTTACCGAGATCATGACATAAAGCGTCAGAACGATATTGAGAAACGAAATAAGTGTGACTTCTGGCGAATTGATATAAGTGGAGGGGATGTGCTGTTGCAGATAAATGCCTTGAAGCAGAGTTTGCTTGAGCGAAAGAAATTGCTCGAAGAAAAAAATGGCTTTGTACCGTGGATGCGTCCTCGATCGACAACGTTTGAGGATTTGCAGGCAAGTTTAGAAAATACTCTTTTTGTGAAAATACGTGGGAAAATTGCTGAAGACAAGCTTCTAGCGCGTCAAACAGGAGCATGGAGCTTGGATGAGAGAAAGAGACTAAAAGTAAAGCAAGTTGTAGTCGTTCACGATCGCGTCGTGTCTCGAGTTTTCCGAAAGGTGCGTTGGGAGCCAACACCCGGAAGAAAATGGATGTTCGTTGGGACTGAGGTGGAGGATTTGGAATTCGTGGGCTCATTGCTCAATGGTTGGAATTACCAGTCCACTAGAGTTTATTCAAACGATATTGAAGGTCGTGTCGGCATCGAGTCATAATCGAGTTGTTATTCGACACGCTGGGTGGTTATGCGCGCAAAGAAAGTAAGTTCCGGCACAGACTAATTGTTTGATTAAGCGATTGCAGTTTTGTTGATATAAAGTGACTCCAGTATTCAAAATCATGCTTTAATTAACGAAAAATAATATAAAAGGTGATAAAAATTACCTATACATGAAAATATGTTTAGATAAAACAACAAGATAAGTGAATCGTGGCTAAAACGCATACTCATTATATGTACACAACCGTTTTAGTCCCCCGTAGCTCTTTTTATGTAAATAGATAGCTATAAATAACTGAAATTTATAAAGATAGCGTCGTTTGACATTT
>Ga0209828_1002391_pt1 | contig 15628 bp, 14 predicted proteins | sample MaitaG_FD_187429 | JGI IMG/M metagenome (GOLD analysis project Ga0209828, IMG submission 187429) | Marine algal microbial communities from Maine, USA - Maine_Asex2 metaG (SPAdes) (version 2) | ecosystem: Host-associated > Algae > Red algae > Unclassified | place: Maine, USA | collected 2015-01-05 | reverse complement strand
TCAAAATCACATTTTTTCCTGCAAAATAATATTGGCGATTCATGAATTGCTCTTGCTTAATATCACACTAATAATCACAATTCCACAGTCTTCCCAGTCTTGGCACTTTCATCCGCTGCCAATACAATCTTCAAACTATGAATCGCATCATTCAGATGATCCGTCAAATCTAAATCTTCTTGAATAGCCTTCAGAAAATAAGCTTGCTCCAGATAACATAAACCATTATGATCTGGCTCGTCCGTCGTATCAAAATATTCGTCTGACTTGACAAAAGAACCATCTGCTGCTGTTTCGCTATAGTGAAGGACAAGAGTATTTGTACCCGTATGACTGTCAATGTTGTCCGTAGAAACACCGTCAGAGTGCGGATTCTTATCAACGATACTGACACATCCTTTTGGTCCAATAACATCTTTCACAAAGTAAGCTGTCTCACTCATCATCGGTCCCCATCCAGCTTCGTACCAACCGACTGATCCATCATCAAACCTAACTTGTAGCTGGCCATAATTATACATTGAATCTGAAATCTCATTTGTCAACCTAGCACCAATCGCACTGACAGAAATTGGCTTAGCTTTAGTCATCAAACACATGACATCAACGTAGTGAACTCCGCAATCCACGATAGGTGACATAGTGTTCATCAAGGCTTTATGTACTCCCCAAGTCTCGCCATGACTTTGCTGGTTTAAATTCATACGCATCACCAATGGCTTGCCTAGTCCCTGAGCCATCTCGATGAACTTAGTCCACGTCGGATGAACCCTCAATATATAACCGATCACTATTTTTTTATTCGCTGCTATTACCAGACGTTTTATCTCTTCGCATTCTTCAACTGTGTTGGCCAATGGCTTTTCTACAAAAACATGGCATCCAGCAGCTAGAGCCATTTTTACATATTCGTAGTGTGTATCTGGATACGTATTGATTGATACTGCATCAGGTTTTGACGCCGATAATGCATCTGCATAATTATCAAAAGTAGGGTAGCCACCCAATTCTTCGGACAAGGCATCTCGACTTTCAGGACCTCGACTTACCAAACCAACGATCTCAAAACCATCAATCTGATGGTATGCTCTCGCATGAGACTTGCCCATATTCCCACAACCGACAACAAGTACCTTTATCATAAACACTATTATTTATATAAAAAATCTACAAAAAAAATCACCAATCACTATTCACTATTCGCTTACCATTTATCACTGATTTCTTATTTGTCTTCTCTAACACCAATTACAAATCGCTATAGCGCATAAACCATATCCATCCGCTCCGAAATCTCCTTCAATCTAACTCTATCACCACCGCCCACTTCAGCAGATCCCCAACCAGAATATCCAATTTCTGAAAGAGCTCGATTTACATTCGCCCAGTCAGCATCACCATCACCGATTAGGACTTTAAAGCCTTTCCAAATCCCTTCATCATTTTGCTTTTTTCGACTATAATCTTTAATATCAACTTTGATAATCCGATCACCAAGGATTCTTATCCATTGATCTGGCCAACCATATCTGACGATATTTCCTACATCAAAATACCAGCCAATCATATCGCTATCGAATTGATCGATATATTGAGCAGCCTCCATAGGACTGATTAAAAAATTATTCCATACATTTTCAATGGCAATTTTGACACCTGTCTTTTCTGCTGTAGGAAGTATCTTTTTTATTTCCGCAGTTGATCGTTCCCAAGCCTCATCATAGCGGACGTCTTTATTGACCACTCCAGGAACTAATAGGACTGTTGTGCCACCATACATTTCTGTTTTGACAAGAGCTGTCTTAGTAGCATCTACGCACGATTGCCTAACTGAAGGATCTGGATTTGACAACTGTTGTTTCCAGTGAACCGAGTTAACAGTACCTGGTAATTGTACACCAGTTTTATCTCTTGCCTCCAAGACCTCTTTCTCTGCTAACTCATGCGGCCAGTCGAGTTCAATGCCATGGAATCCTAAATCCTTTACAAGTTTGAATTTGTCCATGACAGACAAATCTTCTTGGATCATGCCCCATTTCAAGCTCTTATATTTTAATGGACTTGTCACAGACGTCGATAAAGGTTTTGCTGCACTTGCACAACTATGGCCAAGCATAACTCCGCCAAGTCCCAAGGCGGAACTTTCCAAAAATTGTCTTCTTCTCATATTTTTAATTTGAGCTGATTTAAACGAATGATGTTTTGCCTGGCATCGCGACTTCCTTCATTGGCCAGTCAAGATCCCAAGAATAGTCTTCAAGTTTAGGTCCAAGGATCTCTTGAGAATTTAAGGCTTCATCCCATGTAATTGTCTTACCTGTGTAAGCGACCATGCGACCCCAAATCGCTAAGAGTGTACTATGAGCGGCGCTTTCACCATCATTGAAAATATCGCCATTTCGAATACCCGCGAATAATGTATTATGCTCATTCTGGTACATGTTGGATTTTTCACCTTCCCAGTTCCATTCTCCAGATTTTCCTATTATATTATGCTTTCTGAATACATCTACGTGAGCATGTCCTTGGTCTCCCATGGCATCCACTGTGTAAGCCCGACTACAATCCTCTTGCTGCCGACTGATGTGGAATCCTCTTCGACCATCACCATATTCATAGATGATAGAAAAGTGATCATACACATTTCCATATTTGTCATCAATTCTACTTTGACGGCCTCCAGTTCCGACTGCACTTGTCGGCAGCTCATCACCCATGATCCAAGACATCATGTCAAGACTATGTATCGCTTGCTCAGCGATGTGATCTCCCGACAGCCAGTTGTAATACAACCAATTTCTCATTGTATATTCAAAATCACTCCATTCTGGTTTGCGATCTCTAAACCAAAGCGCTCCAGTATTATATGTATTGTAAACAGTATTGACATTTCCAATCTCTCCGTCTAGAATTCTATTGTAAGTATCAATTTTGGGTATATCGTGCCTCCAGCAAAATCCTGACATTAAGGACAATCCTTTTTCTTTTGCCAATTTTGCTGTCTCAATTACACTTCGAATTCCTGGTGCATCTACTGCAACTGGCTTCTCACAAAAGACATGTTTTCCAGCTTCAATAGCTGCCCGTAAATGACCCGGTCTGAAACTTGGCGGTGTTGATAAGATGACGACATCGACATCACTATCTAGTACCTTTTTATATGAATCAAAACCAATAAATTGATGATCGGCATCGACCATGATCTTAGTTGGATTTTCAATTTTTAAGTTTTTTAGTGAGGTCGCCAATTTATCTGGAAAGATGTCTGACATGGCTGTCAGCATAACATTATCTTCGGATCTTGTCGCTTGCAATGCTGCACCTGTTCCTCGTCCACCACAACCGATTAACCCAACTTTGAGCGTCTCACTATTTAATGATCTTTTATACGGATTTGCTTTTACCATATTAAAGCCTAATGAAGTGCCAAGAATCGTTGAACTAGATTTTTTCACAAATTCTCTTCGAGTATTTTTTTTCATATCCTTTTTATTAAATGCTTTATCAGCGTAATCGATATTAATCTGATTCGAGTGATTATTTTAAACATTCCAATTTACTCCTTTTTAGGTATAATTATGCACCTCAAAAGCTTAAAAATGGGTTAATTGTTTGGTTGATAATGTTTCATACCATATTATAATAGTATTTTACTCATTCAATATTTTCGTGAAATGAAGACTAAATTATTTGTTCTTTTTGTATTAATCGCCCACTTTTCGATTGGACAAGAATATCAGTTAGCAGCTGAGAATTCTACTGAATTAGTTATTGATGGCACATCCACTCTTCATGGTTGGACTGCCACTGCCGCTCAGGTCGATGGAGTACCGACTTCCGTAAATGTTACAGAAGGAACAGTACATATTGATCCATTTTCGATAGAAACTAAAGTCATATCTTTAGATGGTGGAAGAGGTCCTGCCATGAATGGTAAAATCCAAAAAGCACTGAAAGCAGATTCTGATCCTACAGTTATATTTAATATACAAGAATCCTTAGCCATATCACTTTCTGATATTTCAGAAGATGGATTTCCCGTCAAGGGCTCACTGAGCATAGGCGGTATTACTCATGATGTTGAAATAGTAACGACAATTACTCAAAAAGATAAAACACTAATGATCTCTGGCAAAAGAGATATGAAAATGTCCGAATTTGATATAGAAGCTCCTTCTGCAATGTTCGGCCAAATCAAAACGAATGACGATATTACAATTCGATTTAATATAAAGTATATAACAAACTAGAATTATAGAAATTTATGAGACTTTTATATTTATGTGTAATCAGTTGTGGATTGCTTTACTCATGTAATACAACTCAAAAAATAACAGAAGCCGCTAATGTTATTGCTCCGGAGATCAAGATTGAGAATCAAATAGATTCCATCCCTGGCACTAATGTTAAATTTGAAATGGCATTTATTAAAGGAGGCAGTTATTTAATGGGTAGTGTTGAATCAGAGGCACATCGACGAGAAGATGAAGGTCCACAAGTGCAAGTTGCAGTAGAATCTTTTTGGATGGGAATCCATGAACTAAGTTTTGATGAATACAAAATTTTTAGAAAAAAAGACTTGGATATCGCGACTACTGAAAAACCAAACTGGGATGCAGATGCCATTGCAAGACCAAGTCCTCCATATGAAGACCCAACCTTCGGGATGGGTGAAAATGGATACCCTGCAGTGAGTATGACCCAACTCGCAGCCTTACAATACTGTAAATGGCTGAGTGATAAAACGGGAGAGTTTTATAGATTACCTTCAGAAGCTGAATGGGAATATGCATGTAAAGCGGGTACAACTACAGGTCAATTAGACATGATAGACGACTATGCGTGGCACTATGATAATAGTTCTGAGAAGTATCATAAGGTCGGCACTAAAAAAGCAAATGAATGGGGATTATATGATATGCTTGGTAACGTTTCTGAATGGACTTTGGATCAATATAAAGCAGATGCGTATACCACGATCAATACGACAATGGTCGGCGAAGTTAATCCTTGGATCAAACCAACTGATTTACATCCGCGAACTGTAAGAGGTGGATCTTGGGATGATGACAAGGTAAAATCTCGATGCTCGTGCAGAATTAAATCTAGCCCAAAATGGAAAGAGAGAGATCCTCAAATCCCAAAGAGTTTTTGGTGGAATACAGATTCGCCATTCGTAGGCTTTAGACTAGTCAAACCCGCAGTTGCTCCTGCTGCTGAAGACCAAGCAGCATTTTGGGAGATGAACTTAGGTGGATGATATCATGATGTGTTAATGTGATGATGTGTTGATTTGCCAATGTGTTTCTGTAAGTCTCCGGCCTCAAAGCTTTAAGAACCGAAAAGAGTGTTGCGGAAGACGTCCCACCTCAGTTTTAATTGATTAATAATTTGAGTTTAAAAAAAACATTTCACCCAATTCTGTTGATAGTTCATGTGGCTATTCTTATATGGAGCATCACATCCTATGCACAGTCTCTAGAAAGATTTGAATACTCAGAAGTCCATATGGGCACCTTATTTCGTATTGTGCTTTATGCTAAGTCAGAAAATCTTGCAAATGCTGCCTCCCACAAAGCCTATCTTAGAATAGAAGAACTGAATCACATCTTTAGTGATTATTTGCAATCGAGTGAGCTAAGCCAGATTTCAAAATATGCCCATCATCATGCAGTTAAAGTCTCAGATGACATGTGGACTCTCCTCAAATTATCAGACGATTTAAATGCCCAATCTGATGGCGCCTTCAATATCGCTACAGGACCACTGACAAAGCTTTGGCGCAGAGCGATCAGACGGCAAGAAATACCAGATAATAAAAAGATAAAGGATGCTTTGGTTAATAGTGATTGGAATGATGTACAATTAGATGAGCTCAACCATACGATTAAATTTAATAGAAAAGGTATGCGTCTTGATATGGGTGGGGTAGCAAAAGGTTATACTGTGGACCAAGCCTATCTTATTCTACTGGGTGAAGGATTAGCTATGTCGCTTGTCGATGGCGGAGGCGATATTTTTGCTGGTGACGCACCACCTGATACAAAGGGGTGGAGCATAAAAATAGAATCCAATGCTTCTCAGCGATCAGAAGATATCATTCTTAAAAATGAAGCCTTAGCAAGTTCAGGCTCTACCTTCAAATTTGTTGAGTTTGAGGGGAGACAATATTCTCATATTGTTAGCCCTATATCTGGCTACGGCATTTCTGACCCAATAACGATAAATGTAAAGGCTGAAAACTGCACAGTTGCAGATGCATTGGCGACTACATTTTGTATCCAATCAAATAGACAAATTGTGAAAAGAATAGCGAAATATTTCAAAGCAATGTTGTTATAAACATTTTATTATGCACCATAAAGGCACATAGATACCTTGGTTTTATTTGATCCGCATAGAAGGTGATACATACACTTATTCTCTTCTCGACCTTAGTTTTCTTCGTTATGGGATCTACGCTTCGTACCGATATTTTATCATTTCATCATTTCCTCCCCGACGCTATCTCTGTTCGATACGGGATCTTCGCTCTACTCCGACATTTATTTATTTTCTGATTTTATCATTTCTTATCTTTACACCAATGAAACATGTCCTCATTTCATCACCACTTCAAGGATTCACTACCTTTCGATTCAGAAGTGCCTTTCAACAATTTTTTGATGGAATGGATATCTTCTATGCGCCCTATATCCGATTTGGCGGTCAGATGGAAATAAAGCCTATATATCAGCGAGATTTATTGATTAAAAATAATACTGGTTTGAGAGTCATCCCTCAAGTCATGACTTGTAATGCTGATGAATTTATTTATGCTGCACAGTATGTTCAATCGCTTGGGTACAAAGAATTGAATTGGAATCTAGGATGTCCTTATCCAATGGTGACAAATAAAGGAATGGGATCAGGTTTGATTGCCAATCCAGATAAGATTGACCAAATATTAGATCGCGTGCATACAGAATCAGATATCGTTGTATCTATGAAAATGAGAATGGGTTATGATCACAGAGATGAAATATTAAAAACTTTTCCTGTACTTGCTAAGTATCCAATCAAAAGTATCGGTATCCATGCACGTATTGGTAAACAACTCTACAAGGGTGGTGTGGATCTAGAAGGATTTCAACAATGTATTGACAATACAAGTCAAAAACTGTACTTCAACGGAGATATTACAACTGTAGCAGGATTTAACGAAATGGCAGATCGATTCCCATCGATAGATCATTGGATGCTTGGTAGAGGTTTGATAGCAGATCCGTTTTTACCGTCAATGATTAAAAATAACTCAGATCACTATCCAGAAAATAGAATTGAAGTGTTTAGTAAATACCATGACACCTTGTTTTCAGCTTTCGAACAAAAGCTGACTGGAGAAAAAGCAGTCATCAGAAAGATGCTAAGTTATTGGGGATATTTCGGAACTTCTTTTCCCAATGCTAACAGGGAAATTAAAAAAATGACCAAGGTGAAGACAATTGAGGATTATGATTTAGCGGTTAAGCGAATACTTGAGCATGAGATGGAAATCTCACTTTATTAGGTCTTCGGGTCTACTTAGAAATACTTCAGTAATCAATATTACCTAATTTTTATACATGTATATATTGATTTTGAGTCTAGATTCTTAAAATCTATATACTTCTTAACTCAACCACTTGTTCTTCTAATTTCTCAACAGTCATCATAAATGCAGGATCTCCTTTTTCAGCAAAAATCATAAGCCGTTGGGTTCCATTTTCAAAACTCCATGTTCCTGGTACCATCATGTGTGCATCGACAGGAGATAATTCTAAATACGTACAAGAGCCATCTGCTTTTAAGTCAAAGACCATTCTAAATCGACTCGCTGGAAAATCCATGGAATCACAAGTTCTATATACTTGAGTAGTTCCATCAGGGTCTTCTTCCATCGAATGCGTCCAACAATTCACTAAAAAATCAGTGCGTAAGCTGTCTTCGTCCATATTGGTCGTGCATGATATTGTAAAGGCTAAACATAAGAAAAGTGTACAGAATCTGAACATACTTAAAATCATTTGTGTGATAAACACATAAATGATGATTTATATTTTAATTACCCCTATTTTCCAATAGATATTTTAGGGCTTTGAGCCCTCAAATATCTGTTACTAACAAGATTATATATTTCTCTTATTCAATTCTTTGTCAGCATAATCAACTGCTCTCGCTGTCAAAGCCATATATGTAATAGAAGGATTTTGTGTGCCAGAACTCGTCATACAAGCACCATCCGTGACAAACACATTCTTCACTTCATGCATCTGATTCCATTTATTCAACACACTTGTTTTTGGATCATGTCCCATTCGCGCTGTTCCCATCTCATGAATGCAGGCACCAACGGCAGTGGCTGTATTGTAAGAAGAAATATTTTTGCATCCAGCTGCTTCTAGCATCTCTTCAGCACAAGTCACACCATCCTTTCTCATTAGGCGTTCATTCTCCTTTAATTCTGTGTCAAAGGTGATCATCGGCATACCATGTTTATCGGTTTTATCATGGTTTAAAAACATTCTATTATCATGATAAGGCAATAGTTCTCCGAAGCAAGTCATACTCACATGGTATGGTCCAGGTTTTAATATTGCCTCTTTTAATTCTTTACCTGGCGAAGCATTAGTACCACCAATACCTCTTGTCGCACCACCTTGATATCCGAAGCCCCTTACATAGTCTTTCATTTTAGTCGCGGTATCAATATTTCTAAATCTTGGTATATAAAAGCCTGCAGGTTTTCTGCCTTTGTAATAAGTATCTTCAAAACCAGGTATTTCCCCAGAGGCACCCATACCATAATGATGGTCCATCATATTATGCCCAAGCTCTCCGCTACTATTTCCAAGTCCATTTGGAAACTCATCTGAACGACTATTTAATAATATCGCTGTCGTACCTACCGTACTTGCATTGCAAAAGATAATCTTAGCAAAAAAGGTAAATTCTTCTCCAGTCTCATTATCTTTTACCCTGACTCCCGAAGCTCGTCTTGTCTTCGGATCAAACACAATCTCATGGACAATACTATTTGGACGCATCCATAGATTACCGGTTTGCTCAGCTACTGGAAGCGTAGCAGAGAGACTACTAAAGTATGCTCCATATGGACAACCACGAACACATCGAGACCTGGTCTGACATTGTCCACGTTTCCCTAAATGGACTTCCGGATTATACACAGATAAATTGGCTATCCGACCTGGTGTAATGACTCTGTTAGGATATTTTTTTCCGACTGATTCTCTCATATGAGTTTCTGCACAGTTTAGAGCAAATGGTGGTAAAAAATTTCCGTCTGGAACTTGTTTTAAACCTTCCTTTTGACCAGAGACACCGACAAATGTTTCAACAATATTGTACCATGGTTCTATATCGATGTATCTAATTGGCCAGTCTATCGCGATATCTTCTTTAGCATTCGCTTCAAAATCAATATCGCTCCATCGATAACAATGTCTTCCCCACATAATCGATCGTCCGCCGACATGATGTCCACGAATCCAATCGAAGCGAGTCCCATCAACCTCATCATAAGGATATTCATCATCCTTATTGATAAAATGCTTATGATCTTCCTTAACCCACCATGATAATCTGTTTTGTTTGAAATAATGAGCAGCTATCTCCTCGGCTGAGACGGCATTGTTATTGTCTAAATCCCAAGGGTCTAAATTAGCTGTAGGATAATCACCATGTTTGACCATTCGTCCTCTCTCAAGCACTAAGGTTTTATAGCCTTTTTTACATAATTCCATTGCAGCATATCCACCACTAATTCCAGATCCGATTACAATCGCATCGTAGGTGTCTTCTTCGTTATTGTTCGTATTAAAATACATCATAATGCCCATGCTTTTCCTCCAGTTTCTTCAAGAGAAATACAAGCTTGGTATTCGCCTGGCACTGGGAGATAATTTAATAATGTGGTTCCGACTTCTTCCGTCTTCAAATAGTATTGAATCAATCTATTCTTTAATTCTTTATATGTTTTGCTCTGTTGGCTATTGTTATTTAATATTTGACTATCTAATGCTGTGATAAAACTTATCCTTTCCTCTGAAGAGAGTGAATGTATGTTCGAATTATTATTTTTTGATTTTACAAAATTAATCAGGGAACTTAATTTTTCACTGTATTCCGATTTTTGTTCGCTTGTAAATATATTGTCTAAAATGGTGTCATATATCTGTGGTAATCCCACTGATAGTGCTCCCGGAGTATCCGTCTCAGGCAATAATGTATCTGCAAGATCACGAATAAATTTATATTGATCAGTATTGACAAATGATGGTGTATATCCGTCGATGCCGATTTCAATGCTATCAGATTTACAGCCTGGAAGAAGGCTAGTGATTAGTGCTCCGCTTGTAACATAGGCACTCAATTTTATAATCTTCCTTCTTTTCATATAGTGACAATTATTTTATCCAAAGTAAGAAATTTATTCTATGAATTTTTCTTAATTTTTTTTTAAAAAAAACTCAGGTTCACAGTTCAAAAATAAGAACACACTTCACTAGTATTGGATTGTAAGTCCGTGGAGCATTCATTAAACTCATTCAGCAATATCTTGAAAATGACAAAGACTTTAATAATCTATGAGGACTGACTAGAAAAAAGACAGCTCAATAACATGAAAAATGATGAAGCTTGCACTCATTAAAATGTAGATATCCCAGCTTGAATATATTGGATGTCAAGAAGATTAATCCATAAACATTAGGGCAAACACTAATATAATATTGGGGTTTTCGTTAATGTCTATAAAGCTTAAAGATCATAGCTTTACATTAAATCCTTTTGAATATGAAATATCGTATAGTATTACTTATTGCTGTATTGCCATTGCTCTTTTCTTGTCAAGGCAAATTGCTGAAAGAACAAATCACACAAAAAGATGAACAATTAAGGCAGTTGCAGTCTCAGCTCGATCATTTGCAGGGGTCTAATTCAAGCTTACTTGATCGATTATCTGATCTGTCTGTGATTAGTAAAAATGAATCTGCAAGTATTCAAAACTCTTTAGAATCGCTGAATCGCCAAAATGAGTATATCCAAAATTTGACAACAAAGATTCACGAGAAAGATTCTATGAATCTAGCTTTAGTCACGAATCTCAGACGTTCTCTAGATGACTTTAATGATGACGATATACAAATTAATGTAGAAGGAAGTGCTGTTTATGTATCCATTTCTGACAAGATGTTGTTTAGGTCTGGAAGCGCTTTGTTATCTGATAATGCAAATGGAGTGCTCAATAAGGTTTCCAAAATTATCAATGATCATGGCAATATGAATATCCTAGTCGAAGGACATACTGACAACGTGCCTATCCGTAATGAACAGGTAAAAGACAATTGGGATCTGAGTGTATTAAGAGCAACTGCAGTGGTCAGGCGATTACAAGATAAATATAATGTCGATCCAACTCGATTGACTGCCGCAGGAAGATCAGAATTTACTCCAAAATCTGATAATGAAACGAATACCGGTAAACGAGAAAACAGACGGACAGAAATTATTATCACGCCTCAATTAGGTCAGTTCTTCGAATTATTAAAAGCTCCTGAATTATTAGGCTAAAAATTTCGATTCCCTTTAGTCTATTTCAATTTTTATAAGATAAATTCTACAATCTATTGTACTTGTTAGGACAATAATTGCCAAATGAAGCTGATTATAAAAGTAAATAAGGTGTAGTTGTTTATTGGTATGTTAATCTTTTGTACTATCTTAAATTCATAGTATAATATTTTTAACCAAAACAAAACAATTATGATGGGTACAATTATTTCATTATTAAGTGGTGCGTTAGGAGGAAATGTAGCTGGAGCTCTAATGAAGAACTTCTCTATGGGAACACTTTGGAATTCTGTTGTTGGGATACTAGGCGGTGGTCTAGGAGGCGGAATTCTGAGCACACTAGGCCTCGGTGCATTAGCTGGAGATGGTGGTATGGATATCGGTAGTATCCTCGGTATGGTAGCTAGTGGCGGCGTCGGTGGCGGTGCTTTGATGGCGATTATTGGCGTGATCAAAAATGCGATGAATAAATAATGTAAACGTTATTTTACTAGAATACTGAGGCTGCTACATAGTGGCCTCTTTTTTGTTTTAGGGAGATTTATTTACATAGCTTAGAGTCGAAATCTGCTATAATGAAAAAAGTAAGCCGAACATTCGATCCTTTACATGATGATAGAAATTGGCAAATATTATTTGAAACACACTTTCAAGATTTACAATCACTGAATGCCATTTCAACTATCTGGATCTCTGGACTATCGAAACTCGGAATAGACCATCGTAAAAGACCTCTTGCCGATGAACTAACTAAAGCGATCCAACCATACACAGCTTATAGCTTTGTCCAAACAAGTCAAAATAATATTCTCAAACAAATTGATTGGTATTCTATGATCGCAAATTATGAAATGCCTTTGACAAGTTTTGTGCGCACACCTGCAGAGTTGAGCTATTGTGATGAGCCAGATATATGGCATGATATCATGGGGCACATTCCATTCATGGCTGAGCAAAACTATTCAGATATGTATCAGTTATTAGCAAAAACCTATGTCCAAGCATATCAGACAGAACGGCAAGATCTTTTAAAAGAATTGGATTTTATTGGAGGCATGATTATAGAATTGGGATTGGTCAAAGAGCCATCAGGTCTTAAAGCCTTTGGAGCGACATTCTATTCATCATCAGAAGTATTTGAAGCCTTCAAACCTGAGAATCAAATTCCATTTACAATAGAAGCATTGCTATCAGGAGAATCATATGACCGTCATAGTTTTCAAGGCAAGTATTATATATTCGATTCATTAGAACAGCTCACAGAAATTATTACCATGATCCATAAAAGGCTTTAAAGAAGTGAATTGGACAATTGTAAAAGCAAAGTCAGCATAGACCTTTTACAAGATTTTTTTTAATTGTTCTACAATTTCTCAAAAAATTATTTTAAATCCTGATCAACTCATATCCTTTAATCCTGATTCCGCCCGTTGCTAATTATCTCCACAATACTTGTTCTTCCTTTTCATGCCACGCCAAATATTGACTGCCAAATTTATCATCTAATTCACCTCTTCTAATTTTCAATGTAGGCGTGAGGCATTGGTTAGCTTCACTCCAAGTTTCCTCTTGTAAGACGATCGTAGAGATTCTTTCAAAAGACGCCCTTTGAGCATTTAACTCTGCAATACTTTCTTTTAGAGAGGATGCTACTATACTTGGTTCTGCAGCTTTACCGATCTCAGATAAATTGACAAGAGCAATAGGCTGTGGAATACCTAGACCTACGACACAAACCTGTTCCACGAAATCATTTTTCATCAAAACCTCTTCCATTGGATTGGGAGTGACATAGCTGCCTTTTGAGGTTTTGAATGAATCTGTTACACGACCAACAATTCGTAGATATCCTTTCTCATCTAGAGTCCCTCTATCTCCACTATGCATCCAGCCATCGACAAGAACAGCAGCTGTCTTTTCAGGATCCTTATAATATCCCATCATAATATAAGGTGATTTGAGTAATACTTCTTGAGTCTCTGGATGGATTTTTACTTCAGCATTAGGACGAGCTCTTCCGACAGAATCTTGCGGAGCATCTGAAGAAGGACTGTTTGTGATCGCCCCGCATACTTCAGTCATACCATAAGCTTCTACGAGCTGAATGTCTATTTTCTTGTAAAAATCTTTAAGGAAGGTAGGTGTAATAGCAGCACCTGTAGCGGCCACCTGTAATTGTGAAAAGCCCAAACTAGCCTTAACTTGTTGCTTGACCTTTCCAGCCATTTCTGGATTTGATAGAGCGTATTCAAGGTTCTCGATTGGCATCTTAGAGATAACACCTAAATAAAATTTAGTCCAGATACGAGGCACTGCGAAAAAGACGGTTGGCTGCGTGTCTCTCAAATTCTGAGCAAATGTGGCTAAGCTTTCAGCGAAAGAAATCGTACCTCCTAAGGTCAGTACGATCAGCTCCATCCCTATGCGTTCTCCGACATGATTTAACGGGAGATATGACAGACATTTAATCTCTGGTATGTTAAATAAGCCTATCCAATTGGTCTCCTTTTCTGTTGCCATCATCAAGGCTGGTGATCTATGCGAGAGCATCACACCCTTTGGCGAACCAGTAGTGCCAGAAGTAAATTTAATGGTCCATAAACTATTTAAATCAGGCTTGTCATTTTGGAGTTTGGGCTCGTGAGACTCAAGGAGGTCATTCCAGTTTTCTCCGATATGTATCACAGCGTTTCCGTCATAATGAGGAAATGTAATCACATGTAGATCATCAGGAATCGATTGCTCTTTCTCTTCCCAGCTTTCTAGTTTTCCAACGAATAATAATTTAATGTCACTGAGCTCAATGACTTCTTTCAATTGTTGTTTAGGTAAGCTGGCATAAAAAGGAACAGATACAAACCCACCCATCATGATAGCTAAATCGGCCAAGATCCAATGATAACAATTCTTAGACAGAATACCGACATGATCTCCAACTTGTAAGCCCTTTGCTTCTAGTGCAGTTGCCATCTTACGTGCTTCTTGTCCTGCTTCGGCATAAGTTAGCATATGCCAATGGTCTCCGCTTGGTTGACGAAGGAAGACTTTATCTGGCTGGGTTTCTTCCCAATGGTAAAAATGTTCAACCATTGATTTTAACGCTTGCGTATTTTCAGGCATGAGAAAGATTTTAGATTTTAATAATTCTTAATGGTCCAATTTGGTTTTCTTTTTTCTGCAAAGGATCGAGAGCCTTCCCAGAAGTCATTGCTGTTAAGGAGGTCGTCAAAGATGTCATGAGTTGCTGTGACAGCCTCGTCTTCACTTGCATATGAAGCTGTATGATGATGTAATTTTAAGGTGCTTTGTATTGCCATTGGTGATGCCAAGGCTATTTTTTCTGCAAGATCCATTGCTTTTTTCATCAGTCTATCAGGCTTTGATATGTAATTAATCAAGCCTAATTCTAGTGCTCTTTGTGCGGTGATAGACTGTCCAGTAAGCATCATTTCCATCGCTGCTTTTTTGCCAATTTGACGAGGTAATCTTTGTACTCCGCCCGCTCCTGCGATTAAGCCTATTTTGACTTCAGGCAATCCGAGCAGTGAAGTTTCTGAAGCGACGATAAGATCGCAAGCCATAGCAATTTCTAAACCACCACCGAGAGCGTGACCATTGACTGCTGCTATGACAGGTTTTGTCCTATTAAGACGACTTGTCAGTCCTGCAAATCCCATTTCTGGAATATACATAGGATTACCAGCAGCCATATGTTTAATGTCATTTCCTGCGCAGAAAGATTCATTGCCTTCGCCAGTAAGGATAGCCACTCTCAGATCGGCATCTTTCTCAAAGGCATTAAAGACTCCGGCAAGTTCCTCATTGGCGGGTGGATGTAGAGCGTTGCGGACATCTGGTCGGGTGATCGTAACTTTCAAGATCCAACCCTCTCTTTCGACTGTACAGAATTTATATTTCTCTCTAAATGTATCAATGATTTGCGGTCTATACTTTGCTAAATCCTCATTTTTAAATGCAAAGCGATTACCACGCGGGTCATATTCGACAAAGATTTTTG
>Ga0209828_1002389_pt1 | contig 15629 bp, 12 predicted proteins | sample MaitaG_FD_187429 | JGI IMG/M metagenome (GOLD analysis project Ga0209828, IMG submission 187429) | Marine algal microbial communities from Maine, USA - Maine_Asex2 metaG (SPAdes) (version 2) | ecosystem: Host-associated > Algae > Red algae > Unclassified | place: Maine, USA | collected 2015-01-05 | reverse complement strand
GTCCGGCCCCGCCGCGACGACGCCGGTTGATGCCACGCAAACGCAGCGATTCAAGTAGGCGTTGGCAATCGGGCGGCGGCTTCACGGGTCGTTTGTTGGGGAGGAGAATGTAGCGCAGGCCTCCGCGCCGGTGCCGGTACGCCCGCTTTCAGCGGGCCCGAGGAAGCCGGTTGGTTCGGGCCTGCTGAAAGCAGGCGTACCTACACCTCCAAAGATGGAGGCGCTACGGCCTTGTCTGGTTCTTATCAAACGCATCAGAGTTGGCCGAGCACGGTCTCCAGTTCGGACACGGTCGCGGCGAAGCGGTCGAACGCGCTTTTGTAGGTCGCCGGATCGGTCATGTCGACGCCGGCCGCCTTAACTAAGTCCAGCGGGTCCGCCGACCCGCCGGCTTTGAGCAGATTCAAATACGCGTCCCGTCCCGAACCGCCCTCAAGCACCTGGTCGATGAACACTTGGCTGGCGCAAAAACTGGTGGCGTATTTGTACACGTAGAACGCGCTGTAAAAGTGCGGGATGCGGGCCCACTCCAGCGCGATACGCTCGTCCGCCTCGACCTCGGGGCCGTAGTATTTCGTGTTCAAAGCCTGGTAGATCTCGCACAGCTTGTCGGCGGTCAACGGCGTGCCAGCTTGGTCTTCGGCGTGGATGATTTTTTCGAACTCGGCGAACATTGTCTGGCGGAACACCGTTCCTTTGAATTGGTCGCAATAATGGTTGAGCAGCGCCGCCTTGAACTTCAGATCGTCGGTTTCGCCGAGCAGGTGGCGCAGCAGCAGGGCCTCGTCGAGGGTGCTGGCGATCTCGGCGATGAAGATCGGGTAGCCGGCGAAACGCGGCGGCTGGGACGCGTTGGCGAGATAGCTGTGCATCGAGTGGCCGAGTTCGTGGGCGGTGGTGAACACGTCGCCCAAGGTGCCGTCGTAGTTGAGCAGGATGTAAGGCAGCGAATCGTAGCAACCGCTCGAGTAGGCGCCGCTGCGTTTGCCGCGGTTTTCGTAGACATCAATCCAGCGGTCGTCGAACGCGCCGGCGAGCACCCGACAATAATCCTCGCCCAGCGGGGCGCAGCTGTCGACCACCCAGGTCCGAACCTGGTCCCAGTCGAAGGTCAGATCCATGTCCGGCACGATGCGCACGTACATGTCGTACATGTCGAGTTTCTCCAGTCCGAGTTGGCGGCGGCGCAACCCCATGTAGTTATAAAAGGAGGGGAGGTTCTCGTGCACCGCGTCGATCAAGGCGTTGTACAGGTCCGGGGAAATGTTGTCGCGGTGCAGCGAGGCGGCCAAGGCGGAATCGTGGCCACGGATCGCGGCGTTGTAATTGTCGACTTTTACGCTGCCGGCGAGTGTCGAGGCAACCGTGTTGCGCACCGAACCGTACGCGCCCCACATCGCGCCGAACGCGTCCGCGCGCACCCGCCGGTCGCCGCTCTCGAGAAAGCTGACGTAGCGGCCGTCGGTCACTTCGGCCTCCTCGCCATTGGCGTCGGTGATGCTGCCGAGTTTGAGATCGGCGTTGCTGAGCAGGGTGAAGGTCTTGCCGGAGGCGGAAAAAATTTCCCCGGCTTTGGACAGCAAGGTCTCCTCCTCGACGCTGAGCGTGTGCGGCTTGCGGCGAATCAATTTTTCGACCGCGTACCGGTGTTCCGCGAGGCAGTCGGCGGCGGCCCAGGCCCGCAGGGTGTCCTCGTCCTGTTGCAGGAGCTCGGGTTCGACCCAGGCGAGCCGGCCGGCGGCCTGCACGTACGCGGCCATCAAGCGGTCCTTGCGGCTTTGCCGTTCGGAGTCGCCAGTGTCCTCGTTGGCGCGGTTGGAGGCGTAGACCCAAAGCTTCTCGAGGGCGCGGTTGAAGGTCGTTTCGGCGGCGTAAAAGGCGGCGAGTTGCTCGGCGGAGTCGAGCGAGCCGCGGAAGGCTTCGAGTGGTTCGACCAGGGTCGGCAGGGCGGTGAGATCGTGTTCCCAGGCGTCAAGCGAGCCGTAAAGGGCCTCCAGATTCCACGTGTGGTTGGTGTTGAGTTCGGAGCGTTCGGGGATCTTGTTGGCGGCAGTCATAGGTGGGGGAACGGTGGTTTGGAGGAGGGATCTTCACGTGCTTGTAGCGCGGGGACCTCGTTCGGTGCAACAATACTAGAATTTTTTCCGTTGCCGATGCCCCCTTTTGCCTGCATGGTGATCAGCAATAAACATTATGGGAACGAAATTATTTGTAGGCAGTATCCACCTCGGCATCATGGAAGATGAGTTGCGGGAGTATTTTGAAGTGCACGGTACGGTGAACAGTTGCGAACTGGTCATCGACAAACTCACCGGGCGCTCGCGCGGCTTTGCGTTCATTGACATGGGTAGCGAGTCCGAGGCGAAGAAGGCGATTAGAGCCATGGATGGCAAATCGCTCGAGGACAAAAACATCTCCGTCAAAGAGGCCCGCCCACGCGAAAACCGTGGCGGCCGAGGGAACAACAGGAGATAACGGGAAGCAAATTCTCCCACACAGGGTTCCAACGCCGTTCCACCACCACAGCGTCCCACGGACCACCCACCGCCACCCACGGACCACCATTAATCGACCTTAAGCTATAAAGCACCACATGAATGCAACCGAACTAAAACGCGTCGTCGTCACCGGACTCGGCGTGGTCTCCTGCCTTGGGAACAACCTCACTGAGGTCACCAGCTCCCTGCTGGCCGGTAAATCCGGCATCAGCCACAACGCATCCTACGAAGAGATCGGCATGCGCAGCCATGTCAGCGGAACGGTCAAAGGCCTCGATTTTAAAGAACACATCGACCGCAAGCAGCTCCGCTTCATGGGTGATGCCGCCGCCTACGCCCACGTCGCGATGAGCGAGGCCATCAACAACGCCGGACTTGAGTCCTCCGATGTGGTCAACCCGCGTTCGGGCTTGGTCATCGGCACCGGCGGCGCGTCCGCGTTCAATTTGTCCGAGGCCGCCGACATCGCCCGCGAGAAGGGCGTCAAACGCATGGGGCCGTACCGCGTTCCCAAAACCATGAGCAGCACCGCATCGGCCTGCTTGGCAAACGCCTTTCAAATCAAAGGCATCAATTACTCGATCACCTCCGCCTGCGCCACCAGCGTGCACTGCATCGGTGCCGCCGCCGAACAAATCCAATGGGGCAAGCAAGACATCATTTTCGCTGGCGGTTGCGAAGAGGAACACTGGACCCAGTCGGCCATGTTCGACGCGATGGGCGCGCTGAGTTCGTCGTACAACGACACCCCCGAAACCGCGTCCCGCCCCTACGACGCCACCCGTGACGGCTTTGTCATCGCCGGCGGCGGCGGGGTCCTCGTCCTCGAGGAACTCGAACACGCCAAAGCCCGCGGCGCGAAAATTTACGGCGAACTGGTTGGCTACGCCGCCAACTCCGACGGATACGACATGGTCGCACCGTCCGGTGAAGGCGCCGTGCGCTGCATGAACATCGCCAAAGCCACCGTCGACACACCCATCGACTACATCAACACCCACGGCACCTCCACCCCGGTCGGTGACGTCAAAGAACTCGGTGCCGTCAAAGAAGTCTTCGGCGACAAGATCCCACCCATTTCCAGCACCAAATCCCTGAGCGGTCACTCGCTCGGCGCCACCGGTGCCCACGAAGCCATCTACTGCCTGCTCATGATGGAAAACGACTTTATCGCCGCGAGTGCCAACATCAACGAACTCGACCCCATGGCCGAGGGCGTCGACATCGTCACCGAACGACGCGACAACGCCGGGCTGACCACCGTCATGACCAACAGCTTCGGCTTCGGCGGCACTAACGGCTGCATCGTGATGCGCAAACTGGGATAGTCGTTTTTCTCCTCCCTACGGGGCTCGACGGGTGTGGGGGGACGACCCATAAACATCAGGAACGCGGCGCTTCGCCGAGAACCGATTTCAAGCACTCTTTCACCGACTCAAAGGTCAGTGGTTTCGGTAGAAATCCGGCGAGGTTTTCTTCGAACCGCAACACGGATTGTCTCTCCGAATATCCGCTCATCAACACCACGGGCAACCGGGGATTGATTCGGCGCAGTTCGTTAAACGCCTGGTAGCCGTCCATGCGCGGCATGGTCAGGTCGAGTACCACCAAAACGATTTCATCGCGGCCATTCTTGCAGGCATCGACCGCTTCCACGCCGTCGGAAGCCAAGATGGAAGTATAGCCGAGTATCGTGAGGAACCGGGACACAACACCCTGCACCAGTCGGTCATCATCGACCACCAGCACGCTGCCGACTGCGGAGGTGTTGAGCCGGGGGGAGGAGGCCAGTGTTGAAGGCGATTTGCTCAAGGGGAGCGGCAGCGTTACCCGGACAATCGTCCCGGCCGGACTGGTGACCGCCACGCCGCCTGGGGACGTCGACGATTCGATGTCAAGACGGCCTTGATGACCGCGGACAATCCCGCTCACCGCGGCAAGGCCAAGTCCCCTGCCGGTGAATTTAGTCGAGAAAAACGGTTCGCATGCGCGGGCGCGCACCAATTCCTCCATGCCGCAACCGTTGTCAGCAACTTCCAGCACAACATGAGAGAGGTTTGGTTCCACAAGCAGGCTGGTTCGAATGGCAAGGACGCCGTTGCCCTTCTCCGGCTGCATGGCCTCGATGGCATTCGTGACCACATCAACCAGCAGTTGGACGATTTGCCGTTCGTCCACCAGAACCTCGGGCAGCGTTTCGTCGAGGTCGAGGTCAATCACCCCACTGTATCCGAGACGCGTCAACAAATCGGGGACTTGATCGTCAACCAGCTTGCTGAGGCAGCTTGGCTGCATCGAGATTCGTCCGTTCCCGCTAAACGCCAACATCTGCTGGCATAGCGTGGCGGAGCGGCGGGCCGCGCTTTCGATTTCCTGCAACATCACGTAGTTTTCCGAAGCGTTCGGCGTCTCCATCTTCAACAGGGAGGCATTCCCGAGAATACAGGTCAGGAGATTGTTGAAATCATGGGCCACTCCGCCGCAAAGAACGCCGAGACTGTGCAGCCGAACCTCCTTCTGGAGTTCGCGCTCGGACATGATGCGGTCGTTGAGTTCGGCGATCTGCGGCGTGAGGTCATGTCCTTCAGGCAGGAGAAACATCACCTTTCCTTCGTCGTCGAACAAAGGCTTGCAAGTGAACTCGATTGGCATCACCTGCGACTCCTCGCCTTTGATCAGCAATTCAAAGCGGACCGTCCCGCCCGCGGCAACCTCGGCCACCGCCTCACGCAAACGATTCTTCGACGCTTCCATATCGAAAAACCACGGCAAATCCCAAAGCTTGCCGCCGCGCAACTGCTCGTTGGTTTTCCCGACGAAATCTAGGGTGCGCTGGTTGGCGACAATCAGGGACCCGTCGGGTTCCAGCAGGCCGATAAAGTTGGTGGAATGATTGAACACCGCCTTCAGCAGATCCTCCTGCGCCTCGAACTGGCGGATGGCACGGAAGTATTCGGTGAGTTCGAGAATCTCCCCGAGCAACAACACCTGCCCGGAATGGGGATGCGTCACCCGTTTGATCAAACACTGGAAGGTCCGGCCTTCGCCCCGTCGGTCCATGACCAGTTCACGGTGCGCCGAACGCGCGCGATTGGCCTCGCGAATCGCGCCACGCAGGACCGAGTCCCCGCCGACCAGGTATTCAGAAAATGACAAATCGCAGAGATGGGTACCGCGGATCCCCTCCGGCCCCTTATCTTCGAACTTCATCAGGGCCCGGTTGCCTTCAAGCAAATATCCGGACAGGTCCATCACCATCACAAATTGCTGCGTGGTGCTACGGAACAACTCGAGACCAGCGAGACTGGTCGGTTGCTCCAGTTCAGCAGCCGGCAGCATGCTGAACCCCGTCTCGGACCGCGACATGCGTTCGACAAACCACGCCATCATGATGCCCACCGTGTGTTCGGCGAACGGCGACCAGGATTCCATCTCCTTCGTGTGAAAAAAGCCAAACACCCCCGCCAACACACCGCCGTCGGACACCGGCACACCGATAAAGCAACGGCAACCGCTGGTCTCGTGAAACGGATGGTCCGGCATGGTCTCCGCCAGATCAGTCCGCTCGATCCACCGATCCGCTGCTTGGACATGCTCCTGCAACCATTGCTCCAACGCCACCAAGGCCTCCCCTCCGAGACCGATTCTGCCAGGGTAGACGGTTTGCAAATGATAAGAAACCAGACCATTCGCGGACCTCTCACGTGCCCGTCGATCCACCCGGGCGTAGACACCAATCGTGAATCTCAGGCGTTGGCAAACCAGTCGAAGCAACTCGTAGGCTTCGGCCTTGGCATCGCCAACTGGATTGGCGGCGAGGTTTCTTAGTTCCCCTGCTAGTTCAATATCGCTCATTCTTCCCTCATATTTATTGATATACCATAGAAAGGATGAGTCTGAACAATATTTATTTTTTAATTTTTTTATAAGTTATTTCAACTTTACCGGATTCGTCAAAAAGAACAGAACCGGAAACAACGGAGAATACCTACGTGCGGTGACGTCCGACGCAGTGTCACAGACGCGCTTGCAAAAGCGTAAATTGCGCACACTTTGACAAAATGAATCGCACCCTCCTCTTTCTTCTGATTTTCGGGACGACGCTGGCCCTCGGCGGCCTGTTTGCGCTGGTCCGAATGGGCACGCCACCGCCACTTTCATCCCCCCAAGGCTCTGTCGGCGCGCATGACACAGCGGAACGCTCAGGATTCAGTGCGGATCGCGGGTTTCCCTTGCAGAAAAGCCCGCAAAACCAAGGCCAAACAGCATCCCTCCCTCAAGGCTCGAGCACGGACCAGACTCCTCGCGGCGCCAACGGCAGCGGAGTTCTCAGGCCACAGGCAACCGCATTTTCAAATGCCACACACCATCCGCTGGACGCTGCCGGCAAACCGATTTTAACGCCCGAGCAGGAGATCGAGGCCGCCAACCAAATCGGGGCAGCCAGCCAGGAGCCTGCAGGTTTCACCCAAGACCCCTTCGCCGAGGAGGTTGCGCGATTCGCGTTTACGGACGACAGCAACACTATTAGAAGTGAATCAGAAATCACAAACATTGATCAAAAAATCGCAGAGAAACTGGCAAAGAAAGAAGAAAAACTAAGAGATAAAAACGGACAGATTAACGGTGAGGAAACCGAAGCCAGCGAGACCTCCGCCACCTCCGCCACCCCCGCCTTGGACGCGTTTCAAGTGGCCCTCGGCTATCAAGGCACCGACAAGTTCTCCTACGGCAAAGTATTGAAGGCCGTTCAGGGCATGCACGAACATGAGTTCCCGCAAGCGGCGGCCCAACTGGAAGGCCTCGAGTGGAACAAGGAATCCCACTACATGATGAACGCGCTGATGAAACAGTGGGGCAAGACCGACCTCGACGCGGCCCTGAACGCAGCCGACACCATGGACATCCGGCGCATGCAAAGCGACGCCCGGCGCGAAGCCATGGCCGGGTGGAGCTCGCATAATCCCGACGAGGCCTACAGGATGCTGCTCGGCGGCGAAGACCAGAACCCGCTGGCCGAATATGTCTCGCCCGCCAAAGTATTCAAAGATCTCGCCCAGTCCAACCCGCAAGCCGCGCTCGATAAAGTCTGGAACCTGCCCGAAACCCGCCAGCAAAACTCCGCGCTGGCCGGCGTCTTGTCCGCCCTGCCCGCCGACGAACGCCAGACCGCCGCCCGCAGCCTCTACCAGCAAGCCCCCACCCCCGAGTCGCAATCCATGCTGGCCCGCGCCGTGGTCAACGACCTGCGTATCTACCGCCCCACCGAGGCGGCCGCGTTCGTCGACAGCATCCAGGAACCCGCCATCCGCAAATCCGCCTCCAGCACCCTGATCAGCAGTTGGGCCACCGACGACCCGACCGAGGCGATGGGCTGGGCCGCGTCGCATGCGCCCAGCGAGCAGACCGAACGCGACGTTAGCTCGGTCGCCTCGCGCTGGGTTCGAAACGATCGCAACGAATTCGGCAACTGGCTCAACCAACAACCCGCCACCGCCACCCTCGACCCCGCCGTGCAAGTTCTGGTCCGCGCCGAACAAAAAGAAAGCCCAAGCACCGCCATGGGCTGGGCCGAGAGCATCGTCGACCCGAAAGACCGCGTCAGCAGCGTCCGTTCGGTGGCCGCCGCCTGGATGAAAACCGACCCCGCCATCGCCACACCCTACATTCTCAACCACGCCGAACTCACCGACAAAGAGAAACAAAAGCTGTTGCGCTGAGCCAAAATAAAAAGCGCCGCGGCAAAACCGCAGCGCTTTTGTTTTTTTTAGTTGGAGCAATGACTCAGCGAACCGAGCGACGGATGAGGTCCTTCGGGGCGGTGGCAGGTCTTCTACCCGGCTTGGCGATGGCTCTGGCGGGTGTCGTCGGCCGGCTCAAGCTCGAGAGCGGCCTCGTGGTCGCGGTCGGACTGGCGGATCACCAGGTCAGTTCCTACATTCTCAACCACGCCGAACTGACCGCCAAAGAGAAAGAACGACCGTTACTGAACCCGTAAGCAATAATTGGCGTAGAGGGTTTAGATTCGCTTAAGCCGTCTTTTTTCTCTAACATGTCCCTGTTGTGATCGCCTTCGAGTATCTTTATCGTGGTTTGTGCGGGATGGCGAATGCGCCGCGTGCCAGTTCGATGTCCGGTCATCTGGGGGCCGCAGTCATTGCCGGGTACTTCTTCGGCGAAGATCACCCTGATCTGGATCTCGGAGTGTATGTAGCGTTTGAACGCGATCTGAACCGGATCGCAGGCGGCGAAGAATCGATCTGGTTTGATCCGAAGAAAGCGGGAATTACGGCTGCTGAATTGTTCAAGCCGTTTCCAAAAGAAGAGGCTCAGATAGAGCTGATCGATAATCTTGCCAAGGCCTTGACGGCGAACATTGGAAGCACTCGCCAATCGGGGCACAATGTCATCTTTGCCTCGATTGCCATTCGTGCGTTGAAAGGTCATGGGGTGCTTGCTTCCCCAAAGCTGATCGCTGGCATAGAGAAACTCATAGCGAGCTTTGATGGTCAGCATGCGGGGCGCGGCTATTATGGGAAAGCGCACGGGTGGTTGATTGGCGACAAGGCGCCACTGGCCGACGCTGCCACGACGCCAGAGTACGAGTCCCTTACTGACATGGCTGAGGTGATCATCGCCGAGTTGATCGCATCTGCATCAGAACATCGACGGGGATTTGGCGGCCTGTTTCATCTTATCAATCACGCGGCAGCATTGACGGAACTCGATCATCACGGCTATGCGGACTTGGCTCGTCAGGGGCTAGACGCGCACCGAAATCATTTACGACTTTACCGCGCCCTGCCAAATCTGGAGAAAGAGCTGGGGACTCTAAAAATTACTGCCGAGAACCCTCTCAAGCCGGAGTACTGGAAACAGACCGAGTCGAAGCAGTGGGGAGCTTGGCTGACACATCGCATCAAAACGCTTTATGGATTTCACACGCTATTGCGATTTATCGAAAGCAATGAGAAACGCGCCCGAGCCAAGGATCAGTTTGGCTACCTGATGGCCTGATCGTTTACCGAAAATCATGGTGGGGTTGCTCTTGCGAGCCGAACCCCAATCCGACATTCTCCGCACCATGAACCCGATCCGCGAACACGAGCTCAACATCACGCGCCGGCACTTCTTCGGGCGTTCGGCGCTCGGCGTCGGCACTGCCGCGCTGGCCAACCTGCTCGGTCCGGCCAATCTGCTCGGCGCAGAACCTGCGGCCAAAGCCGGCACCGATCTCAACGGCGGCATCCACCACAAGGCCCGCGCCAAACGCGTCATCTATTTGTTTATGAGCGGCGGTCCCAGTCATCTCGACCTGTGGGATTACAAACCGAAAATGCGCGCGCTGTTCGGCAAAGACCTGCCCGAACACGTGCGCGACGGCCAACGCATCACCGGCATGACCTCGCAGCAAAAAACGCTGCCGGTCTGCCCGAGCAAATTCAAATTTACCAAAGCCGAGAACAACCAGGACGGCGTCTGGGTCAGCGAACTCCTGCCGCACACCGCTACCGTCGCCAAAGATCTCTGCGTGGTGCACAGCACCTTCACCGAGGCGATCAACCACGACCCGGCGATCACCTACATTCAAACCGGCAGCCAAATTCCCGGCCGCCCCGCCCTCGGCGCCTGGCTTAGTTACGGACTCGGCAAAACCAACGAAAACCTGCCCGGCTACGTGGTCATGCACGCGCGCACCCGCCACCCCGAACAAAGCCTGTTCAACCGGCTCTGGGGCAACGGCTTCCTCTCCGCCGAACACCAAGGCATCCTGATGCGCAGCCAGGGCGACCCCGTCCTCTACCTGAGCAACCCCAAGGGCGTTCGACGCGAAGACCGACGTGCCCAACTCGACACGCTCGCCGCACTCAACCAAGCCCAGCACAAACGCTTCGCCGACCCTGAGATTCTCGCCCGCATCGAACAACACGAGATGGCCTACCGCATGCAGGCCAGCGTTCCCGAACTGATGGATTTGTCCGAGGAAGGCGACGAAACCTTCAAGCTCTACGGTGAGGACGCGCGTACCCCCGGCACCTTCGCCGCCTGCTGCCTCAACGCCCGCCGCCTCGCCGAACGCGGCGTGCGCAACATCCAAATTTTCCACCGCGGCTGGGACGCCCACGGCAACCTCGTCGGCGAACACAGTTCGCAATGCAAAGACATCGACCAAGGTTCCGCCGCCCTAATCAAAGACTTAAAGCGACGCGGCATGCTCGACGACACCCTGATTGTCTGGGGCGGCGAGTTCGGCCGCACCGCCTACTGCCAGGGCAAGCTGAAAAAAGAAAACTACGGACGCGACCACCACCCGCGTTGCTTCAGCGTCTGGCTGGCCGGCGGCGGCATAAAAGCCGGGATCACCTACGGCAAAACCGACGACTTCGGCTACAACATCGCCCACCCCGACGGCACCCCCATGCGTCCGAAACCGGACAAACATAAATGGACGCCCGGCACCATGCACATCCACGATCTCAACGCCACCATCCTCCATCTGCTCGGCATCGACCACAAGAAACTCACCTACCGCTACCAGTCACGCGACTTCCGGTTGACCGATGTTCACGGGCATGTGGTGCACGACATCATTGCGTAGTTCGGCACGGGTTCACCCGGCGACCGTGGGGTCTTCTCTTTCCTCTCCGCTAACCCCAACCGACTGGAAGCACGGTTGGTACGATACCGGCTGGAAGCACGGTACTACATTCGCTGGTATTTTCTAGATAGTCTAGCGAAAGCCAAAGCCCTATTTTTCTTCCAAACGCCGAAGGCTATCTCGAATGTCCTTCAACACCGACAGCGTATCCTCTTCCGCTGACTCAGAGGCGGCAGGTACCGGTAACGACGACTGACGAAAGCTAAGCAGGTCCCGCTGTTTTAAAACGAGGTCGCGAAACTCACGCGCTCCGACCACCGCCGGAATGACCGCGAGTGCCCCCTGACTCGAACCAGCCGTCTCCACTCGCAAATGTTCGATCCCGAACTGCCGCATGATCGGCCCCTGCACCAGCGCCATGTCGGTGATCTTGTCGAGCGGGATGGTTTTCTCCACCCGGTTCCACGCGCCGGTTTTAATGCGCAGCTGCTGGTTAGTGAGGTCGCACTCCAGATGCTTCAGTTGCAGGCGGCTTGAGATCAGCACGATCGGCAGAAGGATTGGCAAGAGGGCGATGCCGAAACAGCTCACGAAAAGCGCCACGAGAGTCGCCACCATATTATAGGTCACGAGCTTCTCATCGAACTCCACCGAATAGATTATCTTCTCCATCGTTCCATTGTGAGGCGCGGATGGTGGGGTTCCAAATACAATTCGACGGCTACTTTATAGCGTTGGTAATCTCGGTAGAGCTCGGAGACGTCGAGACGTTATGCTTCCGTTAGCGGTGGCATCCGCCAAATGATTTACACGTTGAACAAGAAGTGAACGATGTCGCTGTCCTGCATCACGTACTCTTTACCCTCGACCCGCAGCTTGCCTTGATTGCGGATCTCGGCCTCGGTCTTGAACTCCTTCAAGTCGTCGACGCTGTACACCTCGGCGCGGATAAAGCCGCGTTCGAAATCGGTGTGGATCACGCCGGCGGCTTGCGGGGCCAGGCAGCCGATCGGGATCGGCCAGGCGCGGATTTCTTTGGGGCCGGCGGTGAAATAACTTTGCAGGCCGAGCAGCTTGTAGGCGGCGCGGATCACTTTGTTCAGCGCGGGTTCGTCCATGCCGAAGTCGGCTAGCATCTCGGCGCGTTCGTCGGGTTCGAGTTCGGCCAGTTCGGACTCGATCTTGGCACAAACCCGAACCGTCTCGCCGCCGGTGCTGGCCGCGTACTCTTCCACTTTGGTCACGTGCTCGTTGCCGGTCGCGACATCGTCTTCGGTCAGGTTGGCGACGTACAACATACGCTTGGCGGTGAGCATGCCGAAACTCTTCAGCAGCTTCTGCTCGTCCGGATTCAAATCCAAACTGCGAACCGGCTTGCTGTCCGACAGCACTTCCTCGCAACGCGTGAGCAAGTCGGCGCGGGCCTTGGCATCTTTGTCGCCGCCGCGGGCAATCTTCACCGCTTTGGGCAAGGAGTTTTCGACCACGCCGAGATCGGCCAACATGAGTTCGGTCTCGATGGTTTGAATGTCGCGGATCGGGTCCACCGAACCATCCACATGGACAATATTTTCGTCTTCGAAACAACGGACCACGTGCACGATCGCGTCGACTTCGCGGATGTGGCTCAAAAATTTATTACCGAGTCCCTCGCCCTCGCTGGCGCCGCGCACGATGCCGGCGATGTCGAGAATCTTGAGGCTGGTCGGGATGATCTTCTCGCTCGCAATGTGTTCGCGGATGGTCTCGAGCCGCGGGTCCGGAACGGCGACCACGCCCATGTTGGGTTCGATGGTGCAAAAGGGATAATTGCTCGCTTCCGCGCTGACCGATTCGGTCAGGGCGTTGAACAACGTGCTTTTGCCGACGTTCGGCAATCCGACGATTCCTGCTTCCATGGGGGACTTCTCTTTCGTTAAAATGTGGGGTTGAGCGGTACTTGTGCGGCGCTGTTAACGAACGCGGCTCAAGCCCCCTGCACCGAAAGCGGGTCGCGGTCAAATTCCGAAATGACGATTTCTGGTACCTTCTCGTTCGTTCCGCCTTCGCTAAGCGCGAGTAACAGCTTGTTGCGCAGCTTCTTGGCAAGAACGGGCAGGTAGCCGCGTTCGGTGTTGGTGTGTTCGCACAGGACCACGCTGGCCCCGCGCGCGTTCGCGGCGAGTACGCCGTGATGGCTCATCTCGCCGGTCCACAACAGGTCGGCGTCGGCCTCGCCAATCACCGAACCACCAGCCCCGGCGCAGATCGCGACGCTCTCGACCCAGCCGTTGGCGCGCGCCAGACGCACCGCGTCGAGTCCGAGGTAGGTACGGATCCGGGTGACCACTTCGTCGAGCGGCTGTTTGGTCTCGAACCGGACCAATCGCCCGGCGCTGGTCTCGCAGTCGACCGCGTCGCGATCGCCCGGACCGAGTCCGTCGGCCAGCCAGTCGTTGATCCCGCCGGCGACATTATCGAGCGCGGTGTGCGGCGAATAAATCGGCAGTCCGGCGGCGGCCGCCTTGAGAATAATCCGCTCTTTGGCGTTCGCCTGGGTCAGCCGTTTGAACGGGACAAACAAGGGCGGATGATAGGCGATGATAAAATCCGCGCCGACGTCGATCGCCTCGTCCAAGGTCTGTTCGGTGAGGTCGATGGTGAGGAAAAGTTTGCGCGGCTCCTCGACGGTTCCAGGGTCGAGCAGCAGCCCCACATTGTCCCAGTCACCTGCGAGTTCGGTCGGGGCGAGTTGTTCAAGTGCGTCGAGAAGATGTTTCATGTTGAGTAGTTGCAAACCCACAGAGTCACCCGGGCTTGCGCACGATCCAGACATCTTGGGCGTGCACGTAGCGGAAATGTACTGGCGGATGATGCCCGAGGAGTTCGAACTCGTCGAGCCAATGTTCCTTCACGAACGCGGGTTTATGGAACGCGGAAAACATTTTTTTGCCTTCCTCGACTCCGCCCCGGATGACGACCCCGTCCTCGTCGTATGCCTTCTTTTCACCCGCCAGCAAATACTCATACAGCGTGTCGCCGTGCGTGGTGAACATCAACACGCCACCCGGACGGAGGACACGCGCCAGTTCGTCCATCCAGCGACGCCCCACTTCCTGCGACAGGTGGGTGAAGACAGAAAGCGAGTAGATGTAATCAACCGACGCATCGTCGAACGGCAGCGGCGGCTCGAGTTCGTTCTTGTGACTGATCACCTGCGGCAGCTTCTCCTGACACCAAGCAATCGACTCCGGGTTGTAATCGCTACCGTGCACAACCGCGCCCTCAATGCCGGCGGCGGCAAGGGCAGCGGGCAGATGCCGGACGACTCGCCCCGGACCACAACCCCACTCAAAGACCACCGGATCGGGCGTCGTTACCAGTTGCTTGACCTCGCGCGCAATACAGGTGGCCATGCCTTCGCCGCTCTCGCGATAATACCGCCAATCGGCTTTTCCATGGGCGTCGTAGGCCAGCGACTCGGGGGGCAGCTCAAACTCCGGATTGTCGCGGACAAAGGCCTCGTTGGCGACCCTCGAAGCCCGAATGCTCTTCTGTTCACGTAATCGCTCAACGGTGTTGAGCAATCCGATTTTCCGCAGGAATGCCTGCACAGGTTGGAGAGACTTTTTCATGTGTGGAAAGTGTGTCGCTGTCTGTACGTTCTCCTGCGCGGGAAGAACAAGGATTGAGGAACGAAATTTTAAAGGAAGGTCGAATCGACGGCCAAAGATTTACGCCCAAGCGTAACCGATGAAGCAGACTCTCAAGTCGCCCGTAGCGCGTCGAGAAGATGTATCATGCCCGCCTCGTCGTATTCCGACGAGGCGAAATTCAATGCCGATTTCTCAGTCCTGTGCGCCATCGCTGGCGAACATTCGTTCGCTCACCGGAATTTGCATCGCGTCGAACGGGGCCGTCACGGTGTCGCCCAAGCTCAACACTTCGGTCTCGGTGAACACGCCGCGTTCGCGATCCGGCGCGCGATACACTTCGAGTCCGACGTCGGGCAAATTGACGATCCAGTATTCCGGAATTCTAAAGGCGAGGACTGGCAGAAGGCAACACCTATTTTTAATACCAGTACAATGCGCAAACAAGGCGAGACCGGGCCAAGCCACTTGGTGTTCGGAAAATCTGCGGCAGGCTGGTACTAATGGCCATGCCGAGAAACGCAACATGGTGCTTATACCCTTCGAAAATTCTCATCCCGATTCTCGGACTCGGCCTCCTGCTGGGCGGCTGCAAACCAGCACCGCCGGCGCCGCCACCTCCCGCGCCCGCGCCGGCACCGGCCGCGCCGCAACCTCCCGCACAAGCAGAGAAGGTGCCGCCGCCGCCCGAACCACAGGCCGTTCCAGAACCACCAGCACCTCCACTACTGAACGCGTCCGCCGCCGCCGAACGCGTCGACACCACCCCGATCAAACTCGTGCCGGTACCGGTCACGCTGAGCTCCGGCGAAAGCTTCTCGTTGGAAGTCCCCGAGGGCTACACCATCCACCCAGTCGCGGAAGGACTCAAGCGGGTGCGCTTTTTCGCCAAGGCACCCG
>Ga0209828_1002388_pt1 | contig 15632 bp, 9 predicted proteins | sample MaitaG_FD_187429 | JGI IMG/M metagenome (GOLD analysis project Ga0209828, IMG submission 187429) | Marine algal microbial communities from Maine, USA - Maine_Asex2 metaG (SPAdes) (version 2) | ecosystem: Host-associated > Algae > Red algae > Unclassified | place: Maine, USA | collected 2015-01-05 | reverse complement strand
TGCTTCTTAGCGCCTTTGTAGCCCTTCTTCTTCTTCTTCTTCTTCTTCTTCTTCTTCTTCTTCTTTGTGACTTCGTGGCTATAAAGCATTATCGGTAAAATCAATATTTACTCAACGTACACTTTTTCGGCAATAATTCCTGTATCTCTTCTTCGCTTACGGCATCGTTAGATATGGAGAGGTAAACCAGTTTTTTTAAATTTTTCAATCCATCGTAGGTCTTCAGCGTAGGTTTCACCTCGTAATGAGTGCATAAAAATAGCTCAAGCTTCTTAAGATTTGAAAACTCAAATATTTCTTCGGGAAATTTTGCGAGATCATTGCTGTAAAGACTAAGTTCTTCCAGATTTTTCAAACTTTTCAAGTTTACGAGTTCTACCAAATCGCAATCTTTGAGAATCAGTGTATTTAAATTTTTATATAAAGAGAAATCCGGAGATTTTTTCCTTTCAACGTCCGTTAAATCAAGCGTTTCCAGCTTGGCAAAATGTTTTGGAAAAGCCTCCAGCATTCTTAATCCGGTATAGGATTTCTTAGCCAGAAGATGCTTGATTTCAAATTCCTTGATCTCTTCGGGTGTTCCTTTGGCTTCCAAATTCTCCAGATTCATGGTTTTGGTTTTTTGGTCGTAGAGACTTTTCAAAACCGATAGCCGATCTTCAGCACCTCCGTTATCCATCATAAATCCGTTGACACTTTTATCACCTAGTTTAAAGGCCGATTTTGCCAGTGCCAGTGGATTCATGTCCAGTGGATTACCCGTTACTTTTGTTGTTATGTTTGGAAAATCACCATAGATAGGTTCGTAAGTTCTACTTTCGTTTTTCATTCTAAATTCTACCAAATTGGTCAATTTATCAAAACCCTGAGCTGAAAGATTATCCTTGATACTTGTCCCCGAAATATCGAGTTTTTTCAGGGATACGAGGTCGAAAAAGAATTCCGGCAAAGGATGGTAATAATGATTTTTGTTGATGTAGAATTCTTCTAGCCGATCCAGTTGTGCAATGTTCTTGTGAATACTTTCAAGCCCATTTTCAGCTAAATTCAAGACCCTTAAATTCTTAAACGTCTTTATTTTAGCTGGAATTGATTTGATATTATTATCCGAAAGATCGATCTCTGTCAGCTCGGGAAACTCGTACATCACACCCGGAAAGGTAGGGAGTGCCAGGCCGTTTATTTTCAGCACCGTCCCTTTGATAAAAGTTTGTAGCATCTCCTTTTGATCCGCTTCGTCGGTTTCGTAAAGCAAGTAATTAGCGCCAACGCCGTATTTTTTATAAAGTGCTTTTGCCAGTTTTACGCCATCCAGTTCATTACCGGTCACCAGCTTTTTGATATTTTTCTTGATCGTGTTTTCGTTGGCACTTTCCAGTTCTGCGGGCGTACCTAACGATTTAAAACTATGCCTTCTTTTTTGCAAGTCTTTTGATCCATGTTCTTTAATCAATCCCTCGGCTATTTTTTTGATCTCGTCATCCGGCGTCGTGTGATAAAGCAAAAAGATCTCGGTCATCAGCTCTACGGGGAAAGGCTGATTCTCTAAAATGCTTAGAGCTACTTTGGTACTGGCGTCATCAATACTCAATAACAAGCTGGATACTTTTTCGATTTGTTCGTCCGAAAGACTGCCTTTGAGTTTTACCTTTGGTTTTTGTTTGACGGTGGTAACTTCCTGCTGCAATTCGTTTTCAAAAAAGGTAGCGACCGCATCCCGTACTTTTTTATTGGCGTTCTTGTTGCCGTTTGCAAGGGCTGCTGCCAGTGCCTCTTTCTGTTTTGGAAATTGCTTAAGAATGACGGAAGACAACTTGATAAGTTTTCTGGAAAGCGGAATATTGATGGATTCCATATTGGCCGCTATTTCCTGAACGCAACTGGCTACGTCAAATCCTTTGGTCGATACAATTTCTTCTAAAAAATCAATACTGAATTTTCGGACGGTAGCCGCTTTTTTTAAACTCAGATTTTCAATCAGCGTATCTTGCATGACAAGTAATTCGGCAGTAGTAGGTTTCAACGCTTTCAATAATTGATAGACCCAATTGGCGACCTCGTACTGATTGCCATAAAGTCCTTTACCCTTGATATCCGTATGCTTGAAATTCTGGATGGTACCCATTAATTTTTTTCGGGTAATCTTTTTGTTGTCAATTAATTTTTGAAATAAATCAATCCAGGTTTTCCCCGACCGATGTATTTCGGATGGTCTGGAAAACAACAACCAAATATGTTCTTCCAGACTTTCTTTATATTTATACAAAAAGATACAAGGATCTTTTTCGTCTTTACATGAATAACCTTGATTGATAAAATATTCCATTTTATACCTGGCGCTCTCGGTTAATTGAAAAGGTGTTTTCATATAGCCCTTTTTAAAATAATACATTTTATCCAGGTAGCAAACCCGCATATGCTTTTCTAACCACGCAGGTCGGTAATGGTCGATCAAATCTTTTATGACGTCGAACTCGGCTAGTCGGCCTAGAAACCAGGAATCAGCAAGCAGCTCTTTGTGGAACTCTTCCACGAAGGAGTAGAATATTTGTTTATCAACTAAACTTAATTTTCTTAAGTTAGAATTTTTCTTCTTTAATAATTCAATGACCGTTGGTCTTAAGTTATTCCGTTCGGTTTCATTAAGCGAATTCAAAAGTGTCACCGGACTCTTTTGTGATTTTATTAACGCTTCCAGTTTTTTAAACAGGGTATCCGTATCACGGGCTTTTTCATCTGCTTTTACCACGGATTTCTTTACGGTCTTTTTCGCCGTTTTCTTTGCCGTTTTTTTCGCAGATTTCTTCACTGATTTTTCGGGAGTCACCTTGACGGACGCTGCGTTGGTGGTTGTCTGATAGCCTTTATCCGTTTTAGACTTAACCAGTTTTTCGTAAATCGCCAACGCCTTTTCGTACGTTACCGGAGTAGGCGTTTTGGTGCCTTCCTTTAAATTTCCGTCGCGTTTTCCGTAGGCAAAATTTACGATAAAAAGTTTGCCGGATTTTTCCAGAGAAGCGTTATAGACTTTATCGCTTTTGGCGTCTTTGTAGGATAGGGTGGTGTTTTGTGGTTTCATGGTTGTTTAGGATTTTATTTCACAATTAGCTGGTAAAAATTTCACCAGCATCTTATATTGCTTTGATTTTTCTTTAAATAAATCTTGTTTAAAAACAGTTAAGTTCGTTAAATTAGACAGGTTCTCAAAATCTTCTATTTTTGGTTTAAAGTCATCACCGTCAAACGCCCAATACATATTGAGACGTTTTAATTTTTTTAAAGTAAAAATATTGTTAGGAAACTCAATTAATTGGTTTGATGCAATATTAAGTTCTTCCAGTTTTGGGAGTGGTGCAATGGCAAATCGTATAAGACTGGTACTTTTTGCGGTCAGTTTTTTTAAGTTTTTGAGTTTTTTTACATCCGGAAATTCTGCAAGACTATTAAATTCTAGATCCAGTTCTTCCAGGAGCGGTAAACTCGGCATCTTAAAATCTATCAAATCATTACTACTTAGGTCTAGTATTCTTAGTTTTTTTAGTTTGGTTAAACTCGGTATTTCATGAAAATTATTACCATCAATTAGTAGTTCTTCCAGATTGGTCAATTTATTTAAAACCGCCGTTTTTTTGAGATCACTTTGTTTTTTCTTTTTTAATTCGGCCGGTTTTTTTGGATCAACGTATTCGGATTGACCAATATGACAATTGCTAAGGTTTAATATCTTGATATCATAGTCCGCTAATTCTTTTGGTATAGAGGATATTCTGTGATACCTCAAATTCATTTCTTTGGTCTTGGAATTATATTTACTGTCTAGAACTTTTTTTATCATCTTTTTATCACCGTGATTAAAGATGTATTCCAGCGCCCCTCTATTCTTCTGTAAGTAGGCAGCGTAAGCAGCCTTCAATGGATCTAAATCGATGGGGTCCCCTTCCAAATGTTTAAATTCAGGATAGTCCGAAATGGTATATCGTAACCCACTTAATTTGAATGATTTTAGATTTTTTAAATTGGTAACTGTTGGCGGCATTAATATAAAATTTTCTTTTGCGTTGAAAATTCTTTTACAGGTCTCGGATAGATTGAGTTCTTCGAGTTGGGTGATGTTAAAAATTACTGCAGGAATTTCAGTAAATTGATTGTTAGATAAATTCAGGCTTTTTAATTTGCTGAGTTTGATTATATTATCATCTATAGTTTCCAGCTCGTTCTTGCCAAGATTTAAAACTTTAAGATTAACCAACTTCTCTATATCCGATGGAATCTCTTTAATTTCATTATCAAAAAAGTTCAACTCCGTAATTTCCGGAAAATCAAAAATGTCCGGTGGCATCTCCGTTAATTTTTTGTCGGACAAATCGAGGGCCGTAGATTTTTTTAAAAGTGCCTTTATCTTTTTAGCATCAATCTTGGCCTTCTTTTTAATACGCTTGATTCTTTGAATAAAGAAGTCTTCCAGATTGTCAAATTCCTCGATAATATTTAGAAAGGTACAGGCTGCCAGGATTTCATCAACCGAACCACTTTTATCTATTTTTTCAATGGTCTCTCCAATGTAGCTTGCCGTTTCATGATCTATAAAAGCTAACTTGCCCTTATGAATTCCTTTACTTATTTGAAAAAAGCCATCGCCATTAGGAAAATCTCCAATGTAATATAGGGAGTCATTTAAAAATACGATATCTTCATATTCGATATCTTCCAGCCAATGCCAGCCAATAAAATCATCGGTCACGAATTCCCGGTGTTCAAACAGAAACATATCTTTGGTATAATTCCAACCGAATAAATTATTCAAATCAGGACCCTCCAATCCAAGCTGCATCACCCGTTGGCAATCTGCGGTGTACGGACTTTTCGAATCATACGTCGGTACTACATCTTTTAATTTTCCGCCATCCGGTATTTCCAAATCTTTTTCAAAAGGCTTCAGTAATTTTTTCAACTTATTGAAGTTGGTCAAATCCTGTTCAACTTCTTTTATCTTCTTCGCACCACTTTTTTTCTTGGCCCCACCTTCCGGCACGTATCCTTTATCCGTTTTTGATTTGATCAGCTTGTTATAAATAACTTCCGCTTTTTCGTAGGAAACTGGCTTCGGCGTTTTGGTACCTTCTTTCAGATTTCCATCCCGTTTGCCATACGCAAAGTTGACAATAAAAAGTTTGCCTTTTTTTTCCAACGAAGCCTTATAGATCTTATCGCTTTTGGCGTCTTTAAAATACAGGGTGATATTTTTTGTGGTCATTGTTCTTTTTTGGTATAACGTTTTTTATTATAGTAAAAAATGCTTCGCTTTTCACTTTAAAGTGTTTCAAGATTACGTCGTATTTCTTTTGCAGTATTTACGGATACTTCTGTAATGATCCCAGCGGAAGTACATTATTATTTGACGAGCAGATTAATAAATGAATACCTATTCAAACCTTCCTCAACCGACACCCCTCCGCCAAAACGGCCGCAACTGCTCCTTCATTTCATCGCTAATATGCAGATATAGACTTTTCAAATTTGGCAACCGTTTAAACTGCCTGGCAATCTTGTCGGGTACCCCCTTATAAAAATCAAACATTTAAAAAACTTGTATGGTTATCCAAAGAAGATGCTTGTACACTGATTTTACTTCCTGAGGCCGAAAAGATATAAACGCCGCTATCTTGCCTTAAAACGTGGCAAATCCATAAAGTTGGTAACCGCCGTTTCGTAGAGCATCGTAAAGTAAGCGGAAGGATATTTTTCCTGGTAGTTGCTGATGATCGTACAAAGTCGATTGATCGGCCGGATGTCCAACGCACCATTTTTACCTTGCGCTACCAGAAACTCAAAAGCCTCTCCCAAAATTTGTAGCTTCCCTCCTTCGGGAATTTTATCCGCATTTTTGGGGCCGCCGGCGATAAAATGGGATAGCGCTCCCTCGCCTCGCACGTTGATGGTTTTTAAAAGCGTATCGGTCAGCTTTACTTCTTTTCGCTGCCATAGCAAACGTAAAATATTTTCGTGCTCCATTTTTCTCACCAAAGGTTCTTTTAAACGCGGGAGTATTTGATCATATAAAAAATCATCTCCAGAAACCACAAACAGCAACCGAAAGGCTGCGTTGATTATCTCTTTCGATGCAGTTTCGTACCGCTCAAAAAGGCGTTTGTTCGGATGATCCTCACCGATAAAATGCCGGAACATATCGGCCTGAGTCTCTTCCGAAAGTTCCAGGAACGCAAACTTTCTGTGCGCCAAAGTCAAACTGTGCAGCTGGTGTTTAAAAACTTCTAACTGGTAGATATTCAGTCTTTTACTTGAAAGAATAGGCAGGTTTAGAACAGTTGCCGCATCTTTACCCACCAGCCAGTTCAGGTTTTGGTACTGCTCGAAAATACTCACGATTTCCTGCTGCTTCTTATTGAGTTTTCCGTCCAGCGCAAGAGACAAGGAAATGCCGTAGTCAGAAGATAATTTATCCGCATCCGCCTCGTCAAATTCCACGTTTGGATTAATCCCGACTTCGGCACACGCCAGATAAATCCAAAGATCAAGCTCGGCGGATTTTCCGGCGCAGGTACGCATCGTCTCGGCAATGTCTTGCAAGTTAAGTTCATTTCTAAAATTTTTGGTGTGGTCTCTGTTCAGATACGGGAAATGAGTTTTATACGAAAGGAGCTGCGTCAGTTTTTCATTGTATTCAGCATTTTCGTACAGCTTGATCCAGCTTGACCCATTGCCTTTGGGTAGTTGACTTTTCAAAAGCTCGCACTTGTCTATGTGGCCCATCGCTGTTTCCAGATCATAGATAAAACCCGCTAGGGAACGAACTGGAAGAGAGAATCCTTTTTCCTTGATCACCATCAGTTTTTCCAGACGTAAGGTTTTCTGATTCAGGCCTTTTATTTCCAGGCCATCGGTTTTTTTATGGTTCTTGACGCGTACTCTAAATTCGGCATTCGAAATATGATGAAAGGTGTAAGTCAGTTTTAGCATTTCACTGGTAACATCGTAGAGTACTGGTAAAAATAAAAACGACCGGAGGATCTTTATTTCTTCATCCAGAAAATCCAGTGACAGATAAGTTTCCTTTATTTTTTGGGTAATCGGATCGAGTAGATTTTTTTTGACCGTTTCGATATTCTTTTCGTCCAGGGTTTTAGTGGTTGCGTGAAAACCTATACCAGAGAAAGATTTTTCTTTGAATAGATCAGGATATTTTTTTGAAATATAATGCGCAAGCAGGGATCCCGTTGTTTCGGGATCGTCCAGAAATTGCAACGAGGCATCAAAATCAAAATCGGATCCGCCCGCCAGTTTATCCCTTCGAATACTTCCGATGTATAAATTTTTATCCTCCAGATATTTGAAATAAAGCAAAAACAGGCGTTCGTCCAGGTTTTCGGTTTCAATGTTAATGTAATTACATTCGTCACAAGCATCCTGACTGGATTTGAGTGGTTTCAGACAAGAAAGGCAGCTATATTGGAAATGGTTCATGGTATTTGATTTAGATCCTGGGGCACTAGTGGACTCGGTTCTACATTACAACGATTCTTTTGTTATATGGTTGCTTTGTTTTTTATTTTACAACCAATCTGCACATCCACCAAACCATCAATTGCCATCAAGTACCACTTCCCATTCTCAAACAAACCTTCCAGATCTGCCGGCACCACGATCAGCGTAAGCGAACTCACTTCCGGCGGTAAGTCACTAGTGCGTCGGAAACTAAATACCTAACACCTTATACGGCCTATTTTGAGATCATACTTCTTTACTCATCAGTCGGGTAGCTACGGCTATCCTTCTTCTTCGTGCATCGTTTGATCCCAAAATAGTCTCGCCTAAGGTATTATCTACTTTGATCCCGACGCACTAGCCATCGTATAGCCCAGTGCATGCTCATGCTGCAGTCTAGGCATAAACATATATTTAGGAATCGCCGGAATTGTTTTCCGTTCCAGCATCTCGGAGATAGTCAAGATCGGAACAAACTTCCCGTCGCCCAACTCCGTGGGCATCGACATCGAATGGCTCCCTTCACCGGTGACCGGTCATGAGAAGCTTATATCAAAATTTTGGACAACTGGTTTAAGTTACTAGTGCTTCATTCTTATATACTCGACTGATTGGAGGCGTTGACACCCAAAAATTCCGTCCCTTCTACTTACTTCAAACCTCCCTTACTCCATTCAGTTTCCTATCCTTACTCCTAAAAACAACGCAATTAAAAGTATTTACTTATTTAGTGTTAAAAGACAAATAAAAAGTAGTATGATTGTAAATCAATAACTCATATTAACCACGTAATAAAACCCATTTATTATGGCAAAAAAGAAAGGAGGTGTCAAGTTACAAAGAAAGGATTTAGTCGGCATCTCGAAGCTTGCTGGCCTCAGCATCACCACCGTCACAAAATGGAACGATGGCAGTCTACCAGTAAAACCGGAAACGGAATTAAAGATTTTCGAAGCCACCGATCGCTTTTACAAAATGGAGGCATTGAGATTAAAAGAAGTCCTCCAAAACTTGTCTGAAATTGAACAACGGATTGTTGCCAGAAAAAGAGGAGTAAAACTCGAAATTCAAGAAACCAAAAAGAAAGCAGATTAGTACACTGTGTACCTACAACAGGAACTATCAAATCTGTATTAATATCATTAAAATTTTAAAACCCAATTTACTATGCACATTCATCAGGCTTCTTTAATTGTGCACACTGATAATCCATAAAATCAGAGAATTGACTGAAATCAAAATCAGCAGCGGTCTCAAGCAAACAGATACAATAATTTTTCTGATTAAATTTCCCCTCCTCTTTCATGAAGCGAAAACCATAGTCAACAAACCATTCATACCACTCATGATACAGGTCGCTCTTCTCATCTTGGGAATCTGCCACAGGATGTTCTGTAAAATTTATCCAGAAGTATCCTGTCGTTAAATCTTTTTTAAACATTGGTATTAATTTAGAATGTGGTGAAGTCACTGGGTCGATGTACGTGTTTGTGAGATTACAAGATAGTGAATAAAAAATTACAAGCCTTACAGAATATTTGTAATTCTGTAAGGCTTTTTTTTATAAACCTAGAAAATTATAACTTCACCCACTCAATAATATAATTTTTATCATATCGCTTTTAAGGGATGAAATTAACAGTATTAATCTAAGAAATGTACCGCATTGTTTTGTTGTTATCATTAAAACATACATCAAGCGATTATTATCTAGTCCAGTCTTTTTCCGTATCTATTTAAACTAATTTTTTACAGTGAATATAATGTACGTTATGCCTCTTTCGAATGAGAGAAGACGGGACCAGAGTCATCTGTGTTTATAAAAAAGTCAGAAAATAGAAAGGACCGGTTCGACCAGGATTTTTATTTTAAATGCGCGCTATCGCACCTTCAAAATCAGATTAAAGCAGGATAGAAAAAGGGGAGAAAAAGCAAATATTTAGCATTAGTTGAATCTTCCTACATCTTTTAGAAAAATTTGAGGGGAATAAAAAATTACGATTCCAACAGGTCAGAATATTTTTTCTAAAAAACATATTGTACTTTTTTACCTAAATTCCACCAGGTTTAATTCTGGTTGAAGACAAAAGTTTCCGAGGCTCTTAAAGATATAGTTGACCTTCAGGATCTTGACAAAGATTATAAACCCAAGTATGTCAAAGCAAAAGATTTATCCTTCTGTAAAAGACAAAAGGGTATCCCATTCTGTTTCGGTGTAATAATAGAATTTTCTTCGTGTTGTAGAACCGTCCTCCAGTTTTAGCTCTAAAAAGTAATTGCTACCTCTATGAAGCGAGTCAACTGCTTTTTCGGGGAGATTTTCAATGGTAAATTGATTATGGGAGTAGGTGCTATCACTGTTCCATATTTTTTCATCATGGATATCTAACAATGATAAACTTTCTATTGGCTGCTGACTTGTCCAGGATATCTCCAGGTAATTCAAATGAGCAATTTCCATAATTTCATTTTGATCAAATACAATTAATTCTCTAGGATTATGCAGGACAGCATCTTCTCCTTTTCCGGCTATCCCACTAATCGCTTCACTAAAGAAGTCTGTAATCTTGGCCAGGATTTCCATGGTTTTGCTCTGTAAATTATTTTCCCCATACTTGAGAATACAATCCTGCAAGCTAATTTTCTCATTAGGGTTAATTTCAATCCATTGAGAGCTTTTTCCGCTATTGATCCACAATACTTTCATAGAGATTTTTTCACCAGATGTATGTAAAAAGGTTTTCGAAGCATCTTCACAAGCGACTAAATACCCCCCGCTTGATTGTCGAAAAACGGGCACCGAATAACTTTCTTGTTTTACATGATCGTCTATTATTAATTGAGAAATGGCATCCGTCTGGATCGCAAATTTTTGTTCCTTGGAAAATAGCGACATGCTGCTGAGGAGGCATATCGTTAGCACTAGTGTTTTAATTATTTTTTGCATCGCTGATGTATTTAGTTTTTTCATTTATATACACAAATATCTGATAATGGTACTGAAATAATAGCAAAGATACTCCCAGTGCCAATTTCACTTCTAGAACAAGGAAAAGTAGCAAACCTACCATTGGGAACAAGATCAGACTAATTCCAAGATTGATAAACAAGGTGATCATTGCACTCCACTCTTTACCTCTTGTACTTTGGTACCAGGTTGACATGATAAGTGCTACAATAAAATTAAATAAAAAAATTAACAAAACCGGATTTACGCGGACCAGTCCCCCTGCTGCTAAATTAAGCCAAGCGTTTACCAATAACATAGAACCACTCATATTGGATTGAACAGGTGTCAGAAATTTATCGACTGAAAGTCCGTGTTTTGTTCTATAATTATCAAACAACCCGATAAAAACAATTTTATCTTCTATTACACTTTTAACATTCTCTTTATCCATTCTGCCGTCCAGGATATATCTGGCGTCATATACCAGTATGGCTCTTTCTTTATTCAGGACATCTTCATTTCGTAACACAAATTTAAGCTCTGTCAAGCCTTTTTGGTATAAATTTTTCTCAGGTTGATTACTTATTTGTTTTTGTATTAAATACGGTACACTGCAATAACTAGTATCATCCGTTCGATACTTATAATAGCGATTGGAAAACGAATAAGGGTCCGTAAATGGACTTGTGTATCCATAGGCTAATGCTGGAACCTGGTCATATTTTTTTAATTTAATATCTACTTTAGTTAGCTGACTATTTTTTCCACGAATCGCAATTTTCTTGTTTATATCTATCCCGAGAGGTAATATCAGGCGCTGTTGAATTTTTGAGAGTGCATTAAATAAAGTACGCTCCTTATCTATGCTTGCGTTATATTCATAATCTAAAAATATTATTTTACTGTTTAGTAGCTGGGTATCTATTTTTTCAATAAATTTTGCCAGCTTGTTTGCTTTAATCCGATCCGTTTCTTTGTCAATAAAACTACTATCCAGATTTATCAAAGTCACTTGTTCCAGCCACGGCGCGTAATAATTATACTGCCAATCACCTTTACTATCGATAACAGTTTTTTGTTGAATTCTATCATACAGCTGATATTCCAAACTCATACTCCAGGGCAAAAAGAAAAACATTCCTGATAGTATAGCTACCAACAATCCATAAAAAAAAGCATAAATTAATGGTACTTTGTATTTAATCATCCGGGCCTTTTATTACTTCACTCCTATTTTTTGCAAAATTATTTTTGCAGTTTCCTGCTCATTTTCTTCTTTCATGACCAACAAAAATTTTTCCCTTTCTGCTTGTACCATTTGCAGGGCTTGCAAACTGCTTCCCTGAAATTCAAAAGTCTCTTCCCAGGCAATATCGCCATTCGCTTTAATTAAAATCAATTTAGTTGAATGCTGCCAATCACTTAATAATATTTTTTGATCCTGATATGGAAGTGTGGAAATTGCTTTTGAAGAGGCGTAATCCGTCCCAATTGTTTTGTCTTTAATAAATTCTCCTCCAGCATCCAGTTCTACAATCCAGCTGCGGTAGTTTTGGGTGGCAAATAAATCTTGATAACCAGATAAAAACAAATCTCCATTTTCATTCTGATGGATAGCCGTTATTTGTTCTTCTCCAGTTTTACCACCAAAGGACTGTGTCCAGATAATTTCTTTTTCGTGATTGAGGCAAAAACTAAAAAAATCTTTATTCTCGTTAGTTTCCTGGCTACCTGCCAGAATATACTTTCCTTTGGTATTTTTTAAAACTGATCGAATTGAAACACTAAAGGTATTGGGTAATATACAATCCCACAAAAGTATGTTGGAATCAATCCTAAAGTGATTAATCTGTAAATACTGGCTATCACCTTCCGCCACCAGCTTATCTCCCACCAGAATCAACTCATCCCTAGATGGTATATTTATCCCGCTAATAAAAAAGGGGATATCAAAATAAATTAATTTCCTTACTGTTTCATTCCCGTCCTTATCTAGTTGTATCCAGTCGATATTATTGGAATCCAGGACTCCAGCAAGAAATATTTCATCATTTTTTTGATCAAAAAAAATAGCAGATTTTCTCCACATTACATCCACTATTTCTCTTTCCCAGTCTACTGATACATGACGCTCATCCTCCGGTTGAGCAACGGCAAAACAGAGATACCAACTATAAAAAATCACTAATAATATTCTTTTCATTCGGTCATAGATTAGCTCAGTTATGTAAGTTTAGAAAATCCATCCAGTAGATACTTTTAAAGTTATTCTTCACTATCATCTGTCACTACCAATATTAATGGAACCACCGATTTACCGCTTTTGGTTTCTGAAATAAATTCCATTTCTTTTTTTTCATACTCAATATCCTCTATCGGTATTAACAGGTCACCGAAAGTCGCCTGGAACGCAACTTGAAAATCGCCTTCTGCTGCCTCTAACTTATCTATTCTATTTTTAAAATCTGTAATTTCAGTATTTGAATAAAGGATACAAATATTATCGTCACCCGTTGCTTCTCTTTGTAAAGCGGTCTCTTCTCCCGGAATAATAATTTTTGCATTTTTTCTGGGAATCAAGGCAGCCTCACCGGCACCAAATGACTGGAATTTTTCGAAACTCAATTCTTTCTGACGGGGCCAGTGCACATTCAGTCCATTGGCATCTACACTAAAAGCATAGATATAACTATCTTTTTGTGCCTCTGTCAGCAGCAATTGAAATTTATCATACTTCTTCCAGTCTTTACGCTCCAGCCCATATAGATATTCCTCCTCCTTTACCTGTTTGGGATGACTCCATTGAAACTCGCCTTTACCATTGACTATTGGACCATATTCATCCGAAACCAGGGTTCTAAAATCAAATTTTCCGGTTAAGGTTACTGGTTTTATCTCCACTATTTTTTCTTCTTCCACCTTGGAATCGTTGATATCGTCTACTACTTTATCTGTCGTATTATCTACTACGATTTCAATATCTTCTACCGTATCGCTACTATCTTCCAGTACAAATCGATAAGCTCCCACCGCGTTATCTGCAAAATCTTTATAGCGAACCCAGAGAAATCCATTATTACCCCAATGTTTACCCCAGCTATTCATTACCTCAAAAGCACGTTTAGTATCATCATACCCGACGATAACCATCGCATGTCCTCCAGCGGGACGAGTATCTCCTTCTTCGGCTTCCCAGAATTCTCCCGTTGGTCTATAGAAATTATTCTTCAATAACATTCCTATTAAGACCGGATCACCTTCGGCAATCACTCGTTTTAATTTTGCGACTTTTTCAGCACCCGTATCCCCATAATCAAAGGCTGCGTAGTACGATTTTATTCTATAATCCTGTGCATAAGACAACAAGGTCTCATCTGGTTTACTCCAACAAGATTCTGTATCAATATCGAATTGACTACTCTTGCAATCACCATACTCTTTTAAACGTTCTCCTGCTAACGCAAGGGTTGCCCCGCCATTACAATCTGAAGATTTTATTGAATTATAAATGAATAAAGCAGAAAAAGCATTTTCTTTAATTTGTTCTTTAGTCCAACTATTTTTTTGTGAATAGAGCATCGTCAACAATCCGTAACCAGATGACCAACCTACACAAGAACTAATACTTCCTTGATTGATGATCGGTGGGCAATGTTCTTTATGACTCATTCTTAAAGGAATTTCCTCTCCTTTAGAACCTTCTAGAAATGGTAATTTTATAACTTGCTGAAATTCTTTTATTTCCTGTTCAACGTTCAACCCTAAACTTTGAGCATTTGAAAAGCTGCAGATTAATAATAAACTGCAGATAACAAATAAGTTATTAATTGTCTTCATCATATTATAATTTTAAATTTAAATGTATAGTTTTGGATCATAAGATTCTAATCAGAGTAATGGCAAACGCTTTATTTAAAGTTGTTTACTCCCTTCTGACGGTGACACTTCCATAACGAAATTCTCCTTCACCGATATTCAACTTTGCCAAGTAATAATAAGTACCTTCTGGCAACTCTTTCCCATTTCCGTTTGTCCCGTCAAAACGAACGGATTGATTGTCATAATTTTTTAACTGGTTTACAATGGATCCCCACCGATTAAAAATGAAGACTTCATTCTCGGGATATTCTTCCGCTCCTTCAATTGGTAGAAAATCGTTCATCCCGTCTACTCGACCAGGGGTAATAATAAAAGCAACATCCGTATCCCCAAAATCAGGTCTCATTACTTGTAATAGTATATTTGCTTCCGAACAATTATCCGGACATACTTTACTACAAATCATGTAAGGAATTTCCAGGCTCCCGGCAAAATCTTCTGGAGCTTCTACCTGCACCAAACCATTATTGGAAGAGAAAACAGTAAAGCCATCCGGCAGATTACTCTGATCAATAGATAAATTCCAATTACCGGATGATAGTTCATCATTTTCAATGACGTTGACTTCTATTTCATTATCACTAGACGAAACCAGCAATGCATCATCTTCCAAAACATAGGAAGCATCATCATAAGCCACTTCTAACGTATCAATAGAAAACGCACCACAATCGTCCGTAAATAAAGTCCAGATTAATTGATTGGAGGATGCCGTGAAATTACTAATGGACGTATTAGGATCATCAACAGCCGTGAAATTGATACCAGATTGCGCTGTGGTCCAGGTTCCAAACAAACTACTAATACTGGAAGGAAGGTTAGCATTCAGTTGAAGATTATCTTCTTCGCAAAGAGAAAGGTCCTCACCTGCGTTTGCCATATAATCAGGAGTAGAAATCGAGGTTGAATTGGTACAACCATTTGCGGTATTTGTAACTATCAAATTATACAGACCTTCACCATCTACCTCTATATTTTCGAGGGTATTATCAGAGACAATAGTTCCATTAGTACTCTCCCACTGGTAAGATAAATCAGGGAGCATCGTTGTACTCGTTACCAATAGATGATTATTATCACAAATCAAATCAAAAGTATTTTCAATGGTCACCTCAGGAGCGGCCTGGTCTTCCAGTACTTCTACCTCAATTGTTCGAGCACAATTATCATCTAAATTGGTTACTTCCAAAGTATAAATACCAGGAAGATTAATCGTAGGATTTGCGATGGTATTATTATTAAAATTCCCTCCAGACCAATTATAAGAAGCATTAATGGCATCCGTGGTAGCCATTAATTG
>Ga0209828_1002381_pt1 | contig 15672 bp, 14 predicted proteins | sample MaitaG_FD_187429 | JGI IMG/M metagenome (GOLD analysis project Ga0209828, IMG submission 187429) | Marine algal microbial communities from Maine, USA - Maine_Asex2 metaG (SPAdes) (version 2) | ecosystem: Host-associated > Algae > Red algae > Unclassified | place: Maine, USA | collected 2015-01-05 | reverse complement strand
GTTCAGGTACCGGCAGATCAGCTCGTCGAGCAGTTCACCCGGGATGCCGGATCAGCTCGTCGAGCAGTTCACCCGGGGGATGCCGGATCAGCTCGCCGAGCAGTTCACCCGGGGGATGCCGGCGTAGTGGACCTGATACAGGTCACCCGGTGCCGAGCTTGAGTCGGCGAACATCGTTGCCCCGACAGTGCGACCGATCCAGACATAGGTGGCCCCGCCGTCGGTCGACTTGTACACCCAGTACTTCGACTGTGCGTCATCGGTCCAGGTCAGGTCGCCAGCATTCGCCGCGCACATGAAAGCGGGGACATCGGGTGGCTCGGCGCTGATGGTGCAGCCGACCCGGGGGATGCCCGCGTGGTGCACCTGATACATCGCACCGACAGAGGGGGCTGCGTCGGTGAACATCGTTGCACCGACAGTGCGACCGATCCACGCGAAGGTCGCACCACCATCGACCGACTTGTACACCCAGTACTTCGACTGTTCGACATCGGTCCAGGTCAAGTCGCCCGCGTCGGAAGCGCAGGCGAACACCGGTGCCGGATCAGGTTCTGCGATCGTCGTGCAAACCACCCGATCGATACCGTCGTAGTGCACCTGATAGAGCGCACCGACGGTCGGCGCTGGGTCGGTGAAGGTCGTGGCGCCGAGGGTGCGGCCGATCCACGCAAAGTTGGCGCCGCCATCGACCGACTTGTACACCCAGTACCTCGACTGAGCCGCATTGGTCCAGGCCAGTTCGCCCGCGTCGGAAGCGCACGAAAACGGATTTGAGTACACGATGATGTCGTCGACCGCAGCCTCGATAAGCGAGCCGGCGCCTAGATCACCGACCGAGGCCGAGAACACAACATCCTGGCCGGCGTAAGCCGAGACGTCGGTGCGCACCTTCGTCCACGCGGCGGGGCGCCGCGTGTTGTCGGCCGCTGCCTCGCGAAGCATCAGTTCATCGTCGATGCGTAGTTCGAAGACGTCGTCAGCGGTTGCGTTATCGAAGTAGGCGAAGTAGTTCGACACTTCGATGTAGGTCGCATCATCGGGAATGCTGATCGTCCGCTCGGCGGACGTGCTGCCCGCATCAACATCGAACTCACCGGGCTGGGTGCCGCCGTCGCCAGCGGTGACCAGCGCGTTTGTCGAACTCACGGCACTGCCAAGTTGGTAGACCAAATCCTCGAGTTCCGGACTTGCGTTCATTGCGGCGATCTCAAAGTTCCCGCGTATCGCAAGCGGGTCAACGTCGGTGTCGAAGGCCCAGCCAAGGTCGGTCTCAAAGTCGTCGATCACGACAGCGGTGCCAGCGGGAACGTCGTCGTTATCGACAATCACGAGATCGAACGCCGCCGCTGCCCCCGCAGCGCCCCCGGCAACAGTAAGAGACAGCTGAAAGGTCTCATCACCCTCGACGTCAGCATCATCAATGGCCGCAAGGTCGGCGGGGACCGACACCGTCAGGTCGACATCGAGGTCGCCGGCTGTCAGTGTCACGACACCAGAAGCCTCGGTCAGGTCACTGGCTGCGTTAGCAGTGCCCCCGGTAGCAGTCCAGTCGATCGTGACCTCAGTGAGTGGATAGTGGTTGAATCCAATCGTCAGGTTCGTCGCGTTGCCAGCGCCTTCTGCTTGATTCCCGTCCACATCGATGGTGGTCGCCGCCACGGGGTTGGCGGGCGGGTCGGTTGGTGGCGGGGTATCGGCGGTGATGTAGGAGTAGAGCATCAGGTTCGGTGAGCCTGACTGCGCGTCCTGCACGGTGCCCGGGGTCGCACCTCCGATGATGGCTGCGGCGACATCTGCGGGCGTCGCGGCGGGGTTCTCGCTGAGGTACAGGGCGGCGACCCCAGCGACATGCGGCGACGCCATCGAGGTCCCGCTGATCGTATTCAGCTCATCGTCGTCGAAGTACCACGCCGACATCGTCTGCCAGCCCGGTGCGAAGAGATCGAGGCAGCTACCGTAGTTAGAGAATGAGGCCCGGGTGTCGTCCGGCATGACCGCGCCAACGGTGATGGCATCAAGTACCCGCGACGGCGAGACCGAACAGGCGTCGCGGTCGGCATTCGCCGCTGCGACAACGACCGTGATGTTGGCATCAGTGACCCGTTGGATGGCGGCATCGAAAGCTTGCGAGGCAGAGCTACCGATGCTCACGTTCACAACAGACGGTCGAACGGGGATCGCGTCCGGGTTGGTCTCGGGGTCATACGCGGGGTTGGCATTGGCGATGACCCAGTCGAGGCCAGCAACGATGCTCGACGTTGCCCCGGTGCCGTTGCAGCCGAGGACTCGAACGGCATACAGCTCGACGCTTTTCGCGACGCCGTAGGTTGCGCCACCGGCGGTGCCCGCGACGTGGGTGCCGTGGCCGTCGCAATCGTCCCATCCATTGCCGTCGAAGATGGCCGTGTAACCGCCGACGACGCGACCCCCGAACTCATCGTGGCTGCGGCGGATACCGGAATCGGCGATGTAGACGTCGACGCCGGTGCCATCTCGATCGTGGAAGTACGAACCATCGAGGCTTCGACCGCGCTGGTCGATGCGATCGAGTCCCCACGGCGCGTCGACCTGTTCGACCTGCTTGCTAACGACGAGATCGCGCTCGACGTAGGCGACGGCGGGGTCGGCCTGCAGTGCGGCGGCTTGGTCGGCGGTCATCTCGGCGGCAAAACCATTGACCACGTTGGAAAAGACGTGCTTGATCTTGCCGCCTTTCCGTTGCGTCTCCAGCCGGAGCGTGGCGACCGAAGACCGACGGGCCGCCGCTTGGTCGTTACCCGGCAGATCCTTCATCACAACGATGTACGAACCCTCGATGACGTCACCTTGCTGCGCGTCGCCATCGACCTCAGCCGGTGCGTCACCGGGCAGGCCATCGTCGGCAGAAGCAATTCCTTGCGAGATGCCGAGCGCGACGATCAGCGCGAGCAAAAGGGTTGACGCACGAAGGGCAGCACGAAAAAAACCTCGTGCGGGAGGGGTCGTTGAAGACACGTCCAGGATCCTTGTTGTATTAGGCAGCGCCGCCAGCTTACGGGAGGCCCCAGATTGCCAAAAGACCGAAACGAGGTAAATCGAACGACGACTCGATGCATTCGATATCCAACCAACAACTTTCAGATGCACTGCTGTGCTCAATCTGGGGGTTGATCTCGGGCGTCGTCTGGCCCGTGCGAACCTGCCGAGGGGCCCGGTGTAGCTTCGACATCATGACGAGACGACTTGACGGCAAAGTTGCCGTGATCACCGGCGGCAGCAACGGTATCGGGCGCGCCTGTGCCGAACGGTTCACGGCCGAAGGGGCCAAAATCCTGATCGCCGATCTGCAGAGCGAACCGGGGCTGGCGGCCGCATCGGCGATCAATGCTGACGGCGGCGATGCGGCGTTTGTCGAGCTCGAAGCTTCGAGTCAGGAAGCGAACGAAGCGATGGCGGCGGCCGCCGTCGAGCGCTTCGGCACAATCGACATCGTCGTCACCGCCGCCGGTATCAGCAATGGCGACTACGACTCTGGTGACACCGAAGGTGGACTCAAACGACTCAAGCTGGCCGCCGAAGCAACAGCCGGCAATCCGGCGGCGCCCCTGATCGACCTCAACATCGATGACTGGCGACGGGTGATCGACGTCAACCTCACTGGCACCCTGCTCGCGATACAGGCGACGGCTGCGGTCATGGTCGAAAAGGAGACGGCCGGGTCGATCATCACCATCGCGTCGATCGCGGCGCGCGATCCGCTGTGGGGTTCGCCGAGTTACCCAGTGTCGAAAGCGGGCGTGTGGATGTTGACGAAGAACGCGTCGCGCACGCTCGCCCCGCTCGGCATCCGCGTGAATTCGATCGGGCCCGGCTTCATCGATACCAACATGACCGCCGTCCTCGACGAGGTCGACGCCTACCGCGACCTCGTGATCGGCCAGACGCCAATGGGCCGCAAGGGCAAGCCGTCAGAGATCGCGAGCGTCGCCCTGTTCCTTGCCAGCGAGGACGCGAGTTACGTGACCGGCGAACTGATCCATCCCGACGGCGGCTGGTTCACGGGCTAAAAGTCGTCGGCGACGGTCCAGAACAGGACGGCGCCGATCAGCGCTGAGATCCCGGCCACGATCCACGCCCACGAATAACCAGCGTTGTCAACGAGGACACCGAATGCGATGGGCGCGCTCAACACGCCGACATACACACCCGTTTGCGTCACCCCGGTCGCCGCACCGGGCGCGGCAACGTTCGTACGCACGACGCCGTAGTTAAACAGCGCCGGCCACGCCCAGCCGAGACCGAAGGCGACGATCGCCGCCGGCACGAACACCCAGGCGATCCCGAGAGCGAACAGGAACAGGCCGATTGCTCCCCCGCCAAGCAAGAAGGCGGCTCCGGCAACCGGGCGCCGGTCGGAGGCATCGGCGCGAGAACCAACGATCAGGCGGACCGTGATCCCCATGAGCGAACCGAAACTCAGCAAGAGGCCGGCGGCGCCCTCGGCGATACCGGCTTCGGTCGCCGAACTCACGAGCCAGCCGCCCAAGGTGCCAGCGACGCCCGCTGCGAACGCGGCACCGGCGGCGGCGACTCGAAGTGAACGCTTCGTCGACACGGGCTGACCGCCCGAGGCCAACACGCCGTGCTGGGCTGGCGCGTTACGAATCGCCATAGCGAGCGCGATCGTGGCCACGACCGCGGCGCTCACGTACGCCCACCGCCACCCCACCGTCAGCGCGATCGCTGGCACGGCAAGACCAGCGAGCAACGTGCCGCTCGGCATACCCGACTGCTTGATAGCGATCGCGAGGGCGAGCCGTTCGCGCGCGCCCTGGCTCAGCAACTTGTTTGCGCCGGTCTGTCCGACCGCATTCGCAACACCAGCGACGACCAGAAACGTCAGCAGCACGATGCCGTCGTTCACGAACACGGCGATCGCAAGGTCAACCACGATCAGCAACATGAGCGCGGAGATCAGCGCTCGTCGAGCCCCGATCCGTTCGACCAATCGACCCCCGAGGACCGACGACAGCATCGCGCCAAAAAAGAAGCTGCCGAAGATGATGCCAAAGAATGTTTCGCCAATCGCGAGTTCGTCTCGCAGCTGCACGCCGAGGCCACCGACGAGAAACGCGGGGTAGACGCACGAGATCGTTGTGAGCACCGACGTCGCGACGACGGCAACCTGTGACGGTGCCGGCGGCGAGGCGCCGGTTGAGTCGGCCGTCGCGGCGGTGGTCACGACAGCACGATAGAGCCCCAGCGCTAACCTGCCCGGCATGTTGATCCGACCCCACGATGCGTCCGTCAGCGAGCACGAGTGGCGTTCGTTCCTCGTCAGTCAGGGCTTTGGCCAGCTTGTCGCCCCGGGCGGACCAAACCGTCAACTGCCGGTGATCGTGCCGACGCAGTTCTCCCTCACCGAAGACGCCATCGTCTTCCACTTGGCAAAGGCGAATCCGGTCTTCGAAGCGCTCGAAGAGAATCCGGTCGCGGTGATGAGCGTCGCCGGCGACTGGGCCTACGTTCCAACGACCTTCAAGGCGCTGGCGACCGAGAATCCGCATGACTTCGTGCCGACGACCTACTACGCCGCGGTGCAGGTCACCGGCGAGATCGAGATCATCGACAACCCCGAGGCGCTTGCCGCGGTGTTGGGGGTGCAGCTCGACGAGCTAGAACCGGCCGAAGGTCTCGCTGACGCGACCTTGCACACCAAGAAGTACGCGGCGATTCGCGGGCTACGCCTGCCGGTCGACCCCGAGCGGGTGCAGGCGAAGTTCAAGTACGGCGGCAACGTCGACGCCGCCCATCAGGACCGTGCTGCCGAGATGCTGGCTGGTCGAGACGGCCCCGGCGATGCCGCCGCGCTCTCTCACCTCACCCGCCGCCGGGTGCAGTAACCACGCCGGTGGCACCGCGACGTGGTCCTTCATCACGCTGCCGTACTTTTCGACCGGGCCAGGCTCGTCAAACCAACTCGGCGGCGACCTCGGCGGCGATTTCGATCGTTTGATCGATCACGGCATCGTCGTGCGCCAGGCTCACGAAGATCGCCTCGTACGGGCCTGGAGCGAACGCGACCCCCCGCGACAGCATGCCGTGGAAGAACTTTGCATAGATGCCGTTCTTCGCGGCGACATCGGCCTCGTCGAAGTTCGTCGGCGCTTCGTCGGTGAAGAACAGTCCCAGCAGTGACCCGATGCGCGGAATCGTGGCCGCAACGCCCGCGTCGGCAAAGACCGTTTCGAGCCCGGCCGCGAGCCGCGTCGCCGTTGCTTCGAGCTGTTGGTAGGCGTCGGTCGTGAGCAACGCGAGCTGCGCGATGCCGGCGGCTGTCGCCAGCGGGTTTCCCGACAACGTGCCCGCTTGGTACACCTCGCCGAGCGGGGCGATGTGGTTCATGATCTCGGCCGATGCCCCGTAGGCACCGACCGGCAAACCACCACCGATGACCTTGCCGAAGCACCACACATCGGGCTGCACCCCGTAGAACTCGGTGGCCCCACCGATGGCGAGCCGGAACCCGGTGATCACCTCGTCGTAGAGCAAAAGTGCGCCGGCCGCGTCACATGCTGACCGCAACTCCTCGAGGAAGCCCGGCGCGGGTGGGACGACGCCCATATTCGCGGCAACTGGTTCGACGGCGACGACGGCCACCGACTCGTCGATCTCGGGCACCACATTCCACGGCGCAACGATCGTGTCGGCAACCGCGCCCGGCGTCACACCAGCCGAACCGGACAGGCCCTGGTTGGCAACGCCGCTGCCGCCCGCGGCGAGGAGGCTGTCGGAGTGCCCGTGATAGTGGCCCGCGAACTTGATGACCTTGTCGCGCCCGGTCGCGCCACGCGCGAGCCGCAGCGCCGACATCGCAGCTTCGGTGCCGCTCGACACGAGGCGAATCATTTCCAAACCCGGCACCCGAGCGCACAACTCTTCGGCCAGCACGACCTCGCGCTCGGTCGGCGCACCAAACGTCGTTCCATCGGCCGCCGCCATGGTGATCGCATCGATGATCGCCGGGTGGGCATGACCCGTGATGCCGGGTCCGTAGCTCATCACGTAATCGATGTAGCGATTGCCCTCGACATCCCAGACGTACGGACCTTCGGCGTTCGTCACAAAGTACGGCGTGCCGCCAACCGATCGGAACGACCGCACCGGCGAATTCACCCCACCCGGCATCACTTTCTGGCCCCGCTCAAACAGCGACTCGTTTGTCAGTGGGTTCGTCACAGAGTTTCCGCCAGTTCCTTCGCAAGGTAGGTGAGGATCATGTCGGCGCCGGCCCGCTTGATCGCCGTGAGTTGTTCTAAGGCGACGACATCGCCATCGATCCAACCGTTCGCCGCGGCCGCTTTGATCATCGCGTATTCGCCCGACACGTGATAGGCGGCGATCGGCAGATCGAACTCGGCCCGAGCGCGGACGATGATGTCGAGGTAGGTGACGGCCGGTTTCACCATGATCATGTCGGCGCCTTCCGACACATCGGCCCGGATCTCCTCCAACGCTTCGCGACCGTTGCGCCAGTCCTGTTGGTACCCCTTGCGATCGCCGCCGTCGGCGATCGTCACATCGACCGCATCGCGGAACGGACCGTAGAGACCCGACGCGTACTTCGCGGCGTATGCCAGGATCGCGGTGTCGGTGAAATCGGCGTCGTCGAGGGCATCGCGAATCGCCATGACTTGGCCGTCCATCATCCCGCTCGGAGCGACGACGTCGGCGCCTGCGGTCGCTTGGGCAACGGCGACGTCTTGGTAGATCTCAAGCGTCGCGTCATTGTCGACGCGACCATCCGGCGTCAATGCGCCACAGTGACCGTGGTCGGTGTACTCATCGACGCAGAGGTCGGCCATGAGCACCATGCCGTCACCGACGTCGTCACGGAGGTCCTTCAGCGCGAGCTGCACGATGCCATCAGGGTCGAACGCGCCCGAGCCAATCGCATCCTTCTTCTCAGGCACCCCGAACAAGATGACACCGGGCACACCCATCGCCTGGAGTTCGGCAACCTCTTGACGCAGCGACGCCCGCGTGTGCTGCACGACACCAGGGAGTGACGTAATCGGTACCGGCTCAGCAATACCTTCGCGGATGAAAAGAGGGGCGATCAGATCGTCCGGCTGCAGGGTCGTCTCGGCGACCAGCCTGCGCATCGCCGGGGACCGCCGCAGTCGACGCATCCGCCGCTGGGGGAAGTTCATGCACTCGATCCTACGAAGGCAACCAGGGACCGCCGCAGTCGACGCATCCGCCGCTGGGGGAAGTTCATGCACTCGATCCTACGAAGGCAACCAGGGACCGCACCAGCCCGTCGACGGTATGTTCCTCGGCCAGCACATCGACGTACATCCCTCGTTGCACCGCGGTCGATGCAGTGACCGGCCCGATGCAGGCAACCACCGGCGGCAAATGTTCCATGCCGATCAAGTCGCAGAACCGATCGACGGTCGACGACGAGGTAAAGGTGACGATGTCGGCGCCGGCCGCGGCATCACGATCGGCGGCATCGATGTTGGCATCGACGGTGCGATACGCCTCGACCCGCAACACCTCCCAGCCCGCCTCGACGAGTCCGTCGTGCAGCGTTGGCCGGGCGAGGTTGGCCTGCGGAAGCAACACACGGCTACCGGGCGTTGCCTCAGGAAAATCGGCGAGCAAACCCTCGGCAACATGGCGAGTCGGCACGAGGTCAACCGCTATCCCTGCCGCGCTCAGCGTGGCGGCGGTCGCCGAACCAATCGCGGCGACACCGAGTCCGTCGGGAACCGTGATGTCATGCCGGGCCAAGACCTCGGCGAAACGTACCGCTCCGTTCGGCGAGGTGAGGATCAGCCAGTCGAATTCCGACAGCCGGAATGCACTCGCAGTGAGCGCCCGGCCCTCGTCGGCGGCATCGGCGATCTCAATCGTTGCGACTTCGATGGGTTCGGCGCCATGAGAAACGAGCAATGCCGACAGCCTCGAGGCTTGCGCCCGGGTTCTCGTCACCAGAATGCGCTTGCCTTCAAGCGCACTGGTGATCGGCATCGACGTCGAGCTAGGAGGTGACGTCACCTGTCCTCACATTTCAAGTCGGGCACGAAGAAGCTGGGCCGCATTGCGGCCCGCAACCGGCGGGTCGGACTCGCGGACACTACATCGCACAATCCGATCGGCTGTTGAATCTGCCGAGAGAACGGCGTTCAAGAAAACGTTGTCGCCCTCAAGCGTTGCGTGGGCGCCGGCCGGCAGCGTGCAGTCGCCGCCGAGTTCGGCAAGAAACGCTCGCTCCGCATCGACGCACCGCCGAGTCGGCGGGTGATCGAGAGCAGCGACGACGCTGCGGTTGGGGTCGTCGGCTCGTACCTCGATCGCAAGAGCACCCTGACCAACCTGCGGAATCATCTGCTCGACCGACAACACATCGAGAGTGTCGGTAACGACGCTGAGCCGTTCCAGCGCCACCGTCGCCATGACGATCGCATCGAAACCACCAGCCTTGTGAAGCCGGGTAGCGATGTTGCCTCGTAGCTCCTCGAAAACGAGATCTGGGCGGAGCGCCGCAAGCTGCACCCGACGCCGATTCGAGCCAGTCGCCACGACCGCCCCGACGGGAAGATCGCTGAGCCGGCAGCCGACGAGGGCATCACGAGGATCGCCTCGTTCCGGCACGGCCACAAGCGCAAGACCCGGCGGCGTCTCCGACGGCAGATCCTTGGCCGAGTGCACGGCGATGTCGGCCCGTCCATGGAGCAACGCGGCTTGCACCTCTTTGACGAAAACACCTTTGCCGCCGAAGGACGAGATCGGCTCTGACGCGCGCTGATCGCCCGCCGTCGTCATCGGCACAAGCTCAACGACGACATCGTCTCCCCTCGTTGCCGCGTTGGCGCGCAGAAGCGCGGCAACGTGGTTCGCTTGCCAGAGCGCCAACGGGCTCTCCCGGGTTGCGATGCGAAGCTTGATTGTGGTCACGACGTGACCTTCTTACAGATCGAGATCGAAGAGCGTGCGCATCGCCGAGGCGAGTCGTTCGCCCTGCTTCGAGTCGGCCGACTTCTTCAGCCGGGTCGTCGGCTCGTGCATAACTTTGGCCAGCAGGGCCTTCGTCAGTGCGTCGACCGCGTCGACCTGGTCGTCGGACAACCCGGCAAGTGACGGCCCGAAGCGCTGGACCTCGGCCTTGCGGATCGTTTCGATCTGACCGCGAAACGCTGCGATCACGGGGTCCATCTCGCGAGCGGTCACCGCATCGACGTACCGACTGACCTCGGCATCGATGATCGTCTGTACTCGGGCGACTTCGGCCTGGCGCTCCCGCATGCCGGCCTCGGTGAACTCGCGCACGGCGTCCATGTCGAGCAGCGTGACGCCGGGGAGGTCAGCCGCAGCGGGTTCAACGTCGCGGGGCATTGCAATATCGACGATGAGGAGCGGACGCCCGTTGCGCAGATCGATGATCGGCGCGAGCTGCTCGTGATCGATCATGTAGCTCGATGCGCTCGTCGAGGTGAAGACGACATCGGCGTGTTGGAGTTCGTCGTGGATCTGATCGAGGTGAACGGCTCGGCCCGAGAACTGTTCGGCGAGATCCGAAGCCCGCTTCCAGGTTCGGCTTGCGACGACAAGTTGCGACAGGGCGGCGCCAGACTCGGCAACGGCACGGGTCATGCCCATACCCATGTCGCCAGCGCCGAGCACGAAGGCCCGTTTGTCATCGAGCGTGCCGAGATGGTCGGCGGCGAGAACGGCCGCGGCATGGCTGACCGAAGTGATGTGGCGGCCAATGCCGGTCTCGGTACGAGCCCGCTTGCCCACTTCGAGCGCATGGCGGAACGCGGCGTTGAGCGTCGTGCCGACCGTCTGCTCGGTCTGTGCGGTTTGCCAGGCCGTCTTGACCTGACCCTGAATCTCGTGCTCGCCGACCACTGCGGAATCAAGACCCGCGGCGACACTGAAAAGGTGATTGACGGCTTCGTTGTCGTAGAGAACGTACAGATAGTCCGCGAAGTCTTCCGGCGCGATCTGCGCGAACTGCGAAAGGAAGTCTCGGATGTCCTGATAACCGCCGTGGAACTTCTCGGCGTCGACATAGACCTCGATGCGGTTGCACGTCGAAAGGATGGCGGACTCGGCGATATAGGCCCGCCCGCTGAGATCGGCGAGGGCCTTCGGCATCCGCCCGGCGGGAATCGTCATGCGTTCAAGAACGTCGAGCGGCGTTGTGTGGTGATTGAGGCCAAGGATCACGAGCGACATTGTCTACCCGCCTACTTCGCCAAGCGGCGCCACGGTTGAGAGATCGTCACGCTCCTGATAGAAGCTGAGAATCTGAAGTTCGAGTGCGAGATCGACCTTGCGAATGCTGACGTCGTCCGGCACTGCGAGTACCACCGGCGCGAAGTTCAGAATCGAACGAATGCCGGCATCGACCATGCGGTCGGCGACACTCTGAGCCACCGGCGCGGGTGTCGCGATAATGCCGATGCTCGCCGAGGTTGCCTCGACCACTTCGTCGAGCTCATCGATGTGGCGAATGACGTGGCCATGCACTCGGGTGCCGACTTTGGTCGTGTCGGCATCGATAAGGGCGGCGACCGGGAAACCACGGTCGCCGAAGCCGCCATAGTTTGCGAGCGCCTGGCCGAGATTACCGAGACCGACAACGACGACCGGCCAGTCGCGGGTCAGCCCGAGCTCGCGCCGAATCTGGAACCGGAGATAGTCGACGTCGTAGCCGACGCCCCGGGTGCCATACGAGCCGAGGTACGACAAGTCCTTACGAACTTTCGCCGCATTGACCCCAGCCATTTCAGCGAGGCGGACCGACGAGACCGTCAAGACCTCGGTCTCGATCAGTGTCGACAAACAGCGCAGATACAGCGGCAGGCGCGCAACCGACGCCTCAGGGATCCGTCGCTCTTCACGCTCGACCATCTCGCGATAGTAGGTGATTGTGAGCGTTTTCACGAAGTGACATCAGACATAAAACCTATTCAGCCCAAATGCCCTATGACAGCTCAGAGATCTCGCCGCCGGACTTTGCCGGTCAGCGAGACTGGCAACTCCGAAACGAACGCCACGTGCGTTGGACATTTGTACCCGGCAAGCCGGGTTCGACACCAGGACAACACATCTTCTTCGCTGATCTGAGCCGGGTCGACAGCAGCAGGCGCGCCAGTCGCACGCACGACGTGGGCCACAACCTCTTCACCGGTGACCGGGTGCGGTCGCCCTGTCACCGCGACCGCGGCGACACCGTCGAGGCCCCGAATCGTCTGTTCGACCTGGGTTGGATACACATTGAAACCCGAGACGATGACCAGATCTTTGTGGCGGCCGACAATTGACAGGAAGCCGTTCGCGTCAACGACCGCAAGGTCGCCGGTATGCAACCAACCATCGGCATCGAGCACTGCCGCCGTTGCGGCCGGATCATTGAGGTACCCGCTGAAAACGTTAGGGCCCCGTACGAGCACTTCGCCAGCATCGCCGACCAACACGTCGGCCCCGCGTTCATCGACCAACCGCACCTCAAGACCTGGCAAGGCCGGGCCGACCGATCCGGCTGGCGCCTCGGTTCCGACCGAAAGGGTCACCGCGGGCGAAGCCTCGGTGAGGCCGTAGCCCTCCTCCAACGTCAGACCGAACTGCTCGGCGACCTCGCGCCGGATATCGGCTGACAGCGGGGCCGCACCGCTCAAGGCCAGTCGTACCGAACGAAAGCACTCCGCCGAGATACCGGGAGTTCGAGCAAGCGCCGCCCACAACGCCGGTGGCCCCAACACGGTCGTGACCTTGTGCTTCTCGATCACCCCAGCGAGATGTACCGGGTCGAATTGATCGACCAGCACGATCGTGACACCGACGTGCAAGCTGTAAACGAGTTGCGTGTTGAGCCCAAGAATGTGGCTGAACGGCAAGATGCCGAGCACAACATCGCCGGGATTCGCAACTTGCGCCGGGTGGGCGTCGATCTGTGCGAGGTTCGAAAGTAAGTTGAGATGGCTCAGCACGGCGGCCTTCGGTTCGCCAGCGGTACCGCTCGTGAACATTGCCAGCGCGGGATGATCTCCTTCGACGTCGGCGATCGTCGACCCGCCGCCGCTGACCGACGGATGCGCAGCCGTGAGTGCCGAGAGTTCCATGGCATCGGCCGTCGTCGCGTTGTGGGCTTCCGATGCGAAGGCGTCGCACAAGATCACCAGGCGCGCATCGACGGCGGCAATCTCGGTGGCCACTTCGAGGGTCGGGGTGCGAGCATCGAGCGGCACCGCCGTCGCGCCCACCCCCCACACACCAAAGAGCGCAACGATGACCGAATCCGTCGTCGCTCCGATCAACACAACGCGATCACCGATGCCAACACCTTCACCGGCGAGTGCGCTCCGAACGACTGCCGCCCGCTCGCGCAACTCGCCGTAGGTCATCGATGCGCCAGTCGAGACGGATGTGACCGCGACCTCATCAGTGGGGTGGCTCTCGATCACCTGGCAGACATTCATGGACCGACATTAGGTGCTCGGCCCGGAGATGCTCACCTTTCGGCGCCCGCTGCCGATAACTCAGGAGAGCCGGGGCAACGAGTCGTTCTGCGACGCCAACCAAGAAAGGACGTTGGGGCGATACCTCCTGCCATGCCACGACGAAGAAGATCATCCGATCGGTCGCGCCCGGCCTGGGCCGGGCATCGAAAGATTCGGGTTGCCCTGCTCGCCGGCACATTCCAACTGTCTGCGCTCGGGGCCCCGATAGCGCCGACTACGACACCGGAGGCGACGTCGCCGTCACGCGTGGTGAACTCCGCAGCGATCGACCGAGCGGCGAACCCGCAGAGCGCTCGACTTCTCGTCGACCTCATCAACGTGGTCCGGGCCCGCGCCGATGTCCCGCCGCTCTTTATCGACAGCGACCTGATGGCCGCGGCCCGCGATGCGCAGAACACGAACTCGACAGCATCGACCTCGTCTCCAGCCGCCCTCATTGCGGACCGGCTCGACATGTCGTGGACCCGAGCCGGCGAGATACGCGGGTACGCGCCGTCGGTGATCGACTACCTCGACGCGGTTTTGGCGAGCGAGGACCACCGAAGCCTCGTGATGGATCCGAGCTTCACCCGCGTTGGCCTCATCGTCGACCTGGACGACCAGGGGGCCACCGTTCGACAACTGCTCGCCGATGGCTAGCCGCGAGCGACTCTCCGCGCTACCGAGCGAGGACGAATATCTGTAAGAGCGCGGCGCCCACGATGAACGCCAACAACACGAGCAAGACAAAGGTCGTCCACGGGCGCACTAGGTCGGCCTCCGCGTGAGTTGGATCGGTGTCGCCGACACCGACGCGGCACCAGCCGGGATCAATCGAACGCTGTCACCTTCAAGGACCCGAAGTTCCTCGGCGGCCGAACCACGCTTCACACACAGCGACAGCAGGCCCGACGAATCGACGATCAAGCCGATCTCGCCAGACCGAATCGAGTCATACGACGCGGTCTGCATCAGCGGCCACGTTCGCTCGTTGACCTGCAGCGCAAGGTCAGGGCTGAGGTCGAGCAGATCCTCGGGGCCGACATTCAGTTGGGCATTGCCAAATCGATCGATCCAAAGAACCTCGGCCGCGAGCTGGTCGCCCTCGTGGGCACAGATCGGAATGACTGCCGGCATCAACAACATCGGATCGAGCTCGGTGCCGATTTCGTCCAGTGACGCGCCGAGGCACAAGTGGGCGGCGACCGGAGCAAACAAGTCTCGCCCGTCGAACGTCGCGCCCGGCGCATCGAGACGCAAGGGCGAGTTCGTGATGTCGACCGCCCGAGTCGCGCCGCCGACCATCGCAACCGCGGGCGCCAATAGGCCGTTGTCCGGGCCGACGAGATAAGACGCCCCGTCGCCAACCTCGACCACGACCCCGCGACGATCGGTGGCGACCCCGGGATCGACGACGGCGAGCACAACGCCGGGGTTCAAATATTCGGCCGAACGCGCCAAGGCCAAACCGCCCGCGCGAACGTCGTGCGATTTAATGCCGTGGGTGACATCGACAACATGTACGGCGGGAGCGATGCTTCGCAGCACCGACTTCACGACGCCGACAAACTCGTCTTCCAGGCCGTAGTCAGTAAGAAAGGAAACCGTCGAGAAACGAAGCTCGCCGGTTGGTGCGGTCGACAGTGGTCTTTCCGCCGCGCCAGATTTAGGCGGTCTCGATGAAGCGGCTATCGAGGTAGCCGTCAACGTCGGTCTCACGAATGCGGTACGACTTTCCGACCCGAACTGCGGGCAGGTCGCCGGCCTTGATAAGCCGGTAGACCGTCATTGTTGAGACCCGCATCAGCTTCGCCACCTCGGCGACTGTCATGAATCGATTACGTGCGCTGTCATCAGCCATAGGTTTCAGACCCCTTCTCCGCCGATCACCCTATTGGATTTTCGACTCAGCAGGCAATTGAGCCCCACAAGCCACAGCTCTGTTTGGTTCGGCCTCCGGCCGAACTCGTTTCCACGGAGGCCCGCAAACACTGGCCGTGCGGCGCTCGCTCCGCATCGCTCGGGACCACAAGCCACAGTGTTATCTGGTTCGGCCTCCGGCCGAACTCGTTTCCACGGAGGCCCGCAAACACTGGCCGTGCGGCGCTCGCTCCGCATCGCTCGGGACCACAAGCCACAGTGTTATCTGGTTCGGCCTCCGGCCGAACTCGTT
>Ga0209828_1002380_pt1 | contig 15677 bp, 12 predicted proteins | sample MaitaG_FD_187429 | JGI IMG/M metagenome (GOLD analysis project Ga0209828, IMG submission 187429) | Marine algal microbial communities from Maine, USA - Maine_Asex2 metaG (SPAdes) (version 2) | ecosystem: Host-associated > Algae > Red algae > Unclassified | place: Maine, USA | collected 2015-01-05 | reverse complement strand
ATCCAGACCCTGTTTTAAACCCATTGCTTTTGTGTATGAAGCGCTGGAAAATGCACTGTTCCACGCTTCGTTCGTGTACTCTAAGTAAGGCTTTAGGTGGGGTCGTAAGTTTTTCTTCACGTAGTCGGCATATCTACGGATTAGGTCATTATCTGCTGCTTCAGGGATATTGAACCAAGGCGTTGCATTAAGTTTATTGGCCAGTTTGACCATCACTTCCAGCGGTACGCCACGCGAACGGATTCCGTTCCATTCTGAGCCAGCCCACGTCGGATCGTCCATCTGTGGCATTTGGCTCCAAGACGTCATTTTGTTCCGAGAGATGCCGGCAATATTCATCATGCGTATTACTTTGAAGCCACGCATGAAGTTTAGGTAATCTGGGTTAAATAGAATGTGTTTGTGATACTTCTCAAATGACTGGTAATTTTTAGCAGGGCATTGCTTCGCGCTATTGACTCGCTTAAATGGGTTGTTAGCACAGATGCCGCCCGGCAATAGGAAGCGAATGTTGCGCACGTAGTTTTTAGGATTACTGCGCTTGATCTCTAAGGTGATCTTCAGCCATTTATCAGCGCCAGCACGAACTTGCACAACATCCCTACCGGGAGCGCTATGAACCACTCTGGCGTCTGCACCGTAAACTACCTGACCTTCACCTTCATAAAGCACGGTGTAGTTGCCGTCTGGCAGAGTTCCGGCAGGTACCCAGTGGATGACGTTAGAGCCAGCCACACCACCTTGGAGGTTACTTGGCCAGCCCTTATCGTCGTATTCGATATAGCCTTTCGTCAACCGGTTAGATTCTACAAAAGGGTTCGACATTTTGAACAAATCTACAAAAGGAGCACTTGCATCCTGATGAGTGACCTCATTGGTATTGATACCAATTGGCATTTTTGCCTGAGCTTGCATACTCAGTAAAACTGAGATTGCACCAATAGATGCAATGAAAATGGATCGAAAGTTAGCGATAGTACGCATCCTTGAATATCTCCTTTTCTTCCTAGTATTAGTTAGATAATTTTTATTAGTGAATAGTGTTAATCAGTGATTCAGAGCCTTTGTACAAGGCTCCCAAGTAAGCGAGCTTCACTTACCCTTTTTCTTGTTGTAAACAGGGCCTTTCTTGTCGAGTCGATACTGTTGACCCGGCGATAGAGCGTTACGTTTTTTGACATTGCCCTCAAATGGATTTTCAGAGGTTTTAAATTCTAAGCGAACCTGAGTACCCTTGAGTTTTAACGTAATCCTGAAGTAATTCATCAAATAGCGTTTATAGCTATTGGGGATTTTCTTCGTTTGGTTACCGTGAATGATCACAATAAACGGATTGTTTCCACCTTGATGTGCGTAACGCAGCTTAATCCGAAAGCCATTCACTAGTGGTGGTTGGTGCTCAGTCAATGCGGTCTCTAACATGCGAGTAAGACGCGGGGTTGAGACTTTGATCATCGATGAAGCATGCGCCTCATGAACGGACTGATATAAATTTCCAACGCCCGTACCGTGCAGTGCAGAAATAAAGTGTTTATCTGCAAAGTTGATAAAGGGAAGCTTTAAGTCCAGTTTATCTTTGATCTGATCACGTTCGTAGGTACTCAAACCATCCCACTTATTAATGGCGACCACCAACGCTCGGCCAGACTCTAGAATCATCCCGAGTAAATGCGCATCCTGATCGGTAATCGTTTCTTGCCCATCTAGCAGCATAATCACCACATGCGCAACTTCAATTGCCTGCAGGGTTTTTACAATACTAAACTTCTCGACTGCGTCACTCACCTTGCCGCGACGACGAATACCCGCCGTATCGATCAGAGTGTATTTTTGCTCATCGCGCTCAAACGGAATGAAAATGCTGTCGCGGGTTGTGCCGGGCTTATCAAACGCGACGACGCGCTCTTCACCCATGATGCGATTAATTAGCGTCGATTTGCCCACGTTGGGTCGGCCAATAAAGGCAATGCGAATGCTATCGTCATGCTCGTCTGGTAGCTCGATATCATCATCTGCTGGCGCTTCTGCCAGTATATGATCAATCATCTGCGTCACACCGCGGCCTTGCGTGGCTGCAATGGCGAACATGCCTTCAAAACCAATACTGTAGAACTCTGTCAGCGCTTGATCAGGATCTACAGAATCTGTTTTGTTTACAGCCAGATAGACGACTTTGCCTGCTCTACGCAGTCGATCCGCCACTAGCTCATCCGCTGGGGTCAAACCTTGCTTGCCATCAACTAAGAACAAAACAATGTTAGCTTCATCAACCGCCATCCATGTTTGCTTAGCCATGTATTCGTCGATCCCAGCGTCATCACCACTAAGACCACCGGTATCAATTACCAAGTAGTCGCGCTCACCGATAACGCCCGTTCCGTATTTACGGTCGCGGGTTAGCCCGGGAAAGTCAGCCACTAGGGCATCGCGGGATTTTGTTACACGGTTAAAAAGTGTGGATTTGCCGACATTTGGACGGCCAACGAGGGCGATTACAGGTCTCATAGGGTACGCAGACTGCGATGATTCTAAATTAAAGGCGGATCATATCAAATAACGAACAGCGATGCCTCGTTAATCGGAAAAGCATTGAGCGTGGTCTGTTTTTGTAATCTAATTGTGGATTCTGCTGCCTTCAGTTAGGCGCATCATAATTATAAAAATAAAGCAGTTCGGTGCGTCCGTTTGCAAGGAGCTTTGGCTTTGAAAGATCATATCCGCGTGGAATGTATCCAAGAAACAGCACAATTTAAACAACTAAAGTGCGATTGGAATCTTCTAGTAGAAAGTTCTATTCATCCTCAGCCTTTTTTACTTTGGGAATGGATATTTACTTGGTGGGAGGTCTATGCAAAATCCAGTTATAAGCTGACGATCCTGGCTGTTTATGACGATACCAAGTTGGTTGCGCTTGCGCCTTTTTATGTCGACAATTCGCATCTCTTACTCAAAGGCCGCCTCAGAATGCTTGGGGAGGGTGAAGCTTTTGAAGATGAAGTTGTTAGTCATTATCCTGATGTTATTGCCCTGCAGGGTTACCGCGAGCCTGTCGTCAGCGCACTGGTAGATTACTTGCTAGATCATGAGTCTGAATGGAACTTTGGACAATTTCGTTTCATGTTGGGCAACTCTGTGCTCAATGATATGCAAAGGCAATTAGCCGCGCACTATGATCACTACACGGTTAGCAGCAGCCAGTCATACGCTATTGAGCTACCAAAAACACCAGAAGAATATGTTGCCAGTTTAAGCAGATCTATGCGTAAACAATTTCGCTCGCGTCTTAATCGAATGGAAAAATCAGGTGAAATAAAGATTTTATCAGCGCATGAGCTTGATCATCCGCATGAGGCTCTCGATATTCTCGAAAGACTTCATCGGGCACGTTGGGAAACCCGCAGCGCTAGCTGTATTTTTGATTCAATCTCATTTAAAACTTTTCACAAAACGCTTCTAAACCGCTTTTTGGATCAGGGTATTATCGATATTCGGGTGATGTATCACAATGACGAACCAGTCGCTGCCGTACATAATTTTAACTTCAATAAGCGTTGTTACAGTTACCAAAGTGGTTTTAAGAGCGGCGATGACAAACGATTCTCGCCAATGGTTGTGTTTGATATTTTAGAGATTCAAGCACTGGTTTCAGCAGGTTATATTCAATATGACTATCTTAGTGCTGAAGGTGATGGCTCGTATAAAGAGAAGTTTAAATGTGGGACTGAGCCTGTTTATGAGACTTTGTGGTTGAAGCGCGGCTGGCAGTCAGTGTTGATGCAAAGCTACCGTCGTTTGCGGGCTAAGGGTGGTATTTATTACCGCAGGTTGAAGTCTTTCAATGTTAGAGACTTTATTAAGATAGCTGATAAGCAGGCTAGTTAGATTCAGATCAGTCGCGGCTGAGAGTTTTATTTTCAACCTCGAGGTGATCTGGTTTCTGGCCGCATCAGCGCCGTGATTCGTACGATTAACGAATATTGAGCTTCTCTAACAGAGGCTTTGCCACCCACAATGGCCCAACAAACAAGTATTTTAAATCGTCAAAGAAGCTGGGTTTAGCACCTTCTAATTTATGCCCGTAAAACTGCCCGGCCCAAGCCAACGCAAACAATATTAGAAGTGTGATAAAGCCAAAGCCTAAGATCATTTGTAAGACCCATGCTAGGCCAATCAACGAGGCTCCAGCAATGGCTGCTTGACGGCCCATGGTGTAATAGAAAGCAATAGAGCCAAGAGCAACTAGCACAAATAAAATGAAGGAAATCTTCCAAAGCAACGCGACAACGCAAAAGAAAATAACAGGTACCGCAATGTTATGGATCATCTTGTTTTGCGGGTTCTGGTGAGAAACTGAGTAGTTGTCAAGCCATTCATTGAGTGATTTCATAAGTCATAAGTGGTTGTTAATAGGGTTTCATTATGATTTGTGTTGATGATCTATGCAAACTTGAGTCAAGAACTAGTCATGTTCAGTGACGACTCAACCACTCATATAATAGCTGCGCGTTTGTATTATTGTTCTGCATTGGTGAAAGCATCAAGGTGTAGCCATAGCCCGTCAGCTGTTGTTTGAAAAGGGGAATCAGTAAACCATTATCAAGTTCGTTCTGCATAAGCTTATCAGCCATAATCAGGCCCTGACCATCAATGGCCGCTTGAACACGCACATTGGCGTCGCTGATCACGTGCCTTGGGTTAGTCAGTGGTTGATTAATCAGCTGAGAGTCAGCTGCGGGATTGCTTAGCGGGCTGATTGAAGAGTAGGTCGAATCGTACCAAATTTGCCAATGATCCACTGCGCGATCTTCGCTAAGTAGCGGTATATTGCCCAGAAGAGAGCTATTTAACGCGGTAGCTTTTAATGGGTTTTTCTCTGTTTTGACATTTATTCGTTCTAGTAGTTTGGGGCTGCACACTGGAAATAATGGCATGGCTAAATGTAAATGCTGCTTGGTCTTTCTCATCTCACTGTGAGCTTCCCAACGGATGGCCAAATCGACATCGCGCAGCTTAAAGTTTAGCGAATTCACCGAGTGATGGAACACCACTGAAATGTCAGGGTGCTGTTGGTTAAAACGAGCAATACGCGGCGACAGCCAACGTGCCGCTACATAGGTGGTCGCGGCAATGGTGATATCTTGACTGTTACGATCACTATTGATCTGAGAGAGTGTTTTGTCAAGTTCAGCAAATTGGTTCTGTATTGTTTTAAATAAGCTCTGGCCCGAATCAGTTAAATAAACCTGTCTTATAGAACGGTTGAATAAGGGGGATTGAATATGGGTTTCTAGCTTTCTAATTTGGTAACTCACCGCACCTTTGCTTATACACAGTTCATCTGCCGCTAGACTAAAGCTCAGGTGTCTGGCAGCCGCTTCAAAAACCTTGAGGCTGTCTAGTGGCGGTAAGTGATGTTTCATATCGATCAATATTTATGGTTTAACTGAGCTGAACCATAGCGTAGAAAATTGGAGTTGTCAGGCGATTTGTTTTTGAAGACTATTGTCAGTATTAAGAATGCTTAGGAGTGGAGGGAAAATGGCGGGTTCAGTAAATTCACATGCGCGGGTGGTGGTAATTGGTGGCGGTATTGCGGGTTGTTCAACGCTTTATCATTTGACACAACTTGGCTGGACCGATGTCGCGCTTGTTGAGCGTGACGAGCTAACATCGGGTTCAACCTGGCACGCAGCGGCACAGGTAACGCAGTTTGGTGGCAATCAAACCATGATTGCGCTTAAACAGCACAGCATCAAACTGTATCAAGAACTGGCTAAAGATACGGATCATCCCTTCTACTATCACATCACGGGTGGCATGCGCACTGCCTACACATCTGATCATATAGACACCTATAAACACTATGTCGGCATGGCTAAAGGCATGGGCGTTGATATGGAGTTTATTGGCCCAAAAGATGTAGGCGAGCGACATCCTCTACTGAATACCGACAAAATCTTGGGTGCATGGTGGGATCCATTGGATGGTTATATCGACCCTTCCGGAATCACTTTCGCTTTAGCACGTGCAGCGAAAAAAGCGGGTGCGTCGGTCTATCGTTTTAACCCCGTTGAGAACATTACCAAAAAGGCCAATGGTGAGTTTATCGTTCATACCAAGAACGGTGATATCACCTGCGAAAAGGTAGTCAACGCTACCGGCTACCGAGTGAATGAAGTCGGCAATATGCTAGGTGTTGAACATCCTGTGACTTCAATGGAGCACATGTTTTTCCTCACGGATAATTTGCCAGAGCTTGAAGCGTTGGATTTTCAAGTGCCGGTTATTCGCGATCCGTTAGATGATTTCTACAGTCGGCAGGAGAAGAAGGGTTTGCTGGTCGGTGTTTACGAGCAGGGCTGTAAAACCTTTGGCATGGACGGCATTGATCCGAGCTTTACCAAAGAGCTTTGCCCCTCAGATCTTGATCGCTGTTTGGATAATATGGAGCGCATTTTTGAACGTATGCCTGCGTTGCAAGAAGCCGGTATCCATACGACGGTAAATGGCCCGATTACTTACACCATTGATGGCATGCCGCTAGTGGGACAGATTCCGAGTATTGAAAACGCTTACTGTATCATTGGATTACGTGCCGGAATCGGTGAGGGCGGTGGACACGGTAAGATTCTTGCTGACCTCATCGTTCACGGTGAATGTGAATGGGATGCTTGGTCGCTAGATCCACGTCGTTTCACTCAATATGCAAACACTGAACACACCTGTTTAAAAGCGATTGAAGATTATCAAAACGAATTTCATTACCACTTGCCGCATGAGCATCGCCCAGCGGCACGTTTGGCACGCACCACACCGTTGTATCCTGTTTTAGATCAGCTAGATGTTGCTTGGGGTGTTGTGAATGGCTGGGAGAGAGCGTTGTTCTTTAAGCCTACACCTGACTTTGTTGACGAACACTCTTACCGTTTCACACCGACACAAGAGGTTGTGGCTAAAGAGATTGCAGGTTTAAGAGAAAATGTCGGTGTCATGGAAGTGTCCGGCTTCAACCGCTATTCAATCGAAGGTGAGGGCGCAACTGAGTTCCTCGACAAGCTAACTTGTAGCACGATGCCAAAGACAATCGGTAAGGTCAGTTTATGTTACCTGCTAAATGACCACGGTCACGTGCTGACCGAAGCAACGCTGACCAGGTTAGGTGATGAAAGTTATTGGTATGGATCAGCAGCGGCAGCAGAGTGGCATGATTTGGATTGGTTAAATCGCCACAAGCCAGACACCGTTACCATTACACAAATGGCCGCGTCACATACGATATTAGTCGTCGCCGGGCCAAAATCTCGTGAGCTATTGCAGTCATTGTCGCCGCGTTGTGACTGGTCAAAAGCAGGACTGCCTTGGCTGCGTGCTAAAGAAATGACGCTGGCGCATGCCAAAGTGTTGGCGATGTCAGTGAGTTTCTCAGGTGAGTTGGCTTACGAATTACACGTGCCCAATGAGCAGCTGTATCTAGTTTGGAAACTGATCAATGAAGCGGGTGACGAATTTGGCCTGACGCGTTTCGGATTATACGCTACCGAATCCATGCGTATGGAGAAAGGCTATTTGCATTGGAAAGCTGATTTGTTGTACGAGCGCAACCCAATTGAAACAGGCTTAGATCGTTTTGTAAAAATGGATAAACCTGAGTTTGTCGGTAAGCAGGCGCTTGAAAAAGAGCTGGCTGCAGGACTTAAGAAGAAGCTAGTGACGATGGTAATAGATTGCGATATTGCCGCTGCTCATACGGGTGACTCTGTTTATGTGAGTGCGGCAACGGTTGGTGATTCTGAGTTTGCAGTTGATCAGGTGGTTGGTTCAATTACCTCAGGCGCTTATGGGCATCGTGTTGAGAAAAATATTGCTTATGCCTTTGTTGAGCCTAATTTTGCGAACATCGGAACCAAGCTAGAAATTGGAATTTTGGGTGAGCGTTATCAAGCCGTCGTTACTGATGCGTGCTTATACGATCCGGAGAATGCCTTAGTTAGAGCGTAAACCGAAAGGCTACAAGAGACTGTGTGAGTCAATAGATGAGGAGTTGATATGTCTGAAGGTAATGCGCCAAAGCGACGTCGTCGTGGAAAAATGAGTCCGCGCGAAAGAATGCACGCCAAACGCGCACTCCCTCCAGAGATTGATCCTTGCCCGGTTGGTCCGGTGGGTGGGCAGTACAAACCACTAACCGACCGCCAGATTGAACAGATTTATCAGAATGCGTTGCGTATATTGTCTGAAATAGGCATCGGTGAAGCGCCACCGGCTTTGGTTGAGCAAGCGCTAAAGTGTGGTGCGACTCAAAATGAAGCGGGGAGACTTTGCTACTCGCAAGCGATGGTGGAAAGCATTATTGATGGAGCTTGTAAAAGCTTCACCTATTATGGTCGAGACTCCAAGCATGACTTTGAAGTGGGTGGCGACAGGGTGTACTTCGGTACGGGTGGTGCAGCGGTACAAACGTTGGATCTTGATACGCATACCTACCGCTCTGCGACTTTACGCGACCTTTACGACTTCACTCGCCTCGCTGACTCTTTAAAAAATGTCAGTTGGTTTACCCGCTGCTGTGTGGCAACCGATGTGGAAGATATTTTCGAGTTGGATGTGAATACGGCCTATGCTTTACTGAAAGGAACCACCAAGCCCGTCGGCACCAGTTTTACAGTGGCTAGCAGTGTAGACCCTATTATCGACATGTTTGACTGGTCGCTGGGTGGTACAGGAAAATTCAGCAAGCGTCCCTTCTGTAAAGCCCATATTAGTCCGCTGATTTCACCACTGCGCTATGGGGAAGATGCGTTTGATGTGGCTATCGCCTGCATGAAACATAACGTGCCACTTAACAGCATCATTGCGGCGCAATCTGGTGCAACCGCACCCGCGACAATTGCCGGCATGCTTTCATCCACACTGGCAGAGACACTGGCTGGGCTGATTATGGTGAATGTATTTTCACCGGGTTATCCGATGATCTTCTCTAATTGGCCCTTAGTGATTGACCTAAGAACAGGATCTTTCTGTGGCGGCGGCGGTGAAATTACCTTACTCAATGCTGCATCCGCACAGCTCTCAAACTGGTTGGGATTACCTTCAGGCTGTGCCAGCAGTATGAGCGATTCCAAAGCGGTAGACGCTCAGATGGGCTTGGAAAAAGGCATTACCTCGCTTGCCGCGGGTTTGGCTGGTGCCAATATGGTCTATGAGTCCAGTGGTATGACAGCGAGTTTGCTGGGTGCGTCATTTGAGGCGTTTGTGATTGATGATGAAATGTTGTCGCAAGTGTATCGGGTGATACGTGGTATCGAGGTTAATGAGGAAACGCTGGGCTTTGATGCAATCAAAGATGCCGTCTATGGCGAAGGGCATTTTCTGGGCGGCGAGCATACGATGAATGCGATGCAGCGCGATTATTTTTGGCCGAGTAAACTGACGGATCGTGAGCAGCCCCGCACTTGGGAAGAGCAAGGGGCTACAGATATGTGGCAGCGAGCAAATAAGCAGGTTAGGCAAACCTTGGATACTTATCATCCTGATTATTTGGATATTGCTGTTGATCAAAAAATCAGAGATCGCTTCAAAATCCGTTTGAGTTTTTAGGTGACTTTGATGACATATAATCGAGGAGTAGATTGCATTTTCAGCGAAATAATCAAGCAGCCTGTGAAGTGAAGTATTAATAAAGCGTATGCCCGTCATGTATACCACTCAAACAATAACAAGTCGTACCGTGACGTAAAAATACGGGTTTTTCTCTGGGTCAAACTCTAAGCGCACTGGTTTAAAGCCGTTTTCGTCGATGACCTCACCAGAGCCTGACATCGCTTGCTCTAAACACGTTACACTGTCAGTTCGGTCTTAACTCAAATGAGTAAATTAAACGATTATGAAATTCACCATTAAACTGGCAGAAGTTGAATCAATTGAAGAGATATCTGAATATTGGAGCAACGATGACTATATTAAAATATTAGAAGCATTAGAAATGTCTGATACAGGGGACTCAGATCCTGATGAGTTAAAAGAGCTGTTGAAAATGGGATTGAGTGATTTAGAACCGCACGAAGCAGCCGCTGTGGTATTGAGATACAAATTGGGTGAAGTACTAAGTGATGGCCAAATCGAAAATATCTCGCATGAAATGACCGATGCCACCGAGGCGAAACGCAACTCAGATTTATCGTTACACTACCCCTTATTTAATATAAACCGCTTGCTTTATGTCGCCTTTAATGGCTTATTCCCAAGTGCTAAGGCAACCAGGCTAGGGTTTGAGTTAAGCCTTGAGGAAGACTCAGCCGATGCCCTTAACAAAGAGCTTGCTTTGAAAGCTGTGAGCAGTGGCTTGGTTGAAAATAATCCTATTATAAGGTTGTTCGATGGTCAGTTAGACGGGAAAGAGCCGTTCGATGATGCAGAGCATATCGTTTGGGAGCTGCATAAAATCAGTGAAAACAACTACACGCTGATTACTTCTGACTATTGGATTGGTGAGGGAGACTTTACGGAACTAGAGTTCTCTGGAGCCGTTAAACTTTATGAAGGTGCGCAGGAATAGTGTTAGGTCCTCCTGATAACGACAGTTGTGTCTGTTGACCTAGAGCCTCAAGCTGCGACATGAAACTCGCTTGGCTGCCACCAATTCCATGCAGGCAGATAGTTGGAACGTCGGCCGCATCATGCCTATTACTCTGAACACTTTCTGCATAGCAATACTGCCGGTATTACTTCATTGAATCATTGGGATTTCCTTGCGAATCACTTAGTCGGCATTGTAGGCTCTGCACGTCTCGATAACATCTCAACGCCTGTTTCAGTAATCACAATGTTCTCCTCATGCACCATCATCTTGTTAGGCGCATATATCATACCCGGCTCTAGCGTTAGCACCATGCCTGCTTCCAGTACCGTATTATCCCAAAAAGTATGTGAGGGTGGTTCGGTGAGTTGCAATCCTAAACCATGACCGTAGCGCCCGACAGACTCACCCATCGCGCCGTTTGCTTGCATTACATCATTCATCGCGTTGTAGATATCAATCGAAGTATTGCCAGGTCTACACATAGCAAGTCCCGCTTCAGTGGCTTGCCACACTGCGTCATAGGCTCGGTAAGCCGAGTCATCGACTTTGCCGAAGGCGTAGTTACGATCATAGTCACAGTAGTAGCCATCGAAGGTGCAACCCGTGTCGAGAATCAGCACATGGCCATCCTGCAACACGTTGCCGCTGGGTGGTGAGATGATGTCATCGTAGCCATCGGTATCGGACGCGCCCACCAGATAAGCCACATCATCAACACCGGCTTTTAAGCATTCAATTTTAAAAGTGCGGAAGATGTCGCTGTCTTTCATGCCGACTTCAACAAAGTCGAACAAAGTCTCAAACACACCTGAAACGGTTTGTGCGATATAAAACAGCTTTTCGATTTCAGCGTGTGATTTCACCATACGTAGCTTGCGCATGATCTGCGTGGCGTCAGCAAAAACCGACTGTGGATTGTGTTTTAGCAAAGTCGCTGACACCTGATCAAAATCATTCAGGGGCATACGAATATGTGTTTCACGACCCCGATTGATGCCCACAGCTGCAAATTCACTGCCAAATTGCTGGGTCGAGTGATTAATGGTTTCGATTAGCGCTTCAGTTAGTAACGAAACACCGTCATCGGTTGCATGGGGCGATGACCAGCTGCGCACGTCTTCAACCCAACCATTTTTCATGCAGTTAACACCAATCTCTGGGATCACCGCAATCGGCTTGCCCGATACAGGCAAAATGACATACCAAGGGCGAGTAGGACTTTGCCAAAACTGCGTCAGGAAACCAGTGAAGTAGTTGATATCATGTTCGGTGGTCAGCAAGATGCCAGCTAATTTTTGCTGCTGCATTAACGACTGTGCTTTGCTAAGTCGCGACTCGTACTCCGACGCTGCAAAACCACGTGGTGGCTGAGTGAGTGTGTTTATTGACATAACATTCCCTTATTTTTCAGGTGTAGTGAGCTACCGGATAGTCGCGCCATATCCCATGCCAAGACTTGATTGCTGGATAACGCATAGATGCCAGTTTCAGCTTCAATGTCTGGAATCACTCGCGAGCATTTCATATTGGTACACGCGATGAAAATCGCATCGATCGGTTGCCCGCCTGTGGCAGCTTCTTCACAAAGTTCTACTGACGCCTGATAAATGTTCTGCGGCGTAATACGGCCCACCAAAGCATCTTGAGGTTCGTCATAAGTCGCTGAATGACTAATATTGATACCCTGCTTTTCTATCTCATCAATCATGGTTTGTGCGACGTGTTGACTGTAAGGCGCTAGAAAGGCAATGTTTTTAGCACCGATATGCTTCAGCGCAGTCACCGCCGCTTTCATTGGGTTGGTTACATGAGCGCATTCACGCTGTTCTTGGACCAGCTTTTCCAACTTTTCACTACCAATATGCAGCGCGCCAGAGGTGCAGGCATAACCCACTGCTTTAAACTTTGAGGTAATAGGAAATAGGGAAGTCGTGCTACCTACGTGTAACGCCATTTGCTTTAGCGTTTCTGGCGTTACTTCGTTTTCAAAGGGAATTCGGTTGGCTAGTAAGCTGACCGGCTCATCTTCAAAGTAGTAGCGAAACTCATCTTCTATAGTGACATCAGACTGTAAAACGATCAGGCCGAGCTGTGTTTTGTCGTCCTCGGGCAGTAGTTCATAGTCGAGTGTTTTCATCTGATGCCTCGTGGTGATCTGTAAGCAAAGTATTAATTAAAACCATATCATCCTTAAGCTAATCAATTAATCTCAATGCGCTGATCTCAGACAAAATGAACGAGTGCAATGCCAGCCAAAAAGTAATGGCTAATTGAGTCTTTAGAAAAATCAGCATTAATTTCAATACCTATTAGTCTTTTCTAGGCTAGTATTTGTTTAATATTACTGCATTATGATGCAATGTATTCGTACGTGTAGGGTTGATAATATTAATCCTAGGCCTTACTCACAATCAGAGAGCAAATAATGATACTCAATAAGAAGCTTTTACAATCTATTTCTCTTGCCGCCTCAGTGGTGGTCGCGCTTTGCAGCCACTTGGCAATGGCTGACAGCTCTGTGTGGAAAGCAGAAAAAGACGGCAAGCATATCTATCTTGGCGGCACTATCCATGTGCTGAGTAAGGACGATTACCCACTACCCAAGGAATATGAGCAGGCTTATAAGCGGTCAGCGGTGGTTTACTTTGAAACCGATATTAAGGCCATGAGTGACCCTGAAACCGCACAAAGCTTGACGAATATGTTAATGGCTAAAGACGGCGAGACGTTGGACAAAGCATTAAAGCCACAAACCATGAAAGCGGTTGAAGCGTTTCTCAAAGAGCGCAGTTTGCCACCGGCTGTGTTCAATGACTTCAATCCTGCTGGTCTGTCTCTGATGTTGACGGTCATGGAATTGCAAAGTCTGGGTATGGCCAGCGCTGGTGTTGATGAGCACTTTGATGTGAAGGCGCGTGAAGATAAAAAGGCACTAGGAGAGCTTGAAACCCTTGAGCAACAAATGTCTTTCCTATCTCAAATTGGTGATGGCAATCCCGATCAGCTGATCATGTATACGTTGCGTGATCTGGCCGAGTTGCCAAAGATGATGGCGGATATGAAAACGGCTTGGCGCTCAGGCGACAGGATCAAGTTTCGCGAATTGTTGTTGGAACCATTAGTTAAGGACTTTCCGAAAACATACGAGATGTTGCTGGTTGAGCGGAATAAAAACTGGATGCCTAAGATTGAAGCGATGTTTGAAACGCCTGAAGTTGAGCTTGTGCTGGTGGGGGCGTTGCATATGATTGGTAAGGATGGGCTGTTGCAGCAGTTGGAGAGGAAGGGGTATAAGATTGAGCCTTTTGATAGTGAGAAGGCAGCGACAACAGAATAAGGTTTTTTCCAATAAAATTGTGTTTTGTGCTTTTAAAGAACTGGCCTGGCGACAGTATCGAGGACTGTCCGCCATGTTCGATTATCCCAGATTTTGTAGGGTCAGGAATATCTTTCGCGTTTGGAGGCACGGACAGCATTAACTAATCTTTTTTGTCATAGTTATTTTTCGAAACAAACCCCTGAACAATCGGCGTCATATAAGCATCAATATCAGTATCCGTTAACTCTCTTTCACCCTCGTGCCACCACGCCGCAATCGCAGTAACTTCACCCAAACTCACATTCATAGATTTTCTAAACAGCTGCATAATATCGACCTGATCGGTCATGCCTAAGTCGACAGTTAGGTACTTCAGCATGTCGGATGGCTTGCTTTGGTTCTGTGCCATACCGCGTAGGTTCTCAATGATCTCGTCGTCAGTTTTGCTTTCCGTGCTACTCATTAGGCTGCTTCTCTGCAATTTAGGTGAAATAGTTGGAAGATTCTATTATCTAAAGAGTAGGCTTGTCATCTAACCTAGAAAATATTTTTATAAGTATGGGAAGTTGTTTGGGGCTCATATGGCTTATTTAAAAACCTTGATGAAGCGGTTGAGTCGATTGACACCCAGCCAACGTATGCTGAGCTCTATGAAATCAGTTATGCAAAGGGTAAGGGACTTTGCTGAATAACCTATAGCGTCGTTCTAATAAGCACGACGCTGTTTAGCCCCATTATAAAGAATATCGGCTAAATTTTTATTAGCCCTCACTCGTTCAGCTGCAGGATCAAGATCAAACGCAGGCCGCTTAAGCTGTTCGCTATTTTCACGTGGAGACTCCCCCCGAATATCCATCCACAAATTCTTCCCAACGATCTGTTTCACCTTAGGCGCAGCATAAGATTGCAACGCCAATCCAATACGCCGTTCATCACTATGATTAGGCTGTGATCCATGAATAATCTCACCATGGTGCAGTGACATTTGACCTGGCCGCAGTATCAAATCAACTCCTTTAGAAGTATCTACATCCCGCACCCGCTGACCACGCGTCAAAATATTATCCTCTTCAAACGTATCGACATGTTCCACGATATGATTGCGGTGAGTACCAGGTATCATCGTCATGCAGCCGGTCTCGCGGGTACTTGGCGACAGCGCAATCCAAGGCGTCACAACATTGTTGTTATTCATCCCCATATACGTCGCGTCCTGATGCCAACTGACAAAAGCAGATGAACTCGGCTCTTTGATAAACAACACCGTGCCCCATAGTGAAATATTTGGGCCGATCAAATCCTCAACCACATCAATAATGCGTGGGTGATGCGCTAATTCATCCATGCATTTAAACGCGAGGTGCGTGTTGTTGCGATTTTTGGCGTGAACGTGCTCAGGGTAAAGCCTTTCAGCTTCCTCAAAACGCTGTCGATAATGCAGCGCTTCGTCTTCACTCATCACATCAATAGGGGATAAGTAACCATGCTCATGGTAGTAGTCGATTTGTTCCTGAGTTAGTACTTTAGGCATGATTTTCTCCTCCAATATTGCGTCAGTATAGGAGTTATTTTATGACTCGAAAATCAAATTAATATGGGTTTGAGGCATCATGGCAGTTCATGATTAATTCGATGAAATATGTGTGCTTTTTACCAGCTCCTCCCAAACAACTTTAGCATCTGATCTTTTACCTTTTGATAATTTCAGAATTACATCACCATTTCCGGGTCGCCAAAAACACCCCAGCCCCAGCCATAATCAAACCTAACCAAGCAACC
>Ga0209828_1002364_pt1 | contig 15741 bp, 13 predicted proteins | sample MaitaG_FD_187429 | JGI IMG/M metagenome (GOLD analysis project Ga0209828, IMG submission 187429) | Marine algal microbial communities from Maine, USA - Maine_Asex2 metaG (SPAdes) (version 2) | ecosystem: Host-associated > Algae > Red algae > Unclassified | place: Maine, USA | collected 2015-01-05 | reverse complement strand
ATGTCTTTTATGGCTTGGTGCGGTGCTGTATTGATTATTGCTGCTTGTTTTATCGAGGTGTTTAGCGGGGCATCTGAGTAAGATAAAGTTTTGCTGTGGCTACTAAAAGGTAGTCGCATGAAAAATTCGCATTTATCCTTTTCCAGCAAATAATCCAAAAGCATTAGCGAAGGATCTCTTATTGGGCACTGAGACGGGAGCGTCAAGAATAAGTCTAAGATGCTTTAGAAAGTCAGTTGAGTCGGCAAAATAATTTGGATAGGCCTCACGAATTCCACCAACAGCCGTTGTTGACAATAGCGCGACAACTTTGCTTTGGGTCTCGGCGGTCGATTTTTCTAGTTGAGTGTATTCTCTTTCAGCGGTTTGTATGTCTTCCTTTAAAAATAATTTTCCTTTGACCGTGGACAGATTGGGCATACTGGTATCCACCTCCAAGAGTACATAGCCATCAACTGAGCTCTCTTTTAACCAGTTATCCGTAATCTTTAATGAATTAGCATAGGCTTCTAATATCGTGTTGATATCAAGTTTGCTGGCGTAGTTTTTTACGGCTACGCATGATTTTATCCGGTCGATTTTTTTCCCGTCCCCAGCCAGTAAATGGTGACCATAGGCTTCTAGTTTTTGACCATGTTTCAAGGTATTAAATAAGCTGGCTTTTTCCATAATGGCAAATTGTGTGCTGACCTCTTTGAAGAAATCATGCCAGTCTTCACTGCCTCGATTCGATTTTAGAGCTTGTCCTGTGAACAGTTCTACGACCTCTAACGTGGTTGCCCAGTCATGCTGTAGCTTTGTTCTAATTTGCAACTCTATTTTTCTTTTTTCACCGGACCCATCATCAAATGTACCAACTAAATGATAGCCGCGATAACCATCTTCTTTGGGCTTATCCAGATAATCTTTGAAGCGTATTTTCCCTACGCTATTTTTAAACTGTGGGCGCTTTTTTAACTCTCTGACAATTTGTTTCACTTGTTTGGTGGTAGCCACAATAGCCCGGCAGCCGCCAATGTCCTGCATTGTTTTTAAACTCATATCAGGAAACCGCTCGAGCTTCCCTGATATCGATCGGTAGCGCTTTAATCGTTTTGCGAAAATAGCGTTTTTATCTTTTGATGTTGCAATTTTCCGAAGTATTGTTAGCGCATTTTCAAGGGGTTTCTCATGACTAAATCGCCAGTAGGAAAGTACACCTAAAGCCTCATCACGAGCCGCTTTATCATCCCCAATAAGCTGTTTGCCTGCTTTTGCTACCCGCTTGCCTGAATATTTTATGGTCATTTAACGACTGAACCTGAGCTGTTGAGTTGATTGTTAAAGATAAAGAGACATGATGGCCCGCTGACATTATACAAAACCTTGTAACAGAAAGCGGAAATATACTCAGATTGCTATAAGAATTATTTCATAGACGTTACACCTTGGTTGATTCTTATCGATTCGAATGGCATGGTCATATTCAATAATTTTCATGTCGACTCAACGAAGCTGATCGAGTTATATGAAGGTTCAACTAAAACTGCCTGAGGAGTTTCCATGTCACTCACCGCCAATTTTCGAGCGCTGCACTCAGCTTCTGATCTTTTGGTTTTGCCGAACCCTTGGGATCTTGGAAGCGCCATGATGTTTAAATCACTCGGGTATAAAGCCTTGGCGACGACCAGTTTGGGATTTGCTTTCAGTCTCGGTCAGCAAGAGGGGAGCGTCACGATAGATCAAATATTGCAGCAGGCGGTAGATATTCAAAATAAAACCGGCTTGCCAGTCACGGTTGATCTGGAAAATGGAGGTGCAGATGAGCCACAAGCTGTTGCATCAGCAATTAGGCGCTGTGTTGAAGCGGGACTGGCGGGTGCCTCAATAGAAGATTTTACAGGTGATATGAAGCAGCCGATTTATGAGTTTTCATTAGCCTCAGATCGTATTCAAGCTGCTGCTGAAGCGGCGCATAAGCTAGACCCTGATTTCATGCTAACGGCACGTTCTGAGAATTTCTCCTACGGTCGGCCCGATCTTGAAGATACCATTAAGCGATTGCAGGCATTTGAAAGTCACGGTGCTGATGTGCTGTATGCGCCGGAGGTAACAGTTTTGAATGATTTGAAAACATTGTGTTCGGCGGTTAATTTGCCAGTCAATGTTGTTGTCGGCTTAGGCACTAAAGGTTTTACCACGCAAAATCTTAGTCAAGCAGGCGTGCGGCGGGTCAGTTTAGGCTCAACGCTGGCGCGAGCGGCTTATGGTGCAGCGGTGTCAGCACTTGAGCAAAATCTCCAATCAGGGCGTTTTGATTTGGCCGAAGGTGCAATGGATTATGCTTCAATTAACCAATTATTGAAATAAAGAGGCAGCCCAAAGACTGCCCCCGTTAATTCAGATCAACTTGAGCTTAGTGCCCAATACTAATAGAGAAAGAACCCTTGCTATTAGTAAATCCCCAGTTGCTATGGGTGTGGAAGTTGTTGCCATTAGTATGCTTGTGTTGATTGTGACCATGGCTGTGGTTATAGCTACGCTTACCGTGATACTTGTTATTGCGTTTGTGAGCACGGCGACCACACTTCTTACCGTTTTTAGTCAAACGATTAATCTGAACACGTGCCGTGTGTAAACGCTGTTTAAGGTTCATACGCTCCCAGTGTTGCAGGCCATTTTTGCGCATACGGCGTTCAGCTTTCTTGATTTTAGATTGCTTCTTGTTAAGTCTAGCCGCTTCCTTTGGCGTGATCTGACAAGTTTTGATACCTTGCGCAATCATTGTCGCTTGTTGATGCTGTTCTCTATTGACGTTGTACTTAGGTGGAGCACGGCGCACTTTTTTGATGTGACGCTTGTGAGTGTGTCCGTGAGCGCTATTATTCCAAACTGTGACTTTACCGCCACTGCTGTGAGCAGAAGCCTGAGCTGATAACAGTAAACCTGCTGCTGCGATACTAGTAATAAGAACTTGCTTAATCATGTTGTAACTCCGCGTTGATTAAAAAATATGATGTGTTGTAATCATTAATGCGCGGATCAGTTAACAAAAGGCCCAATTATTTGCTACTTTATAGAGTATTTACAGTTGTGGTAAATCGACAAAAGGCGTGTTGGTAAATCACCACAGCGCTTTGCTAAATTAGTTCTCTATAGCTATGAATGGTAGGAAAATCAAAAGCTTTACCGATGTTTGTTTTAAAAAAAATTGCTTATGGTCTAGCTTTAGATGGTATCTACGTAGATAGTAATCAGCTGTTTTGTTGATAATTTTATAAATAGGCATGGTTTGCTTCAGTTTAAAATGTAACTGTCTTAGCCTCGCCTGAATAAAACACTCAAAATGTACAAGATATTGGCAATTCCAGATGAATAAGGCTGCTATGGCATATGGTTAATTAATTTTGTTGCTTTTTACCAACAGGCATAATAGTCTTACGTCAAGAATTCGTTTCTTAACAGGTTAGTTACGTACTGAGTACCAATTAATCTTCACAAACCTTAAAGATTTATTTTTATTGTAGGGGAATACTATGAAATTGAAGACATTAGCAATTGCTATTGCAGCAGTAGCAGTATCAGCGCCAGCCATGACAATGGCAGCAGAGAAGTCGAACGAAGTTAACACACCAACCACAACATTTAATGTAAATGGTGATGTTGGTATACGTTACCAAGACATCAATGGTGTAGACGCATTCCAAAGCGCTGGTTCAAACATTACGTTCAGTGCTTCTGAGACTAGAGGTGGCATCACTTACTTCGGTCAAGCAGACTTTGACTTTACCAACGGTGGTAATTTCGTTGCCGATGATCTTCGTGTTGGTGTTAAAGGCGCTTTCGGTGAAATCGTTGGTGGTGACACGGACAACGGTTGTGATGCAACAGATATCGGTGGTAGCAACGAAGTTTGGTTGACTCACACTCAAGGTGGTTGTGCGGGTAGTGACGTTAATAACCTTACTTACAAGCGTTCAATCGGTCCTGCTGCCTTCGCTATCTCTCACAATGTTAACACTGAAACCAACGCTCTTGGTGTTTCAGGTAAAGTTGGCAAATTTGGTGTGAGTCTGGGTTATGAAGACCTCGGTGACACTACAAGTAACTCTGGTAGCTTCTGTCAAACAGATGCTCAGGTTGTACTTGACAGAGATGGAAACGAGTTCTGTATCGATGGTAGTAACCTTTCTCCTGGTACTTCTAGAAGAGCAACACGTGGTGGTAACACGGTTCTAGGTATTACTGGTGGTATTGGTCCTTTTGCTATTGGCTTCAGAGCTAACAAGCAGAATGATGTAAAAGCTAAGCACGGTATTAACTTCCTTTACAGCAGAAATGGTCACAACTTCTATGGTGGTGGTCAAACAAGTAGTCAAGGCGAAAAAGATAAGTCTCTTGGTTATAAGCGTGTAATGGGTAACTCTGACTTCATCATCGAAGCAGAAGACACAGGATCTGATACTAACTACGTTATCGGTATGCGTCACCGTTTCTAAATCGATCTAACCATCGGTTTGATTCAAAAAGGACAGCTTCGGCTGTCCTTTTTTGTTTTTATCATGGTAAATTAGTGATACGTGTAATTTCATTTATTGGTGTTTTACCAGATAGGGCACAAGAGTAATGTGGAGAGGTTTCTATTCAAAGAAAAGGTTCTCACTAGGCGGTATTGTTAGTATTGCATTGATTGCAACCGCGTTGTTTGGTGCCTACTATCTATATTCTGAGGTGGATCAGCGCAAGTACATTAAGTTTATTTACGAAAGATCAGCTCAGTACCATAGACCTGAGCGCAATCCTGTTATTGTCATTCCTGGTATATTAGGCAGTCGCTTAGTGAATCAGGCGACTGGCATGAGGGTCTGGGGAGCATTTAAGGGAGTATCTGTCGACCCAGGCACGAAAGAAGGCGCTCAGCTGCTTTCTTTGCCCATCAGCGATCCAGCGGCGTGTTATTTTCAAACGGATTGCTCCCTAAAAGATCAACGAGATGAATTGGCGCCTGACGGTGTTTTAGATGAGTTCAATTTGGATTTATTCGGCTTGCCCATTGGTGTGCAGGCTTATGCCAATATATTGGCGATTTTAGGCGCCGGGGGATACACAGATCAATCATTAGGCCTCAGTGGTGTGGACTATGGGGATGAGCATTTCACCTGTTTCCAGTTTGACTATGACTGGCGAAGAGACAATGTTGAAAATGCTAAACGGCTTGAAAAATTCATCGCTGAGAAAAAAGCCTTTGTCCGAAAAGAATATAAGAAAAAATTTGGCATTGATAAAGAAGATATAAAGTTTGATATTGTCGCTCACTCCATGGGTGGCTTACTTGCTCGTTACTTCCTACGCTACGGCGGAAAGGATATGAATGAGGTAGATGCTGACAATATTCCATGGACGGGCGGAGATGATGTCGAACGTTTAATTATGGTGGGTACGCCTAATGCAGGCTCAGTTGATTCCTTTAAGGATTTGGTTGAAGGGTTTGATGCAGGCAAGCCTGTGTTGCCGTTCTACTCGTCCTCTCTACTGGGCACTTATCCATCTATTTATCAATTGCTGCCAAGGCCACGCCACAAGTCAATTGTGTGGGGAGAAAACAACGGTCAGAAAGCCACCGCGGTAGATTTATATAACCCTGTTTTGTGGGAGCAACATGGCTGGGGTTTGGCCTCCAAGTCTTCTGGTAATGAGCTATTTCTTAAGAATATTTTGCCTCAAGTAGATAGCGTAATCGAACGTCGGCAGATCGCCTTGTTACAACAGGCGCGCATCTTAAAACGAACCAAGCAGTTCCATGAATTAATTGATAAGCCAGCAATGCCACCCAAAGGTGTCGAGATGTTTATGGTGGCAGGTGATGTTGTTGAAACCTTGTCTGAAATAAAATTAGATGTGAAAACAGGCGCTTTTATTAGTGACAGTGAAACTTATTCAGCAGGCGACGGCAGTGTGTTGAGAACCAGTGCTTTGATGGATGAGAGAGTCGGGCAGGAATGGGCACCTCAGCTGTTGTCGCCAATATCTTGGTCTTCAGTTTTATTTATAGCGGCAGATCATTTGGGGCTTACTAGAGATTCAAACTTTGAAAATAATGTGCTGTTCTGGTTACTTGAAGATCAGCGCACACAATTATTATTAAACTCGAACAGGTGACCCTGATGGCGATTATTTCCAAACTCCCTAACGTTACCACTACTATATTTACAGTCATGTCCCAGTTGGCAACCGAGCACAAGGCACTAAACCTTTCTCAGGGCTTTCCTGACTTTAACGGACCGCAAGACCTGCTAGACCGAGTTTCTCACCATATGAGTATTGGTCATAATCAATATGCACCCATGACTGGTATTCCTGAATTGCGTCAGGCGATTGCTGGCAAGATCAGTTCGTTATATGGTGCTGAAGTAGATGTAGATCAAGAGATAACCGTAACCTCTGGCGCAACCGATGCCCTCTTCACTGCGATTGCCACGATTGTCAATCCGGGTGATGAAGTAATTGTATTTGATCCAGCTTACGATTGTTATGAGCCTGCAATTGATCTCGCTGGTGGTAAAACTATTCATTTGCCAATGCTAAGCCCTGATTTTTCAATCGATTGGCAATTGGTAAGGGATAGTATTAATCCTAACACTCGCGCCATTATTCTCAACTCGCCACACAATCCCAGTGGCACAACCTTATCAATGAATGATATTCAAGCGCTGCAGGGGATCGTTGCTGACTTTGATATTTATCTGATTTCCGATGAAGTGTACGAACACATTATTTTTGATGGAGAGCAGCATCAGAGTTTATTGCGCCATCCTGACTTAGCCGCGCGCGCTTTCGTAATTTCCTCTTTTGGTAAAACGTATCACGTCACGGGTTGGAAGATTGCTTACTGCGTAGCGCCTGCAGAGATGAGTGCTGAGTTTCGTAAAGTACACCAGTACGTATCGTTTTGTACGGTGTCGCCGATGCAATATGCACTTGCTGAGTTTTTACAGTCTAGTCAGCACCATCTGGAGCTGTCTGATTTTTATCAAGCAAAGCGTGATCGCTTCAGAGCAGGGCTTGAAGATTCGCGATTTAAGTTGTTGCCGTGCGCAGGTACGTATTTCCAAATGGTGGACTACAGTGAAATTAGTGATCTTCCCGATATGGAGTTGGCACATAAATTGACTGTGGAAGACGGTATTGCGTCAATACCGGTATCGGTTTTTTACGATAAGCCGCCACAGCAAAATGTTTTGAGGTTTTGTTTTGCCAAAAGTGATGAAACGTTGGACCAGGCGACTGAGCTGCTGCGGACTATCTAATGACTGATATTCTGCAAGTACGTGATCTACAAAAGCATTACAAAGACGTAAAAGCCGTTAATGGTGTCAGTTTTACTGTAAAAGAAGGTGCGTGCTTCGGTCTGTTAGGGCCAAATGGCGCGGGAAAAACCACGACAATAGAAGTGATGGAGGGTATTAGTAAACCCACCAGTGGCGAGGTATTGTATCGTGGTGAGCCACTCGGCCCGCGGTTTCGTGAGCAGGCAGGAATCCAATTTCAGTCGACAGCGCTTCAGGACTTTCTCACAGTTTCGGAGCAATTAAAGCTATTTGGCAGCTTTTATCCACAAGGCTTGCCCTACGATGAGTTAATCGAAGTTTGTGCTTTGCAAAACTTTCTCAATCGAGATGCCAGCAAACTTTCCGGTGGCCAACGTCAGCGTTTGTTATTGGCGATTGCATTGGTCAATGATCCTGATATCGTTTTTCTTGACGAGCCGACGACAGGCCTTGATCCACAGGCTCGCCTAAATTTCTGGGACTTGGTGAATAGCATCAAAGCGCGTAACAAAACAGTGCTGCTGACCACGCATTACATGGAAGAAGCCTACAATCTATGCGATGAGATTGTAATTATGGATCACGGGAAAATCATTGCTCAGGGTTCGCCGGATGAACTTTTAGCTGAGCACTTTCAGGATGTAATTATCGAGTTGCCGCAATCGGATTTTAACGATCAGGCTGCTGCCCATGTTAACTATCGCGTATTGGAAAAAGTGCAGCCAACAGTGCAAATAATAACCACAGACGTCAATGCCACGCTGGCTGACCTGCTGAGTAAAGGTGTCTCCTTAAGCGGTTTACAAGTCCGCGCTCGCACACTGGAAGATTTGTTTATCGAACTAACCGGTAAGGAGCTGCGCTCATGATGAAGCGGATATTTGCGATGTTGCATGCTCGGAACCTTGAGTTTGTGCGGGACCGCTCTTCACTGACTTGGAATTTGGTGCTGCCTGTATTGTTGGTGGTAGGTCTTGCGTTTGCGTTTAGCGGTGACAATAAAGACCAATACAAAGTGGCTGTTATGGCAGATAACTTGGCGGAAAATGCTGAGCCGGATACGTTGCTACACCCAATACTTAAAGCGCAGTATGTCAAATACTATGGTGTAGAGGACCAGGAAAAAACTATCGCCAAGGTTTCGCGGCATCAGGTCGATATGCTGCTAGATTTACGCAGTGGTGAGAATAAGTACTGGGTAAATAGCGATGCGGTTAGTGGTTATTTCATGCAGCAGCTGTTAGCTGCCAGCGGTGGCCCTAAAATCACCAAGCAGGCTGTGACAGGTAAAGAAATTCGTTATGTTGATTGGGTTGTGCCGGGTATTTTGGGTATGAATATTATGTTTGGCTGCTTGTTTGGTGTGGGCTATGTAATTGTGCGGTACCGAAAGAGTGGCTATCTGAAACGGGTTAGTGCGACGCCACTTAGCTCTACGGAATTCCTGATCGCACAAATTTTATCGCGGCTATTGATTGTTGTAGCCACTACGTCTTTGGTGTTTGCTGGAACGAATTTCTTTATGGATTTTCGCGTCGAGGGAAGCTATTTAGATTTGCTGTTGGTTTTGGTAGTAGGCACGTTTAGCTTGCTGGCGCTGGGTTTGTTAGTAGCTTCTAGAGTGACGAGCGAAGAGCTGGCAGGAGGTTTGTTGAATATGCTAACTTGGCCCATGATGTTGCTCTCGGGCGTGTGGTTTTCTATGGAGGGAGCCCATCCTATTCTACAAAAAATAGCGGATATTTCCCCCCTTACGCATATGTTGAAAGCGGCCAGGGGCATTATGATTGACGGCCAACCGTTAATGGAGCTGTCTCACCATTTGGCTGTGTTGCTGGTCATGGGGGTGGTGTTTATTGTGTTGGGTGCGTGGATGTTCAAGTGGAGCAGTGATTAACTAAAAGAATGTGTCCGCTGCGTCAATAAAATCATTGTTGTAACGTTTCTTGACCGGTTTAAAAATAACTTCAGATAAATTCAAGCCAATGCCAAAGGGTAGTTCCGTCTTTGCTTCTGGAAACTGGTTCTGCTCGTTTCGTTTAAAACCTTCTGTGTGATAGCCGAGTTGCAGCTCGAAGTATTTCAACGGAGTGGATAGATCGAGTTTTATAGCAGTGTGCGCTCTACAGCCTTCTTCCAAGCTTCAAGTAAGATATTACGTTCCATCGAATCCATCTTAGGTTGAAAATCAGCTTCACGTTGCCAATGGCTGGCTAGGTCGCTGAGTGATTTAAATACGCCTGTTTGTAAGCCGGCTAGATACGCTGCTCCCAGCGCTGTAGTTTCCGTGACAACAGGGCGCTGCACTCTTAAGTTGATGGTGTCAGAAAGCTGTTGCACCAGCCAATCGTTATTTACCATGCCGCCGTCTACGCGCAATATGCTGGGTTTGACTCCGTCTTCAGCCATGGCTTTAAATAGGTCATTGGTTTGGTAGCAAACGGATTCCAATGTGGCACGCACGATTTCAGCGCAGCCAGTGTCACGAGTAATTCCATACAGTGCGCCGCGAGCTTCAGCATCCCAATAGGGCGCGCCTAAACCGGTAAACGCGGGCACCATGTAAACCCCTTTATTACCGTCTAAGCCAGAGGCGATCGCCTCGGTTTCACTGGCGGATTTAATAATGCCTAAGCCGTCACGCAACCATTGAACGGCCGTGCCAGCATTAAAAATTGAACCTTCAATGGCGTAAGTAGTTTTACCATTTAAACGATAAGCAATGGTGGTGAGTAATCGATTTTCAGAGGTTATTGCCTTGTCGCCAGTGTTGACCATGACAAAGCAGCCGGTTCCGTAAGTGCTTTTTATCATACCTGGCTCAAAGCAGGCTTGCCCGATGCTGGCGGCATGTTGATCACCTGCGATTCCTGCAATTGCTATGACTTCTCCAAACAGTCCTTTTTCAGTTTGTCCAAAATTGCTGGAGCAGTCATGAACTTCTGGCAAGAGTGAAGCGGGTATATTGAACAGTTCCAGCAGTTCTTCGTCCCAATGATTGTCGTGAATATTGTAAATCATGGTGCGACAGGCATTGGTTGCATCGGTTGCATGCACTTTGCCATCGGTCAGTTTCCACAATAGAAAGCTATCAACGGTGCCAAAGGCTAATTCGCCGCGTTCGGCTTGCTGTCTGATATTACTATCAGAGTCGAGAATCCAAGCGATTTTGCTGGCCGAAAAATAGGGGTCTAGCAGTAGTCCGGTTTTATTGGTAACTAAGGGCTCATAGCCCTGTGCTTTGAGGCCATTGCAAAACTCAGCGGTACGCCTGTCTTGCCAAACGATGGCGTTATAAACGACTTCGCCAGTCTCTCGGTTCCAGATTAGGCTGGTTTCGCGCTGGTTGGTAATACCTAGCCCAGCGATGCTGCCGCCAAGCTTTTTACTTTCAGCGACAGTCTCACGACAAGTGCTTAACACTGACTGCCAAATTTCTTCAGGATCATGTTCTACCCAGCCATCCTGGGGGAAGATTTGGGTGAACTCAGTTTGGGAGGTAAACAGGGGCTGTCCTTGATCATCAAAGAGTACCGTGCGGGTACTAGTAGTCCCTTGGTCAATGGCTATTAAGTGACGCGCTGAAGTCATATTTCCTCTCTTAAAGTATTTTTAGTGCTCATTTCTCATAGTAACGAAGGCGCTTGCTGCACTCAAGTGAATATAGATTAGGTGGATTTTCCATTGGTCTTGGTATCTGCGCCCTTGAGTGTAACTAGGGGCTTTGGTAAGTCATTCGGTTGTGTACGATTGCCCTCGACGTTAACAAGGAAGAAGCAGACATATTGACTGCTCGTGAAAATAAAACCTGAGGATAGAATAATGAAAATATATAAAAGCCTGGCGGCCATCACCATGAGTTTGGGCTTGCTCCAGAGCGCCTACAGTGGCCCTTGGCCTACTGGTGTGGCAGATAATGTCACTGTTAATACAGGGCAACGGGTTTATATTCCTGTGTTGGCTAATGATGTCGGTGAAAATCTGAGCTTAACGGAAGTTAACACCACAACAGTGGAGCTAGGTTCTGTGCAAATGAATGATTCACGCACCGCGCTTTATTACACGCCAGCTTCTGGTTTTGAGGGTGATGATTCGTTTTGGTATGCTTTTACAGACGACCTTGGTCAAACCAACTCTACTCAGGTTTTTCTGAAAGTTATTTCATTTTCGTCGAATACCAATACAAATAACAACACCAACACAGACTCTAATACAAATCGGAACTATTCCGGCTGGCCTACGGCGAATGTTGACAACGCGACGACTTCAAAGAATACCGCTGTGAGTATTGCCGTGTTGGATAACGATATTGGAGATCGTCTGAGTCTCACCGAAGTGAACGACTGGACAGTGCAGGGTGGTCGTGCATCGATTGAAGGCGATAGTATTTTATATCGCCCTAAGGCAGATTATGTAGGTGATGATTCGTTTTGGTATGATTTTGTTGATGCTCGGGGAAGAAAGAACAGTACTCAGGTTAAGCTGACTATAAACAACGGTACCACGACAACTAATAACGGTGGTGGAGGTGCGGGTAGTATTACCAGCGCTGTACATATTCCTATGCATAGCAATTTATTGAAAAACCAGAGCTTTGTTTGGAATGAGGTCGGCGGTACTCAGAGCATGCAAGTAACACGATCAGCATCGGCTGGCAGTTCTCAATTGAATGTGAGTGGTGGCTTTACCGTGAGAGACAAGCAGTTAATGACTTATCGCTCTACCGATGGTCAATATTATACGGTTGCAACCAGTCAGAGTCAGGGTAATACGATAAATCTAAGGACTGCATTGCCTGCACCCATCGCGAAGTGGGCGAATATCTGGAGTTTTTATCGCGATGGCTCTCACCCTAACACTATGGGATTTCGTTCAATAGCAGACTTTGCTTTACGCAATAGCGATGTATCAGCACTAAACTCAGGTAAACATGTGCTGTTGGGTGACAGTTGGTTCTCATCTGTTGGTGTAAGAGAACGACTAACTGAGAAACTTTACAATGCCCAAATTATTAATATGGGCATCGGTGGCAATACATCTGCCATGATGCTTGAACGTTTTGATGCACAAGTAGGTAGTATTAACCCTGATGTGGTGTGGCTGATTGCAGGCACTAATGACTATTATAGAAATGTCAGTGTTGATGCTTATATAGCGAATATGAAAAAGTTGATTGAGAAAATCAATGCGCTCGGTGCTAAAGCGATGGTATTCGATGCTTCGGTCGCACCATTGATGTCTGGTAGCAGTGCACTGACTGAGAAGTCTCATCAGTATGCGAAAGCACTAGCAGACTTACTTAACCAATAATTCCTTTAACTAAGCGATGCATCAAATGATCAGTAAGGAGTATATAACTTGCCTAATCCCTTATGCTATGATAGCCGATAACTTCTAAGATATGATGTCACAATCATGAAAATAAATACGTCCTTACTTTGTGCTGCTTGCTTGGTGCCGATGCTGGTTTCAGCACAGGACGAACCAGTGAAAACTCGAATTAACAAGGTTAAGTTGGGTGCATCGCTAAGTTTTAGTTATAACAAGCCTATTTTCAAAGGCATCGATACGACGACCGGCTATAGATTAGTGCCTCGCATCAATCTAGGCCCTACCGTTAAAGACAAAAACGGTGTGAGTGTAGGTGCGGTAAATGCCTACAAAGGCCCGCTGAAATTCGTTCTCCGTCCTCGTTTTGGTGTATTGAACCAAGGTTATGACGCCAGTGATTCGAGCTTGCTTAACGGTATGAGGGATCGAAGTAGATCCTTTACCGTAGGGTTAAAGCTTCGAACTCGCACTCCCTTGGGAACATTTATCGCTTCTGGCGGCTATGATGTGACAGGTAATAGCGATGGTTTTGAAAGTAGCTTGATGTATACCACCTTGTTGCCGTTGGGGTCTTCAAAGCTCAGGCTGTATCCTGAAATCGGTGTGGACTACTGGAGTAAGAAAGTCTCGGATTACTATTTCGGTGTAAATGCTGATGAAACGATGTTTAATAATATAGTGGTCAGAGATCAGTATAGTCTGACGGATAACTCAACGAATTATTTCTTAGGTTATAGTGCCGAATACCCTATAAACAAGCACTGGGCTTTGACTCATAGTCTACGTAAGACTTGGTATGATGATCAAATCTTGGATTCCCCTGTTGTCGACGATGATAAAGCGTCAGAATTAAGGGTGCTATTTGGATTGACTTACGATTTCTAGGCGTTTGTGATGATTGATAAGCTCGGTCTGGTTTAATCGTAGTGCGGAGATTTTTTGTACAAAAAAATCTAAGGTTTTGGAGGAATTGAAGTAAGCAATGACTTTAGTTTAGCTTGCGCCAAATTATAAAGGGTAGAAAATAATCGTGCTACCCGTTAAAGCAAGCTGTGGTTTGTTCAGTGTTGTAGTTACAAGCCAGAGCCAGCATGAGTACGATTCGGGATTTTTGAGCGTTAATCAAACCTGAGCCAATACCTTGTTCCGATGGTTTGATAGCAAAGCCGTTACCCGTTCGGGTCGAGAAGACGATCGGAAAACCTTCTTTGGTAAGTCTAAGTGCAGCTGATTCTAATGCAGGTGATGCCCAGCCATTACCAGAAGCGGCAATAACGACACCTTTTGCACCACGATCTATTGAAGCCAGCAGCAAATCTGCACTCGCGTCTTGATAGCTGTAAACGATATCAACAATAGGTAGCGCGTCGAGATTACTTAGGTCGAACTGAGGTTTTCCAGTTGGCGTTGCGGCTGAGAAATAAAAGTGCGGGATAGAGTTTTGGAAAAAACCGAGAGAGCCTTGCTCGCTAGCGCGAAAAGTATCTAAGGTATTGGCATGTGTCTTTGTTGTGTAATAAGCCGATTGAACACGATCATTTAAAACAATCATTGCACCGCGATACTTAGCCTGCTTATTGGCTGCTAGTGCAGTTGCCTGAAGTAGATTGAGTGGGCCGTCTGCACTGATGGCAGTGGCCGGACGCATCGCGCCAACGATCACAATGGGTTTATCTGTATTGACGGTGATGTCGAGGAAAAACGCGGTCTCTTCTAGTGTGTCAGTACCGTGTGTAACAACCACGCCGTCAGATAAGTTATTATCCAATTCGTGTTGAATAAGCTTGCTGAGTTTGAGCAAGTCTTGGGCGCGAACTTCGTGGCTGCCGACATTTAGAAACTGTTCGCCGGAAACGTTAGCAATGCTATGGATTTCTGGAACCGCGTCAAGCAAGCCTTGTATGCCGATACTGCCTGCTTGATAGTGCAGATTATCCGTGTTGCTTTCGGATGATCCGGCGATGGTGCCGCCGGTAGCATATATTTTTACTTTTGGGAGTTCTGCCGCATTGCTGGTGACGTCATTCATAACTTTATTCGTAATATTATCCATAACGTCGCCTACACTATTGTCTATAAATCGTCTGTAATACGCTCAAAATAATTAGATCTTTAGATAACCATGTGGCTAGCTTAAGCGCTATTTGTGATCCCACATGAGGAAAGAGCCATCTTTAATCGTTTGTTTCATGAGTTCGGTTAACGGAAAAGCACGAGCACCCATGCCAATAGGTTGCGATTTTTCATCCTCTTCCTCATCGTCACTTTCTTGTTCAGCAGCTTGCTCTTCCTTGCGGATTTCGACTAAGGCGTTTTGTAGTGTCTCAAGTGCGGTCGGTAGCTTATCTGCCGAAATAGCACTGGGTACCGCTTCTCTGCAGCCCATGAGTTTGATCAGCTCAAGTGCGGATTTTTCAAACATTTCAACAGTACCGCCGCTTTTGTTGGTGAATACAACTAACATATCTTCTCCTATTTAGCCCAAGTGTCGCGCAGACTAATCACGCGATTGTAAACGAGCGCATCTGGCTTGCTATAGAGCGAGTCCTGAATGAAATAACCTTCTCGTTCAAATTGGAAGCGCATTGTTTTATCAATCCCAGTTAATCCTTTTTCACCTTTACAGCCGCTCAAAATCTCCAAGCTGTCAGGGTTGAGCGATTGCATGTGATCTTTGCCGCCAGCGTCAGGTGCCTCATCATTAAACAAGCGGTCATACAAGCGTACTTCGCAGTCTACATTGTCATTTGCATCGACCCAGTGAATCACGCCTTTTGGTTTAATACCATCTTCTGGATTGTGCCCTAGCGTGCCTTCAATGATCCGAGCTTTGACCTCGATAATATTACCATCAGCATCTTTCACCGCTTCGTCAGCTTCGATCACATAGGCATTGCGCAGTCGAGCTCGTTTACCGATAACCAGACGTTTGTATTTTTTATTACCTTCCTCACGAAAGTCGTCCTGATCAATTAGTAGCGTATTGGAGAAGGGCAGCTCACGAGTGCCCAAATCTTCACGGTTAGGATGTCCAGGCGCAGTCAGTAATTCTGTTTTGCCCTCTGGATAATTAGTCAGTGTTAATTTTAAAGGGTGCAGCACG
>Ga0209828_1002363_pt1 | contig 15741 bp, 9 predicted proteins | sample MaitaG_FD_187429 | JGI IMG/M metagenome (GOLD analysis project Ga0209828, IMG submission 187429) | Marine algal microbial communities from Maine, USA - Maine_Asex2 metaG (SPAdes) (version 2) | ecosystem: Host-associated > Algae > Red algae > Unclassified | place: Maine, USA | collected 2015-01-05 | reverse complement strand
AATTCATAGAACTCTGGCTTTGGACCCTGCCACTTTAGTTCTGAGACGTTATCTATTGTGGGAACTGCTGCATCTAGAATTGCTAGCTTTTTAAATAACATTGCATCATCAAAATTGTTCTTTAACGTCTCAACAAGTTTTGGTGCACTACGAACAGTTATATCCCACTGCCCTGCAGCCAAAGGAATATTCTCAATAGTTCCATAACGAGCCAAAACTGTTGCCGCAGATTTTGCTCCCCAACCTTTTAAACCAGGAAAACCATCAGCAGTGTCACCTTTTAAAGCCAATAAATCTGGAATTGATTCTGGCGGCACACCATGTTTTTCTATCACGTCTTGAACGTCATAAGTTCTGTTATTCCTGCGATCAACTTGTAAAACTTTTCCACTTACAACGCACTGAGCTAAATCTTTATCTGGAGTATACAAAAGAGTCTTTTCTACATTCGGATCAGCCAGTGCTACCTGAGCCATCGATGCCATACCATCGTCTGCTTCATGCGAAATCATCGCACAAAGCTTGACGCCCAGCAACTCGATTCCTTCTTCTAAAATTTCAAACTGACTAGCAATCCCTGGCTCAATACCTTCACCAGTTTTATAGCCTTCATAAAGTTCGTTACGAAAAGATTCAACAACATGATCTGTTGCCACACCAATATGTGTTGCGTTGTCCAAAATCATGTTTAACAAACCACTTAGCACCGCCCGAGTTGCAGCCACCTCTTTGCCCTCAGAATTTATATGAGAAGGGCGCGCAAAGTACTGCCTAAATAATTCAAATGTGCCATCAACTATGTGAACAATCATGTCTTGACTATAGCCGCTGAAGTGGCCTATATATTAGAAAGTAATCGCTCAACCAATTGAAGTTGTTCGGCGCTGAATTCACCGTACTCAGAGTCGCTTGGTGAGCCTACCCAAAGTTTTGCAACTGCTTCAGCAAAATCTCCGGCACCCACGCTAAAATCTCCAAGGCCTTCACCCGCCCACCAAATGGTTGGCATATCTCTAGATTCTAGCCAATCTAGTCGGTCAGAATCATCTAGATATGTGACATCTATAGCATGACCAATTTCATGAGCAAGAATGCCAGCAACTTCAGCCGGACTCTCATCTCCAGAAATATATATTTCAATAGTCTTCTCGCTGCGAGTTGTTAAGCCACGGTAACCCGGTTTTTTTGGAAGATATTTAACATCCCAATCAGGTAGAAGCGTTTGCCAATCATATGAGATTAATGATTCAGCTCGGTGGCCAACCTTAGTAATTGGATCTTCCAATACCGTTCTATTGCTAACAACATTTGAGCTGAATTTTTGTTCTGGAACAGTTCTTCTATTTTCGATATTTTCAAAACGACCATTAATTTGGGTTAGAGCACCCATCATGTTCTGTTCAATCGAAGTCTTAATTTTGAAATCTCGCATACCTTCGATTTCAGTAAGAGCATACGTATTCGTTATTTGATCCGTCTCTGGAGTTGAGGCCGACGCAATAGAAGGGCTGGCAACCAACACAAGCGATCCGACCGATGTTACAGCGACTAATAATCCTGCCCCAGGAACCGCAAATTTGTTTTCGAACATTTTTGACCAAAAAGAAACTTGGCTGTTTTCGTCTGATGCTATTTCGTAAAGATAAGACTCAACTGTTACCGGCGTTAGTCCTAATACTTTTGACAGGGTTGTGATGTCACCTGACCTAAAGCTGATCTTTGTGCCTGGTTTTTCACCACGCATTTTGTATACCAACGACACATAACGACTTAGTACCTCTTGTGGGGCTTCATCAATTATTTTAGAGTCAAAATCGCCAGACTCAATTTTATAAGATTGGAAATCTACTACAAGCTGCTGGCGCTGAGGAATAGTATTGTTAGGTTCGAGACCATATAACTTGACTAGATATTCTATACTTTCGTCATCTAGTCCTTTACGACCTTTTTCGATTTGTTGTAGATCTCTAACAGTAAACATCCCAAATGAGTTGTTTGCTATTTCAGCCAAACCGATTTGAGTGCTTCGACGCTGTGCAGAAAGTAGCGCTCCGAATCGTGATTTTGGTACTAGCGAAATTTCTTTTATCACATTAGAAACTTCGGTAACCTAACGCATTATCTTTAAAACAAACTCGATTGAAGTAGGTATTCGGTCCTAGACTTTACAATCCGATTCGTATACCTGGCCGGCACGAACAATTAACTTAGAACCAATTAATCCTTTTTTCAATACCAACTCAATGTTATTAATGTATTTGACCAAATCTTTTGCCAAAAACACTGTTAAGCCGTCTTGATCCACTTTTTGGTAACTACTAGTATTTCGACCTTTTAAGTTGGTGGAAACTGACACTTCAGATACTTTTCCGCAGCCAACTGGCTGAACAAAATCTACAGCGACTTGGCCGCCTTTTGTCAAAATCCGATCCATCGCTGCTTCTGAAAGAGTGATATCCATAATTAATAAGTTAACTCAGATACTGGTGAAAATATTCCAGATACTAGTTTTTCATGCCTCCGCCAGCTTTTTTAGCTGCAGAAGTCTTAGCGCCTTCAGCAGCAGATCTTCCGCCACCTTCCCAAGGTTTTTGTGGGCTTCTACCCCATGCTGGGCTAAATCCTAGCTGTTCAAGACAAGCACTGATTATCGGCCACGAGCGGGTCTCTTGAGCTTGTGAAATATCGTAGCCAGGCATATTTTTCATGTATTTATCAAGCTCAGCGTAAACTTCTAAGCCATCATCTTTGCGTTCAAAACGTTCAAAAATGATTCTGTTGGGTTTACCTGGGTCAGCAAACAAAACCCTGATGCCTCGTTGATAACAACAATCTGCAATTTTGTCTAACAATGTAAGTTGTGAAAAAGCTGACCTAGCAGACTGAGCACGCTTTTTCTCTATAAGTTCTACGCAGCCATCTTTGTATTCTGTAGCGATCTGATTTTCAACTCTTAAAACTTTGTCCAGTTCAGTATCCGTTTCGCCATCTGCACGTTCTATCGGCTCAGCCTCTAAAGCTTGTTGACAAAGTGTTGGGAACTCGCCGGCTTTTTCGACCAGACCCATTTCAGTTAACAACTCTACGGACTTGTTAATATGTTCTGATGTTTCTGAAGAAAATTCGGCCATGCCCCTAGTCTAGCGTTGATCCAAAAATAATAACCGTGAGTTACGCATTCCCACAACCCAGCTACCATTCCCACAACCCGTTTACGGGCAAAGTGGGAATCTAGATTTAGATAGATCTCCGATCGGAGTCGGAGATGACGGTTCAATTCGCAGATGACGGTTCAATTCGCAGATGACGGTTCAATTCGCAGATGACGGTTCAATTCGCAGATGACGGTTCAATTCGCAGATGACGGTTCAATTCGCAGATGACGAGTTAAGTCGTATGAAATGACGAGTTAAGAATTAAATAGCTACGTTCATTTTTCTATTTGATAGACTAATCAAGCGGGTTCAGCCTTATTCACTACACCTGAGCCCAAAGATTTGTTATGGCATTTAAAGAAGTATCAAATAAACCAGAATTTATCGAGATGGAACATAGCATTCTCAACTTCTGGGAAGACACTCAAGCATTTGAAGTGTTACGACAGCTTAGAGCTGAAACCGAAGCTGAACACGGTACATACAGTTTCATCGATGGCCCAATCACAGCCAACAACCCTATGGGTGTACACCACGGCTGGGGAAGAACCTACAAAGACTTATACCAGCGCTACCATGCCATGCTTGGCAAAAACGAACGCTGGCAAAATGGCTTCGACTGCCAAGGACTTTGGGTTGAAGTAAACGCCGAAAAAGAACTAGGATTCGAAAACAAAAAAGATATAGAAGCATACGGTTTAGACAAATTTACTGCATTCTGTAAATCTCGGGTGCTTAACTTTGCTGCCAAACAAACAGAACAATCTAAACGCCTCGGTTATTGGATGGACTGGAACTCAACCGCACAACTCGAAAAACTACGCGATGCAATGGCTGAAAATCCAATGCAAGAATTAACAATCGAAGGATCCGACGGGCCAATAACTGACACTGCTGAACAAATCGTTGGCCGACTCGGCATGCCAGAACTTGGCGGAAGTTACTTCACATTCTCTAACGAAAACAACTACCAAATTTGGGGTTTCTTGAAAAAATGTTTCGACAAAGGCTGGGTTTACAAAGGTCGAGACGGCATGCCGTTCTGTGTGCGTTGCGGAACCGGAATATCGCAACACGAAATCGTAACCGACGGTTACAAAGACGTTACACACGAATCAATCTTCTTTCGCCTGCCATTAGTTGATAAAGAAAAAACCGCTTTACTTGTTTGGACCACAACCCCATGGACGCTATCGAGTAACGTAGCGGCTGCTGTTGGGCCAGAAATAACTTACGCTGAAGTAAAAAGTGAAGATGGCTGGACATATTATTTAGCTGAAGATGCAATGAAGAACACTTTAATTGGCAGCCAAGAAACTGAAGTAGTTAGAACACTTCAAGGTTCTGAGATGGTTGGCTGGAAATATACAGCCCCATTCGATGACTTCCAGGTTGTGCAAGAAACTTTTGCAGAAGCAAACTATGAACACCAAATAATTCCGTGGAAAGAAGTTGGCTCTGAAGAAGGAACCGGAATTGTCCACATAGCCCCAGGCTGCGGTGCAGAAGATTTCCAACTAGGCAAAGAATTAGATTTACCACTTCTTGACCCAATTGATGAAACAGGAAAATATGTTGCCGGCTATGACTGGCAAACAGGTGAATCTGTTTTTGAAGTAAACGAACGAGTTTTTGAGAAACTAAAAGAAACAGAAACCTATTACAGAAAACAAAAAATCGAACACCGCTACCCCCATTGCTGGCGTTGCGGCACAGAACTAGTCCATAAAGTAGTTGACGAGTGGTACATCAAAATGGGTGACCTCTATGACAAGCCCCGTGAAGAAGTAACGGCAGAAGAACGCGAAGATAGTTTCCGCTATCAAATAATGGATTCGGTAGAGCAAGCTAATTGGTATCCAAGTTTTGGCGAGGACCGTGAGATGGACTGGCTTCGCAACATGGCCGACTGGATGATTTCTAAAAAACGTTACTACGGTTTAGCTCTTCCAATATTTGAATTTGAAGACGAATCATTTTACGTTGTTGGCTCTTTAGAAGAACTAGAAGAACTAGCCGTCGAAGGCTGGGACGAATTTGAAGGCCACACGCCTCATCGTCCGTTCATCGATGCTGTCAAAATAAAGCATCCAGAAACTGGCCTAGTTGGTACACGAATTCCTGATGTTGGCAACCCTTGGCTTGATGCAGGAATTGTTGGCATCAGCACTACACATTATTCAACTGACCCTGAGTACTGGAAAAAATGGTACCCAGCTGACTTAATCACCGAAAGCTTCCCAGGCCAATTCAGAAACTGGTTTTACAGTTTATTAGCTCAAAGCACTTTAATGGCTCAAGACGAAGACGGTAAAGTTGTGGCGCCTTTCAAAAACTTGTTCAGTTATGCAACTCTTTATGCTGAAGATGGCAGAGAAATGCACAAATCTTGGGGCAACGCCATCTGGTTTGATGAGGGTGTAGAAAAAATGGGTGCTGACACTATGCGTTGGCTGTATGCAAGTTGCAGCCCAGAGAAAAATCTAAAATTTGGTTACAAAGTTGGCGATGAAACTCGCAGGACTTTCCTAATACCACTTTGGAATGTTTACTCTTTCTTTGTTACTTATGCAAAGCTAGATGGCTGGCTACCCGATAGCACATCTAAAAACACTTCGGACAATTCTGGTAACGCACAGTTAGACGATTGGATAGAAGAACGTTTGCGTGAGACTTCTACTTTGATGCAAAAATCTTTTGATGTTTATGATTCAGAAAAAGCTACCCAGCATGCAGAGAAGTTCCTGGACGATTTGTCTAACTGGTATGTGCGTAGATCTCGTCGACGATTCTGGCGAGGCGAAATGGACGTTGACAAACAAGCCGCTTACGAAACACTTTATTTTGTGTTAATGCAATTTGTAAAACTTATTGCCCCTGTAGTTCCGTTTGTATCTGAAGAGATTTATCAAAACTTGATTGCTGCAGATTCGCAATGGCCGCACCCTAAAAGCGTTCACCATAACCTGTATCCGCAGTACAACCCTGAAGCTCTAGATAGCGATCTACTTGAAAAGATGGGGCTAGCGATCACGGCCGCTCAACTTGGTCGAGCAGCAAGAGGAAGCGCTGATCTTAAACTTAGACAACCACTTGCTAAAGCTAGAATCAATGTTGGTTCAGAAAAAGAACGTAAGCACCTTACTGAGATCGCTGAGATTCTAAAAGAAGAAATCAACGTTAAAGAAATCGAAATTGTTAGCGATGTTGGCGACCTTGTCTCTTACGTGGTTCTACCAAATAGCAAAATCTTAGGGCCTAAGTTTGGAGACGATTTCCCAGCAGTAAGAAAAGCTTTATTAGCTTTAGATGCTTCTGAAGTTGCCCAACAAATTCAAGATAACAAAAAAATTGATTTAACTGTAAATGGTAATGAAGTTACTTTGACAGAAGATGAGGTTCTAGTTCAGACTCAAGCAAAGGGTGAAGATGCTGTTGCATCCGATCAAGGTGTAACTGTTTTGGTCGACGGTACTCTTACTCCAGAATTAGTTGAAGAAGGAATTGCCAGGGATTTTGTTAGAAACATTAACGAGGCTCGGAAACAAATGGGATTCGAAATTAATGACAGAATAAGTGTAGAGTTCGAAGCTAATGCTGAGCTTTCAAAAGCTGTTAATAGTTTCGAAACTTATATCAAAGACGAAACGCTTGCACTTTCATTAACTCAAGGTAACTCCGGAGACAAAGAAACAATATTCAAGGTTGGCAAAGAAGAAGTAGCAGCCTGGCTCACCAAAGAATAGTTAGCGCTAGACTGACCCACGAAAGACACTGCCTCGTTGCCTAGGCCCTTCGGTTTGATCAAGACCAGTAACTAATAATCTTAGAGTGACAGGTCGGCACCGACTAGCAATTGTCGCATCTAACTTTGGATCATCCGGATCTACCGGAAGCGGATCAGACAAAATCGCAGCTTGAATCACATCTGCTCTATAAACTGTTCCAAAATTTGTATTAGAAATTGGTTTAGTTGGATCTTCTCTGAGCTCGAAAGCCCTAATACAAGAATACAAATCTGTTAATTCACCTATTAGCTTTGTAAAAGCACACGATAAATCATCATCCACCCAAAATTTAGATTCCAAAGTTTTCGAAAAACCAGTTATCAAAGTTTCAGCACTAGTGGTTACATACCCATTAAATTAAGATGTGAGCCGGCTGGATGATTCACTTTAGAACGAGCTCGAGATTTTGACGATCGCGGAACATTATCATTATTTTGAAAAACGATTGTAGCTGTTCGTTCATAAACTCGGAATATTTTACCCTTTCCAAAATAGTTCTTTCCCACAGGTTTAGGAAACAGCCTAATCACTGAATATAATTCAGCAAGCCCCTCTAATAAAGTAAATATATGGTCAAAGATATTATCTTCAATCAGTTCAGAGTAAGAAGCAAAAAATACCTTAGCTGATACTATTTCTAAACCAAAGCCAGATTGAACTGCACTATTATCAAAATCATTAAACCAAAAAGAAACTTCAGAGATTGCATCTAATATGTATCTCGTAATAAATTCATTTAACCCAACCTGATCTAACTCATCTAGAGCTACATGTAAATCTTTTGTTTCAAATTGAACATCTAGAAGTTTTAAATAAAAACAGGATAGATAATACATCTTGTCTGATTTAGAAATTTCATGAGTAAGAAAAAACTCTTCTATAAAAAATATAGAAAGATCAAAAGCCAAAATATTCAAATCGGTTAGAATTCCATTTTCCTCGGATTTTGTTTTTAACAAGCCAAAAGCTGCTTCTAAATCATTTGGTACATCTACAGAGCTTAGTGAATAAAAATATTCTACGGCTTTAATATAATGCTCTTTTATCTCTGCATCTATTGAAGCTGCACCGTTAAATGGAATAGGATTTATCAGTCTTTTTGTATCCGCCATAATGGTCCACCGACACTAATTATATAGCCGTTCTACCTCATTACCGGCTGCAACTAAATGCTGATGTTTGGTGATCCCCGGATCAAGTCCGAGGATGACCGAAAACACAAGCCCAAGGATGACCGAAAACACAAGTCCAAGGATGACCGAAAACACAAGTCCAAGGATGACCGAAAACACAAGCCCAAGGATGACCGAAAACACAAGCCCAAGGATGACCGAAAACACAAGCCCAAGGATGACGGATTGGCGTGAGTCGACGACAATGTTGATAACAACCAACTCGGAGATCACGGAAACAAATTCCTGATCGGGCGTGCCCGTGATACGGCTTAGCTGAAAGTTAAGCTAAAGAAGATTCCATTTCGGGATCTGGTAGACCTTCTTCACCGTCGATATCGATGGTTGGGAGTAATTTATCTAACCATTTTGGAATCCACCAGTTAGCGTCGCCCATAAGTTTCATAGAAGCTGGAACCAAAATAATTCTGACAATTGTTGCATCAACCAAAATGGCCGTGGCTAAACCTAAACCTAACATTTTGATAACTGCGTTGTCTCCAAGCACAAAGCCAAAGAAAACACAAATCATAATTAAAGCTGCAGAGGTTATAACTCGTGCTGTGTTAGAAATACCTTTAATCACTGATTCTTCGTTGTCACCAGAGATCAGATACTCTTCACGAATTCTAGACAATAAGAAAACTTCGTAGTCCATAGAAAGGCCAAACAGTATCGCAAACATAAACATAGGGATAAACGAAACAATTGGAACTGTTGAATCTAAACCAATAAGACTTAGCCCCCAACCCCATTGGAATACAGCAACTAACACACCGTACGCTGCACCGATACTCAAAAGGTTTAACAGAGCAGCTTTAATTGGAACCAAAATAGAACGGAACACAAACATAAGCAATACAAAAGAAAGCAAAATAACTGCAGAGATAAACAATAACAGTCGATTATTTATTCGCTCACCAATATCAGCAAAACTTGCAGTGATACCACCAACGTGAGCCTTAGCAGGACTATCAGCTAATACAGCCGGAAAGCCTGCCCTTAATCTTTTTATAGTTTCATATGTTTCTTCATCTTGAGGTGAAGTATTTGGAAACGCAACAATTGTCGCAACGCCTGCTTCAGTATTTACGTCTGCAGGAGCAACCATTGATATTCCTTCATCCGCTTCTACTGCAGTTGCAATCGATTCAACCACACTTGCGTCTTTTGAAATATCAACAGCGATAATTAATGGACCATTAATACCAGGACCAAAACCTTCGGTAATTAAATCATACGCTCTACGTTGAGTTACTTTTTCTGAAGAAGTACCATCATCGGGAAAGCCAAGTTTTAAAGACAACACTGGTGCAGCCATCAAAAGAAGAACCGCTGTAGTCACAATCAAATAAGGCCAAGCGTATTTCGAAACATGTTTACCCCAACGCTCCCAACCAGCCCCAGCCTCCTTTTTATCTTCATAACCTTTCCGGTGGATAGTAAGTCTATTAATCCAATGGCCAGCCAATCCAAGGAATGCTGGAAGAAGTGTAATTGACGCAGCGACCATGATTAAAACTATTACTGCAGTTGCGACACCTGCGGCAGTCATAAACGGCACACCCGAGAAAGCCATACCTAATATGGCCACCATTACCGTTCCACCTGCAAACACTACAGCTTGGCCAGCTGTAGCTATTGAGCGCCCAGCAGATTCAACAACTGTCATCCCCTTTACTAAATATTCACGATGACGGGTGACAACAAACAAGGCATAGTCAATACCAACACCAAGCCCGACCATGCTTCCCATTTGTGGCGCCCAACTTGGGATATCAATCAGGTAATCTAACAATTTCATAGAAGATATTCCTATGGTTAATCCAAATGCAGCCATCCCAATAGGAAGACCCATTGCAATTACAGAACCAAACGCAATAAGTAAAATAATTACTGCTGCAAGAATTCCCAACATCTCTCCTGTGCCGGTTTGAGGTTCTTCAAACTGATTGACAAGTTCCCCGCCCATTTCGACCTGAAGTAATTCACTGTCAAAGTCTTCACGAAGATCTAACAAGATTTCTAAATCCTCAACTGAAAGATTTTCTATAACCTCATACTGAATATTTATTAACGCAATTTTGCCCTTTACAGAAACAGAACCTGATTGAATTGCCATTTCTGGAGATTGCGTTAAAGCAGCCGCAGGGTCAGTGACTGCGACGATATTTTCTAACTTATTTAGTTCTTTAACAATCTCAGCCAACTCTTTTTGAGCGTCAACTGATTCGAAAAAAGTAACTCCATCAGCTTTAGGCGTGGCTACAACCCTGGCTGTTAGTCCAGCGCTTTCAGATTGAGAGGATTCAAGCAGATTAAACGCTTCTTGTGAATCCAATCCAGGGACATCAAATGTGTCTTCCAGTTCACTTCCATAAGCACGTGATAATGTTATTACTAAAGCACCAGCAACCAGCCAAGCGGCAATTATCCATTTCCAATTTGTTGCAGCAAATTTGCCTAAGCGATACAGAGCAAGCGACATTGATCCTCCAGATACTATTCTGAATAAATGATATAGGAACTTATGCTCTGAGCTGTTATTTAGAAGCGCAAAAATATGGTTTCTAACCACAAACACTGACTGAAACGATAGATCCCCAATCGTCAACTCTACGAGTTGAGGAGCCGGGGATCACAGGGCGATCCGAGCCGGGGATGACTGGCGAGTTGAGGATGACAGCCTGGACAACCACAAAAATTTTGGTACCTGACTCAGAATCAGCCATTACATGTCGATCTAATTATAGAATGTCTCAAAACTGGATAAATTTGCGCAAATGACAATTGAAGATAACGAAAAACTCATCAAAGCAATCAAAGAAATAGCTCGGGTACCCAACCTTTTACTAGCATCAGATTTTGATGGCACTTTAGCACCACTTGTTGATGATCCAATGACTGCAAAACCACATAGAGAATCAAGCACAGCAATCAGATCATTAGCAGAGCAATCCAATACGTACGTGAGTATAATCTCTGGCCGAAGCTTAAGAGATTTAGCTGCACTTTCTAGATTCCCAGAAGAAATCCGACTAGTTGGTTCCCACGGAAGCGAATTCGAAATTGGATTCGCAAAAGACCTAACAGAAAAACAAACTACTTTAAGACAAAAAATTCTTGACGACACTCAAAAAATTGCTACAAAATATAGTGCAAGGCTCGAAACCAAACCAGCCGGCATCGCCTTCCACCTAAGAGAACTAGACGAACAAACAAAACAACAAGCTTTAGCTGAAATGGTTGATGGCCCCTGCAAAGAACCCGGTTCATTTGTGATGGAAGGCAAAGACGTAATCGAAATTTCAGTATTAGGAAAAAACAAAGGCCACGCACTTACAAAACTCAGAAGCCAAGTTGGAGCAACCGCAGTCCTCTACTTAGGCGACGATACAACAGACGAAGCAGCATTTGAAACACTCAGCGGACCAGACCTAGCAATCAAAGTTGGGCCCGGACCAACATGCGCAGAATACAGAGTTGAAGATACCAATGCTGTCGCAGAAATTTTAGCAATACTTACCGAAGCAAGAATCCAGTGGCTAAGTGGCGCAGGTTTAGTCCCAATACAGAACCACTCAATAATTTCAGATCTAAGAACCGCTGCGATCATCACCCCCGAAGCAAGAATCACCTGGCTATGCGCCCCAAGAATTGACTCCAGCTCAGTATTTGCAGAACTAGTAGGAGGCCCAACAGCAGGCCACTTCACAATTAGTGATCCAACCGGAGCCGCAACCACACAACAATACGAACAAGATTCGCTGCTACTAACCACAACCTTTCCAAACTTTCAAGTAACCGATCTAATGGATACATCCAGCGGACGAACTAGACGACTTGCTGGCCGAACAGATTTAATTCGCAAAATTCAAGGCAACGGCCAAGTACAAATTGAATTTGCACCCAGACTAAACTTTGGGCGATCACATACAAGTTTGGTTCTAAAAGAAGAAGGTTTAATAGTCAAAGGCACAAACGACTTAATGTCTTTAAGGTCCCCTGGTGTATCTTGGAAAATAATTGAAGCAGGCAACCAACAAACGGCAATCGGAACAGCCAACCTGACTGAAGACTCTCCCCTATTTTTAGAACTCAGATGTGGTAATGCCAGTCTCAAACCAGAATCAAATTCTATAGAAGAACGAATAGAAAAATCAAAAAAATATTGGACCAAATGGGCTGGAAAACTAGACCTACCAGAACTAGCGATTGACGATGTTAAACGATCTTCAATTATCTTAAAATCGCTATGCCACAGACCAACAGGAGCAATACTCGCAGCCGCAACAACAAGCCTGCCAGAAACACTAGGCGGAGTCAGAAACTGGGACTACCGATATTGCTGGCTAAGAGACGCAGCATTAACTGCAGCTTCATTAGTGCGAGTCGGCTCAAGGTCTGAAGCTATGGCCTACCTTGACTGGGTGTTAGCACTTCTAGAATCTAGAGACGACCCAGAAAGACTTTCACCTTTATATAACGTAGCCGGACGACACCTTCCACCAGAAGCTGAACTAACTGAAATGCCAGGCTACGGAGCAAGCCGACCAGTACGTATTGGTAACGCTGCAGACGGACAAATCCAGTTAGATGTTTTTGGCCCAATAGTAGATTTAATATATTTACTATCCGAAGCCGGCGAGCCGCTTTCTGCCCAGCACTGGAAACTAGTGGAAGCAATGGTCTTAGCTGTAACTCGACGTTGGAAAGAATCCGATCACGGCATTTGGGAAATCCGCAAACCACCAAGACCACACGTTTACACCAAAGTTATGTGCTGGGTAACCGTTGACCGTGCAATAAAAATCGCAGACCAGTTTTTAGATGAGATTCCACAAGCTTGGGTCGATCTTAAAAACGAAATAGCAGAAGAAGTTATAGCCAAAGGCTGGAATGAGGAACGAAGAAGTTACACAGCCGCTTACGCAAGCACAGACCTTGACGCTTCAGTTTTAGCAATTGGCATGTACGGATTAATTGATCCAACAGATGCAAAATTTGCTGCAACTGTCGAAACTATAAACAACGAGCTACGAGATGGCAAAGCTGTATATAGGTATATCGAAGACGACGGTCTACCGGGCAAAGAAGGCGGATTTAATATTATGATGTCATGGCTAATCGAATCCCTATGGCTTGTTAACCGCAAAACCGAAGCCAAAGAATTATTCGAAGACTTGCGGAGTTTAATCGGCGATACCGGTTTGATGGCTGAACAATTCGAACCCGAATCTCAAATTGCTTTAGGCAACGTGCCGCAAGCTTATTCACATCTAGGCCTAATCAATAACGCAGTCTTATTGAATGAGAGTTGATGTAAGACTCAGACAACTAGTCGCTGATATAAGTCGTTGTACAAACCCTTAGACTCTAACAGTTCATCATGAGTTCCTATTTGAACAACTTTGCCTTCGTCTAGTACCAAAATTTTATCTGCACTAGTAATAGTTGATAAACGGTGAGCTATAACAATTGAGGTTCGGTTCTTTAACACTTCACTTAAAGCTTGCTGAACTAAAGCTTCATTCTCAGAATCAAGATGGCTGGTTGCTTCATCTAAAATTATTACCGCCGGATTCTTCAACAACATACGAGCAATCGATAAACGCTGTTTTTCACCGCCCGACATTCGGTAACCTCGTTCACCCACAATAGTGTCAAGCCCGCCCGGTAAATCTTGTATCAAATCTAAAATCTGTGCAGCTTCACATGCCTTTATTAGATCTGCTTCGCTAGCTTCGGGTTGAGCGTAAGTTAAATTCTCTCTTATAGATTCGTGGAAAAGATGCGAATCTTGGCTTACTACGCCAATGGCTTTTCTTAAAGATTCTTGCTGTAAGTCTTTAACATCGTGGCCATCAAATTTGATATTTCCAGAAGAGACATCGTAAAGCCTTGGCACTAACGAAATCAAAGTTGATTTACCAGCCCCCGATGGCCCAACTAATGCAACCATCTGACCGGGCTCTGCTGTGAACGAAATATCTTGTAAAACAATTGGGGCTACTTCCGAAGCTTCACCCTCGGCGTTAGTTTCTTGAGTTTCAAGCCCCGGAACAATTTGAGTAGCCGCTGATGGATAACTAAACCCAACAGATTCAAACTCAACTTTTCCTTTAGGGTTTTCTAATGCTTTAGCATTTGGAGAATCTGTAAGTGGGCTTTCTGCATCCAACACCTCAAATACTCTGTCAAAAGAAACTAACGCCGTAAGCACGTCTATGCGAGCGTTAGTGAGCGATGTTAGTGGAGCATAAATTCTGCTTACTAATAATCCCATTGTTGCTAATTGACCAATGCTGAATGATCCATTAATTACAAACAAACCACCTAAACCATAAACAAGTGCCGTTCCCAAAGCACCAAGCATTGAAAGCATTGTTAAGAAGCCACGGGTTAATAACGCTGAGCGAATACCAATATCGCGGACTTTGCTAGCTCTACTAGAAAACAAATCAACTTCGTCTTTACCTCGACCAAATAATTTGACTAACAGTGCACCCGAGACGTTAAAACGTTCAGTCATGGTTGCATTCATAGAAGCGTTTAGATCCATAGCGTCACGAGTAATTTTTTGTTGAATACCACCAATCCATCGATACGGCAAAACAAAAAACGGGGTTAACAGAAGCGCCAATAAGGTAAGGCGGTACTCAGCGTAGAACATGGTCACTAAAGTTACGGCCAAGGTTATTACGTTAGAAACAACCGTCCCGAGCGTTGCGGTCAAAGCTCGCTGAGCGCCAATCACATCGTTGTTAAGACGGTTTGTTAATACCCCAGTTTGTGTTCTAGTAAAAAATGCTATGGGCAGACGCTGCACGTGATCAAATAATGCGACTCGCAAATCGTAAATTACACCTTCGCCTATTCGAGATGATAAGTAACGTTCTACTAAACCTATCAGGCCTTCAAGAACGGCAACCAGGACTATGACACCGGCAAATATATATAAAAGTTTCTTGTCACTGTTGGGAATTGCTCTATCAATAATACTTCCAAACAGCAAAGCTGGAATGACGCCAAACAATGCTTGAAATATTACTGTGGACAAGAATCCAAATATTTTGGTTCTATAAGGACTAGCGAAGCGCCAAATTCGGCTAGCTGCCTGACGATCTAACTTAGCGTCTTTTACTTTTTCGCGATCCCGAGGCCATATCGCATGCATTCTCATCATATATACAGACTAGTCGGATAAAATTGATATCTGCCTTGGTGATTTGACGAAGGGCATATACATATTATTGATTTAGACCGAAAAGAACCTCACCAGCTTCCCATAAAATTAATACAACCGATATTAAATACCGAGTGAATTTATACAAGTCGCATTAAATATCAAGAGTATTAATAGCTAAGTATTTATCTATGCACGGGAGTGTAATAACTTTTGTCTAAATTTGAGCTTGTTTTTCTGCGTTTGCTGGTTCTTCTTACCTGTAATCTTCTCCCAAAAGTTAAGACTCGAGCAGTTAGACGTCTAGAAAACTGAGATGTATCCCAAAAATTTAAATTGTAATATTTAATCTAGTATTGATTTGGTGTCACAAGACAAATAGATGGTTTGGTCACCTCTTTACTATCTTTAGCTTTGTCAGATGATTCTAAAGCTGTTAT
>Ga0209828_1002362_pt1 | contig 15742 bp, 17 predicted proteins | sample MaitaG_FD_187429 | JGI IMG/M metagenome (GOLD analysis project Ga0209828, IMG submission 187429) | Marine algal microbial communities from Maine, USA - Maine_Asex2 metaG (SPAdes) (version 2) | ecosystem: Host-associated > Algae > Red algae > Unclassified | place: Maine, USA | collected 2015-01-05 | reverse complement strand
ATAGAAGCTGAAGTCTTGGTCGAAGCTGAAGTCTTGGTCGAAGCTGAAGTCTTGGTCGAAGCCGAAGCCGAAGCCGAAGCTGAAGTCTTGGTCGAAGCCGAAGCTGAAATTGAAGAAGAGACTAAAACAAAAACTAAAAAAAGCAAAGCAAAATCTAAAGCAAAAAAGAAAACAGATCAGCCAAAAGAAAGTATCGAAGATCCAGACTCAACTACTTCGAACTTAGAAGAAGCTCTACCATCTGGTGAAGCGTTTGATGACGGCATTGAGTCGTTACTTGATGCTGATGATAGCAAAAAGTTAAAGACAGGTTTAGTTAAGCGTAAACGTGGCGCAGCAAAAATTCCTTTAGGAGAAGGCCGAAGTATTCCGAAGGGGTCTGAGAAAGCAGCGACTGCAAGTACCAGACGTCCTGAAGAAATTCGAGCAATGCTCTCGCAGTACCGGGGCGGTATTAAAGGCAAAAAAAATAATGACAACGAGGAGAAATAATGAGCGAACTAAGTAGTGAAGCAAATGATCTAAACTGGCTAGTAAACAGCTTTGTTGATAAAACACCAGGTGTTTCAGAATCAGTTGTTGTTTCTTCAGACGGTTTGCCAATCGCAAAATCTGAAGGTCTCGATAGAGATTCAACTGATCGATTCTCTGCAGTAGCTTCTGGCCTGATTGGTCTAAGTTATGGTGCAGCAGGCCGCTTTGGCGGCGGTGCTGTAACAGAAGTAATCGTAGAAATGGAGAACGCATTTTTGTTCGTGACCGGTATCAGTGACGGATCATTATTAGCAGTAATGGCTGAGTCGAATGCAGACGTAGGCTTGGTTGCATATGAAATGGCTGTACTAGTTGAAAAAGCTGGTGACTCCTTAACTCCTGAGTTACGGGCGGAGCTACAGGCGGCCTTGCCACGATGAGTGAATCCTCTTTTAGAGTGCCACCCTATGCAATTACTGGTGGCCGAACACGCAGTGATGTAGATCTAGCTATTGAAAGCCTGCTCAGTACAACTGAACAGGGTAAAGAAGCTAAGCTAAATCACGAAAAAGCTGGCATCATTAAGCTTTGTGCTGAGATGATGTCTGTAGCTGAAGTTTCAGCTCATATGAAAATCCCTTTACAAGTCATCAAGGTTTTAGCGGGAGATTTAATAACGGCTGGGCATCTAAAAACAGGTGCAACAGCGACATCTCAAAAAGGTGACGGCAAGGAACGTCCCGATCTTCAATTATTAAACCGTGTCCTTGACGGACTACAGAGCTTATAAGGAACTGCTATGAGTACACCAATACCAGTAAAAATTGTTGTTGCCGGTGGATTTGCTGTTGGCAAAACTACCTTTGTTGGGGCTATCTCAGACATTGAGCCGCTCACAACTGAAGCTAACATGACAAAGGCCAGTGAAGAAGTTGATGACCTAGGTGATGCAACTTCTAAAAAAGGAACAACCGTTGCCATGGACTTTGGTAGAGTTTCGCTCGGAACAGACCTGGTCATGTATGTTTTTGGAACACCTGGACAAGATAGATTCCACTTCATGTGGGATGAATTAGTCAGAGGCGCTATTGGTGCCGTTGTTATGGTTGACACAAATCGTCTTGATGCGTGCTTTGCTGCCGTTGATTATATGGAACAATCAGGCGTCCCATTTATCGTTGCGCTAAACACATTTGATGGTATATTACGTCATCATCCTGATGATGTTCGCGAAGCCTTAGATCTAGATCCATCAGTGCCAGTAGTTGTTACGGACGCCCGTCAAAAATCTACTGTCAAAGAAACCATGATTGAATTAGTTAAATATGCAATCACGGTTTCTCCAGAAGCACTGAGTACATCAGCTTAAGCAATTAAAAGTTCAGTCTGCTGACAGATCTCAGGAGCGTTAGCTTTAGCAGAACGTCGAATCGCAAGAATATCTGCCGTTCGATAGCTCGCTAATCTTACGCTCCATGAATCAATCATCGATCGATCAGTTCCGAATGCGAAGAACGTAGTCATTGGTCCTTCTTGTTGGTAACAATCCGCCTCAGGGATTACATCTGTTGTCTCGTCGTTTAGTTTTACTGCAAATAATGCCATAGCAATTTACCCTTTCTTGTTGCTTAAATGAATCTTAGAACAGATCATCTGTGGGAAGCTAGTAGGGTAACCCTGTGGATTTAAGTATTTATCCACAGATTAGACTGGTTGAACCAGGATTCTCTCAGAAATGAACTTACTTAACGCTATTGAGTCATTGTCTATCAAAATATTTAATGTTCCATCTGGGCCAACAGATTTGACTAGGGCGATAGCGCTCGGAATAATTTTATTCTGTTCCAGATATTCTAATGTCCCTGGAGCAAACTCGAGTTCTTCAGTTATTCTACAAATTATTGCACTCATGTTTTCTTGGATCGTGGCTAGAGACACCGAACCTGCTGGCTCTACATATCCAGACCCAGGGATTGGATTGCCATGAGGACAAGTTGTTGGGTTAGAAAGCTTATCTACGATTGATTTTTCGACCTCTGGGCTTATTACATGTTCCCATTTTCCAGCTTCATGATGAGCCTGTGCCCAAGACAAACCTAAAATATCGGTCAAAAATCGTTCTGCTAATCGGTGTCGCCTGACCATGACACTAGCTAATGTGTGTCCTTGCGATGTTAAAACTATTTCTTGTCCGTCGATCTTAACTAATTTTTCTTCTTGTAACTTTTTAATCATTTCAGATACAGCGGGCCGAGAGACTCCTAAACGTTCAGCAATTCTTGCTTGAATAACTTTTGTTCCATCTTCACATAATTCAAATATGCATTCACAGTATTCTTCAAAAGCCGGGTGATGCTCCGGAGATGTATAGTCAGCCATGTCTGTACTATATAGGAGTTACGCTTTTTGTTGCCATTACCAACTCGGTTAATGTTTGGAAAATTAATCGGAATATCAATAAAGTTATCTGAAATAAAGACGATCAAGTTAAGATAACCTTACAGATAATGTTGTGAGTAACTAATATGAAATTATCAAAACGAATAAGTAAAGTTATCCAAGTAAAAAATGTTTCTTGTTCATATAAAAAAGAACCTGTCCTTAAGTCAATTTCGTTATCTGTAAGTTCTGGCGAAATCTTGACTCTTTTAGGTCCTTCTGGGTGTGGTAAAACAACTTTACTTAGAACTATTGCTGGTCTTCACAATGCAGATCAAGGCCAAATTCAAATTAATTCAAAAGTTGTATTAGATACTTACAAAGGACTCAGCATGGCACCCGAAACTAGGGGGGTGGGTATGGTTTTTCAAGATGGTGCATTATTTCCTCATCTGACCGTTAGAGAAAATATATTATTTGGACTGAAATCTCATTCAGATAAAGAATCACTGATTTCAGAATCGTTAAAGATGGTAGGGCTTTTAGAATATGCGGATCGGTATCCCAACACTTTATCTGGAGGTCAGAAACAACGGGTTGCATTAGCTCGTGCGCTTGCGCCAAAACCTTCGGTTCTCCTTTTAGACGAACCATTCTCAGCTTTGGACACTTCTTTAAGGTCTCAGATCCGCTCAGAAGTAAAGCAGATCTTATCTGAAGTTAACTGTTCCACAATATTAGTAACTCATGACCAAGATGAAGCGTTTTTGTTAGGCGACACAGTTGGGGTCATGGATAACGGAGAGATTCTTCAACTAGGTTCACCAGGCGATATCTATGAAACTCCAAATAGTCCTTGGATCTCGTCTTTCGCTGGTGAAGCCAACATATTTGAAGGCAAAGCTTCAGACGGTTTTATTACAACTTCAATTGGACAACTGCCATTAAATTCTGATTTGGATGGATTATCAGAAAAGAATTTAAAAGTAGTTGTCCGTCCTGAGCAGTTACAGATAGTCGTTGGCAATGCTTCAAAAATTACAGATAAATCTTATTTTGGTCACGATGTGCTTTATGTGCTGTCCAACAACGATTCAAAAGAACAGAATATCGAGGTCAGATCAACTTCTAATCTGTTTTCAGTCGGAGATTCAGTGGATATTAAGTTTGTCGGTGAATCGGTCACAGGCTGGCAGCTAGATTAACTATTTTTAATTTTGTTGGATTTAACTTTTGAGATGACGATAGAACTAGAGTGGTATATAATTCGCTATCCAAAGAAAAAATAATGTCTGATAACTCTAAAATTAATCAACGACGCACTAAGATAATAGCCACAATTGGCCCAGCGTGTGAAGATCCGTCTGTGATGAAGAACATGATCGAAGCGGGGATGGATGTAGCAAGGCTTAACCTTTCCCATGGGAACATAGAAGAACATTTAGAACGACTAAAACAACTTCGCGATATCGCTGATCAAATTGGTAAACCACTCGGCATAATGGCCGATCTCCCTGGACCTAAAGTACGCTTAGGTCAGTTTGATGCGCCAGTTGACCTGAACATTGACGACGAGATTTTGCTAGAACCTGGTATTGAAAATAGTAGCAAAGACTTGTTTATGGTCGGCTACGAAAGTCTTTTGACAGACATGCAAGCAGGGGATCGTTTAGCTGTTGGCGATGGATCCATCGTCTTACAAGTAATAGATCATACTGGTACTGCACTAAAAGTGAGAGTGCTTTTTGGTGGGACAGTTCAAGGAAGACCTGGTTTACATGTTCCTTCTGATAGGTTAAAAATATCTACGCCAACACCTCAAGATTTGCGTTTTTTAGATGCAATGGTCGAAGCAGATGTAGACATGATTGCTCTTTCTTTTGTAAGGTCGGCTCACGATGTTAGACGAGTTGGCTTAGAATCAGCACCGAGGGGTCCACTCGTTGTAGCCAAAATTGAGACGAAAGCTGCTATTGAAAACCTAACTAGCATTATCAAAGAGTCAGGCGCTGTTATGGTTGCCAGGGGCGACTTGGGCACAGAGTGCAGCTTAGAAGATTTACCTCATCTCCAAAAAGACATTATCGCAGAATGTATAGCTTTGGGCAGGCCGGCTATAACTGCAACACAAATGTTAGAGTCTATGATTAATTCTCCAATGCCAACAAGAGCAGAGGCGTCAGACGTGGCAAATGCTGTATTCGACGGTACCAGCGCAATTATGTTATCTGCCGAGACTGCCATAGGTAGAAACCCAGCACATGTTGTTGCAACTATGGCTAAGATCGCAACTCGAGCAGATCAAGAATTTAACTATGATAGTTGGGCTGAAGACTTAAAACGTGATCGTTTAGGTGAACCTCAAGGTGAAGACTCGGCTGTCACAGATGTTATGACTATGGCAACGTGGCAAGCTGCAAAAGAAATGAAGGCAGAAGCAATAATTTGTATTTCACGTTCAGGATTTACTGTAAGAGCTATCGCAAGGTTTAGGCCAGAAGCACAGATTTTGGCGTTCAGCCCAGAAACTAGAGCTGTTAGGCAGCTAACAATGAGTTGGGGTGCCAGCCCATTCCATATTGACAGAATTGGTGAGACAGACGAGACAATGGCTGAGGTAATTTCTCTTGCCAAAGAAAGTGGTCACATTAGTTCTGGAGACCTTGTAGCCGTACTTGGTGGCAGCTCAGCCAATGTTGGAGCAACAGACACACTTCGAATGGTTCGCTGCCCGTGATTTATTTATTTATCTAGATCTAAACAAATAAATCTCAATCTCTGTTAGCGGGTCTCGGCCTTCTTTTCTTATTCATCTTGTTCATACGTTTCTTACCCGTGCGTTTAGACTTTGGTCGTTCCGGATCTTCTGACCGGTTTTTTGCTCGAGATTTTCTGCCTTCGTGTCTTGTAGGAGAAGCTTTTGCTTTGCGCTTCCGGGGATCAACCGATCTCTCTTCATCATTATCTGTTGGTTTAGATCTGTTGTTGCCTGAACCAGGTTTTGAATCACTATTTCGTGATCTAGAATTTCTTGGTTTGGAGCTTCGTGACTTTGAATTACGATTTGGTGACCGCTTGTTTTGACCAGTATTAGATCCTTCACCTTGGTGTGGTCGTTCGATTTCTATTAGATCAATATCGAGATCACTATCTTTTTCAACGAAAAAGTCAATATCAATTTTTCTCATCATCTTTTGAATTGTGCGTGTTTGAGGTTTCTGGATGAGAGAAATTACTGTTCCTTTTGCACCGGCTCTTGCTGTTCTTCCTGAACGATGTAAATAATCTTTTTCATCAGCAGGTGGATCAAAATGGATTACACAATCAACGCCATCAACATGAATTCCACGAGAAGCTACATCTGTAGCAACCAATACTTTAGATTTACCATCAGTAAATTCTTGGAGCGCTCTATTGCGTTGATTTTGACTACGCCCACCGTGGATTGGACTACCTTTAATCCCATAGCGTTTAAGCTGTCTAGCTAACCTATCAGTTCCATGTTTAGTGCGGCAAAAAATGATGCTGGCATTAAACTCTGAAGCAAAATGAGCTGTAGTTTTAAGTCGGCTTTGTTGAGTCACTTCATAAAAGAGATGAGGGATTGAACGAATGTCTATGTCGTCACTTTTCACTTCATGAGTAACAGGGTTGTTCTGGTATTGCTTTGTTAGAACTTTAACATCATGATCTAAAGTTGCTGAGAACAGTAATGTTTGTCGATTTTTGCTTGCTTTATCAACAATTTTTCTTACATCAGGTAAAAAGCCCATATCAGCCATACGGTCAGCTTCATCAAGCACTACAATCTGAACGTTTTCTAATGAAACTTCTTTCTGATTCATTAAATCTAACAGGCGGCCTGGGCATGCAACTAAAAGATCGATACCGCTTCGCAAGCCTCTAAGCTGTTTATTAAAGCCAGTGCCACCATATACAGAAAGAATTCTACGATCCATAACTGCTGCGATTGGGTCGAGATCTTTTTTGATTTGTTCAGCTAATTCTCGAGTTGGAGATAAAATCAATCCGCTCGGCTTATGAGCTTTACCTTTTTTCAAGTTTACAACTGTAGGTATCCCGAATCCTAGAGTTTTTCCGGATCCGGTTGGGGCTTTCGCTAAGATGTCTCTACCAGCCAGAACATCGGCGATTACTTTTGCTTGGATTTCGAAAGGTTCGATAATATTCTGTTTAGTTAATACATCACAGATCGCTGACGGCACCCCAAGATCTTTAAAAGTTTTACTCAATTTGGGCTCCATCCCTAGATGCCCCATGTGGAGGAGCCTTATAAGGGTAGCGAAGTATTTAGCATCTGAGTGATCGAGATGGAATAAAACACACAATTTATCTGGGTTTTGTATGAATATATGACTATGAATACATTATTATTGGATTTTGTAGTAAAATGGTGTTGTACTAGATTTAAGCGGCGGATATGACAACTGATTTACAACAATTAGACATTACTAAAGAGTTGCCGATAATCGATCTCTCTGATGAAGTTTTTGAATTTTCACAAGAGATCGAAGAAGAGTCAGAGACTCAATATCAGATTACTGAAATAGAAGAATCACCAGTAAGATTTCCGAGGCTTTCTGCTTTTTTACAAAAGCATCCTGCAGCTTCGGGCATCTCCGGTGCTTTAATAATTGCTGTATTTTTCGGTATCCCATTTTTAGCTACTCAAAGTTTAAATTCTAGTGGTGATGTAGTAATTTCCGATTTTGTTAGTGAGCCTAAAGTGGCATCCGAAAATATTCAGATTGTCGAGCTAGATCTAGAAGATAATATCGAGCTTGCAGCAGAATCTAAAACTATCCCTAAGCAAATTGTTGTTAAAAAATCAAAATATATTGCTAAGAAAACTCCCTTTAACCCAATAGCTAGACCTGTTAACCCAGGCCCTGTTGATCCTGGTCCTGTTGATCCTGATCCTGTTGATCCTGATCCTGTTGATCCTGATCCTGTTGATCCTGATCCTGTTGATCCTGATCCTGTTGATCCTGATCCTGTTGATCCTGATCCTCTTGATCCCTAACCCCATCAGAAATTAAAATAACCGGCATTGAATAAATCAGAATTAATAATTCTATTTAATATTGCGTTAAGCTAGCTTCTATGAGTAACGTAAATCTGTCATCTGGAATTCCTGAAACAATATTGCCCACCGTCTCGCAAGAATTGTTAAACATGCTTGAATCTGCTAAATCTAGTTCAGGTAATGAGTTAGAAGAAATATCTAAGGTTTTACAAAAATATCCTACATCTATAGACGCCTGGGCATGTTATGGATCTTTTTGCACAGACACAATGGCAAGCTATGCAGCTTATAGAGTTGGTTATCATAGGGGACTAGATCAGCTACGAAAAAATGGTTGGCGTGGCTCAGGATATGTAAAATGGCAACACGTTTCTAATCAGGGTTTCCTAACAGCTCTTAATGGTTTAAGAAAATACGCTGAAAAAATAAATGAAGCAGATGAAGCGACTCGATGTAGAGACTTTTTGGCTCAACTTGATCCTGAATTAGATATCAATTCAATATCATAAATTGTTTTGAATATCGCATCTTTAGTTCAGACTAATAATGATCTAGATTATCTAGAAACACAAATAACCAAATTGCGTTCATTAGATTACGATCCAATCATAGTCGTGGGGGAGAGTTCCTTCATAGCTCCTACTATCAGAAATAGATTTGTTGATGCGGGGATAATTGGTGCAATCACTTCTGCCTTGGTCTGGGCAAACTCGACACCAATTAGTGTCTTCATCGATCATGAGCTCTCGCAAATTGATGTAAAAACTAGAATAAGTCGAGTAGAGCTACATGATCAGCCTTTAATATATGATCAAAATTTTTGGACGAGTGTCTGGCCAGCAAACCCAGATATAAAATTATTACGTGTGTTAGGAAACAAGTTAATTTGGACTCCAACAATTTTTTGGGAACAAGTAGAATTCAGAAAAATAAGTGATTGACACGTTCTGAAGCCATTTGAGTCTAGGCTATATTAAAGTGCCACATCTAATACAATCACAATCAGAATTCACTGAGCTCCTTGCTTCGCTTCATGAGTGTAATGAATATGCAATAGATACAGAATTCCATCGTGAAAAAACTTATTATCCTCAATTAGCGCTGATGCAAGTGGCCTGGAATGACCAGGTTGTACTTGTTGATCCTTTTGAAGTTGACCTATCTCCAATGGCGGATTTGTTTCAGACGGAAATACTTTGCATTATGCATGCTGGATCTCAAGACTTAGAAATCCTTATGAATTCTTGTGGAACATGCCCATCCAACTTCTTTGACACTCAGATCGCAGCTGGTTTTCTAGGACTTTCTTCTTCATCTTTAAATTCATTATTAGACAAGTATCTACAAGTGCAGGCACCTAAGGCTGACCGGCTAACCGATTGGCTTCAAAGACCTTTATCTGATAAGCAGATTATTTATGCTGCCAGCGATGTTGAGTATCTGATTGAGCTGAAATCTCTACTCGTAACAGAGCTATCTAAGCTTGATCGAACTTCTTGGGCAGAAGAAGAGTCAGCTTTACTGCGTCAAAAATATTCAGTATCTAAGAAAAGCCCGTTAGACATTCTTGCAAAAATCAGAGAAGGAAGACATCTCAAAGGAGAAAAACGTAAGATAGCTGTCGCTCTGGCAAGTTGGAGAGAAGAAAGAGCTGCAAAACTAGATGTACCTGTAAGGCATGTATTGCCAGATCTTGCCATTGTAACGATTTCTCAAAAAACGCCAAGAAATAAGTCTGCGCTAAAAGGTATCCGGGCGCTTGATTCTCGCTACCTTCGTGCTGAGGTAGCGGAAGAAATCATCGCAGCAGTACAGTCTGGGATAGAATCTGAGGATTTACCTGAGATTGTGAAAACTCTTGAACTCTCAAAATCAATGAGACCAGCTATTACATTAATTAGTTCTTGGTTATCACAGCTAGCTCGTAATAACCGTTTAGATCCAGCTCTTCTAGCTACCAGATCTGATATTGAATCTATCTTAAAAAAGGATCCAGCAAACAGACTAAACCATGGTTGGCGCTCTGATCTAGCGGGATCTCAGATAGAAGATTTATTAAATGGTAGAGCTTCTATTGCTTTTGATTCTGAATATGGGCTAGTCTTAGAAGAGAGAACTTAGAAAATACTTAAATATTTTTAGTATTATTGTCGTTAATTATTAATAATTAACTGATAAAAGTCTCAGGGTACGCCCTAAAGCGATGAATTTCGCTTAGACTTAGATTATAGAATTTTTTAAGAATCGGTGGATATCGTTCTTAAAGTTAGAAACAGGAGTGTCCCATGAAAAAGGGGCGGCATCGTCGTTACGAAGAAGCAAGAGCATTCAAACGCTCTTATGATGGAGACGATATTGAATCGTTAATGGATCGTTTAGACGATGATCCATTTGATCTACCTGTTACCGAGGCTGCTGGGACCGTTGGCAGCGAAGATGACGAAGAAGATACTGAACCTGATTATAAGAATGAAGAAGCTGTCTAATCCTCTTTGGACTACTTTTAGGCTTCTATAAGGCTACCTCTCTAGGATGCACCTTTGGTTATCTCAACTCTAACTGAGTTATCATCTTTAAAATTATCTAGCTTTTCTTTGAGCCGGTCATAGATATCTTCTCCGACCAATTCTATGAGTTCATCTTTCATAGACAGATACAGCTTGTTTTTTGAATTATATGCTTTTTTCTCTTCGGTACACCACCAATGGAAATCTTCACCGCCATCACCCCAATCTCGTCGTTCCCATTCGCGGACAAGTACAGTACTAAAATCGTATGAGTTCTCGTGTACATCTAATTGGATCGGTACTTGCCAACAGACGTCTGGTTTCCAATCAATGGGGCGTTCACCTCTGTTCAATGCTCCAAGGTGCAGAGCACAGCCTGCACCAGCATGGAAATCTTCACGGTTTAAGAAGATACACGCTCCGTCACTTAGCCTTGTGACTATTTCATCTCCAGATTTTTTAAAAGGACCTTTTCGACTCATTGCAAAAGATTTTAATTGCCAATCATCATCAGTTAAACGGAGTGCAGCTTTTTCTACATCAGCAATATCTTGTTTATCACCTAGATGAGCTCCAACGGTACAACACCCCAATGTGCTATTAAATTCGGTGCTTATAGATTCACAACCGCTTCCATAAATACAGTTATAATTAGATAATAAGAAATCAGTATCAAAAACCCATCTGGTCTTGTCTTCATTATCATCTATCGATATCCAGTTACCTGACGTTTTTTCTTTGTGCACTGCATTAGAATAGCGTTAGTTGAACAGGAAATAGTTGATATCGTAGGATATCTGTCTAGTGAATATAACTTGTAAAAAATAAATTTATACAGGTAACCTTTAGTTATAGGAGTTCAATTGACTTACATCGATATCAATAAAATTGAAGAAATTAGAATTCAACTAGAATCTATTCAAGAATCTTTGCTTGATGTATCTTCACATATTTTACAACAGGCAATTGAAGATGGGCAAACTAAAGCGCCACCTGAAGATAAAAAAATTGTCCAGGCTTTACGTGCGGTAACTAAAAGTATTAATTCTCTTCAGTATTTAGAAAATCAATCTTCTTCACTAGAAAGATCATGAACTAGATTTTCAATTGCCTTAGCTCCTTTGACACCGCCTAATTCATTAATTCTAGAGATCATCTTTAAAAGTTTTGCAAATGATCTATTATCAAATTTCATTTGTAATCGATCCAGCCTGATGTGGTCCTCATCTCGGATCTCAGCCTTAGTTGGGCCACATTTCTCTAGTTCTCCATCTGTGATTATTTCGGAGAATTCATTAGACAAGATTTGTATGGACTCATCATCCAACTCGCGATTCAACCTAATGATTACTTTATCGTTGACTGTCCTAACAGAATGATAGCTAGAGTAGAAGGAACAGACATATTCAACGGCTTCTGCTGGGTCATGTGTATGAAAATACATATCCAAATCGGGTTCACTTATCTGGCCGCCACCAAATAACTCAGACCTTACAAATTCATCCCATTTTTTCCAGTAAGTTGAATCAGGATGATCGAGCAGAACAATTGGAGCCGGATAACTTTTTCCAGTTTGAATGAGTGTAAGCAATTCAAAAGCTTCATCTAGAGTTCCATAGCCTCCAGGGAATAATGCAAAGGCATCTGTTTCTTTCATGAATGTTAATTTACGAGTGAAGAAGTATTTGTAGGTTGCAAGTTTTTCATTACCATCAATGATTGGGACTGCATTTTTCTCAAATGGCAGAACAATACTCACACCAAATGCGTTGGGAACTGTAATACCTTCGATTCCTGCGCTCATAATCCCGGGACCGGCACCTGTTATTGCCATCCAGTCTCGTTGCATAATCAAATTTCCAAATTCAACAGCCAACTTGTAATCAGGGTGCTCTGGTTTTGTTCTTGCAGAACCAAATATTGTTACTTTGGCCCTGTCGTTGAATGGTGAGAACACCTTCCATGAGTTTAACATCTCTGCTAGTGCTTGAGAAGCAATTTTTAGATTGAGAGTGTCAACTTCAGCTTCGTCCATGTCTAGTACAGTGACCAACATCGATCGCACGATATCGTTTTTAGCTGAACCTTTTGCTTCTAAGAGTTCAGTTAATAAATTATCAATTTGTTCATTACCAAAATTTGATCTTGGTCGAGGAGCAGCCATCTTCTACCTTTAACTAGCTTGAGTCGATTTAGACTATCGTAAGTACAAGATACTAGTACCTAATGAGGTTGAAGAAATTTCATCTAAAAAAAATTATGAGCTAGATTCAGCTTTTACTTTGAGTGCTTCTAAGACCTGGTCGAAGCTTTCAGCAAATGCTTTGATGCCATCTATTTCTAGTTGTTTGCCAATTTTTTCTAAATCTATTCCAAGGCCTAACAAATTATCTATAGTCTGTTGTGCTTCTTCTAAGTCAGCGTCTAGAGTTCTTGATACTGTTCCTTTTGCATCTACTGCTTCAAGCGTTACCTCAGGCAAAGTACTGACTGTATCGGGGCCAATCAGTGCATCTACATAATAGGTGTCTTCAAATTCAGGGTTTTTTGGAGACATTGACGCCCAAAGTACTCTTTGCTTGGCAGCACCTTTTTTTTCAAGTTCTTGCCATTCTTCAGAAGAAAATTTCTCTTTAAATAACTTATATGCTAATCGGCCTTGCGCTATCGCAGCCTTTCCTAACAGTTCTGTTGCTTGTGGTGTCCCAATCTCATTTAATTGCTTATCTACAACTGCATCAATTCGACTAATGAAGAATGAAGCAACAGAACTAATTGAACTGATATTTCCTTTACATTCTTTTAGACCGTTAATATATGCGTCAACTACTTGTTCGTAACGACTTAATGTGAAAATTAGGGTTACGTTTAAGCTTCGTTCTTCAGAAGTCAGCTGTTGTATCGCAGAGACACCTTCAATTGTTGCAGGGATTTTGATGTACAGATTTTCTCTAGAAATTCTGTTTGCGAGCGTCCTTGCAGATTCTATTGTGCCGGCTTCATTTGAAGCAAGTTCGGGGGAGACTTCAACAGAAATGTATCCGTCTAAGTTGTCAGAGCTGATATATAAAGGTTCTAAGATCTTTGCTGCAGCTTTTATGTCTGTAATCACTAGTTCCCAGTAAGCTTCTTTGATATCTAATCCGCGTTCTAAACAGTTGTTAAGTTCAATATCGTAATCGTTTGATTCCATCATGGCTTTAGCAAAAATTGATGGATTTGATGTTACTCCGCGTACTCCACGCAGTAGCCATTTGTTTAGCTCGCCGTTATCGATCCAAGATCTTTTTAGGTTATCTAGCCAAGGGCTTTGATTCTGATATAAAAAAAGGTCAGTAAGTTTTCCCATTATTACTCCAAGCCAGCTTCGCCGGCCAAAATTTGTTTGGCGGATTTAATTAAGTTATCTGTGTTTATTCCAAGTTCTGTCATAACTAGGTTTCCTGGTCCAGACATACCAAACCTATCAATTCCTATGGCTACATCGCTGTATTTGCTCCAGCCCATTGTAATTCCTGCTTCAATTGATACAGAAGGTAGGTTTGATAAAATACTACTTCTGATTTGTTTTGGTTGGGATTCGAAAGCTTCCCAACAAGGTAAAGATACAACTCTTGCAGAAATTCCTTCTGCAGCTAATTTTGATTGTGCATCTATACAAACAGAAACTTCGCTCCCTGTGCCAATCAAAGTAATTACTGGGTCAATTGCGGCACCAACTTCATACGCTCCGTTAGCGATATCGGTTGATGAATCTTCAAGCACAGGTAAGTCTTGTCTAGATAATATAATTGCTGTTGGGCCATCAAATTTGATGGCTGATCGCCATGCTCCAATTGTTTCTTTTGCATCAGCTGGTCTAATAACTTGCAAACCTGGAATAGCTCTAAGGCTCATGATTTGTTCTATCGGTTGATGTGTCGGGCCGTCTTCTCCAACCCCTACAGAATCATGTGTGAATATATAAACACATTTACTCTTTGTCATTGCAGCAAGACGAATTGCAGGGCGCATATAGTCAGCGAAAACTAAGAAAGTTCCAGATACAGGTAAAACCCCACCATGTAGAGCTGCTCCTACTAGACAAGCGGCTTTAGCATGTTCTCTTATGCCGAAATATATTTGTCTGCCAGCTGGGGTTTCTTTAGCTTGAGCTGTTTCATCGATATTTAATCCGGTATTTCCTGTTAGATCACCAGATCCTCCGATGATGTTCTTATTAGCTATTGCGAGTTCTGTTAAACACTTTTGTGAGGCTTTTCTAGTCGCAATCTTTTCACCTGCTTCGAATTTAATTTCTAGTTCAGCTTCATCAATTGAATCAGACCCTAAGATCTGTAGTTGAGAACTAAGGTTTTTGTCTACCGAGTTTTGCCACTTAACCCGTTGTTCAGAATTCCTCAGGCCAGATAGGCGATACATCTCGAGAACTTGCTCAGGCACCCAAAATGATTCATGTTCGGGTAGTCCCATAACTTTTTTAGTTTCAGCAACTTCTTCCGGCCCAAACGCTAAACCGTGAGCTTTGTGATTACCTGTCAGGGTAGGAGAGGGAAAGCCAACTTTAGAATTCATTATGATCATTGAAGGTTGATCAGTTTTTTGCGCAGCTAGTAAAGCGTTAGCGATAGCGTCCAAATCTTCCGAAGCATCACCTATATCATTAACATCCCAACCGTAGCTTTCAAACCTTTTCACTGGGTCATCAGATAATGAAAGACTGGTTGGACCGTCAATCGTTATTTTATTGTCATCATAAATAGCGATTAATTTACCGAGGCCAAGGTGCCCGGCTAAAGATGCTGCCTCATGTGAAATGCCTTCAAATAGATCTCCGTCACTTACAATCACATAAGTGAAATGGTCTATGACGTCTTTGCCGTGAAGTGCACTTAGATAACGTTCACTAAGGGCCATGCCAACTGAGTTTGCGAAACCTTGCCCGAGAGGCCCAGTTGTTACTTCTATACCAGGTGTGTGGCCTGCTTCTGGATGGCCTGGTGTTAATGAACCGATCTGACGGAATTTTTTTAGATCATCAAGCTCTAACCCAAACCCTGTTAAATGAAGCATTGAGTATTGAAGGATAGAAGCATGACCAGGCGAAAGAATAAATCTGTCTCGGTTAGGCCACATAGGCTCTGAGGCATCGTATTTTAATATTTTGGTAAACAAGACGTGTGCCAGTGGGGCAAGACTCATTGCTGTGCCTTGATGACCTGAATTAGCCGCTAGAGGTGCGTCCATGGCCAGACCTCTGATTACGTTAATTCCAAGTTTTTCAATTTCAATTTGTTCTGACTGGGTTGAAGATTCCACAATTACTCCCGTAGTA
>Ga0209828_1002358_pt1 | contig 15757 bp, 13 predicted proteins | sample MaitaG_FD_187429 | JGI IMG/M metagenome (GOLD analysis project Ga0209828, IMG submission 187429) | Marine algal microbial communities from Maine, USA - Maine_Asex2 metaG (SPAdes) (version 2) | ecosystem: Host-associated > Algae > Red algae > Unclassified | place: Maine, USA | collected 2015-01-05 | reverse complement strand
GTACTCTTCTTGAAGAAGATCAGTTTCGCAGCAAACACTATCCCAAAGACTTTGCAGGCTTACATCGAAGTGAAGTAAAAACTGAAATACACAGTAATCACCTTCGAATTCCATTTCCTCCAAAATGCTATTGTGTAATTCTGACACATCTTCAAAAATGCCTTTCAAAAATCCAGCTTCCAATTGAGTTAGCGATTTTTTGCCTACTGCTACGAGGTAGCCGCGAAAGCGCTCACCGTCTCCACCACTAGGTCCGCCAATCATGACCATTGGCGAATCTAACATCTCGCTTTGCAAATACAAATGCGCATTTTCTAAAGCGAAAGCATACCAATTCCCGTGTTCAGGACCAATGAAGGTGGCCAGAGATTCTAAAACTCGCAAACAAGACACACTCGATAGCTCCGAGAGAGCAACTAAGACTTCTTTCTGCTTTTCAAATGGTAGATCTGGAAACAGGCCAGCTTCCTTCAACCAATACTTTTCCGTCATTCGAAATCGGATGCGATTCAATATTTCGAAAAACTCCATCAAAAATCCCAACGGCATGGGATCTTTTCTTATAAACACGGGATCAGCTGAGTCTTCTGATAAGTATCTTCGATTTCTCATTTTTTGCATTTTTTGATGTTCGGCAATGAAGGCCTCTACTCTATAAATGCAGAAAATGAAAAAGGTAAATACTCGGGGTGCTCTTATCATATAAGAAGCCACGAATTGAGTTGATTGGGCTATTGAGAATTTTAGCGCCAAGGAGCGACGATTCGGCTTTGAGTTCTACTGAAATTTAATAACGGCCTCTGTGTCCCAACCTGCTCGAACACTGATGTCGCTACTTGGAGAATAAACAGCTTCTGGTTGAAGTCGCTCGGCATAGTTTCCCGGATCCCATTGCCCGTTGCCATTCAAATCTTCAATAACCTTAATGCGACCAGTTCCAGGCTGTACGCCTTCCAATCGCATTGTATCATTGTCAACGATTCCCTTCACCATTGGCAAGCCACTTTTCGAATTCAACTCAAATCGGAAATTCGTCTCCGGATTCCAATCGGGAAAATATAACACGAGTTGCCCGTAGTCGTCTTCCGTTCGCAATTTAATGGTCGCCGATATCGTGTCTTGAATGGGGCGCTCGAACATATCCATCAAGTGAGTCGGAATGATTTGAATTTGATGAGACTTCGCTTCTTCCCACGGATAGATGATCTGAAGTTGATTGTCCTCAACTCGAACTGTTGGAATTGGCTCCGTCCAAAGTGAGTCGATCCAAAAACTGATGTCAAAGGCGGTACTGTCTAAAAGTGGGTAGTCAAATTCTACAACTGCCGTGTCTTCTTTTTCCAACAACATTGCTCCTTTGATCGTGGATGTCAATTTAAAAGTGTTGGGCTTCAAACTGTCTTTTTTGAAGTCGGTCGAAAATCGCAAAGTATCAATCGGAATACCATCTAACAACAAAGCCGCTTTCTGCTTCCCATGATTGGCTTTCAATTGATAAAAAATCTGATATTCGTTTTTCTTGTTTTGCTCGATTACTGAACTGCTTATGTTCAAGCTGTCATTCAAAAACTCCAAACTGAGTTCTTTGTCATCGACTGGGCCCTTCATGATCAGCAGATCTTTTCCCAATGAAATCGTTTTCTTCTGTTCCACTAAAATCAATGTATCCAACAAAGCGAAAAGTAGAAGCTGATATTGATCTATTGAATCTGGAATTGAAATCGGATTGGACATGAAAGCGATGGGCTCAGAAGGTTGGCTGTAGAAATAGTTGAAATCTTGATCTTCCAAAGCCACCATCCGATATTGACCATCGGCGAGATTCTGAATTTTCCAATTTCCTCCCTCATCGGTTCGAGCTACGTAAAACGGAGGACTGTTTTCGAATGCGGCCATTTCCAAAGAATCATATAATCCAACAACGACACCCGAAACAGGCTCTAAGGTTTCAGCATTCAAAACTGTTCCACCAATCTCCAAAGTATCCAATTGTGAGCCCGTTGAAAAACTCATTCGCAAATCCTTCGTCACGTTTCCTTCGTTGAGATCCTTTATGGCTTTCCCAAAATCAACCGAGTAAGTTGTGTTCGGTCGGAGATCATTCGGAAACTTCAAAATGACCTTCTTTCCTTTTTGCTTGACTTCTGGAGGCTCAGCCATAAACGGACTGATCAAAATCTCGCTGGAGTTTCCCAATTGAATGAATTCATCGAATTCCAAAACCAATTTGTTCTCCTTGAAATTAGTGGAGCCGTCTGAAGGGGAGGATTCCAATACTAGCGGAGCTTGAGAATCTTTCGGCCCACCAGTGGGACTGACAATTTTCGCACAACCCCAAAACAGGAAGAGGGCGAGTAAGACGGAAAGTATAGTAAGTTTATCTGGTTTCTGCATTATCGGCCTAAGTGAACCATCAGAACCGAAATGTCAGAAGATGAGACTCCGCTGATTCGTGTTGCTTGACCCAAAGTTTCGGGTTGCACTTTCTTCAGCTTTTCCTTGCCTTCCGTAGAGAGAGATTGCAGTCTGTCGTAATCAAAATTAATACGTAATGGAACATCTTCAAGTTGCTCCAATCGTTCAGCTAACTCTTTTTCTCTTTGAATATAACCGTCATACTTCACGCAAATCTCTGCTTGCTCTAAAGCATCCTTGCTGTAGGTTGACAGTACTTGCTCTATTTCTGGAACTTTCATCAAATGCTCAATTCGAATCTCCGGCCTTAATAAGAGTGGGTAAATCTTTTGCTTGTGCTTTAACTTGGGTGTTCCAGCTTCCAACAAAATAGCATCTATCTCATTTGGAGCAACCGACTCTTTATGTAAGTACTTGATAATCAATGAAGTATCATCTTCTTTTTGCTTTGCCTTTTGATAGCGTTGTTCGGGAAGTAATCCGATTTCAAAACCTATTTTACTCAAACGTAAGTCAGCATTGTCTTGACGCAACAAAATGCGGTACTCTGCCCTAGAGGTAAACATTCGATAAGGTTCTTCCGTGCCTTTATTGATGAGATCATCTATTAGTACGCCTATGTAGGCATCAGACCTTTTTAGAACCAATGCTTCTTCTGAAGAGACTTTCTTATGTGCATTGATTCCGGCCATTAGTCCCTGACAAGCCGCCTCTTCGTATCCTGTTGTTCCATTTATTTGCCCAGCGAAGAATAGATTTTCTACCAACTTAGTCTCTAGGCTTTGTTTTAATTGTGATGGCTGAAAGAAGTCATACTCGATGGCATACCCTGGTCGAAACATCTTTGCGCTTTCAAAGCCTGGTACTTTTTGAAGTGCTTTGAACTGAACATGTTCTGGCAGAGAAGTAGAGAACCCATTCACGTAGATCTCTACCGTATTCCAGCCCTCCGGTTCAATGAACATTTGGTGGCGGTCTTTGCTGGCAAAGCGATCGATTTTGTCTTCAATCGAAGGACAATAGCGAGGTCCTATTCCTTGTATTCTACCCGAAAACATAGGAGACTCTTCGAAGCCCAATCGCAACTCATCGTGCACTGCTTTGTTGGTGTAAGTGATGTGGCAACTCAATTGCTTCTCTGGTAATTTGGTCGTGCTCTGTGAAAAGGGAACCACTTCTTCGTCTCCCTTTTGCTCCTCCATCTTACTGTAATCCAAAGAACGTCCATCTACCCTCGGTGGAGTTCCGGTTTTCATTCTTCCTGATTCGAAACCGAGACCCGATAACTGAGCGGTAATTCCTGTAGCTGCCCGCTCTCCTACTCTACCACCTCCGAATTGCTTCAGACCTACATGAATGATCCCATTGAGAAAAGTACCGTTGGTAAGCACCACAGAACGAGAACGAATTTGCAAGCCCATTTGGGTTTCAACTCCCCTAGCCTGTCCATCTTCGACAATGATGCCTGTGACCATTTCCTGCCAGAAGTCAACATTGGGTGTCTTCTCCAACAATTCTCGCCAATAGCTGGCAAACATGTGGCGATCGTTTTGAGTACGTGGGCTCCACATCGCCGCCCCTTTCGAACGGTTCAGCATTCGAAATTGCACCATAGAGTAATCGGAAACGATTCCAGAGTAACCTCCTAAAGCATCGATCTCCTTCACAATCTGGCCCTTCGCTACACCTCCCATTGCGGGATTGCACGACATTTGACCAATCGTCTGCATGTTCATTGTTACCAGCAAAACACTAGATCCTAGATTCGCGGCTGCGGCTGCGGCTTCGCAGCCGGCATGCCCAGCACCCACAACAATGACATCGTACTCTTTAAACATTGTATTCATTAGCAGGTCAAAAGTAAGCATTTCAGCCTTCAGCTGCTTCTTTAATGACCCTTTCGGCCTTTATTTACTGGGGTTCGGGCAGATTGGTGTATTTTGGAGCAGATGAATGTTCCACGTGGAACATTCCTTGCTAGATAAGCGTTCTACTCTTACGATAAAGAATACACGCCCCAATGTTCCACGTGGAACATTCAAACACAGAACTAGTACCCAAATGCATATAGGTCTCTACTTCGGCTCTTTCAATCCCATCCATATGGGACATCTCTTGATTTCGTCCTTTATCAAGGAGGAAGCGAATCTAGACGAAGTACGCCTAATTATTAGCCCACTGAACCCTTTCAAAGAGGCTGAGGGCATGTTGCCCCACCATGACAGGCTGTTATTGGCTAAAAGCGCATTACTGGATCATCCGAAGATATCTGCCAGCGACTTGGAGTTTGAACTCCCTATACCCTCCTATACCATCGATTCTGTAAAAGTGCTGCAGGAAAAGGAACCAGATTCCCGATTTTCACTTATTATGGGTGAAGACAACCTTGAAAAGTTTCACCTATGGAAAGAGCAGGAGGACCTATTGAATAGGCTGGAGAATGTCTTTGTATACCCCCGTCATAAGTACGAAGGCAAAAAGTACGAGGGAAAAGGCTCTATATTAGAAGTAAATGCCCCAATCATTGACATTTCTTCAACGAAGATCAGGAACCGCATCGCCAATCAAAAGAGCATCTCTTTTTGGGTACACCCTTCTGTAGAGGCGCAGATTTATAAGCGTGATTACTACAACATAGCAGTAAATCAGCTATAATGGGGCATTCAAGGTCGATGGAAAGGCGCCCAGAAGCATAAATACTATATAACTCACAATAGAAAAAATGAATTTAACACAATTGAAGCTCAAGATTAGATCTAAAATGCACGATGACACCTACCAGTCCTATGTAGCTGTCGCGCAAGAGCTGTACGGAGATTTGACAAAGGACAACTGCGAGAAGTGGCACTTGACTTTGTATAAGCTAGAGCACTCTAGTATGTCTATCCAAGAAGTTAAGACTGAAATGCTGTCAAGGTCTGGAGATTAACTCCTAAACAATAAGCGTTATAACAACACCAATGCCTCTAACCTACCAGTTAGAGGCATTTTTTATGCATTAAAGTGTCAGAGCAATCAGGAATGCCTGTAGGATCAAATGACTGGCTAGACTGGAAACTCTAATTGTTATAACAACACAATGCCGTAATCAGCTAGCTAGAGACACTTTCTTACTGTAGTTACAAAAGACAGCATACAGTCGATCTGGTGGGAGGCTAAGGAGAAAACCTCTAAGCGTTATAACTACGCAATACCAAAACCCGACAATTAGCGGCACTCACCTATTGCAGTTGCAAAAGACAGCATACAGTCGATCTAGTGGGAGGCTGAGGAGAAAGCCTCTAAGCGTTATAACTACGCAATACCAAAACCCGACAGTTAGCGGCACTCACCTATTGCAGTTGCAAAAGACAGAATACTCGATAAACCCTAAGCTCTATAAAGACGTAGTAATCAAACCTAGCAGCCAACGATCCAATGTCAGTAGATGAGAAACCAAAAGCGTTATAAGAACGCAATACCATCCACCTTATGTCACTCGATAGAGGAATGATCTTCACAAAAACTCTAATGAAGCGACTTCACAGATAAATCATCTCAAATCATGGTGAAAGAATACTGCTGGGGCTATGCAATGTAATAAACAAAAGCCCAAAAATAAACGCAGGCGGTTATAAGCGTAGCATCAACGCACAACTGCTTGACTTATAAGCGTATACACAACGTGAAGAGTTAACTTATAAGCGTAGATCACACATAAAACCTACAAACAAGACCTCTAGATAAGATTGAGGATTCCTCCCTCCTTTTGAAGCTCGAAAAACTTTCTTGCATTGAAGCGAAACAAGGCGGCTGGGCGCCCCACCTTTCTTTTTAGCTTTTCATCCAGCTCTACCAAAATACTATTGGCTAAAAACTTCTTTTTGAAATTGCGGCGATCTACATCAATGCCCATCACGGCTGAGTAGATATGTTCCACTTCTGAGAAAGGGAACTGAGAAGGGAGAAGCTCAAACACCAAAGGCTCATGTTTGAATTTCATCCTAAGTGCAGAAACAGACAAGCGAATCATCTTGTCAAAATCTATGGCTAAAGAAGGTAGCTCATAAACATCTTGCCAGCGACTCTCGTCCATCTGCTGGCCAGGCCGAACAAGCGCCAGATAAGTCACCGAAAGTTCGCGAGAGGAAGGCTTACGATCAGGCAAGCCGAAGGTGTACAATTGTTCTAGATAATTGATCTTAAATCCACACGACTGCACTGCCCGGAAAGCTGCTGACTCGAGAGACTCGTCGCTCTGTAGAAGGCTTTGAGGCAATGCTCTATCCTCCTCCAATTGAACCTGTAGTTTCTTTTCATAATACCGAAACGCAACTACCGTAACCACCACACTTATATCCTGACGATTCGCCTCCATTTCCTTACTTACAGTATAAGTTACACCATCATAAGCGCTATTCATACATATGAATCAAAAACAACTATCTTGCCTAAAGCAATTCCAAATTTTATCTTATTGATAATCAATTATATACATATCAATCTTCACCCTCTTTATTCCTCCCTAATGTATTGGATTATTACTAAAATGAGCTTAATTTCGATGCTTATTCAATCAACGAATGAAGCCACTATAATATGAAGGAAAATCAAATTATCAATCGCGTCGCTAACAGCGGCCTATTGACGATTAACCCTCAAGACTTTTTGCCACAGAAAGAAATCATCAGCTTAGATTTAAAGGCCTTCTTGTTCAAAGAATTCCTTCTCAAAGAAGTAGAATTTCGGGCGCAGTTAAAAGAAATGGATTGGGCACAATTTGAAGGGAAATTGGTTTGTGTCTTCTGCTCCAATGATGCCATTATTCCGCATTGGGCTTACATGCTTGTTGCACTCTATTTGCCATCAAATCAACTGTCCTTTGGAAAGCCGGAAACAGTTGTAAAAAATATTCTACTTTCAAACATTCACGACTTAGATGTGTCAAACTATAATGACAAACGCGTAATTCTCAAAGGTTGTGCGCATCCTCAAATTGACCAAGAATGTTATCTAGAGTTGACTAAAAAGTTGTTGCCTGTCGTTAAGACTTTGATGTATGGCGAGGCTTGTTCTACCGTACCCGTTTACAAAAAGAAAACATGAAGTATACCGCCATATCCGTTACTCTCCTCCTCTTTCTATTTGCCGGCATAACATTGGCCACTAGTTTGGAAAGTAAAGAACAAACACCTTCCAATAGTACAGCTGCGGAAAGCAGCGAACGAACTGCGTCTTCAAAAAAGACGAATCAACAAGCTGGTGGAGTGGATCAATACGTTAACCCCAAAGCTATCCCCACTTACATGGAATTGGGAGGTGAATCAGTGCCTTTACACGACCAGGATGTCCGGGAACGACTAGATCGCGAGCTATTGGTAAATACCTACTGGCATTCGAAAACCCTGCACATGATCAAGCTCTCTCGGAAATACTTCCCCGTAATTGAACCTATTTTAGCAGAGTATGGAGTTCCGGACGATTTCAAATATTTGGCGATGGCAGAAAGCGGATTGCTGAATGTTAGTTCACCAGCTGGCGCAAAAGGTCCATGGCAATTTATGAAAACCGCGGCCAAACAGTACAAACTGGAAGTTGCTACCGAAGTGGATGAGCGATACCATTTGGAAAAATCTACCGTAGCTGCCTGTAAATATTTAAACGCTGCCAAAGCCAACCTCGGATCTTGGTCGCTTGCCGCTGCGGCTTATAATGCAGGTAACTCAGCCATCAAAAATCAATTAAACAAACAAGGTGTAGACAATTATTACGACCTCTATCTGACTACCGAGACTTCACGATACGTTTTTCGAATATTGGCCATCAAACAAATTCATAATAATCTTGCTGAATATGGCTTCCACCTAGATCAGGATGATATGTATTGGCCAATAGAAACAAAAGAAGTTACCGTGAGTTCTATCCCGAGTATTCCAGCTTTCGCAAGACAGCATGGAACTACTTACAAGCAAGTAAAATTGTTGAACCCTTGGTTGAGAACAACAGCATTATCTGCCCGAAAAAGTGGTAAAAAATATCAAGTAAGACTTCCTTTCTAGATCACTTACTAGCCCACAAACAAAAAGTCAAATACCTTCTTACTCGAAACAGCATAGGCGGCATCCGTTTTACGGGCCGCCTTGCTATTTAAATCGTGTAGTCGCCCCTCATAGTTGCGTTGATCTTCCCGCACTTTTTTCACAATAGATTCAATGCCCTTCTCCTTTGAAAAAGCTCCACGCAGATCTACTGGTAACTCAAACCCGAAACGTCTTAGCATTTCATTGCTGATGTAAATTGGTGCAGGCATTTCCAAAGCCAAACAAATACCCTCCGCAGGACCCAGCAATAAATCGTGCGTACCTCTCCCCTTTCGGAGCTTCACATTCATCTCCAAAGGTCCACCATCAAGATCCCCGACTAACTGAACAGCATCAATTTGCCCACCCAAAACAGACAAAAATTCCTTCACCATAACAAATGAGGCTCGACTTCGGTCACTCAAACCGCGTAAAGCCATCGCCATGGGACGTACTTCTGAGTCGTGAAAACCGAGAATCATACCCTTGTGAGAATAAGATTCGTAGAGCAACATGTGCCAATAATCTTGGAATAGCTCCGCCGCCATGATGTCTTCATGCAAAAGCGGTGGAATAATATCAACAATACGAACCCTTTTCACGCTGGCGCTTTAAATGAGCAATCTTATTAGTATTCAAAAGTAAATTATTCCTAAATTGACCTGCTTACTTTCCATCACAGATTCAATCCTATGCGCATCTTGTTGCTTCTCTTTAAAATCATACTTGTCATTGCCTTGATCATCGCGATTGCACTTGGCATTTTCTTACTCTACAGCACTCTTACCGATGTAACTCCAGAAGAAACCATTGACATAAAATCAGAAGGTGATTCAACGCTTGCAATAGATACCAGCGCTTTGAGTTTGCTCATTTGGAACATCGGATATTGTGGCCTAGGAGCCGAAATTGATTTCTTTTATGACGGAGGAAGTATCTCTGTAACTCCAAAAGACAAAGTCGATAAGTACCTCAAAGGCATGAAAAGCTTTCTGGCAAAACAACAAGATCAGGATTTCATCCTTCTTCAAGAGGTCGACTATGGCTCAAGAAGAAGTCATTATACAAAGCAAGATATCGAAACTCGTTCGGTTTTACCTGGTTTCAATTCAACAAAAGCCACTAATTACGATGTGAAATTTGTTCCTCTCCCCTTCTCAAACCCCATGGGCCGAGCTTTTAGCGGACTCCAAACCCTCAGTCGGTACAATTCTGTCGGAAATACACGATACCAATTCCCGGGAAATTACGACTGGCCCAACAAGCTCTTTTTTCTTGATCGATGCTTCCTACTCCAACGATTTCCCTTCAATGGAAAAGAGTTTGTCGTAATCAATACGCATAATTCGGCCTATGACAATGGTGATTTGAAAAAACAGCAGATGGAATACCTGAAAACTGTACTTACAGACGAGTATGAAAAAGGAAACTATGTCATCGTCGGTGGTGATTGGAACCAAACACCACCAAATTTTGACAACAACACTTTCACAAAACCTGGAGGTGAAAAGCCTTATGATCAAATTCCAGTAAGCGAAAGTTACTTGCCTGGATGGGAATGGGCTTTTGACCCAACAGTTCCCACAAATCGCAAAGTGCGTAGTCCGTACAATAAGTCGACGACCTTCACCACCGTCATCGACTACTTTTTAGTCTCCCCAAACATAAAAGTAGAATCTGTTCGTGGCCTGAACTTAGATTTTGAGTTTTCTGATCATCAACCAGTTGAAGTGAAAATTCGACTGCAATAGTTTGCGTCAATCACACATAATAATCATCCTTGAGAATTACCTCTATCGACCCATCCTATGCGCCTGGCAAAATCAGGCAATTCTCAGCGCCGAAAAAGCACAAATTCACTCTACAGAGAGCATCATAAACCACTGCATATCAGACGATTAAGTGGAAAATAAAGAGAGGGTAGCAAAGCATGGTTCGGGAAGAAAAAAATACTGGAAGAATCACTTCAAAATAAAAGCATAAGACACTATATAACAAGCACTTACGCCTCCCCTACTTCAGATTTAACTTTCTTTTCCCCAAATTTACCTTTTAGCCAGTGTGGAACCACAATTGCCCCTAAAATCAAATAAGGATAAAAGGTGAGCCACCTCCAAATCATTCCGATGGCAACGGCAATCGATCTGGCCGGAATGAAATCCGAATAAAAAGCTGGAAAAGCTCCTTCCGCAACTCCAGCCCCTCCGGGTGTTGGAGAGACAACCAAAATCAGATAAAGAACCAATTGACGAGCGTAAAGAAGAACATACTGATTGATTTCGCCCAAAGTATGAACGAATACACTTTCTCGTAGATTGATGACTGCAACAATCAAACAAATCACTACAATGAAACGGCAAGACCAAGCCCCCCAGGTTGCCAAGAAACCCTTCATCCAAAAATTCCAAAGAGACTTCTTTCGTAGACCAACTGAAGCAGCTACAAAATCAGAGCCCAATTGACGAGCTCCTTTATTCCAACGTTTTAGAAAACCAATGCTGGTTACTTTGTCAAGAAAAGCTGCTATCGCTGTTGGTTTATAAAACAAGCCCAAACCAACCAATACCGTGTAACCAGCCATGAGTGTAAAGGCTGATATAAAAATGTAGCGCCACGCTACAGAAATTCCGGAAACGCCAGAAGCTGAATCGCTAACGGGTGAAAGCAGTAAATCACCGAAGTACAGCCAAGCTAATGCCGTAGAAAAAAGGAAAAAGAGACTGTCGAGAAAGATGGTCGACATGATAATCGTAGAAGCCTCTCCTGATTTGATTTTTTCTTTGATCAGTACAAACAAACCAACGGCCGTTCCTCCTACCATGGTTGGAGTAGCTGAGGAACTGAACTCCCAAATACTTACCACCTCGAAGGTCTTCCACCAAGATAACTTTTGCTCGGTGAGCGTTCTCAAACGCCACATGTAAAAAAGGTGTCGCCCTCCCACAAAAGCAATAGCCAATAAAACATAAAATATAGTGGACGGAGCCCACTTAATTGCCTGAAGATCTTCGTAATTGAAATTGCGGTAGAAGAGAAGGAATACAACGGCCAATCCCAATATAATTGGAAGTATTATTTTGACCGGCTTTAGATCTTTGATCGAGTCGTTTGAGTTACCCGAGCTCACTTCTGCTTTTTGCATTAATCCAGAGATTGTTAACGCCCATTCCCATGTTAATGTCAATGATCTTTTGTTGTACCAACTCCAACATGGCTAAGAAACGGAAGATGGCCTCGATTTTAGAACGGCAGGTATCGAAAACATTAAGGAAAGGAACATCTCCCGAACCCGACACCATGTCACGGAGATAACTCCGCTGCTCGTCCATCGTGTAAGGATAACGTATGATCCGGTGAGTAGTTCGATTATTTCTGTCTTCCATGCCATCCAACACCTTGTTGAATATTTTCATGATTTTGAACAGGTCAATAGATTCAAGCTCCATTTCGGAACCGAAGCTGTCGTATATCTTTTCTACCTCTTGTCGAATGTCGCCTCGGCAATGCATATTCTCTCGCACTTCAGCAAGATTTCGCATTTTATCTACCACTCCTTTGTAGCGCTTGTACTCCAATAATCGGCGCACTAATTCTTCTCGCGGATCGATCTCTTCCCCCTTTTCGTCTACTTCTTTTCTTGGCAATAAGGTTTTGGCCTTGATGCGCATCAATGTGGCCGCTACCAAAATAAACTCACTGGCCAAATCAACATTCATCTCCTTCATCGCTTTGATGTATTCGAGAAAATCATTGGTCAATCGTGCAATCGGAATGTCGTAAATATCCAACTCATCCCTTTCAATGAAGAAAAGAATCAAGTCAAAAGGACCTTCAAATTCCGCAATCTTTACCTGGTAAGTTGATTCTGCCATTAGTCGTTTCGAACAAATCGTCGCCCACGCTGTTTTTCATTAACTTTAGTGTCTGAAACGGCCATGTGCAAGCAAGCCTGAAAGGATGCAAAAATAACACTACGAAGACTGCCTTGCTGACTTAAACAGGATTCATTTAGGCAATAATTCTAGAAAGCAAGCATTTAACAATGAAGGCATCATCAAAAGACAGAAATGAAAATTGAACCCGGTCCGCTTCTCTCCCAAATTCAGTACCCAGCCGATCTGCGCAAGATGGGAAAAGAACAACTTTTCCAAGTCTCACAAGAGCTTCGCGAATACATCATCGATACGGTCTCCATTTACGGAGGCCACTTTGGTGCAAGCTTGGGCGTTGTAGAAATGACTGTTGCATTGCACTATGTATTCGACACACCAAATGATCAACTCGTTTGGGATGTAGGGCACCAAGCATACGGCCACAAGATATTGACCGGCCGACGCGATCAATTTCATACAAACCGTGTCTATAAGGGAATCAGCGGATTTCCGAAAAGATCCGAAAGCGAATACGACACCTTTGGGGTAGGCCACTCATCGACCTCTGTTTCTGCAGCTTTGGGAATGTCGATGGCCACCAAATACCTAGACAACGGACGCCAACATATTGCCGTTATTGGTGACGGTGCACTCACAGGTGGGATGGCCTTCGAAGCGCTCAACAACGCCGGATGGTTTAAGCCAAATGTGCTCATCATCCTAAACGATAATTGCATGTCCATCGACCCAAATGTAGGTGGACTTAAAGAGTACCTAACCGATATTACAACTTCACCGAAATACAACAAGGTTCGAGATGAAGTTTGGAAGATGCTTGGCGCAATGAGCAAGTACGGAAAGAGCGCTCAAGAAGTAGCATCAAAAGTTGAAGCTTCTCTCAAAGGAGTGGTCAACAAAGAGAGCAACTTCTTCGAATCTTTGGGGCTTCGCTACTTTGGTCCCGTTGATGGGCATGATGTGAATAAAATGGTCGAAATTTTTAAAGACCTAAAGAACATTCCGGGGCCCAAACTACTGCATTGCGTAACAACAAAAGGCAAGGGCTTTTTGCAGGCAGAACAGGATCAAACCAAGTGGCACGCTCCTGGACTTTTTGATAAGATCACCGGTGAAATAAAGAAAAAACCCAACAGAGGTCCTCAAGCGCCAAAATATCAAGATGTTTTCGGTAAGAGCATCATCGAATTGGCTAAAAAGAATGAAAAAATCGTAGGAATTACGCCGGCCATGCCAAGTGGTTGTTCGATGAAATACATGATTGCAGAGATGCCTGATCGTGCATATGATGTAGGTATCTGTGAGCAACATGCCGTCACTTTTGCAGGTGGATTGGCAACACAAGGATTGGTTCCTTTTTGCAACATCTACAGCTCTTTCATGCAACGTGCTTACGATCAAGTTATACACGATGTAGCACTGCAAAACTTGCAAGTCATCTTCTGTCTGGATCGAGCAGGATTCGCAGGTGCAGATGGTGCCACGCACCACGGCGCTTATGACATGGCCTACATGCGATGCATTCCAAACTTGCGCATCGCTGCTCCGATGAATGAACAGCAACTTCGCAATATGATGTTCACTTTCCAATTGGAGAAAAATGCCTTCCCTTCCGTCATCCGATACCCTCGTGGTCAAGGTGTGATGCTGGAGTGGGAAACTCTCTTCCAGGAGATCGAGATCGGCACGGGAAGATGCTTAAGAGACGGAGATGATGTGGCCATTCTAAGCATTGGCCATCCTGGTAATTTTGTGACAGAAGCTTGCCAGGAACTCTCTAGCATCGGCATCGAAGCTGCGCACTACGACATGCGTTTTGTTAAACCACTCGATGAGCAGATTCTGCACGATGTTTTTAGCAACCATAAGAAAGTGATTACTGTTGAAGACGGAACCATCGTTGGTGGGTTTGGAACAGCCATCGCCGAGTTCATGCTCGATAACGATTATCACAACATTCAACTAAAGAGAATGGGTATTGCTGATCGCTTCTTCGATCATGGAACACAAAAACAGTTGTGGGCTGAGGCAGGATTTGATGCCAAAGGTATCGTTGAAACTGCTCGCCAACTTCTTCAACCAGTGAAATCTAAAACACACAGTTAAATCGAAACGGTCATTCTAGGTTATCAGTACAAAAATCGCGGGACGCTTGTTGACTACTGGCTTCCACTTACGCCAATCTGCCACTTGCATGGTGATGACTTCTTCGGTGGGTAAGCTGAGGTCAAGAGATACCGATAACCAAGTCTTGTTGTCTAAAGCGCTAAGGCAGGATTGCAACATAGACTCGTTACGGTATGGCGTCTCCATGAAAATTTGAGTGCTACGGTTTCGCATCGACATTCCCTCTAGGTACTTCAATTTCGAAGTTCTGTCGTTTTTCTCAATTGGCAAATAGCCGTGAAACTCGAAACGTTGGCCGCCCAAACCACTCGCCATCAATGCCATTAGAATGGAAGAAGGGCCCACGAGTGGGACAACAGGAATGCCCATTGTGTGTGCAGCGCGTACAATATCAGCACCTGGATCTGCTACAGCAGGACAACCCGCATCAGATAACAAACCCATGTCTTCTCCATTCAAACAAGGCATCAACAACTCGCTTGCTGCTTGCCTTTCCTTCTTCTTGGGAATCAGATGAAATTCGAGATCATCAATTACTACCGACTTATCGACCTTCTTCAAGAATCTCCTAGACTCCCGTTCACGTTCGACAATGAAATGCTTCAATTCAAGCATCTTCTTCTGAGTATGCATGGGGATAATCCCAGTGTCCTCCCCTCCCAATAAATTGGGAATCAAATAGAGTTTTCCCGTTTCGCTCATTGCTCTCTAGATATTAAATTCATCCAACTGCTCCCACTCTCTAGTTAAACCGATAGAGCAAGCTGTTATCGCCAACATTGGCGCCACTAAAACACCCAACAATGGTACGAACATTATTGCACTAAATACCACACCAATGGCCAATGCAAATCCTTTCCGCTGCCAAACCGTCTTCGCACTTTCATCCACCGACTTCCGGTGCCTTTCGTGAAAGTAATCCATCATATTGAAGCCAACAAAATAACTTCCCACCACAAAAATACCAGCAGCTCCCACAATTCCCATGAAGGGAAAAAACCCTGCTAGAAAAAATACAGCTGTCAACGACCCTTCCCGAATTCCATTTCTGAAATTTATTTTTACTCCGCGAAGAATATCCACCATGAACTTCTTTCTATCGAAAGGATAATCTGTATTTAATTCGATTTTCTCAATCTTTTCAGACATATAGGCCAAGTAAGGAGAAAGAATTGTCAACATCACAAATTTAAAAGTGAAGTAATATATCGACATAATTAGAAACACAAAAACCAGCGTAAATGCAAAATTTAAAAACATGGCCAG
>Ga0209828_1002357_pt1 | contig 15758 bp, 13 predicted proteins | sample MaitaG_FD_187429 | JGI IMG/M metagenome (GOLD analysis project Ga0209828, IMG submission 187429) | Marine algal microbial communities from Maine, USA - Maine_Asex2 metaG (SPAdes) (version 2) | ecosystem: Host-associated > Algae > Red algae > Unclassified | place: Maine, USA | collected 2015-01-05 | reverse complement strand
GGTTGGTTTTCTCACTTGGTTGTGGCTGGTCATCGTCGTGCTCATTCTCGGTGGGGAGTTAAATTCGGAAATGGAACACCAGACCGTCCGCGATACGACCACCGGTAAGCCCGAGGAGATGGGTGAGCGTGGGGCGACTATGGCTGATGAAATCGGTGCCACGGTCGACCAGAATAGTGATAAGGAAGTGGCGCAGAGGTAACTTGCCTGACACTGTCTACCTGGCAACTCTTCGAAACAAAGTGAACTGCCCATGGCTCAAGGGTGACAGAGAGATCGGTGTGAGAGATGTAACAAGCAGCGGCTCTGACACAGTGCGTCACGTCACCGACTCGGTTAGCAGCTCAAACCCTGCAATCCGGCAGCAAACTTTGCAATCTATACGGCGCTTGCTCCTTATTTTGGTTGTCATCGCCATGAGTAGAACACGATATAGTTTCCCGTTGAACCTACGAGCGCGATTGATGTAATGAACGAAATTTATCTGACATTGACCATGTTGCTGCAATTGCTAGCCAGTATCGTGCTGGCGTTGCCAGTAGCATGGGATAGAGAGCGCGAAGGGCCGAGCATGGGTTTACGTACCTTCCCGTTGGTCTCGTTAGGATCATGCGCCTATGTACTGATTGGTTTATCACTAGTTAGCCCCGACGAACACGAGATGCTGATTCGAATCATGCAAGGTTTAATGGCGGGCATCGGTTTTGTAGGAGGCGGTGCTATCTTGAAAAACTCTGATCATGTGCGAGGCACTGCATCTGCTGCGTCGATCTGGGTGACGGGCGCGTTGGGAGCTGCCGTCGGCTTCCAGCTGTGGGCACTCGCGATAGCACTGTCGGTTATTAATTTTTCCGTCATTATTGTGATGAGCCGAGTAAAGCAGAAATTGGACTAGTCGTGTAATTGTGCATCGTAGTTAATGAACTGTCAGCAGCTTACTAGAGATAAGAAACCATGAAACATACGGTCGGTATCATCGGGGGTGGCCCCCGAGGGCTGTCTGCCATGGAAAGCCTGTGCACAGTGTACGCCTCGTCAGGCACTGACCCATTGCCACATATCGACCTGTTCGAACCTTTAAGCCTGCCCGGAGCTGGCCAGGTCTACCCACCCGATCAAAGTCCACACAACTGGCTCAACGTCGCTGAACGCCTCATCGATTTGCCTGAGAGAGCACCATCGACTATTGGTGAACACACTATAGCCGGGTTCCCTTCCTACTGGCAGTATGCGAAGTTCGATCACAGACAGTGGGATGCTCACCGTCACGATCGTTATCCCACTCGAGCAGAACTGGGCGATTATCTGTCGGAGCGGTTCAACACACTTGCTGAATCACTGACTGACAACAAACTACTGACATGGCACCGTAGCCAGGTGGTATCCGTGCAACCAGACCAGGGCCAATGGCGAATCACAGACTCTGAAGGCAATACGCATCAGGTGAGAGAACTTGCCATCACCGCAGGACACCAGCCCACGGAGCCGGATGAACAGATGGCTCAGTGGATGGCCTATGCTGACAGTGTTACCGGGATACACTGCGTAGCCGACCCGTTTCCCGCAGGCCCCATCCAGGCATTGGTTAGTGAGTCATCTATTACCCGTGTAGCCCTACGTGGATTCGGCCTCACTCTAATCGATGTAGTAAAAAATCTGACTGAAGGGTTGGGAGGAAGTTACAAGCCAGATCCTGCACGAAAGCATGCGCTGGTGTATAAACCCTCTGGAAGAGAACCTGAGCAGCTCATTCCCTTCTCTCTGGATGGTTTACCGTTGGGTCCGAAACCTGCCAACCAGACGGTGGATGAATACTACGCGCTGACAGATTCTGCTGTGAAGGCGTTATCGGCCTCGCTTAAATCTTCCTTGAAAGCCACGCTACCACGTCCGATGCGACCCGTGCTGACCCGAACCATGGCAAAACTTGCTGTGGAGGTTTTTCTGCGATTAGGCGACCAGGCCAGGTCTCACGACGCCACAGATGCGGAGCTGATAACGCTTGCCGATGACTTCCTCAATGATGCCGAATACACTTCACACGCGCTGATTGATAGAGAACTTGAAGTACGCGAAGCGATGGAAGGCTATTTGGGCATGGCTTACGGACAGCGGCCAGCTAGCCTGGACTACTGCATCGGGCAGGTGTGGCGTCATGCACAACCAACATTGTATCGCACGCTGTCCTATGAGCTTGATTCAAGCGAAGACCTTGCTGAGATCATAGCGCTTGACGAACGAATGAAGCGTTACGCCTTTGGGCCACCACCCGCAAGCCTGGAGCGTTTACTGGCATTAAACACAGCGGGGATTCTATCGCTGGCTTACGTAAACGACCCTGGTATTGACACTCAACACAGGCAAGGATGGATTATCAGTAGTGAAGAGCACAAACTTACCGCTCAGCTCATGATAGACACGGTGTTGGATTCCACCACGGTTACGGAGGTAAATTCGCCACTGTTCAAGAGCCTGATTGATCAGCACCTTATTGAGCCCGCACACCCCGGCCTTGGTGTTGCCGTACGTGCTGATGGCACAGTAATCGTCAACGAGCGTGCGAATCACCTTCCACCGATCGCCGTTCTTGGTCGTCTCGCGCAGGGATCACTAGTCGGCGTAGACGCCATCCTTGAATGCTTTGGAGAACGGCAGGACTCGTGGGCGTCCGGTGTTATTGAGCGATTTGGAGCTTAATCATGCTGGAACAACAGCCACCCTTTCAGACTCATCAGGCGCACTGAACATATCAACAGAGCGCGTTATTAACGGAAGACGCGCCGCGAAATTAGTGGCGGTATGATTTTCCACGCAATAGTCACACGATTACGATAAGGATTGATGTCACGTGTGCATAGTTCGCTCATTGTGTGATCACCGTCGTAGCAGGCATCTAGACACGACTGAATGCGCTGATGCTCGTCGTCTAAACCTAATCGTTTCGCAAACGCCGCCAGACAACCGTAACCTGCGATAGCGTAATGAGCCATACGCTGATACTGCGTAATGATCATCGCATCACGAGTGTCATCATCACCGAAATCCTCGTCGAGTGCGTGAGCCTCTGCTTCACGTACCAAGCCCTCCATTCCCTTGCAGTGCTCCGAGTTGTCTTGATCACCATGAGAACGGATGATCGACTTCACGACCTGCATGCCTTCTTTAATACCCTTCTCGCCCCGCTGGAGTGCCGAGGCAAGCTCGGTATTAGACGCCGCTTTCGCAAGCCTTGCGGTGACTGCTGCCGACTGCTCGTTAGCGCTATACAAATCGTGCAGTTGATCGATATACACATCTTTCAGACTATCAAGACTCATAGGAATGTTCCCTGCTGTAAGTTTAAGTTCGTGACGTGTCGCCACTCAAAACTACAACGTTGTAGATACCCTTGATGCACCTAACAACTCAAATGCCTGTTCGATCTCGGAAAGTTCATATGTGCGTGCATCGACGGGTATTAACTTGCCAAATATCTCTAGCATCGTAGAGGCGCTCTGCGGTGCACCGACGACGACGTACTTGCCTACATTAGTCAACGAACCAAAGCGCGAGCTGATGACATCACCAGCGTGTTAGGGCTATCAGCTTGCACGTAGCACCGGCCTTTTCGGCGTGCGTCTGGACATTGGCCAACGTTGCAGCATCACATCCATGCGCGACCAGAATCCCGAGTACCTTACCTGTAAGGCTGCCAATTTTAGACTTTTGTATACTCAGGGCATCAGAGATGGGCAGATCGAGGTGCCGCGACAGGCTGAGACCTTACCGCCGTCTTACTATATTGCGAAGTCTGGGCTCACCGAGTAATCGAGTAGGCTATACCAGAAAAATCACTGCTGTATCTCAGCTGGTTTACTCATTCCAATGGCTCGCTCGATGCCAGCAAGGTTGCAATACTTAGCCGAAAACGACCTTAATCAACCGGTGACTATTCTCGGCTTGGGAGAGCCAGTAATCATAAGAGCAGTCCCTTCATAGAGACTGCTCTGCGTTACTGAGTACTAGACGGAGGTCGTATACTCTTTGTCAGCTATCTTGCTGATTTTCTCTTCGCCTTTCTCTCGCAGGTTTTTAGCCTGAGAGCTGACGGCTGAACTCACATCAGCGCCCACACTCTGCGCTGTATCGGCTAACGATCCCCTGAGCTCATCCGCCTTGTCACCAACCATCTTGTTTTCAGCTGCTGTAGCAGGGATCAGTGCTCCAATCAGCGCGCCCGCAGCCACTCCCAGAGCTGCAGCGACCAAAGGCTGCTCCTGCATAAAGTTCTTTGCGTTCTGTGCCTGCTCACGCGCCTGACTACCCACTTGTTGGTTAGCCTGCCGCATCCTATACTGCATCGCCTCGGAATGCTCTACTGAGGCGTTAACAACACGTTCTTGCCACGCTTCGGCAGATTCTTCTGCACCTTGCTTCATGGATCTGAGCTGCGTCGAGAGATCTTCCTTCCACTGCTCGGCCGTCTCTGACCATTGCCCGAACTTGTGCTCGACGGAATCTTTAAACGTATCGTCGTCACTACCGTAAGCGATAGCATTAGCGCCACCGGCATAGCCACTGCCCATCTCTTGGGAATAATCGCCGACAGGTGGATTGGTCCGACTATAAGCACTCTGGCGCGCACCCGAGCGAAATTCCCCATCATCCCATTGGGTCAGGCGATCGCGGTATTGAGTCTGACGATAGCTGTGATTACTGCTTCGTGATTGCGATGACATTAGCCAAGCGATTCCCACGCCAGTAAGCAATAGAGGCAACGGGTTATCTTTAATTGACCGACTAACCGACTGCGCAATATCTCCGCCATGCTGGCCGAAATAATCCATGGTCTGCTCCATCAGATGATTCGGGGATAGCCGTTGCTCCACCGCATTCAACGTCTGATTAAGATTGGCACGGCGCGCATCAACTTCACGCTCCAGCGCGTCGGGATCTTTCTGCTCATTTACCGATGTATTCATGACAATTTCCTCTCAACAAGATCGGCATCCTTTTTGACTGCCGACTGGGTGCGTGTAGGGACCATGTTCTCTACGGATAATTTAGATTTGGCACTGGACAGCAGGATGGCTCCTATGACTGTTATAACCAGTCCAACCAACAATGTGGAAGACCACATCTCCAGTCCTGTGAAGGCCTCGACGATCATTACCAGCGCTGCGATCAATAGTGTGACACCAGGTACCAGTATCGCTACGCCTATGGCCAGACTCGCCGCGCCTTTCTTGACATCTGAGACAGACTGGTTGACTTCAGACTTGGCCAGAGTTAACTCTGAGCGAACTAACCCGGAGACATCTTCCACAAGTCGAGACAACAAACCTTCTTCGTCGCGACCGGCTGAGTTCGCCTGACGCTCCTTTACGTTCAATTCTGACGAGCTCACGATGTATATCCTTCATTAGCTGTGTTGATCGAACCGGGCACATGGCCTACGGTGTTGTTCTCTTGCGTGGATCCGTATCGATCAGTTCGCGCGAATTGCGAAGACGACGAGCCCGGGCTCCCTGACTGGAAAAAACGAGCGGCTACAGCCCCGATCGTTACTGCACCAAGCACGAACATGGCGGGGTTATCGCGTGCGAGGGTCCGTGCGTCAGACGCTAACTCATCTAGTGATCGATTCTTGATCTGATCATTGAAGGAGGACATCTTCTCAGCAAATTCGTTTGCGTACTGACCTAATGTGTCACTGTGCTCCCCTAAGGTGGCAGCAACATCGTTGACCGCCGCTTCAACGGTGTCAGTGCGTGCGGTAATTTCCGCTCGCGTATCTTCGGCTTTCTCTCGCGCCAGCGATTCTGCTGCATCTTGGGTGGTACTGGCCAGCTTGCTCGCCTCATTCCTTAATGTCTGAGCAGTTTCAGCTGACTCAGCTTCGATGCTTTTAGAGGCTGACTGTGTTGATGATGTTTCGTTAGTCATTGGCTACACTTCCTGAGTAAGAATCGAGTTGTAGATTGCACCAGCTGGTTCGAGTGCGCTATCTCGATGTAAAACGGAAAAAATAGCCTGGTACATATTACATTTCACGTAATAAACGCGGCCCACACAGTGACGTATGCTCAAGCCTGTAACTGTATATATATTTAGTGGCGACACCTACATGTTGCCGATGTCAGGGCCACGACTATCTCTGCGTGTTATTACCTTCTACCGACTCGATATGGATATCTGCTCAGTAGAATTCACCAATAGTTGTTCAGGCACTTTCCCGTAACTGCCGCGTCTACACGTCAGACAAAGTGGATACCACCTCTGTACGAGCGTATGTAGTTTTTTCTATCTCTACAATTCATCTGAAGACATACAGCTACTATCCGCTAGCCGTTTGCCGCTTAGCCAAGGAAATTCTTAACCGATAAAGGAGATTGTTCATGCAGTACTCAACCACTCTTACGGCCCTCTCTCTGGTGGGACTATTATCAGTATCAACGGCAGGGCAAGTGGCATTCGCCGAGGCATCCGATGCACTTAAAGTGGATGCCACCGAGCTGCAACTCCATCTTTTGCTGGGTCAGTACACCATATCTGTAGTAGTTAATGAAAACGATACATTATCGATCGAGGGCATCATTGATGACCAGGAAGCGTTCAACGCACTTAACCAGTCTCTGGGTGAGAAGACCGAGGAGAACGGCGATTGGGTCGTCACCAACAACGTAGTGAATTCATAGGCCTGCTGCAGTCAGGGCTATGTGTTGACCTTAATTCGAGAATAGTAGTATGTCGGGTTAGCGATCTGCCGATTTATCAGATCTCGAAGAGAAAATTATAATGAACAAAAAATACCAGCTGGCTGAAGCCATGCGTAAAGCGACACGTCTCACTTTAGCCGGAGATCTGCACACGGCAACTGACGCGATACAGACCACCCTGAAGGGATTGAATCCGTCCGGGCCTGGTCAGGAGTCTAACGTTAGCCATCCGTCAAACGGCACTGCGGATGACAGCCCCACGACTCAGTCGTCGATCCGAGTTATCAACCAAGTGGCAGAATCAGCAGACAGTGGCAACAGGAATGTCGACACGAATATCTACGATCATTCAGATTTGACGGTAGAGGAAAACAGGCAAGTCCCGAATTATGACGCTTACCACTCAGGCGCCAGCGAAGGAACGTTCATTGATGCACATTTTCCCTGGCATGGGAAGTCATTGATCTACAAACTCTACAAACCAGCCAACTTGCGAAAGCCCTCAGTGCCATTGCTTCTGATGCTACACGGATGCACGCAGACCGCGCATGACTTTGCCGTTGGCACTCAGATGAATAAGGTGGCAGAACAGGCCGGAATGTTTGTGCTGTATCCCACTCAGTCTACTGCGGCTAACCCGAACCGTTGTTGGAACTGGTTTGAGCCTGAACATCAGTGCAGTGGGCATGGTGAGCCAGCCATGCTAAGTGCATTAACTAAGAGCATCATGAAAGATTATGATATCGATGACAGTCAAGTGTTCGTGGCAGGCATGTCTGCAGGCGGGGCAATGGCGCTCATATTGGCAGAGCAGTATCCTGATCTGTTCGCGGGTGTCGGCGTTCACTCCGGGCTACCAACAGGTGCTGCAACCTCAATGATTGAGGCAATGAGCACGATGCAGAATCCTGAGCATAAAACGACACCCTCAGGGATAGGTAAACTGCGAAAGTTGTCGCTACGCCAATCCGCAACTGCGAAGAATTCTCACCCAGTTTCTCCTCAACCCAGCAATCGCACTGCAATCCCGCTAATCGTATTCCATGGGGATCAGGACCATACGGTCCACCGTGCGAATGCGAAGCACATTGTCAACAATTGGCGTGAAAGCTATGAAACAAGGTCCCAAACATCGATTCTGGAGTCGAGGACCAGAACAGACGTCACTGACCTTGGTTATCGAAGCCACGTGACAACTTACTTCGACAAAGCATATCCGGAGGAGAAACGTTGCGAATACTGGCAGCTAACGAATACCGGACACCGCTGGGCTGGAGGGGATGAAGCAGGGTCTCATACAGATGCACAAGGTCCTGATGTCTCCTCCGCACTCGTCCACTTTTTGCTTGTCGATAGTCAGAAACAGGTCTGAACTACCACTTCCAGAAATGAGTCACTCAGCGTCCGCAACCGTTCACGTCTGTTTGCTAAAGGCTACAAAAATTTCTGGTCTATGCTGAGTCAGCAATTCGATCTCTGAAGCGCGGTGCCCGGACGCGTGAGGACGTTCGAAGATTAATGGAGCTTGCGGGACCGATAGGGTGGGAATTGTTCTGTTTGCCTGATGCGTCAACCATTCAGGCACGCCGGGACGCCGCCGCATGGCGGCATCTGACTTACGCGACACAGTACCGTATATGGGCTTCTCGCTAGTAGGCCTACCGCTGCCAAAGCACCAACGCAGATTGCCGTATGTCGCAGGATCTCGACCATCAAGACTAAGTCGGTCATTCAGATAACAAGCCGTGGCCCATGCGGCCTCAGGGTTGGCAGTCCAGCTGATTATACGCTTACCCCAATACATCCTCAGATTGTTATGCATCCAGCCATCGATCAGAAACTGCCGTTGAGCTGCGTTCCAGGTCTCGTCGTGGGTGCTCCCATGAACCAACTCACTCAGACTGTACAGATGCTCCCTCGCATCACCCGCGTGCGCCGCCAAGGATTCTCTGGCCCAGCGGCTAACCGTACTATAGCTATTGGGCACAGGAGTATGGAGAGCCTGGTGATGAAAGTACTCTCGCCAGACCAGCAGCTCATCAAGATACTTCCAAACGCTACGAGGGGATTCAACTTCGTTAGCAAGAGTGGCTATCTCATGAGGACCAAGAACTCCAAAATGAAGATAAGGCGACAGATAGCTTACACCTGGCATCGCAGGGTTATTACGCTGAGCAGCATAGTCTGGAATAACATCCACAGCCGCCCATGCAAGTTGCGACAACGCACTGGCCCGATCTCCCTTGCACCACGACACAGGCGATACGGAGTGATCGATATCGCACCGATTAATCCACTGGGTAATTGCGTTAACGTCACCATCGATAACATCATGTCTGGTCACCAGCTCACCCTCAAATGTATTCTGATGTGATTCGATATTCATTGGCTCCGCTAACCAATCTTCCCGCACATCGTTAACACGTGCTCGGAATGAGCGCGTCGTCAAGCAGTGCGAACCGACGGCCGCTTCGGGTACTAACCGTGCTCCGTCCACCGCTATCACAGCTCGATCGAGCCGGGATGCCACAGTACTCAACTGCCATCGACCGACAAAGGCGCAGTTATCATCCACCACCAGTGCTGCCGCTCGAGTAGCAAGCCGGTACACCATCCCTTTAACATCTCTGTCGGGATGCTCGATGACGCGAAGGAATCTCAGGCCACGGGCGACTATATCTTGTTCCAGTGAATAGGAAGCTTCCAGAATGAATTGATGCAGTCGATCAGACGCATGGGGATAATACTGGCCAATGCCATGGTAAACCACCACTGGTAATCGGAGTGCGTTACCTAGTGCAACCGCTGCATCGATAGTTGGATTGTCAATGCCTCTGAGTGTCTGCTGCAGCCAGCACAAGACATAATCTGCATCAGTGCGTCGCACCGGTATATCGTTCATCGGACGACACCGGTATGTCAGATAGTCACTACTGTCAAATAACTCTGTCAATGTCGCTCATCAGCGGGTGATAGTAGAAGGAGCACAAGGCGTAAAGACTGTGAGCAGTCGCTCTCGCACAACCGATGTAGTTGATCACGCCTGTATGCTCTCACTTCCTCAGTGCCTCACTATAAGTGACGCTCATGTCGGTACAGAGAACGTCGACATAACATTGTAGTATTTTCATACTTCACGCCCGGATTTTTAACGTGCGTTTTTGGCTGCAGGCACACCAACGTAAGGATGACTGCCTACACTTGCAAAAATCGTTGAACACAGGCGGTCAGAGATCGGGAAAGAAGGTGAAACCCGAGTCAGGTGTCATACTATGCACGTACACCGACACTGGTATAAAAACTTGATGAATAATATACACCGGGTGGGCGAACGGTTGCCATGAACGACGAATCATCAGCATCCGAATGGGAACCCGACGCTGAGATAGGGTACGGGCGTATCAACGGTCGTCGATGGCGTTGCACCGACCCGAATATTCCAGAGACTCTGCGCCAGGAATTAGTCAATGTCCTGATGCAAGGTCGTCGTGAACTTCGTGTAGGTAAAGGATTGCCGGCCCCTGATGCCTCTCATCCTGCGCGCCATAAAGTGCATGCAGCCAAGGTTGCGCTGGGCGAGCGCGGACCTCAGTGGTGGGCACCCATGTCGTATGCGGATCTTGAAACAAGAATGAAAGCCACCCTGATCACCTTGCTGACATCAAGAGGGATTGATAAGACCATCTGTCCGTCAGAAATCGCACAGGCAACACACGGGGCGGATTGGCGTCCGCTACTGCCCGCTGTTCGCCACCTGGCTTTTGAGCTAACAGACGTGCAGCAGCTCCGGGTCCTGCAGAAAAGTAAACCTGTTAACCGCCTTGACCGTGGGTCTATCAGAATAGCTCAGGGTGATCGGTTTATCGATCTTTCCATCAACTGATAAGTAATGGCATAGGCCCATTGATCTCGGCCAGACAACGAGCCAGAGTGTCCAGCTTTGTTGAACGTGCGGCAGTAATTGAGCACTTGGAAATAACGACTGACGGAAGTGGGAATACCGGTGCTGGGTATTACTACCAACCCATCGTCATCGCAAGTGCTTACAAAAATGACGAGATAGTCCAGCGCGAAGTATTCGGCTATGGAAAGGATCTTTCAGGATATTCGCTTGAAGACTACACCGCGGTGCGGAATATCATGATTGCTCATTAAAAAGGCTAATTACCCCTAACACCCCAGGTATCACTCAACCGATACCCTTCCGGCCACGGATCTGAAGGATCTAACATGTGCTGATGTGTTCCAGTGATCCAGCCGCGTCCGCTAATCGTCGGAACAATAGCTGGTTTGTCTCCCAGCGTTATTGTTCGAACTATTTGCCCTTCAAATTCTGAGTTGATTATTGAGGTTGCCAGCAGCTTCTGCCCAACCGTCATTTGCCCACGCGCCGCTAACACCGCCATGCGCGCACAAACAGCTGTACCGGTAGGAGACCGATCCACTTTGCCCGGCTGTATGGCAACAGCCGAGCGGGCTTGATAACCTTCGCTGGTCTCCTTGAGTGCTCCAGCAAACAGACAGAACGAAATGTGCTTCCAATCGGGAATCTCAGGGTGCTGAAATCCGAGTTGAACATTAGCGGCGTTGGTGAGTTTCACACCGAGTCCTGCTATGTCATACGCTTCATCTTCGGTGATGGAAAAACCCATAGCAACTGCATCAACAATCACAAAGCTGTCGCCGCCGTATGCTGTGTCCACATTGAGGGTACCTATCCCATCAACCTCTATCGTGGCGTCAAGCCGATCTGCAAAGCTCGGTACGTTTTCCACGGTAATTCGCTCAGCCTTGCCATCCTTGCAATCAGCACGCACACGAACGATGCCGCCTGGCGCTTCCAATGTCATGGTGGTGACTGGCTCTTGCATGGGAATGATTCCACTATCCAGCAACACCGTTGAAACACAAATAGAATTGGATCCCGACATGGGGGGTGTGTCTTCAGGCTCCATGATGATGAATGCTGCATCCGCGTCTGGATGCTTGGGCGGAACCAACAAGTTGACGTGTCTGAACACTCCACCGCGTGGTTCATTCAACACGTAGTTACGCAGCGTCTCATCAGTGGCGATAAAGCTGCGTTGTTCCCACAGCGTGTCCCCCGGAGGCGTACTGACACCGCCCACGATGACATCACCCACCTCACCTTCGGCGTGACAAGATATGATATGAACGGTCCTTGAGCTTCGCATGGCATTAATTTTTCTTTTCGATACTGTTACAACGAAACAAAAAAGGCATTTCGACACTCAGCATATCCTGTCGACTGCACGTTAATCGGGCATCTGCCTTGCATTGAATACCAAACACCCGCCAATGGTAACGCCCCCGCAACCACTCGACTCGCTTGCAGTAAATTTCGGTAAATACCTGAACTTATTCAGATTATGACCCGCAGCAACAGTGATATGATGCGCGGCAGATCCAATTTGTATCCGATTTTCGCAATGACTGCGTAAAAACCCCTTATTCAAAACGCACTGATACGTGTATATGTCAACGAATCCGCCACTGCGCGTCGCCATTTTAATCAACAGCCCCAGCGTTTTTGAATGGCAGTTCCAACTGCTGAAAAAAATTCAGCATGAAGGCAATGGCACTATCGTGTTGGCGATCACTCGCGACGAGCCAGAGGGTCAGATGGCGGGAGATGAAAAACAGTCGCTTGCACTGTCACTTTTCTACCGCCATACGTATTGGGATCGGAACAAATTCAGACAAAAACCTGATGCATTTGCTAAACGGGATTTGGCAGAGCTGCAGGATTCTATTCCCACCATTTCGATGACACCAGAGGTCACTCGCTGGAGCGATAGACTGTGCCAGAGGGATTTGGAAATTCTGCGAGAGCACAAGATTGATGTCATCGTTCGGCTGGGCTGGCGCATTCTCAAAGGTGAGATGCTGACTGTTCCCCGCTTCGGTGTGTGGTCTTTCCATCACGGGGACAATCAAATTAATCGAGGTGGTCCACCAGCGGTGTGGGAGCACTACTATGGTCAATGCCGTACCGGCATTACCCTGCAGGTATTAAGTGAAAAGCTGGACGACGGCTTGATACTGGATCGCTCATATACGGCTACCGACAAAACATCAGTAAGCAAGACACGCGGGAAACTGTACTGGCGCTCGGTCGATATGCTGCCACGCAAGCTCGCCGAACTACGCCGACACGGGGAGGATATACTGTCCGCGCATAGCGATAACCATTCCATCAGCTTCTACTCTCAGCCGCTACTCACTGAGAAGAAAATGACTCTGAAAGAGGTGCTTCTCTATATAGCCAGAAGCTTTTACGCCTATGCAAAACAGGCTGTTTTCGAGCGGTTGTATGTTGAGAAGTGGGTACTGTATTTCAAGATATCCGACGAGATGTCCACATCTTTATGGCAGTTCACCAAACTTGAATCACCCAACGATCGTTACTGGGCTGACCCACATATCATCAAGCGGGACGGGACGTATTACGTTTTTGTCGAGGAGTATATGTTCGACACGAAGCGAGGTCGCATTGCGGTAATCCCCGTAGAAGTAGACGGCACCATCGGTGCAGCTCAGACTGTTCTGGATCCGGACTATCATTTGTCATATCCCTTTATGTTTGAGCATGCTGGTGAAACCTATATGATTCCGGAGTCCGGAGAAAACCGGTCGGTCGATTTATACAAGTGCATTAGCTTTCCAGATAAATGGGAGCTTCAGAAAACGCTGATGAAAGATGTGCATGCCGTGGACACCACCTTGTACGAACACGACGGTCGCTGGTGGATGTTCACTAATCGCCGCGACACAGCCGGTGGTACAACACACGATGAATTACACGTGTACTCCGCACCCCACTTCCTGACCGATGACTGGACTCCTCACCCTCAGGGCGTGGTCGTTTCAGACGTGCGTTGCGCAAGACCTGCAGGAGCTCTGTTCGAGAAAAATGGCAAACTCTACCGACCAGGGCAGGATTGCAGCGTCGACTATGGCTATGCGTTGCAGATCATGGAAGTTACGACACTCTCCGAAGAGCGTTACAGTGAGGTTCCGGTAACACGGATCACACCTGACTGGAATGATCGCGTTGTCGGTGTGCACACATTCAATCATGTAGACGGAATGAGCATCGTGGATGCGAAGACGTTTATCAGGAAAAACCAGGTTACTTAGTGCGCCTCTTCCCAACTATTGCCGATTCCCACATCCACTTCGAGGGGTACCTTCAAATCTGCTGAATCGATCATCAGCTTGCGCAGATGCTCGCCAGTTGCTTCAAGCTCTCCGGCTTTTACCTCCAGTACCAGTTCGTCGTGTACCTGCATGATGATACGTGCGTCTATCTTGTCGGCTCGCAGCCAGTTATCCACGCTGATCATGGCGCGCTTGATGATGTCTGCAGCAGTTCCCTGCATCGGTGCATTGATCGCCGTGCGCTCTGCGTAATTGCGCATTTGTGCATTGCGTGCATTGATGTCAGGCAGATACAAGCGCCTGCCAAACACCGTCTCTACATAGCCCTGGTCTTTGGCAAGCGCTCGAGTTTCGTCCATGTAGCGTTTGACGCCCGGGTAGCGCTCGAAGTAAAGATTGATATATTCCTGCGCCTCGCCTCGACCGATATCCAGTTGTTTGGCAAGTCCAAAAGCAGACATGCCATAGATAAGTCCAAAATTAATCGCTTTGGCAGAACGTCGCTGATCGGGTTCAACCGCTTCCAACGGTACACCAAACACTTCTGCCGCCGTTGCCTTATGCACATCCAGTGACTGTTCGAACGCGGTAACCAGCCCTGCATCTTCGGACAAGTGCGCCATGATCCGAAGCTCTATCTGCGAATAATCAGCAGCCAGCAACCGATATCCGGGCTCTGCGATGAACGCCTCTCTGATACGTCTTCCTTCGTCTGTACGCACCGGTATGTTCTGCAGATTGGGATCAGTACTCGACAATCGTCCTGTTGATGCAATTGCCTGGTTGTAGGATGTATGGACACGCTGAGTATCAGGATCGATCTGCAGTGGTAGCTTCTCGATGTAGGTAGACATGAGCTTGGTAAGGCCACGGTGCTTCAGTATCAGCTTGGGCAAAGGATAATCCAGTGCCAACTGTTCAAGCACGTCTTCAGCCGTGGATGGCTGGCCTTTAGGTGTTTTGCGTATGATGGGAAACTGTTTTTCTTCGAAGAAAATTTCACCAATCTGCTTTGGGGATCCTAGATTGAATTCACGACCCGCATCTTCAAATGCTGCCGCCTTCACCTCCTCTATCGTTTTTGCAATAGTGGCACCTTGCTTCTCAAGCATCTGGGCATCTATGCGAACACCCGTACACTCAATATGTGATAACGCATGCAGGGCTGGAATTTCAATCTCGAGATACAAATCCTTCAAGCGTGGAATCTCGCAGAGCTTTGGCCACAATGCATGGTGCAAGCGCAACGTGATATCGGCATCTTCAGCAGCGTAGTGGCTTGCCACATCCAGCTCTATCTGGTTGAACGTCAACTGCTTCTTGCCTTTTCCTGCAATGTCTTCAAACTTGACGGTGCCCATGTCCAGATACTGTCGGGCCAGTGAATCCATGTCATGACGCGTAGCAGTGCTGTCCAGCACGTAGGACTGCAGCATTGTGTCGTGCGCCACGTTAACCAACTCAACGCCGTGGTTTCGCAAAACGTTGATATCGTATTTGATGTGCTGACCTACCAGATTGCGCTGCTTGCCTTCGAGCAACGGCTTGAGCTTGTCTAGCACCCACTGCCTGTCAAGCTGCTCAGGAGCACCTTCGTAGTCGTGCGCTAGTGGTACATAGGCAGCCTCGCCTTCGCCAATGGCAAACGACACTCCCACCACTGTCGCCTGCATGTAGTTCAGGCTGGTCGTTTCAGTATCGAATGCAAAAAGCTCCGCGTTCTCTAGCTTTGCAAGCCACGCCTCCAGTGCCTCGGCGCTCGTAATCATCTCGTACTCGTGCTTTGGCTGATCTGCGGCCACATCGCCTGTTTTAGCGTTGCTGGCATCACCATCGACAGCCTGTGATCCCGACCCCTTGTTGCCGCGTTGCTGTATC
>Ga0209828_1002356_pt1 | contig 15764 bp, 13 predicted proteins | sample MaitaG_FD_187429 | JGI IMG/M metagenome (GOLD analysis project Ga0209828, IMG submission 187429) | Marine algal microbial communities from Maine, USA - Maine_Asex2 metaG (SPAdes) (version 2) | ecosystem: Host-associated > Algae > Red algae > Unclassified | place: Maine, USA | collected 2015-01-05 | reverse complement strand
AGCAGACCGGCACCAAGTCGATGAGCGGCAGCTCAGAGTCACGATCGAAGGCTGGCCGGTCGCCGATCCCGGTCGCGCAGCTGCGCGACCTCGCCCAGCGAGCCGGGCGCTCGGACGACCCCGTCGTGCGCCAAGAGCTGGCCCGGCTGCACTCGGGCGAGCGCATCGTGAGCTGGATCGGCGGCCGAGGCCTGCACCCGTCGCCACGAGAGCCACGCCCCCGACAAAAGCACCCCGTTCAACGAGCTACCCAAGAACTGACACACATCGCGACCGGTGTTCCCGCGGAAACTCTCATCGAGTGGCGGCGTTACGACGTCGCAAGCGCGGCGTGCGCGTGCGCAATCATCTCGGCAAGCCGATCGAGCGTGGCCGCGGCAACCCCGTCGCCGGACACGACGACGGCCGTGCCGTTCAGGTCAACGGTCACCGCTCCGTCGGCCCGTTCGACCGACCCAGGGGCGAGCTCGACTTCGATGACGATCGGCGACTGAAAGAACTCGTGGCGAAGCACCGAGTCTGCGATCGTTGTCCTGATGGGCCAAGGATCGGCGCCGGTTAGCTGCTCGATGGCTTTGAGTGGAAGCCCTTTGACGACGATGCCCTCAGCAGAGTCGAGGCGATGCCATTCGGGGAACTCGTGCTCGCGCCGGGCCATCGCTACCAGGTCATTGATCAGCTCCAGAGCTGACGGCATTTCGCGAAACGTATCGCGCGACGCATTTTCGGCGAATCGCGAACGGAAGGCTTCACTTTGCATAGCTGACAACAAGCGACCACGCGTTGGCTCAGGAACATCGCCAAGGGCTAACCAGCTGAGCTCTGTCGCGTCTCGAAGAGCCTTAATACACCCGTCATCATCGGCACCTACCTCAGCGATCGCCACCAGCGCCTCGCGATAGAAAATCGAGCTGACACCCCATGCGAGACCTGACGTGAAGAAGATCGAGCCAGCCATTGTCCTTTATCCCTATCACGAAGACGCTCGGGTCATCGCGGGAATCGACAACGAGACCCCACGGCGTCATAGGTCCTACCACTCGAGGCAATCAGTCCACCCCGTGCGCTTCCACCAGTAGATCAACAAGGCGAATACCTAGACGCAAGCCTCGATGCGGTCAAGCCGCAGCTCGAAGTCGCCGTCGATGCCGTCAGACAAGATCACGCCCATCACCAACGACAGGTCGGGGCGAAACGCATCGGTCAAGATCGGCGTGCCAAACGATCGCGCCTCAAGGTCAGCAAGTGCGACGCTGCCCGTGACCACGCCGGCGGAGCTGTCGTCGTCAGGGTCGCGGAAGTCAATCGTCGCGAAGTGCGACACACTGCGAGCCCGACCGGGCAGCGCATCGGTGAAGAACGCCTCGTAGCCGCGGCCGTCAGTATCAGCGACGAAGCCGATGCTGGTCGCTCCACCTAGATCGGCTGGCTCGATCGGGCGCCGAATCTGAACGAAACCGCCGCCATTCGTGTTGATCGTGCCGGTGAGCGTGAGTACGCCCTCGTTGATCGTTGCCTGCCCGCTCGAGAGTCCGCCCATGACACCGTCGAGCACGACCTGCCACTGTCCCGGGCCGCCTGTGAAGTCATCGATGACCCGACACTTCGCTTCGGCCACGATCGGCTCAGGTTCCGCAGTCGATTCCGGCTCCGCGGCCGGCACAGGTGTCGAAGTTGCGGTCGGATCTTGCGCGGGGGTTGCGGTGGCCTCAGGCGTTGCGGTCACCGAGGGCGTCGGCTGTGTTGGCGTCGACGTCTCGATCACCGCCGCTTGTTCTGATGATGGCGACCGCGTCGTGTTTGACCCGCATGCGGCGAGGAACACCACAGCTATCAGTACAACACGGCCGACCACGACACCAGCTTCGCAGCCGCACCGCGAGAACGGCCTGTCGAGCGGCCATATCGTGGCTGAGAGTGCAGTTTTCTGCGTTGTCTTCTTGCAGGACATACCGCACAGGTGTCGCGCGACATAGCGCACAGTCTTTCCTATGGCTGGAGCTGTGCCCATGAGTGTTCGTCGTTTGATTGCCGAGTTGGATACCAGGTCTGTGAACGTGTCGGCGTTTTGTGTTGAGCACGGTGTCGGGCGGAGCCAGTTCTATGAGATCCGGCGCAGGTACATGGCCGAGGGCGAGGCTGGCCTCGAGCTGCGGTCGCGCGCCCCGAAACGAGTACCGAACCGCACACCAACCCGCATCGAGGACCGGATCGTTGAGATCCGTAAACACCTCGATGATCAAGGCTTCGATGCGGGTGCTGGAACCATTCGCTGGCACCTTAAGAAAGAATTCGTCCATTGCCCGTCTGAGGCCACGATCTGGCGGATCCTCAGAGCACGAGGTTTCATCACTGCTGACCCGTCAAAACGCCCCAAAGCCGCATACCGGTCCTTTGCTGCTCAACGAGCGAACGAGGTATGGCAGATCGATGGGACCAACTGGGAACTCGCGGATGGCACCGAATCCAAGATCATCAACATCATCGATGACGGCTCGCGATTGATGTGCGCGAGCCGGGCCCACCCAGGCGAGACCTTCGACGCGTGCTGGGAAACCGTGTGCCACGGCGCCACAGAACACCGCTGGCCCGAACGGTTCCTCTGCGACAACGGTCGAGGACTCGCCCGACTCGAAACAGCGGTCGCCAAACTCGGCATCGCCACTAGCCACAGCCGCCCCTACCACCCTCAGACCTGCGGCAAAGTCGAACGACTCCACCAGACCCTCAAGAAATGGCTTGCTAAACAACCACCGGCGGCCAACCTGGCCGAACTACAAACCCAACTCGACACCTTCCGCCGCTACTACAACCACCAGCGACCCCACCGATCAATCCGGCGTCGTACCCCAGCTCAAGCTTGGAACGACATGACCAAAACCGGGCCCGCCAACCAGCCACTCACCCTGACATCAACCATCTCTCATTCCATCGTCACCACTAGAGGCCGCGTCAACGCCTCGGACTACCGGATCAGCGTCGGCGCCGCCCACGCCAACAAACCCACAACCACCATCATCACCGGCACCCAAGCCCATGTCTTCCACAACGGCGAACTCATCCGTCAACTCACCATCGACCCCACCAAAACCAGCCAACCCCTCCACAACAAACCCGGCCGACCCCACAAGCAAACAGCATGAACCACACTGTTCACCATGACCCGCGACATGTGTGCGCCATGACCCGCGACATCACATTGCAGTTTTCTGCGTTCTGAGCCACCAATTGCGATTGGAAGCGGCGGCCGGCCGCAACTAGAGCTGGCCGAGGGGCCGCCACAGGACAGCCGAGAGCACGATGGCGGCGAGAGCCCCGATAGCGAGGTTGCGCAGTAGCGGATCGCTGCCTGAGTCGATCGGGTCGCCCGGCACTGTCGCTTCATCGATGATCCACGGCGCGTTGGCGGCGCCGATATCGGCGGTAGCCGTTAGCAGGTCATACTGATCTGCGAGCTCCCTGCGCATATCAAGCAGTCGCCTCGCATCCTCACTGTCGGGGTCGACGGTCGCGATCTCGTTGTCGAGGCTGCTGATGCGATCGAGTAGCTGCAAGGCACTATCCATTTGCTCGTCCGGCGCTCTTCGCATGCGGACGTCGAGGTAGCTGCTTGCGTAGGTAGCGGCAACCTCGCGAGCTTCAAGAGCAGTCGGGCGGACCGCGCGAATAGTGATAACGCCTTCGGGTTGCCCCGACACGGTGATCTCTGGCCGAAACCCGATGCGCATTTCAACCTCGTCGGCAACCACCGACGACCTGATCACTTCGACCTCGCGAGCCACTAGTGGCGCTGCGGATTCGACAGACTCAAAAACTGAAGAAGCGTCGTCTTCAACCAGCAGGCGAACCAGTGACTCATACTGACCAGCGCCTTCGGGCGGCGCAGGTCGCGGGAACATTGCGGCGGCAATCATGGCGACCACGAAGATCGCAGCGACTACCGCGATTCGCCGATTGTTCTCAGAGCCGCGCAACGCTGAAGGTAGCGGTACGCCCGTCGGTGGAGCGGGTGTACCTGCGGCTGAATCAGTTGCGGCGCTGAATGTTCTCGGGGAATCCACGCTAGGAATCTGTTGCGGCTTTAGGGCGGGTTACGGCTTGCGGGGCGGGGTCTGAAGCTAGCGCTGCGGCGAACCATGCGGCGGCGGTGCCCTCGGCTGCGGCCGCCGATGCGGCGAGTCCGTTGCGACGCATCGACACCTTGATACGAGCGACACCGCCCGGGTCGTGCGCGGCGAGTCGCTCGGCTAGGCCCTGCGCGGCGTCGACGACCCCATCATCAGCAACCGACTCGAACGCCACGCCGAGCCGAACCAGCTCGGGCCCAGCGATGCGGTCGCCGACCAACGCAATGCGAGCGATCACCGACTCGGGGAAGCGCAGCGTGAGCCACGCCATGTTCATCGGTGCGGCCATGCCTTGTTGAATCTCGCCGACCTGCAAAAAGCTCTTGTCGCCACAGATCAAGAAGTCACACGCCAACGCCAGCGCACCGCCGCCGTTGACCGCCGCTCGCTCGAGCGCCCCGATCACGATCTTTGGGCTATCGAACAGGGCGGCATGCACCCGACGCCACTTGCCGCCGAACTCGGGCACCCAGTCAGGCTGCGGGTCCTTTGAAAACTCCTTGAGGTCGAGACCCGAGCAAAATGCACCCCCGGAGCCGCGGATCACGAGCACCGATACATCGTCGTCAGCATTGAGAGTCTCAAGTGCCTCGCCCATCTGGTCGGCCAGTGGGCCGGTCAACGCATTGCGACGCTCGGGCCGATTCAACACGACATGGGCAACTCGATCAGAGGGTCGCTCGACCAAAACCAGATCTGTCATCGACTCAGTGTGACATCTCGCCGATCTCAGTGCCGAATGCCTCGACCGTTAGGATTGATCCATGGAAGCCAGCTATCAGCACATCTCGGTCGAGCGGCTCAGTCCAACCATCGGTGGTGTGATCAGCGGCCCCGATGGCGCACCGATCAACGTCGCAGCGATTGACGCGCCAACCTTCGCCGAGATCCGCCAAGCGTTTCTCGATCGCGGCGTCATCTTCTTCAGAGACCAGCAGCTCACCCCCGAAAGCCACGTCGAATTCGCGGCCCGCTTTGGCGAACCCGAGGTGTACCCGTTCAAGAACGGCAACATCAATTTCTCGCCTCACCCATCGGGGCTCGACACGATCGTGCAACTCGCGAAAGACGAGAACCGCCCGGGCGTTGAGAACGCTTGGCACACCGACGTTGCCTGGATGCTCGAGCCATCGCTCGGCTCGGTGCTCTATGCCCGCGAGTTACCCGACATCGGCGGCGACACGCTCTTCTCTGATTGCGAGGCGGTCTACAACCACCTCGATGACCACATGAAGGCGTGGCTCGAAACACTCGAAGCCAACTACGACTGGATGCACACATTCGGCAGCAACCTCGACCCTGACGCCTTGGCCGAGTTCCGCCGTCAGCATCCGGGTTCGACCCACCCCGTGATCCGCACCCATCCCGACACCGGCCGCAAGGCCTTGTACCTGTCTTCGATCTTCCTCAAAAACATCGTCGGCGTGACCACCGGCGAGTGGAAGCCGCTCGTCGCCCACCTCGAATCGCTCGTCGCTCGGCCTGAGTTCCAGTGCCGCTTCAGGTGGCAAGTCGACTCGGTCGCCGTCTGGGACAACCGGCGGGTGCAGCATTATGCGGTCAACGACTACTACCCAAAGCGCCGGGTAATGGACCGCGTAACGATCGCGGGCAGCAAGCCGTACTGATCTATCACAGGCTCTCGCACAGGCCTACCCAGTTTGTGATAAGACTCGCAAAGGCGAAGCCGACAAGCGGCTGCGGAAAGCGAGTGCAGACAATGTGTCCATCAGTGCAGTGTCGATCAGTGCAAATTTTACGGGAGCGTTACGCCCCGTTCATCGTTGAGCAAGGTGCTGCTCACCAAGGTCGTCAAGGCTCACAGCGATGAACTTCGAACACGACGAACGGCCAGCGAACCCCACCTCGAATCGGCCACTGACGTCGATTCTCGACGCAGAGCTAGGCCGCCGCCGGGCGCTCAAAGGCGGTGCCCTCGGCGCCGCAGGCTTCATGGCCGCCGGCTCGTTCGCGAGCAAGGCCGCAGCGGCCGATGGCCACACGGCAATCGTCGGCGACTTCACCGCAATCCCGACGAGCACCGCTGATGCCGTCATCGTGCCAGACGGCTACGTGACCCAGGCCATCGCGCCATGGGGCGACCCAATCGTCCCTTCGGGCCCAGCGTTCGCCCAAGACGCCTCGAACACCGCCGCCGAACAAGAACAACAGCTTGGCCAGGGCCACGACGGCATCAAGTTCTTTCCGATTGCGGGCTCATCGACCCGAGGCTTGCTGGCGATGAATCACGAGTACACCGTTGGTGGCCAAATCCATACCGACGGCCAAGAGAACTGGTCCGACGAAAAGACTCGCAAAGAACAAGCCGCTCACGGTGTGTCAGTCGTCGAGGTCGAGATGGACGCATCGGGGCAGTGGGCCGTCGTCGAATCTGACTATGCCCGCCGCATTCACGTCAACACACCGTGTGCGATATCGGGGCCGGCAGCCGGCCACCGCCTGCTGCAGACCGAGGCTGACCCCGACGGAACCAACCCAATCGGAACGTTGAACAACTGCGGCAATGGATACACCCCTTGGGACACCTACCTCACAACCGAAGAGAACTTCAACGGGTACTTCTGGGAAGAAACCGAGGGAGCAGCCGAGGGCATCAGCGAAGAACAGGCCGCTCTCAACGCCCGATACGGCGTCGGGGGACAAGGCTTCGGCTATCAATGGGCGACCACCGACGACCGGTTCCGCGCTGATCTCACCCCTAACGAGCCCAACCGCTTCGGTTGGATGGTCGAGATCGATCCCTTTGCCGCCGACAGCGCGCCGGTCAAGCACACTGCGCTTGGTCGCTTCAAGCACGAAGGTGCTGCGTTCGCTACCGCGGCCAACGGCGCCGCCGTGATCTACATGGGCGACGATCAACGCTTCGACTATCTCTACAAGTTCGTCGGTGCCAAGCCCTGGCAGTCAGAGGCCGCGGCTGGCAACAGCCCGCTCGCCGAAGGCACCTTGTACGTCGCTCGATTCGACGAAGGCGGCGTCGGCGAATGGTTGCCGCTCGTTCACGGCGAGAATGGTCTCGACGAAGACGCGGGCTTTGCCGATCACGGCGAGGTCATGATCAAGGCCCGCATGGCCGCCGACATCCTCGGCGCTACGCCAATGGATCGCCCCGAATGGACCGCCGTGCATCCCCGCACCGGCGAAGGTTATGTGACCTGCACCAACAACACCCGACGCGAAGAGCCCAACGTGGCAAACCCCCGCGTCGAGAACGCATTCGGTCACATCATCAAGTGGACCGAAGCCGGCGGCGACCCCTCCAACACCGATTTCACCTGGGACTTCTTCTTGATCGCCGGCGCTGGCGATGGTTCCGATGGCTCGACGGTCGACGCTGAAGACATGCTCGGTTCGCCTGACGGCTTGTGGGTCGATGACAACGAGCGCATGTGGATCCAAACCGACGGAAGCCAGCCCGATGGTTCGAACAACCAGATGCTGCTTGCTGACCCCAACACTGGCGAGATCAAGCGCTTCCTCGTCGGTCCGGTCGATTGCGAAGTCACCGGCGTGACCTCGACACCAGACGGCACGACCGTGTTCATCAACATTCAGCACCCCGGCGACAGCGGCGGCGCAGACAACCCCACCGAAACCAGCACGTGGCCAGATGGCGCAGGGGCCGGTCGCCCCCGCCCGGCAACCGTGGCCATTCGTCGCCGTGATGGTGGTGTCGTAGGGGCCTCGTTCGGGGTCGACGAAGAGAGCCCAACCGAGCTACCGATGACTGGTAGCGCGCTGACCGCGCCGCTGGCTGCGGCTGGTGCGGTTGCAATGGCAGCCGGTGCAGGCCTCGTCCGTTTGCGAAACCGCATGCAGCACAACGACACAGATCCCGGTCACGAGCGAACCAGCGACGACATGTAGGCGAGACGGCCGCGATTAAGGTCACCGCATGGATGCCCAGTCGTTCGACGGTGGCCCTCTAGCCGGGGTACGAGTTGTCGAGTTCTCACAGAACGCCGCAGTGCCTCAATGCGGACGTCTGCTCGCTGGTATGGGCGCCGACGTCATCAAGGTTGAGCCTCCCGACGGCGATGCAATGCGCTACCTGACCAGTATCGCGCCCGATGAAAGTCGCGTCTACGCCGCCATCAACCCTGGCAAACGAGCAATCACCCTCGACTTGACCAGCGCCGACTCGCGGCCGGCCGTCGACCGCCTGCTCGGTTGGGCCGACATCGCGCTCATCGGTGTAAAGCGCGCGGATCTCGCCCGATTCAGCCTCGAATGGCAGCGAATCCACGCCGTCAACGAGCGCCTGGTCGTGCTGTCGTTCAACGCGTACGGCCCCGAGGGGCCCGACGCGGAGCTCGGCGGCTACGACATGTTGGCCCAAGCGGTCAGCGGCCTCGGCTGGTCGATGGATCGCACCACCGACGACGGCGCCCCGATCTCAACCCGGCCAGCGTTCATTGACTTTGCGAGCGGATCGGTTGCGTGTGCCGGGGTGCTGGCCGCGCTTCGCCATCGCGATCTGACCGGCATCGGTCAGCGGGTTGACGCGTCGCTACTTGGTTCGGCGTTGACGATGGGCACGCCCATGTTCAGCCACTTCGAGCACGACCAGGAAACATCCGAAGAGGTCATTGCCGACATCGCGATGCTGCGAGAATCCGGCGTCGACTTCGCTACCCAGCGCAGGCACTACGAGTCGCGCGTGCTCGCCCCCGGCGGGCTCTTTGAGCTGTTTGTCCGCGTGTATCAAACCTCCGATGGCCTCATCTCGGTGTCGGGCTTCTCACCTGGGCTTCGGGCAAAGTTCTACGACGTCATTGGTGCGGGCCCGTTACCTGAGGGGTCTCGACCCGGCGACCCCGGCTTCGATGCGGTGATCGATGCGGCAGATGCACTTTTCGCCTCGAAGACGACCGAGCAGTCAACCGCGATGTTGCGCGCCGTCGGCTATCCCTGTATTCGGTTCAACCATCCGCTCGAAGCCCTGGCCAACCCGCAAGCCGAAGCGAATGACTATGTCGTTGACCTGACCCACCCTGACTTCGGCGGCTATCGAACCATTGGCATGCCGTTCAGGTTCTCGAAGACCCCCGCCGCGATCAAAGGCCGCTCCCCCAAACTCGGCGAACACAACGACGAAGTTGCCAACGAGCTGGGTTGGTGAAACGACCTGCTGCTACGTTCGTCGCGCGCTCGCCCCAAACAGGAGAACCACCGTGCTCGACCGTCGCAACTTCTACATCAATGGCCAATGGGTCGCCCCATCAGCCGCCAATGACTACAGCGTTGTCGATCCCTCGACCGAAGACGTCGCGGCCATCATCTCGCTGGGCGGCGAAGCCGATACCAACGCCGCGGTCGCCGCTGCCAAAGACTCGTTCTGGAGCTGGGCTGAGACTCCTGTCGAGAAACGTATCGAGCTGCTCGAAGGCCTCTACGCGAACTACAAAGAACGCTCAGAGGAAATGGCGCAGGCGATCTCGACCGAGATGGGCGCGCCCATGTCACTGGCCCAAACCGCGCAGGTCGGGGCCGGCGCTGGGCACATCAAGACGCTCATCAACGCCCTGAAGCAGTTCGAGTTCGACCGGCCCCTTGGCGACCACGCCCCCGGCGACCGAATCCTCTACGAACCAGTCGGTGTTTGTGCATTGATCACTCCCTGGAACTGGCCGATGAACCAGGTGACGCTCAAGGTCGTGCCCGCCCTTGGCGTTGGTTGCACCATGGTGCTGAAGCCATCAGAGGTCGCTCCGCTGTCATCGATGTTGTTCGCCGAGATGATCCACGACGCCGGGTTCCCCGCTGGCGTTTTCAACCTCGTCAACGGCGATGGCCCCGGCGTCGGCACCCAGCTGTCTGGTCACCCCGACATCGACATGGTTTCGTTCACCGGTTCAACTCGGGCTGGCGTTGCGATCACCAAGAACTCGGCTGATTCAGTCAAGCGAGTCGCGCTCGAACTCGGCGGCAAAGGCGCGAACATCATCTTCGCTGACGCCGACGAAAAGGCCGTGAGCCGCGGCGTACGCAGCTGCTTCTTGAACAGCGGCCAATCGTGCAACGCCCCGACCCGCATGCTCGTCGAGCGCTCGATCTACGACGACGCCGTTGCGACCGCCCAGACAGTCGCCGAGAAGACCACCGTCGACATTGCAGCAAACGAGGGTCGACACATCGGCCCGGTCGTCTCAGAGGTGCAGTTCGACAAAATCCAGGCCCTGATCGCCAAGGGCGAAGAAGAAGGCGCTCGACTCGTCGCTGGCGGTACCGGCCGCCCCGATGGCCATGACAAGGGGTACTTCGTCAAGCCAACGGTGTTCGCCGATGTCTCGCCTGACATGACGATCGCGACCGAAGAGATTTTCGGCCCGGTGCTCTCGATCATGCCCTTCGATACCGAAGAAGAGGCCCTCGAGATCGCGAACGACACCAACTATGGCCTGACCAACTACGTGCAGACCAGCGATGAAGACCGTGCCCGTCGAGTCGCACGACGGTTGCGTTCGGGCATGGTCGAGATGAATGGTCAGCCACGCGGCGCCGGCGCCCCGTTCGGCGGCTACGGCCAGTCGGGCAACGGCCGAGAGGGCGGCGTGTGGGGGCTCGAAGAGTTCCTCGAAGTCAAGTCGGTAAGTGGCTGGTCGGCCTAGCGAACCGGTCCAACAACTCCTAGCCTTCGTCAGGTGCTCAACCACTCGCGTCGTCGGCTCATGCGCGTCTTGGTTGGCCTCGTCGTGTTCTGTCTTGCAGCAACCGCGTGCTCAGCGCTTGAACGCGAACAAGCGACACCTCGCGTGTCAATGGTCGCCGAAACACTTGAAGGTGAGCTGATTGACGTCGGCCCGCTACTCGACCAGGACGCACTCGTGTGGTTCTGGGCACCTTGGTGACCGCACTGCAAAAGAGGTGCCCCTGCGGTCGCAGAGGTTCAACGTCAACTCGGCGACAAGGTCACATTCGTCGGCGTGGCCGGCCAAGACGAGCTGCCCGAAATGCTCGAGTTCGTCGACGAATTTGACCTGAACGACTTTGACCACGTCGCGGACCCAACCGGACGCGTCTGGCAGATGTTTAAGATCAGGTCGCAGCCGTCGTATGTCTTCATCAACGACAGCGGCGAGATTGTTCACGAGTCCGGCTCACTCGACACCGATGCACTCGCTGAGCGCATTCAAGCGCTCATCGATACCTAATTCTGAGCGAACTCGTCGGCCATCAGCCGAAAGGTACTGAGCTGGGTCTTCCACCAGTCGGTCGACACGGTGCTTCGACCTGGCACATTGCGCAGCGAATCGTCGATAACGGCGATGAATCGCACGTCATCGGCTGCAACCGATCGCAAGTCGAGCAGAGCATCTACTACCCGGGCATGACTAGTCAGCTCGCCATCGAGGCTCGCGAGAAGCTGATCAATTGTTGCTTGAACCATGGAGTCCGTCATTGCACTTCCTTGAGAGGGGTTGGGGCGCCCGATGTGTAACCGGCAGCGTTGCGATGGCATTCCCATCGTGCACCACAGCAGGCTCAGACTCTGTGTCGAACCGCTCATTTCAGGTGTTACGTCGGTCGCACTTGGCCAATTATTAGTGGCCAGACTCAGCCAGCACCCTCGCTAGCGGCCCCAAGTAGCTCTTTGGCAGCGTTGACGAGATCTTGATACCGCCCGAGATCGCCAGTTTCGAGCGCCTCATCTGCCTGCAGCAAGAGCTCGAATGCCTCATCGATCGCCGGACCCTCACCAATCTCGATCGGGTCGCCTTGCACCGCGCCACCGGTGGTGCTGATCGCGGCGCCGGTCGAGTTCCCCCGGGTGCGCTGCGCGTTTACATCACCAATACAGGTGGGATCGTCGGTCGATTGCAGCTCAGTCACGCCCACGTTGAACAGTGCGCGCACCGCGTCAGTCAAGCTGTGACACATCACCACGCTGTCGGCATGCGACACGATGACCCACTCAAGGTTCGGTTGTTCGGTGCCGGTGGCGATCACATAGAGCGGCCGCACATAGACAAACGAATTCTCGACAGGTACGACGATCAGATCGCCGAACTCAACCGATGAGCCCTCGTCTTTGGCGTTCAGCAACGAGATGTCGCTACTGATGTCTTGTTGCGAGGTGATCTGCGAAGCAACCAGCGACGGTGCTGGCGCTTCGATGCCGCCTTCGCGGTTCTCAATCTCATAGCTCACCAAGCGGCCGTAATTTTGGCTGCCGAGCTCGCTGACGCCCACCATAAAGGCTTGCATTTCCTTGACCGAATCTTCGGCCGAGAACGGCACAAACGACCGGAAGATCACGAACTCTTGCTCGTTCTCATCGGGCAGCCGCAACAAGCTGTAGTACGGCGACACCCGCACTTCGCTGCTCGACGTCTCGCCAGCGGCGTTGATTGATGTCTCGACGCCAGCGCCCTGTACCTGCCCGGGGTCCTGTGCGACGGCCCACTCGTCGCTTCCTTCGAGCAGATCGGCGGTCTCGGTGCGATCGATGTGATACATCGACCACATGTTGGTCTGCACCGTGAACAGATCTTCGGGGTAACGCAGGTTGTCGACCAGTTCAGCCGGGATCTCATCGCGGCCAGTAAGCACATCGGGGAACGCCTTTGACCACGCCTGGATGAGCGGATCGGTGTCGTCGACCACATACAGAACAACCGTGCCGTCATAGGCATCGACAACCGCCTTGACCGAGTTGCGCACGTAGTTGAACTGCGCGCCGCGCAGCTCGCTGCGAGAGTTAACGCCCCCCACATTGCGGGGCTGGCTGTAGGGGTAGTTGGCAGTCGTCGTGTAGGCGTCGATGACCCACTTGATGCGCCCGTCGACAACTGCGGGATACGGGTTGTGATCGAACTCAAGGAACGGAGCGACCTTTTGCACTCGCCCGAGCACGTTGCGATTCCACACGAACCGGCTGTCGTCGCGCACGAAGTCAGAAATCAGTGGGTCGATGCTCTGGAAGCGCAGTGCAAACAGCGAACGGCGCCAGAAGCCACCAGCGTCGACGCCACCTGCGCCGGTGTAGTTGTAAGGGATGCGAGCGCCGCCCTCGATCGAGTCGACCTCGTCGCGGTCGGTGTCGACGATGGCGTAGCCACCCATGTTCTCGCCGTAATAGACGCGGGGCTGCTCGATCAACACGTCTTCTTCGATCGAGTTGTCGATCGGTACGTCGCCAATGACGAAGATCGGCAGGCTGTCCTCGACGTCGTTGGCAGGCGCGAGCGCGACACCGTTGCCGTGCGTGAAGCTCAGCACTTCGGTCTCCCAGCCGCTCTCGGGCAAGCCCGCGCGATTCAGCTCGCGGGCGCCGATCAGAACTTGGGTGAGCTGGCCGTCGATCACATAGCGGTCGACGTCAATTTTGGTGGGATCGAAACGGAAGAATGAACGCTCGACCTGTTGGAGCTCAAAGGTTCGGGCCGACACCGTTGGGTCAAGCAACGGCACGGCTCGGAGGTTGTCGTTGTTGCCTTGCAAGTCGGCCGCATCAAGATCTTCGTCGTAGTCGAAGGTTCGCTGATCAACACCGGCAAGGTTGAACGCTTCTTTGGTCGCATCGATGTTGCGTTCGATGAAGACCGCTTCTCGAGTCGTCTCGTCAGGGTCGACTTGGAACCGCTGCACGGCCAATGGGTAGATGCCGCCCATCACGATCGACACCAACGCCCAAAGACCCACAGCAACCGCTGGCAGCCCCCAGCCCTTGCGGCGAATGTTCACCAGGAACAGCACCACCGAAAGGATCGCGATCAGGATCAGCAGGTTCAGAACCGGCAAACGGGCCCGAACGTCGGTATAGCCAAGCCCCGCGAATCGGCCATCGCTCGAGTACGAAAGTGCGTAGCGATCGAGCCAATACGAGACTGCTCGAACCAGCGCCATCGCCGCCAACAAGAACGACACGTGGGCCTTGACCTGCGGGGTCACCCGCTCGTTCAAGCTCTGAATGCGAATGCCACCCGACAGGTAATGCATCGCAATTGTCAGCACGAGCACGACCATCAACGCCGTGAACAGCCAACCCATCAACCAGCTAAGGAAGGGCATGCGGAAGACAAAGAAACCAATATCGCGGCCGAATTGCGGGTCATTGATGCCGAAGTCGACGCTGTTCGTAAAGAGCAGCCAGTTCTTCCACTGGGTCGCGGCTCCGGCGCCGATCGAGATCGCGAACAGCGCAGTAACCCCGATGCGCACCAGCCCCCAGCGATTGCCCACGACCTCGCGAAAGCGCGCGACGGCTTCTTCTTCGGGGCTCGGCTCTCGGAACTGGGGTGCGAGACGGTCAGCCAACCACAGGTTTAGCCAGCACACGATCGCGAAGAGTGCAACAAAGATCGCGGCCAAGATGATCTGACTCAAAAGCACGCCACGCCAGACGCTGTTGAACTCGATGGCGTTGAACCACATGTAGTCGGTGACGAAGTTGGCGATACCTCGTATCGACAACAGCAGCACGAAAATGCCGATAACCGCGACGACAAGAAAGGCTCGCGCTCGGGTGCTCATCGACGAACCGCGAGTTGGTCGAGGTCGGGGCAGTCTGGATTCGGGCCGCATCTGGGGTGAGCTTACCCCCGCAGGTGCGAGCTACTCAGGTCGGGGGGCCCTCATTTAGCGAGCCACGGCAAGCTGGCATCAGGCGGAAGCGCCTCGCAGGCCCCAGCGGTGACGAGTAGCGCACCGAGTGACTCGGCAACTGGTTTGAGCGCTTCGTTCTTTCGACCGCGGTAGAACGATCGAATTGCGTCGAGGTGAGCGGCTGGTTCGTCGACCTCGACCTGGCCGAGTTCGATCAGTTCGAGACGCTGAGGCACCACAACCTGGGTTGCAATCACTTCTTCGACTGCACCAGCCGGCATTTCGGCAACGGGTGCCGTGCCATCGATTAGGGCGGCGCCAGCTGCGTATGCCGATGCCGCTACCTCGCTGATAGCGCTGATGTATCGATTGAGATGATCGTCAGTCTCGCCAACCATCGAGATCAAGGTGATTGGTTTGCGGCCGCGTCGCGGTTTGCCAGCGCCACGAATACCTGCGAGCACGTCGTTCTGTTCATCGGCCAAACCGCGCTTGAGTCGCTTCTCGATCTCTTTGCTGACTTCGGCGACAATTGCGTCGCGTTGGTTAGCCATTGCGGTGCGATGTTTCGCCGCCTTGGCCCGCTCGGCGCCAGCTCGCTTTTCCTCATGCTTTTGCTTGCTGGTTTGCGCACTGGCAGCCGGCTTCTTCTTGGTCGGCTTCTTCTTGGTGGATGTCGCTGGTGATGTGACTGCAGGCTTCTTTTGTTCTCGCAGCTCGGCAAACAGCCCAGATGACTGTGGTGCCTCGGGGGCCTGTGGTCCCTCCGGGGCCTGTGGTTCTTCCGAAGGCGGGCCTTCGACCAGGGCTGGTGTGGTTGGCCCATCTTCGAGGCTCGCGGCCAGCGCAACTACCTCTTCGACCTCGTCATTGGGCTCAACGACGTCGAGCTCGCCCTCAGGAAGCCCACTCAGGTCGAGATCTTCGCCGACATACTCCTCGGCGGCGATCGCCTCTTCTTCGGGTACAGCCTCTTCGACCTCAGAGACTGGTTCCTTAGAGATCGTGTCCTCAGAGACTGGTTCCTCAGAGATTGGTTTCTTGGAAGTTGCGTCCTCAGAGACTGAT
>Ga0209828_1002355_pt1 | contig 15766 bp, 16 predicted proteins | sample MaitaG_FD_187429 | JGI IMG/M metagenome (GOLD analysis project Ga0209828, IMG submission 187429) | Marine algal microbial communities from Maine, USA - Maine_Asex2 metaG (SPAdes) (version 2) | ecosystem: Host-associated > Algae > Red algae > Unclassified | place: Maine, USA | collected 2015-01-05 | reverse complement strand
CACACAAAATTCAGAAAAAGAAACCCCAACCGAAGACCCAAACACAGAGAACAAAAACGAAGACAAGACCGACCCAGAAGAAGACCCAACAACCGAACTAGAAATCCTAAACGAAACAGAATCATCAGAAGAACCAAATCCCGTCCAAAACGATTCGAATGATAACGCCGAGCAAGAAACAGAAAACTCTGACGAACAAGAACTTGAAACACCAGAAACACTAGAAGAAGACAAAACTCAACCTAACTCAGAACTCACACAAAATTCAGAAAAAGAAACCCCAACCGAAGACCCAAACACAGAGAACAAAAACGAAGACAAGACCGACCCAGAAGAAGACCCAACAACCGAACTAGAAATCCTAAACGAAACAGAATCATCAAAGGAAACAACTCCCGGAAAAGATAAAGAAGCCTCAGAAGAAGAACCTTCGGACAAAGATGAATTAGAAACTGTAGAAATTGTTGAAGTTGTTTCTGAAACAGATGTTTTCTTCCCAGAAGAAGTAAAAGAGGACAGTACCGGAATAGCCGCTGCTGTAATAGTTGAAGAGCCATCAAGTGATTATCTAGTTGAAACAAAGTCAAAAGTAAACCTACTTTCAATCAAAATTCCAGCCATAACTTCTCGGATAACAAAAATCGGTCAGAAACATGAAACTAACCTCACTTTCCCAGCCCCAGAAGTTACAACTGATATAGCTGTTGAGTCAGATGATAAACTAGTAGTCACAAAAACTAGGTCGAAATCTAAATTCATTTTTTTTGGATGTGCCACTCTATTCACTCTCTATGCCTTAGTTACTTTTGCCTGGGCTATTGATGAAGGTTTCTCAGCCGAAAAAGCCCCTAGAGGTACCTATATCTCAGATATAGAGGTCTCCAAACTAACTGAAAAAGAAGTTAAAGCCAGAGCAAATTTATTAGCAAACAGAGTGGACGAAAAAGAAATCTCTCTGACTGCAGGTGAACTCACAAAATCTACTTCGATTCAAGATCTGGGGATCAAAGTTGATGTTGATTCTCTTACTAAAAATGTGATGGGTTCTAGGAAAGACCAGTTTATTGGATTTAGGCCAATCTCTTGGGCAAGTAATCTATTTTCAAATCGTACTCAAGCAAAAATAATGTACATAGTAGACGATAAACAAGTTACATCTCAGACAACTGAACTAATAGTAGAGAATCTAGATGGGATGCAAGAACCGGAGTTTAGCTTAGCAAGAAACTCTTTGACAGTTGTACCTGGCAAAAAAGGTGAGGTGATCGATTCAGAAAACCTTGGCGACCTTTATACAAAGGCTATAGACAAAGGTGAACCATATAATGTCACATTTATAGTTGAAGTTGATAATCCAACTGTTTCTTTAGAACAAGCTGAAGTAATTGCAGAACAAATAGAACCTCTTCTGGCTGACCCACTTGTCATATCAGTTCTAGACCAATCTGTAACTGTAGAACCTGAAATCCTACACACTTGGATATCTACAACCCTAAATGATGACGATAAAGCTACTTGGTATATAAAAAACCTAGAGACTAATGAATATCTTGAAAATGAATTCAGTAATTTAGGAATAAAGACAGACGATCCAGAAGATTTAGATTCTCGGTTTACGGTTGTAGATAACAGACCTATTCTTATGCCATTGTCAAATGCAATAAGATGCTGTGATGATAAAACTTCTGAGAAAATTAAAGCTGGACTGCTGAGTAAAGCTGCTGCGATTAGTCCCGGCGAATCACCAGTTTTTGAGTCCATGCAAAACCAATGTAAAAGATCAGGTAGAAAATATATATCTAGTGATAATCCTGATGTAGAACTTAGACGAGTATCTCTTGAACCAGAATTTATCGAAGCTGACCCAATATACGAACAGTTAGCTGGATATGGAATTATCGAAGAAGTAAGCAGCTGCACAACCTCACACGCCCCTGGTCAAGGAAGAGTTAAAAACATTCAAAACTTTGCAGACATAATGAAGGGTACTGTTATCGAACCAGGCGAAACACTTTCATTAAACAAACATGTGGGACGTCGAACTCGTGCAAGAGGGTTTGTAGCTGCAGGAGCGATAATTGATGGCGTGATTGATAACAATAATGTGGGTGGCGGGATCAGCCAATTTATTACAACTTTCTTCAATACTTCTTTCTTTGCCGGCATGGATCTTGTTGAATATCGATCCCACTCTTTATATATTCCTAGATATCCAAAAGGTCTAGAAGCAACAATTTCTTGGGAAGGCCCAGAACAAATCATAAAGAATGATACTAAATATGGAGTCCTAGTTTGGACAGAATATACTTCAACAACAATCACTGTCACCTACTATTCAACGAAACACAAAGATGTAAAAGCACTTCCAGCAAGGCAATACCGAGCGGGAGCTGGCTGTTATACCGTTGAAATTGGTCGAGAAATTAACGGAAAAGTTGATAAGAACCCAGTTAGAGCTAAGTACCGAGACAGAGAAGGCTATGACTGCAACGGTAGTAAAACTAAGGCACAATTAGCGAAAGAAGAAGCCGCTAAACCAAAACCTGTTCCAATCCCTGTGCCACAACCTCAGCCACAGATACCAGTTATTCAACAAGATCCTAAATTTCCAAGAAACTTGATCCAGTAATCATAGACTAGACAATAGATGAACTTCATTACAAAGCTTGACAATACTGCTGACAATTTTTTCGAAAAAATACGGGGCAATAAATTTATCGATAAGGTTTTTTACTTAGCGAGTGAAGTTGCTGACTTTTCTATTGGCTGGCATCTGATTGCATTTAGTTTGGTTTTATTTGATTCCGGTTTATTAGATCATTGGATACGACTAGCTATTGCTTTATTGATTGAATCAGTCTTGGTAAACCAATTTATAAAAAAACTATTTAACCGCGAACGACCACCCATATCCGAAAAGCTCTCAATACACGGGCGCAGACCAAAGACAACAAGTTTTCCTAGCGGACATTCTAGTTCAGCCACTGTGGCAGTAATTCTATTATCGCTAGCATCACCAAAATATATTTACCTTTGGATATTCTTAGGCTTACTTGTAGCAACCTCAAGAATACACAATCGCATGCATCATCTATCTGATGTATTAGCAGGAGTTATACTAGGCTCAGCATTTGCGCTCAGCGCAAGCTATATTTGGCCGATCTAGTTTTTGCCCAAAAGAGTTCTGACATCTAAAAGAAGATCTGATACTTCTGCTGTAGATATAAGTTGTCTATCAGTAAGCTCGCCAAGGCCTTTGTCAATTAAAGCCAGAGCCTCATCAACGGAGCTTACTTCAACTTCTCTTATTTCTTTAAGTTCGTTCATTTCCCGCTCCTTATTAATGGGATCAATATTAACCATATTTGATCTAACACCATTTTAACCCATAGTTAGGACATTTTGTTCTCATAGCACTCTGACCTGGTCAAACACGAGAAAACCTTCATATTCTGAACAGATTGTACAATATCTTAAACCATCTTATGTCAAGCCTGTCAGCAGATTTCACAGAACCTACACACTTTAATCTACAGAAATAGCTATCCGATACGAAAACAACTTATTTGTAAGCTAAACTATTCTTATGAACATTAATGCGGGTGTAAGAAATAAACTAGTTCTAGCTGTATCTTTTGGGTTGCTCTTTACCTCATGTAGTAGTGGGTCACTAGAACAAGAATCTCTTCCCAAAAACACTCAAGAAACTGTAACAGAACCAAGCGATGATGCTCTCATTCCACGCATTCCATTAAATAACCTTACATATATCGCAGTGGTAAATTCTGAGCCAACAAAAGTTAAGATTTATGAGGAACCAAGCTTAGATGCAAAAGTAATCTACGAACTAGACCATCCAAAAAAGATTACTAATTCTGAAAAGACTGTTGAACTTCGATTTACAATATTGCCAACCCCGGGACCCGAAGGTTGGTACAATGTCAACTTACCGGTTCGGCCCAATGGTTCTACTGGTTGGATAGTAGACGAAAATATTGAAAGAACAAATACATCTTTCAAAATTCAAATTGATAGCAAAAATTTTAATCTAAAAGTTTTGAATGGTGACAAAAAAGTTATAGACACTCCCGTTGCAATTGGCAATGGGACTACTCCTACCCCAATCGGAAAGTTCTATATAACTGAACTTATAGATTCAGTAGACCCATCATATGGACCTTTTGCATATGGTTTATCCGGCTTTAGTGAAACACTAGATACCTTTAAAGGCAACGAAGCAATTATCGGAATTCACGGCACTAATGATCCAACATCGATTGGTAAAAATGTCAGCCATGGCTGTGTCCGTTTACCTAACGAACTTATTACAGCCATGGCTGAATTCTTACCTCTAGGCACTCCAGTAGAAATTATCTAACTGAAGTTTATTTTTCGTCAGTTACTTCTTTAGCTGCATCCGCTACTGAGTTTGCACTATCGTCTGCACCGTCAGTAAGGTCTTTAGCCTTATCTTTTACTGTGTCAACTGCATCGCCGAGTTTGCCGCCAGTAGCATCATCAAGCTTACCAGCACCCTTTTCAACAACGTCTCCGACCTTGTCGACTGCGTCACCGAGTTTACCGCCAGTAGCATCATCAAGCTTACCAGCACCCTTTTCAACAACATCTCCAACCTTGTCAGCTACGTCACCAACTTTGTCAGTTACGTCACCTAAAGCCCCTTTTGCTTTATCAGCACTAAAGAACCCTTTTATTTTATCTAAGAACGCCATATTATTTCTCCAAACTTTCGCCCTAGTAAGTCATAAGTCTGCCAAATCTTAAACCAAATACATCGAAATTACATGATATTATGTAATCCTTATGGAAATCAGTAGAAAAAAAGGCAATCTAACAATCGGTGGTATCATCGACCCGAAAACAGGGGAACTTGAGGAATCTCAAGTAGATATCAAAGCAACCGATCTCACAACTCATGGGGTGATCGTTGGCATGACCGGCTCAGGTAAGACTGGGTTAGGCATTGTTTTGTTAGAAGAAGCGTTACTTTCGGGTATACCTGTCTTAGCTATTGATCCAAAAGGTGACCTAGGAAACCTGTGTTTAACTTTTCCTGATTTTGCGCCTGAGAGTTTTGAACCCTGGATGGATCCAGCCTCTGCCAAAGCTGACGGAATTACTGTTTCAGAATCAGCAGCTGAAACAGCTGAAAAATGGAAAGCCGGCTTAGGATCTTGGGGCATCGATAGCCAAGATTTATCCAATGCCAAAAGTATTGATAAAACAATCTATACTCCCGGAAGTGATGCTGGTGTTCAACTAGATTTTCTTGGTGGATTAAATAAACCCAGCACAACAGATGAAACAGCACTACAAAATGAAATCGATAATACAGTTTCTGGACTTTTGAACTTACTTGGTATAGATAGCGACCCACTCTCTGGAAGAGAACACATCCTGTTATCAAATTTGATTTCAAAGGCTTGGTCCGATGGCACTACAGTTGACATGCCAACACTTATAGCTCAGGTTCAGTCACCTCCAATGCGAAAACTTGGCGTAATTGAGGTTGACAAGTTCTATCCGGAGAAAGATAGAACCGCTTTGGCTATGAAACTAAATGGGTTAATAGCATCCCCAAGTTTTGCTATGTGGAGTAAAGGCGCTGCACTAGATATAGAAGCCATGCTCTGGGATAAAAATAAAGATCCAAGAGCAGCCATTGTTTCTTTAAGTCATCTGGAAGAGTCAGAAAGACAATTTGCTATAACCTTGGTGCTATCAAAATTAATTAGTTGGATGAAGTCTCAGCAAGGAACTGGGGAACTCAGATGTTTAGTATATATAGACGAAGTAATGGGTCTAGCTCCACCAAGTGGGAAACCATCAACTAAAAAACCTATCCTTACTTTATTAAAGCAAGCTCGAGCATTTGGTGTGGGTCTTGTATTGTCTACTCAGAACCCGGTAGACCTAGATTATAAAGCGATGAGTAATGCTGGCACTTGGCTGGTTGGAAGACTACAAACAGAACAAGATAAAGCACGTTTAATAGATGGCTTACGATCTGCTGATGGCTCAACTGACATATCTCAATTAGAAGCTACAATAGGTGCTCTCGATAAAAGACAATTCGTTTTGAAGAGCGCAAAGTCTTCAGATACCCCAGTTCTAACTACACGTTGGGCAATGAACTATTTAGCTGGGCCTCTTTCTGCTGGACAAATTACTGAGCTTATGAAAGATAAAAAGAACGAAGTTACTTCTTCTGAAGCGGCTGTACCTGTATCAGGTCAAGTTACGCCTACTGCTGCCCCGACAGCTACCTTAGACGAAAACAGCTCTCCGATTGCGCCAACAATTCCGACTGATTTACAAACACGTTATGTTGCTACTAATGCTCCTTGGTTAGAAAAAGTTTCGGGTTCTCCTAGCGGGACAAAGCTTAGAGCAATGCTTGCTTCTAGAGTTGAAATGTTATTCGACGATACAAAAGCTGATCTAAGAGAGACTCAAGAATGGGAAGCTTTAATTCCACTTGGCGAAGATTCTTTTGAAATTAGTGAAGCAATCCAAGTTGACTTTGATGACAGAGATTTTCTAACTGCAGCTGCATCAAACATTCCGTTTGAATTACCTGCTTTTGAAATTACTAAATCATCAATTTCAAAAGCGACAACTGAACTCAAAGCTCATCTTTATAGTGCTGAGACTATGACATTATCAAAAAATGCTGAACTCAAACTTTGGTCTAGACCAGGTGAGACTGCTGAAGATTTCCAAAAAAGATGTTCTGAGGTTGCTGAAGATTCAGCTGATGAAGAGACAGAAAAACTTCGAGAAAAACTTCTAACTAAACAAGATCGAATCGAGGCGGCTTTGGCGAAAGCTGAGGATCGGGTTGAAGAACTTGAGACCCAGAGTGAAGGAAACCGCAGCCATCAGATCATGGATGTTGGGGCTAGCATCTTAGGAGGACTGTTCGGAGGCAGAAGCAAAACCCGTGGCTTAGCATCTGCTGCAAGAAAGGCATCCTCGAGCAGACGGACCGCTTCTAATACTGCCGCCCGTTTAGAAACAGCTCAAAATCGATTAGATGAAAAAGTTGATGCATTAGAAGATCTAGAAGAAGAAGTAGCATCTTCTGTTATCGAGATTGATCATAAATGGTCAACTATCAGTGAGAATATCGAAGAAGTAGCGATTCCTTTAGAAAAGACCGATATTTCTGTTAAAGATATGATTCTTGTTTGGGTACCAACAAACTAAAACATCAAAATACTCAATAAAATAGCTGCCTTCTTCAATGTCAGACCTCTGTGTAATACTTTATTACATGAAGAAGAATTCACAACTAACTCTTATTTCTTTCGACAGCACTTGGCAGCTAGATCGTAAAACGATTCAAGTTGGTAAAGCAGGTTTAGCAAAAGCTAGAGCTGCACTTGCTGAAAAGAATAGAGCATCTCACAATATTGATTCAATAGCCGCATAGTCTTATTTCGTGAACGTGTTCCAAGATACAACTATTGCTATTGCCTGTGGAGTTTTATTATTCACAACTGGCTGTATTGATTCCACAACAAGCTCAGCTAGTCCTGACATTGAGCAAGCCAAAGTTGTTTACGTAGTTGATGGAGACACAGTTGAATTAGAATTTGATAATGGTGTCAAAGAAAATGTAAGACTCATTGGGATAGATGCACCCGAATCAAGAGCAAGAACAAGGCCGGTGCAATGTTTTGGAAAAGAAGCTTCAACTTTCTTAACTGAGCTATTACCTAAAGGAACTGTAGTTACTGTAGAACGCGATATTGAAGCCAGAGACCAATACGAAAGACTCCTTCTATATATTTATTTAGACGACCTATTTATAAATGAAGAACTTGTTGTTAAAGGTTTTGCTGATGCCGCTAGTTACCGTCCGAATACTACAAAACAAGACATATTATTTGATGCCCTAGACAAAGCTAAAAAAGATAAAGTAGGTCTATGGGCTAGCTGCGATGGCCCAGACCAACCGCTGTAACTACCTTTTAAAACTTAGTTTTTATTAAAAAGTTCGCATAAAGCGAGTATTGAACCAGTTGAACCTTCTGGTTTTACATCACCACGGATAAAATCTTCTTCAAAACTTTTGGTTCCAGTAATTATGTCAGAGAGATCTTGCTCTGATAGTTTCAACTGCAAGTCCGGCTGTTCAGATTCATTTAGTTCTTCTACTTGCCCATCAGAAATTTTTATCGATAATTTAATTTTGTTTACTTGCAGAGCGACCGTCCCAGACAATCCACTGTCAGTAGCTTTTGGAGTTGAGTTTTCTTGAAGGACAGTTAATAGTGAAGCTGAATCTGTAAGTTCCATTATTTGATGTTACTGGCTGCTTCCAGATATCTTCTAAATCTTTCAGATCTCAGGAAAGATATCGGTATTTTTACCTTATTGAGTGCTATTTGACTTGAAATTTCAGTCTTGTTTAGAGTTGCTTCCTGAGTTATCTTCAGGTGAATCAACAGATGGGATGAAATTTTACAAAGTTTTTCATTCAGTAAAGAATACTGACACTGCAGAGTTAGCATATTTTAATGCTGGTGACTTTGCTCTCAAAGGCAAAGATGGTGAAACCGGTTTAAAGATAATAATGATTGGAGACTTTGAATGTTCTGCAGGACAATCAGATGGCGACTTTACTCCAGGTGAGACTTACCAAGGTTGTAACGGTTATTTATTACCAGAAGACGCTGAACCTCAAGCATATTGGTCAGTTCTGCGTGGTGAATACTTCAATAACCCAGTTACTTGGTCTTAATATAATAAAGTGGTGGCGGTTCCAAGGTTGAATTCGTCACCACTATCTCTAACATTTTCTGTGTTAAAGCCGATAACAAGCAGATAGAATCAATTTTAAGCAGGACTAGCTGAGGGTAAGATCCATGGAAGATACTGATATTGCAGCAATAGTATGGCTCGCTGCAGCAGCTACACTAGGAACTGGCGAAATAATGATTGCCGGCGCATTCTATTTAGCTCCTTTTGCTGTAGGTGCACTAGCCGCTGCAATTTTAAGCATATTTGGTGTATCTTTACCATTAACTTTAATAGCGTTTATTGTTGTATCTCTATTAGCATTCGCAGCACTTAGACCTTTAGCACGCAAATTGAGCAAAGATTACCCTTCAGCAAAAGGCATCGGGGCTAACCGACTTTTACAATCTGAAGGCGTAGTAATCGAAACTATTCCAGCTAGCCCAACTGAAACTGGTTTAATTAAAATTGGTGGAGAACTTTGGCGAGCAGAATCAGAAGGACACGTTCATATCGCAATAGACTCTCGTGTCGAAGTTACAGAAGTAACTGGTACCCGTTTAACTGTAAAACAAATTAATACTGAAGCAACTTCAGCAATCTAAAGGAGAAACATGGAAGCATTTATTGGCTTAATAGCCATTATTATTTTATTCCTATTCATTTACGTTATCGCAGGTGTAAAAATTGTACGCCAACACGAGGTAGGTGCAATTGAAGTTCTAGGTAAATATAAAGAAACTGTTGGACCAGGTCTAAACATTATCTTTCCATTCTTTCAAAGACTTCGAATAGTTGACATGCGTGAGCAAGTAATCGATGTACCTCCACAAGAAGTAATTACCGAAGATAACGTAGCTGTATCTGTAGACGCAGTTATCTACTATGAGCCAACAGATGCTAAAAGACTTTTGTACCAAGTTGCAAACTTTATGTTAGCTGTAACCAAACTTGCTCAAACAAACTTGAGAAACGTAATTGGTGAAATGAGTTTAGATGAAGCTTTCACATCTCGTGAAAGAGTAAATAGCTCACTACGACAAATCCTTGATGATGCAACAGATAAATGGGGTGTCAAAGTAGTCCGTGTAGAAATTCAAAGAATTGATCCTCCTCACGACGTTATGGACGCAATGCACGAGCAGATGAAAGCTGAACGTACCAGAAGGGCCGTAGTACTTGAAGCTGACGGTACAAAAGAAGCTGCAGTTACTAGAGCTGAAGGTGAAAAACAATCTGCAATTTTGACTGCAGAAGGTGTTAAGGAACGAGACGTATTGATCGCTACAGGTGAAGCTCAAGCAGTTAGACTCAGAGCTGAAGCTGAACAATACAGACAAGAAGTTGTTGCAGAGGGTGAAGCCCAAGCTATTCATAGTGTATTCGGTGCCATCACTGATTCTGGTACTGATGACCGTGTTATTGCTATCAAGTATCTAGAAGCCTTAGAAGGAATTGCTAACGGAAACGCAACTAAGATATTTGTGCCAGCAGACATGAGTGCAACATTAGGAACCCTTGGTGGAATCGCAGAAATGCTGAAAGATGGAGACTTCCCTCCAGGTAAGCCACGAGATCCTAAAAAGACTATAAATACTTCAGAGCGAAGTTCTTCAGGAAGAGAATCGGCTGATGCTGCATTAGCAAGGGTTAAAAAACAAACTGAAGCATCTGCAAAGCGTGCGAGAGAACGTGCTGCAATGGAAATCGATAAGAACCAGCCTCCAAACTAGTTCTTAACACTTAAAAATTTAATACTCTGATTAAGGGCCTCTGACTAGTCAGGGGCCCTTTTCAATCAACACGGATCGAATACACCAACTACCATTAATGAATCTAGATCCTCGTGTCGGGGCACGAGGATGACAAACAAAAAGCGTAAAAGACTCAGGGTGAAGACGATAAGGATCTGAACTAGAAGTTATTCGATCGTAATGTGCTCTAAGGCTTTTAACTGAGTTTCGCCTTCGTCGTCTATTTCAAAAATCCAGCCAAACATTTGAGCCAATACTTCCCTACCCTCTTCAGGACCATTAGCTAATACCCTGTCACCCGACATAAGGGTCACAGTACTTCTTGGCTGATAGATATAACGACCATTACGTTCAATAGCAAGAACATGAAAACCAGTTTCAGTTTTAATTTCAAGATCAGCCAAAGTCACATTTGCTACACCAGAATTCTCTGCCACTGGCATTCGAACAACTACATCGTCAGTGTCACCCAAAGCCATCTCGAGAACCTCGTGAAGTTCTTCAGAATTCTCAATCAACCAAACCATCTGTTTGGCTTGGTTACCCAGATCTTCGGCGGCACCTGCTAAGTGCAGTAATCCACGCAAACCAGAAGGCTCAATGTCTTCACCAGCACATCTGAGAACCCAAAGCTCAAGCCGCTCTTTCATCTCATCTAATCTGTCTTCTAACTGAAGAACTTCCGAAGCTAAACTTCGGTCTTTGAACACAAGCGATGAGTAAGCCAAACCAACAGCCACCTCTGATAAGTTCTTCATCTCGATCACAGTATCAACGGCTCTATCAAGATCAGTCAGTTCATGGTTATCCGTATTTTGAGGAGGAGACCAGGGGTGGGCGCCTGCAAGCTCACGCAATTTTGGGATACCTTCAGGAGAACCTCTTAAGAAAAGAACATCACCAGGGTTTAAAATTTCATCGCCATCTGGATCTACTACCCATTTTCTATCGCGACGTAATGCCATTACCCGCATACCAGTTTGAACAGGCAATTCGAACTCGCTCAACGCAGTGTTAGCAAAATCAGATGCTTCAGCAACCTCAACTCTGTGAGATACTTCTTCAGCTGCCATAAGATCAACAATAAGATGGCGAGGGATACCTAAACGTCGGGTTACAATTCTTGCGATAATTACAGCATCGTTGCCAATACTTTCAACAGAACTTATTACCTGGAGCACCGCAGACATTGCCTCTGCTTCTCTAGGGTTACGGACCGCAATGATAGCAACTGTGCGCATCTTATGTACTAGCTCGCTAATTTCAGCTTCTAGAGCCTCAACCTCGTCCGCCATATCTGCATCATCAAAGAATAAAGCAGCATATGCGAGATCTACCATTAGCTCGCTTGTGTCTTTGGCATCTGCGAGCATTTCACGTAAATTTTGTGATTCCATATTTACAAATACAATCCTACATTAAACAATAACAATCGGTCGAACAACTTTTGGGAATCTTTATTAATCGTAGATTCCCATGGCATACCCGCTCCGCTCGGGTCGTTGCCTGCAAGCAGGGATCTCCGTATCCGAAGAAACGGAAAATTTCAAACAGACCATTAAGAAAAGAGTTATATGCACTGTTTAAACAACACCCCAAACAATAAGGCCACCAATTAGAGTGGCTGAGCCTACTAAATCTAAACTTGCGCTAACTATTGGGATTCCGTGGTTATCTGGATCTAAACCAAATTTAACGATAAGTAAAGTTCCATAATAAGCAACCATTGCAACAAAGGAAGTTGCAACAAGACCGCCCGTTAGCAACACAAGAATGATCCAGAACACTCCTGGTGAAGATTCTCCAAAAATAGATGCAACTAGCTGAGCGACTAAAGCCAAAAATAAAAAGATTGGTAAAGCAATTTGAAAAGTTAAGAAAATATCTTTTCGGGCTGCTCCTGTAGGAATGGTTGAAGGGTTTATTAGACCAAGATGAACTTTGGTTGATAGACGATTTGAAAGTATGCCACCTAAAGCGCCGGCTATGGTTAAGTACCCCGGGAGCAGTACTAACAAAATAGAATATGTCAATAAATTTGAGCTAGAACTTTCAATCACAACCCCAGCTAACAAGCTTACAAAACCAGCGATAGCTAAAACGGCAAGGGACTCTTTAAATATTCTAAAGCCAACCTTATTTCGTTTATTAAACAGAACAGTTATTAAAACTACTGTAATTAAAATTCCGAAAACAATATTTACTACACGGAGTTTAGAATTATCCAAGATTGCAACACCTAATAACAATGCAGGCAATGTTACGAAGTCTCCGGCGGCTGAGACTATAGGCGCTATCACGTTATCTAAATCCCAATTAAATTTTGCTGCCGCAATCGCAAGACCTAAAGTTATTAAAAGCAAGAAAAGCGTGGCGATCGCAGCACTCATCACAGATATAGAAATAAAATCCAAAAACGACATAACCTGAATGCTGCTATCTAAAGCAATTTCTGCAATTACTTTTGCAAAAAGCCCAACACAAATTGATGCTGAAAAGGACACCGCCAATACAGCCAAAATGTTTTGAGATAACAAAGAGTCTCTTTTAAAACTCCAAGAAAACGTACCCGTTTGTATAGCAGTTGATAAGCGGCTAGCAAAAGGCCCAAATACGTTACCACGAAGCCCAATGGCTGCAGGAAGCAACAGTAATAAGCCTTGATAGTCCTTAAAAGTTTGCGAATATTTTGCTAATGCTAAACCTGTTGCCAAACTAGCTATTGCGGCAAAGCTTAGTGCCGTCAAACTTTGGCGGGCATCTTGAACAGCAGGACCCAACAAGCCGCCAAGAGGTCTCCAAGATATTTTTCTAAACGGGCCACTCCGTTTAGTTTTTGATAGCTCACTGACCACAGAGACCATAGTAGTGGCATTGCTTCTGTGTTGTGTGTAACTCTCTTAGGCTATATTCAGAGATTGAACAGCATAAAAAGCTATTGCAGAAGCTGCGCCGACATTTAGTGAATCAACTCGGCCTGACATTGGAATTTTTACGTGTTTATCTGCGATAGTAAGAACTTCTTCGCTGATACCGGTTCCTTCAGTCCCAAGCATTAGAGCTATCTTTTTTCCTTCAGGTTTAGAGATTGTATGTAAGCTCTCAGATCTTTCTGAAGGAGTTAGTGCCCAAATTTCATAGCCTCTGTCTTGAACCAATTTTAAATCCTCCGGCCAATTATTGAACCTGGCGTATGGAAGTGTGAAGGCTTCGCCCATCGAGACTCTCACTGATCGTCGATAAAGAGGATCACTACAGGATGAGTTGAGCAATAAACCACCAACACCAAGACCTGACGCACACCTCAATATAACTCCCATATTTGTTGGGTTATTAACACCTTCAATTAATAACAAAGTTTCAGAATCAGCGATGCCGTCTAAAACTTGATCAGGGCTTAATAATTCTTTACGTTTGAAACAGGCAATACAACCTCGATGTAAGTTGTAACCCGTGATCTGTTGGAGAACTTCTGGGCTTGCTTTATAAACGATTACGTCATCTTTAATTATTCCTGGCATTGGTTTATTTCGTTTAGCGTCAACCAGAATACATTCAAGTTCATAGCCAGCTAATAAGGCTCGTTCAACTGGGATGTCGCCTTCGCAAATAAATACCCCAGCCATGTCACCGCCAGGACGTTCACGCTTCATCCGAAGAGTATGGTCACGCAAACCTTGAAATACAAAAATTTGTGCATCATTGGGATCAGTAATAGAAATATCCATGGAACAAGTATTCTAGCCGAATGATCCAGAAGTCTTACTTGCAAAAAATTTTAGAACGAAACGCAAGTATTTGTAGAAACCTCACCAGCGATTGCAACTAGTCGTCCTTGGCTCATGTGTAAGCTAACTAAGTTGCAAGTTCCATGCTCATTGGTAATAACACAAGACCCATCAGGTTGACAAAGGGCGGTGCCTAAGTGAATCCCACCAAATACTAAATAACCTTCTACTTCGATGGGAGCGTCTTGAGGAGGTGCATCGGTTAAAACCATTTCCATATCTGGAGTCGGAGCCAACGTAGCAGTAGTATCAATTTTTGTTGTTTCGGTTGTGGTTGTAGTCTCTACAACTGGTTTAGAAATTGTTGTAGTCGTTGTAACGATTGTCGTAGTTGTAGTGGCCAATGTTGTTGGAGTATTAACATTTGTTGTTTTTATAACCCCTAATTCTGGTTCAAAAGCTTCTTCACTTACTGCTGAAGTTAGCTCGTCTTCAGAACCGTTAGTTAATAGAACAAATCCAATAACTGCCTCTATACAGATGACTAAAATTGAAGCTAATAAAATTATTCGGGAATTTATTTTTTTAGGCTGCACCATTTAGGATCAACTCAGATCTGTTAAATTACACAAAATTTTTGCACTAAACCCATTTTACAAACTAGCTTCATTGAAAGTTGATTCGTAAAACATGCTGTAACAAAATCAACTAAAAATACGTCTTCTTTAGCGAAAGTGTCGTATTTTAAACTCAATTCTGTCATAAACCTAAGCTAGTAAAATTACAACTCCGCATACAGACATCACAGTACCTACAATTTTTACTGTAAAATGATCTCTTTCTTTCAAGAAAACATACGCTCCAAGGACACTCGTCACAGTTGCAGCTGACAGAATCGCAGATATCAAAGCCGCGTTCTCAGACTTAGAAATGGAATAAATTATAGAGACCCCAATCCCAACCCTGAGGCAGCCAATAATGAATAGAGCCCCCAAGGTCCTACGATTGAATATTTCTTCCGAAGCTTTCCTAATTCGAGGTGCTCCAGCTAGAACAGACCCTATTGTTTGAGCCGCCCAACCAAAAAAAAGATAATCGGCTATTGATATTTCATCGAGTATTCGACCTTCTATAGAAAGACCAAGACCAAGACTTAATGCACCTATAAGAGCTAACCAACTAAATCTGTCGATCTTTGCACTCTTTAAATTTATGTCAGGCAAAACCATAACAATCGATGCACCCACAACTAATGCGACACCAAACCATTGCCAAAATTGTATTATTTGATCAAAGAATATCCCTGAGACTAGAGCCGTAGCAACCACACGAAAATTTGACAACATAACGTACTGACTCAACTGAATTTTTGCCAATGACTTTATTTCTAAAAAATTAAAAACAGTGAAAACTAGACCAACTACTCCAAAGAAGTCATTCATTTCATATATAAGTCAATCTAGCAAGCATCGTCTTTAGGATCTCCCAAGGCGCTATCATTTGAATGTGGTGTTTCTT
>Ga0209828_1002352_pt1 | contig 15779 bp, 10 predicted proteins | sample MaitaG_FD_187429 | JGI IMG/M metagenome (GOLD analysis project Ga0209828, IMG submission 187429) | Marine algal microbial communities from Maine, USA - Maine_Asex2 metaG (SPAdes) (version 2) | ecosystem: Host-associated > Algae > Red algae > Unclassified | place: Maine, USA | collected 2015-01-05 | reverse complement strand
CCAACCCTTGGTACCAAATAGCGAAGCGGCGAGTCGGCCGATTTCGTCGCACGACTTTGCTGCTGCACCGTTGCCGCCGACCGCAACTGCGAGGTCGTCGGCTATGAATCCAACGTAGGGCCGGCCTGAAGAAGTCGCAGTAACCACGCATGGCTTGTGGTCCCAAGATGTGATGGATGCGCCCGGGAGCAGGTCGTGCACGGTGGACCGCAAGGCTGCGACCTCGTAGATCGAACCGCCTTGCTGAAACCAGCGAGCGATGTCGGCGTCGTTGTCGGCGACCTCGGTTTGCACCATCGTTCCGCCGATCTTCAACATGACGCGACCTTCCGGGAAAGCCACGGGCGGCACCCAGTAGATCTCTTCTAACGCCGGGTTTCGAACACGCTCAACGATCAGGCTGGGGATCTCTGGATCAGGGCCCAGCTCGGCCAAGACAATCGTGCGCAGTCGTCGTTCAAGCGCCAGGTCGACGCCGCCCAAATTTGCGCCGTAGGCACCCGTTGCAAGCAACACCCTCCGGGCAGCGACATCCCCATGCTCAGTGGCCACGACAAAGCCAGTTGCGGTAGACGCAATGCTGTTTGCGGCTGCATCAATGATCTTTCCGCCCGCCAGCCGTGTGAGAGCAGTCTGAGCCTCGACGAGTCGGCGCGGGTTGATATGGCCAGCGGGTGGGTCTTCGTACACCACCTGCCCCGAGCACTCCGGGGAGATCGAGATCCCTGTCTGTTCCCGAAGCCATTCTCTGCTCACGACCCGAGCCCGTCCACCGTTCGCCTCGCAATGAGCTAGCAGCGCGTCTGGCTGGTCCGACACATGGGCCAATGAGCTAGCCGTGTGGAAGCCGATTCCAGATCGCGCAGCTATGTCGGCGTAGCGCTCGATCGAACGCGCTGCGAGCGTCGACCAAACACTGCTCGAATCAGAAATCCGGGTGATCCGCCCCTGGTCGTAGTGGCTCGCAAAGGGGACTGCTGAAGTGCCGTAGTCTGGCGCCTCGCCAGCCCCGATGAGGGCAACACTGATCTTGGCCTCGGCGAGATGTCGGGCCGCCGCGCTCCCGATCATGCCCCGACCAATTACTGCTACATCAACTACGCCTTCAGCCATGTGCACTGTTTAGTACCCAGCATGTCGTTCGACCGATTCGATTTCGGTAACGATGCAGCCACCGCCCTCCTCAGTTAGAGCGTTTCACTCGGATGGCCTCGCCGTCGAGAGCATGTCCGTTGAGTTGAAGCATGGCCGCCTTGGCATGACCTGGCTTAGGCATTTCGACGAAACCGAAACCCTTGGATGTGCCCGTGTTGTTGTCCATGACGATGACACATGACTGCACCGGCCCAAACGACTCGAACAACACCCGGAGATCTTTCTCGGTGGTGGTGCGAGACATATTCCGAACAAGCAGGCGCATCTCGAGAACCCTACCGCTGCGCCGGTCGCTGGTTGTCGCCAACCTTGTAGCAACTAACGTTGGGCCAGGAGCGGTCGTTGGACCATCCTTGGGAGACACCATGACCGACACGCAGACCGATCGTGAGACTTGGTTGGCGCGCAAGCCAGTGCGCAGCCCCGAGATGGAACAAGCGATCTTTGGTGCCGACGTTGGACATGCCGACGACATGGCGCTCGACGAGATCAACCCGATGAACCCACATCTCTTTCGCGAGAATCGATGGCACGACCACTTCGCGCGGTTGCGACGCGAAGATCCCGTGCACTTCAATGAACTCGGATCCGCGGGTCGCTATTGGTCGGTCACCCGTTACGACGATGTGCGAGCCGTCGATGGCGACTGGAAGACGTACTCCTCGGCTGAAGGCATCACTATTGGCCCACCCGTCGGGGCCCCAATGCCACCGTCGGTCGGCAACCAGACTTCCTTTATCTCCATGGATCCGCCCAACCAGACCGCCGAGCGCAAGACCGTGCGCGGCATCTCGGCCCCAAGCAGCCTGCGCAATCTCGACGATCTAATCAGGGAGCGCACCGTGACTGTGCTCGAGGGTCTGCCCGAGGGCGAGACCTTCGATTGGGTCGAGACCGTATCGATCGAACTCACCACCCTTTTGTTGGCGACACTGTTTGACTTCCCACTCGAAGATCGACACAAGCTCACCCGTTGGTCCGATGTCGTGACATCGATTCCACAGCCCGGCGGGTTGGTGGAATCCGGGGCCCAACAACGCGAAGAAATCGGCGAGTGCCTCGAGTACTTCGAAAAACTCTGGGTCGATCGCCGACAGAACCCTGGATTTGACCTGGTCTCGATGCTTGCCCACGGCGAAGCCACCAAGGACATGGCTCCTGCCGATCACTTGGGCAACCTGTTTCTCTTAATCGTTGGCGGCAACGACACGACTCGCAACTCGATGTCGGGCAGTGTCTATGGCCTGAACAAGCACCCCGGCCAGTACGACAAGCTCATTGCCGACCCGTCGCTCGTCTCGAATCTCGTTCCCGAGATCATTCGCTGGCAAACCCCATTGGCCTACATGCGCCGCACGGCCACCCGAGACACTGAGCTCGGCGGCAAACAGATCCTCAAAGACGACCAGATCCTGATGTGGTACCTATCGGCTAACCGAGACGAGGCCGTCTTCGGGGATAACGCCGAGGCTATTGATCTCGAACGACCCAACGCCGACCGTCACCTGTCGTTCGGTTACGGCATCCACTTCTGCATGGGCAGCCGCTTAGCCGAATTACAGCTCCGGATTCTGTGGGAAGAAATCCTGCAGCGTTTTGAACGCATCGAAGTCATCAGCGAGCCCGACCGCACGCTATCGGCCTTCATTAATGGCTACACAAACCTGCCGGTGCAGGTAACGCCTAAGCGGTAAGCGCCCAAGCGGTAAGCGCCCGGCCCTCAGCCAAGGATTCCAGCGTTACGAAGCTGGGCTCGCACTGCATCATCGACGCTGATCTCATCGAGTACTTCGTCGTTGTGTTGTCCAAGTGCAGCCGCTCCGGTGCGGATGCGGGTCGGGGTGCGAGAGAATTTGATCGGAGGTCCAACGATGTCGATCGTTGTGCCGTCGTATTGCTCGGTCGCGTGCATAATGCCGCGAGCAATCACGTGCGGGTCCCTGACAACCTCGGCAAAGTTCTGCACCCGGGCCGCGGGCAGCCCGAGTTCACGCAGTGCGTCGACCGCCTCGTTTCGGGTCCGTTCTCCAAGCCAGCCGCCCAACAACATGTCACACACGTCTCGGTTCGCCGCTCGCGCTTCTCGGGTCGCGAAACTCTCGTGATGACCAAGGTCTGGCTGACCAATAAGCTCGGCTAGCAGCACCCAATGGGAGTCCAAAAGGACACCGGCGTAGACAAGGCCGTCGGAACATTCATAGACGTCGCACGGCACGACAAAGCCAAAGCCGTTGCCCCAACGCTCAGGCTGAACTCCCATCGTGCCGAGCGTCGGCAAACCATTGGTCTGGAAAATCATGGCATCGAGCATCGAAACGTCGACGTGTTGCCCCTCGCCAGTTTGGTCTCGGTGACGCAACGCAGCCATTGCCCCGATCGCTCCGTGCAGTCCGCCAATGTCATCGGCCAAAAACGTGCCCGCCTTGGTTGGCGGGCTGTCCGATGACCCATTTATGGACATAAACCCCGACGTTGCCTGAGCAATGGGGTCATAACCCGCCGCCTTGTGGTCGGGTCCAAACTGGCCCCAACCTGTGACCGACACATACACGATGTCGGGTTTTACCGCCTTGACATGTTGGTAGCCAAGACCGCTGCGATCGAGTGTGCCGACCTTGAAGTTCTCCAAGAACACGTCGCACGTAGCGGCGAGGTCAAGCAGGATCTGGGATCCGTCTTCGGTGGTGAGGTCGATCGCCAGGGAGCGTTTGTTTCGATTGGCGGTTGCATGCATCAGGCTGACTTCGGTATCAGGCAGCGGAAGTAAGAACCGACCCACATCGCCGGTAGGAATCTCGGCCTTAATTACGTCGGCACCAAGGTCAGCCAGCACGACCCCCGCCATTGGACCTGCCCAGGTTGTGGTTACCTCCAAGACCCGCACCCCCGCCAGCGGCCCCGTTAAGTCGTTGCGAGCGTCCGCAAAGAACTCTTCCTTTTCCACTGCTGCACTCCCCACGTCGACAGCCGCCGCCAACCTACTTGGCCCAGCAGTTAGGACGCCACAGCTCATTGGCGATAAGGAGCGGGCCAGGCCAACGTGCTACACCAGCAGTCGCCGTGAACAACTTTCTTTTTTCCCTGCTACTCGGTGTTGGCACCGGAGCGGTTTACGCAATCCTTGCGACCGGCCTGGTTATCGCCTACCGCGGATCCGGCGTCATTAACTTCGCGCAGGGCGCGATTGCCATGTACGCGGCCCGGACCTTTACCGCGCTGCGCACCACCACCGGCGGAAAAGGAGCGGGCGAGGTCTTCTTGCCGTGGGTCGACATCATTCCTGAATGGGGCTGGCTCCGAGCCATGCGCCTCAACAATCTGCCAGTGCGGATCTCTATCAGCGACGAGCCAATCGCGACGGCGCCCGCAATGGCGATCGCGCTGGCTATGGCCGCCCTCATTGGCCTGCTTGCGCACTTCGTAGTGTTCCGACCACTGCGCAACGCGTCGCCGCTCAGCAAGGTCATCGCCTCGGTTGGCGTCATGATCTATCTGATCGCACTCGCCACACTCCACTTCGGAACCAAACTCCAATCGGACCTTGGCTGGGGAGTTTTTAAACCAACTCAGGAACCGATCGAGAACTTCCTGGGTCTCGGATCCAACTTCCCACGCACGAGCTTGTGGCTTCTCATCGCCGCCGTCATCGTGACCGGCGTGGTGTGGGGGATCATTCGTTTCACTCGCTTCGGACTCGCCGCTCGAGCGGTCGACGAGAACGAGCGAGGCATGGCCCTGCTCGGCTACTCCGCTGATCGAATCGCGGGCGTCACGTGGGTCCTATCCGCCGTGCTGTCGGCGCTGGCAGGAATTGTGTTCGTGGGTATCACGCAGGCGGACAATATGACGCTTTTCGTCGTGCCGGCGCTGGGTGCTGCACTCTTTGGCAACCTGACCTCCATCCCCATTGCGGCCGCAGGCGGCGTGGCTATTGCGATGGCACAATCCGGCGGTGTGTGGCTCGCTGGCCGGGAGGCCTGGCCAGAGTGGGCACCCCGGGCGGGTGTGCGCCAGTTTGTGCCGCTACTCATCGTGGTTGTGTTGCTCTTCTGGCGAGGCGACAAACTCCCGGTACGCGGTGTGTTGAACAGCAGGGGCGAACCCCGAGCCCCAGAACCGGATAACCCGATCAGGACCATGGCGATTGGCGCTGGCATGGTGGTGTTTGTTCTGCTGTTCGCTGGGTGGAAGGTCGAATCGGGCCTCACAACCACCCTGGTCGCCGGAATCTTCATGCTCTCCTTAGTTGTGCTCGTAGGTTTCCTTGGTCAGATCAGCCTCGCCCAGTGGAGTATCGCTGGACTTGCAGCCTTCACGATGATCAAGTTGTCTGCCAACGGGGACAAAATCCGAGAGTTCGACCTCGTCGCAAAGGACGGACCAAACTGGCCCCACCTGCTGGCAGCGATCGGCGGTATCACTGCCGCGGTCGTAGCTGGCCTGGTTATCGCCCTGCCGGCCGTGCGCGTCCGAGGCCTGCAGCTCGCCGTGATCACCATCGCCGCTGTCGTCGCGCTCGAAGACCTGGTCATCGGGAACGACGCGATCATGGGGGTCGGCGCCGCCAGCAACAACCCGGTGCCCCAACCCGAGTTCTTTGGCCTCTATGTGGGCGCCCAGAAACAGCTTGGGGGCGATGCTGTGGGTGTGGGCACCTCGGACAGCCCCGTGTACACCGCGCTGGTTCTTGCCACCGCTATTGCGTGCGGGCTCGCGGTGGCGTTCTTGCGGAAGGGCTCAACCGGCCGACGGTTCCTGGCCGTGAGGTCAAACGAGCGCGCCGCTGCCGCCGCTGGAATTAACGTGGCGCGCGTCAAGCTGCTCGGCTTCGGAATCTCGTCCGGGCTTGCAGGTATCGCTGGTGTGCTCTTCGCTTTTAAGCTGCCGGCGCTCACGGCCGCGAACTTCGATCTGTTCGGCGGGCTCGGTCTACTCGCCTTCGCCTACATCGCCGGGATCACGACTGTGCCGGGGGCGTTCGTTGGCGGCGTGCTCGTCTCCGGGGGCTTTCTCGCCTCTCTCTCAGCGAGCGATGCGGGCAGCGCCTCTGCCCGGTACAGCGCACTCGTCGGCGCTGCTGGACTGCTGATGGCGGCACGACTCGCCAACGGCGAAGGCGTGCTCCGGCTACGCGATCGCTGGCACCGATGGCGTGCCCATTGGAACGACCGCCCTGCCGAACTGGCGGCATGGGGCGATGCTGGCCGTATCCCGGTCCTCGTCTTGGGCGGTATCGCTGCATCTGACTTTGTGGCGCGCGGCGGCTTGGCGATTGCGCTCGAGGACCTGCAAGATCAGTTCGGGTTCTCCGACTTCCAAGCCGGCCTGTTGCCGTTCGCCGATGTGGTCGCTGGCGCAATTGTGGTCATCGGCGCCGGGTACCTCGCTGACAAGTTCAATCGCACCCGGATGCTCACCGGTCTGATGGTGATTTGGGCAGCCACCTCGGCTGCGACTGGCCTGACCAGTGGGTTTCTACACCTGTTCATCATGCGCACTGCCCTGGGCGCCATGACGGCGGTTGATGACCCGTCGTCATCGTCGTTGCTCAGCGACTACTACCCGGCCAAGATCAGGCATAAGGCCTTCTCGTGGCGGCTCATTGCCCCTATCGTCGGCGGCGCCTTTGGCAATGTTGCGGTTGGAATTTCTATCGATAACTGGGGCTGGCGCTGGGGCTTTGTGGTCGGCGCAATTCCGGCCGCGGTGCTCGTCTATTTCGTTGCCCGGCTACCTGAGCCGGTGCGCGGAGCTTCCGACGGCGTGGGCGGCGCCCAAGCAGCGGCCGTCGCCGCGACCGAAGACCGCTCGTGGAGCCGCGACCTCGCACTCATGCGCAAGGTGCGCTCGCTGCCTTGGCTCATTGGGGCATCGGCCTTTGCCTTCGGCCCTGCGGTCGGGGTGAGCTTTTGGGCGCCCACGTTTTTGCGCCGTCATCATGACCTAACGGCTGGCGAAGCCGCGGGACTCTTTGGTTTCGCAGCCCTTTCAGGGGCACTACTTGGTGGCTGGATTGCTACCCGAGGCCCCGAGAAACTCGCAGGCCAACGCCATGCCAAAGTCCTGATCGCTGCCGCAGGAGCGTTCGGAGGCACCGTGCTGTTAATGCTGGCCTACTCCCCGACCCCGGTTTCGCTCAAGTTCCCACTGCTCATGCTCGGCGCTGCCGGGCTCGTGGCAGCGGGTCCGATTCTGGCTGCGCTCATCAGCGAGGTCACGCCCGCAAACATTCGCGGTTCGGTGTTCTCGGTCAACACCTTCTGTCGGCTCGCGCTAAGCGCGCTTGCCCCACTCGCCATTGGCTTCATCGCCGACCAAGTCGTGTTTGTCGACCGCGACGTACCCATCGCCATCGTCGAAGATCAAGCAGTCGAAGATCGAGCGGACCGTTATGAATGCGAAGACGGCAAGATCACGCTCGAAGACGACGACCCCGATCCCGACGATCGCGCCAACCGCAACCTGTACGAATGCGGCGACGAAGAAGTCGGCCACTTGGGCGCCGGCATGGTGTCGGTCTTGGCCGTCGGTCTCGTGAGCGGTCTCGGCGCGCTGCGAGCGCGTCGCTATCTAGACGAAGACATCATCGCTAACGGCGGCGTGCCCGATGACGCGGACAAGGATCTGGCCCAAGACCCGGCCCGGCTCGTCGAAGCTCAAGATCTCCGATGACAACCGCAGATCACTTGGGTCAGCGAACGGGGCCCAGATCCGGTCGAGGGCTTGGAAGCCACCACCAGCATTTGAATCTAGGTGCACCACCACTGCGATTGCCTGCGGCACTGTAAGAAACACGCCCCAGACGTATTTGGGGGCAAACGCCTAACGCACCCTTCGGATTTAGCCGCAATAGTCACCACATGGACATAGAGCACCAGGTCAATGAGCTTCTGAATCGAGTCGCTGCACTCGAGGCCGCTGTCATGAAACAGATGGCGCCTATGCCGACACCGGCGACGACTCCTGGCCCCACATTCGCACCTGCAACAACAGTGCTCACAGCAGTCGTCACGGAGCCTGAAGGTACTTACCAACCGGCACCGCCTTCGGGTCAGCCAGCGCCGCTGGCAGGTCCGATCCCGCCACCTCCGGACTTCGCTCCAGCGGCCGCTCCCAAGCCGGCCGCCTTCGAAGGTGGAATCGAAACGATCCTGCGCTGGGCCGGCGTCGTGCTCGTGAGTCTGGCCGGCATCTTCCTGGTCAGTACCGTCATATCTCGTGCATGGATTGGGCCTGAACTTCAGCTAGTTGGCGCAGCCCTCGCCGGGGCAGGACTGCTCGGCGCAGCAGTGCGGCTCGCAGCGACCCGTACGGAGTGGAGCCTGGCCTTTGGCGCAGGAGGGGCAGTCGTGCTCGCAGCCAGCTCGCTGGCAACCCATGAATGGCTCGAAATCGTCGGGCCTGGAGTAGCTGTCGCCCTCCTTGGCTTCGTGACCGTCGTTTCGATCAGTGTCGCCCTACACACCAGAATCGAGGTCATTGCACTCACCGCCACGGTGGTCGGGATGCTTGCACCGATCAGGAACCTGAGCGAATATGGCGACGCGACGATTCTTGGTTGGGTAGTAGCGTTCATTCTCGGTTCCAGCGCCCTTGGACTGGCCAATACGTGGCCCGGTGTTCGCCTCATCACCGCGTGGCTTGGGGCACTGGTGCTCGTGGCCTACTCCCTCGGCGAAGACGTCAGCGGCGCCATGCAAGCAATCGCCTTACTAGGCGCCCTGCTTATCGCCACAGTTCTCTGGGCGGCCCCGAGCCTCGCTCACCGCTTGTCCACCACCGGCGGTCCGGGCACTTGGGGATCGTTCGATTGGAAGGCCATCGACTACCGCCTGGTTGCCTTCGTTCCGGCCTGGACTTGGCTTGTTCTCGCTGCACTCTTCACCCCCGGCGAGTCCAGAACAGTCGGCTTCGCCGCGATCGGTACGGCCCTGGTCTTCGCCACGGTGGTCGCTACTTTGTGGAGCCTCATTCCCCGCCTGATCTCGATCTCCACAATCTTTGGAGTTCTCTCCCTGGTCGCCGTCGGCTTTGCGATCCTGCTCGACGGCCCAGCACTCATGATCGCCTGGGCGGGCCAAGCGATCACGTCGTACTACCTCAGCCGCCAGCTCGATGACCGAGCGTTACGGGCCAACGCCTATCTCGTTGGCCTTGTGGCCACAGCTCTCGCTGCTCTCGAGATGCTCGACGCGGTCGGCAACGACGGATTCCCCAACGTGGGTTATGCCGTAGCCACCCTAGTGATCGTGTTCGGCTGGGTTGGCGCCGCCGGAGTCGCCTACCGTCGCCAAGACCGCACCATGCCGTTTGAACCTCCCTTCTTGGGGGCTTGGACCGGAACCATGCTGTGGCTCGGTGCAGCGCTCATTGGCGTCTCACAGGGCCTCGTGCTTATTTCTGTGACCTGGACCGGCATGGCGTGTGCCGGGCTGGTGTTTGGGTTGCGCGAGCGAAGCGGCGTGGTCAAGAACGCAGCGATGTGCACACTGGGCATCACGCTCTTCAAGCTCGTCACACTGGACATGGCCGAGGTTGACATCTTCTGGCGAGTCGGGCTGTTCTTCGTCGTCGGCATGGGCTTGATCGCCCTAGGTCTGAAGGTGCCAAGCCTGATCGGCCCAGCAGCTGGCGCGGACCAGCAGGGCCTTGCTCGACCCGCAGACAAGGTCACGACTTTCTAGCATTCGTCCTGGAAACACAAGTTCTCCGCGACGACAGCCCAATACGCAGCGGACACGACGCCTACGAGATGCGTTCCAGCTCGCCATCCCCGGCATCTTCATTGGGGTGCGCCTACGCGGACGTCACGCAATGCAAGACCCAGAGCGCGAGGTCCGGGCGATCCTTTAGCACGATCGCCCGTTAGAGAGCGATGCCCTCGATGTCCACCTTGGCATCGCGTTTGTCACGGCGACGCAACGTGGTCACCCGGTGCGACACGCGCCAGCCTTCTGGGGTCTTAACGACTTGGTCGTAGTACGACGCCGTGCCCGCTTTACCTTGACCCAGGAGCGCCACGATTCGGAACCGAAGGTCTGCTCCGGCATCGGTCGCATCGGCATACACATTGGTCATCATGTGAGTTCGCGGGTGTTGAGCCTCTTCCTCCATAAACCGAACGATCTCCTCGATACCGACCAGCCGCCGCGAGCCGACACCGGTTAGATCAAAGACTGCGTCCTCGGTGAAAATGGTGCGCAACTTGTCCCAGTTTCGGTCATCGATCGCATCGCCGTACCGCCCTGGGATCTCATAGAGATCAAGGCGATCTTCCAACGTGAGTTCCATAGGACGAAGCTAGCCTGTCTAACCCAAAATCGACCTAGTGGCGCTGGTCCGCCCTTACCCGTCACGGTGCGCGAGACTGAGGACATGGAAACCGACCCGACTCGCACCGCTGGCGCAACCGAACTACTCCAAACCATGATCCGCAACGAGTGCGTCAACGACGGCACGCTGGAGTCCGGCGAAGAAGTCCGCAACAGTGACCTGCTCGAGACATACCTCGAAGGCACTGGTCTCGACATCGAACACTACGACTCTGCGCCTGGCCGTCGATCCGTTGTGTCGCGCATCGAAGGTAGTGACCCGAACGCTCCGTCGCTTTGTCTTATGGGCCATACCGACGTCGTGCCGGTGACGCCATCGGGTTGGAGCCGAGATCCTTTTTCCGGGGATCTCATCGATGGCGAGGTTTGGGGTCGCGGCGCGATCGACATGCTCAGCCAGACTGCGGCCATGGCCGTCGCCTTCAAACACTTGGCCACTAGCAGCTTCCAGCCCAAGGGGGATCTGATCTTCTTCGGCGTCGCCGACGAAGAAGCCGGGGGCACCTGGGGTGCAGAGTGGATGATCGACAACAACCTGGATGCGGTCAAAGCCGACTACGTAATTACTGAATGGGGTGGCGTACCAAGCGAGACTCCAAACGGCATGGCACTTACTCTTAACGTGGCAGAAAAGGGTGTTGCCTGGCACCGCCTGAAGGTCAAAGGCACCCCCAGCCACGGGTCCATGCCGTGGGGCGCAGACAACGCCTTGATCACCGCGGCCGAGGTGGTCCGCCGGCTCGCCGAGTACCGCCCGACTCCCGACATCCATAACCTGTGGCGCAAACAGGTGGCGAACCTTCACTTCGACGCCGACATCAAGGACGCCATGTTGGACCCAGACCGGCTCGACGATGCACTCGCTGGACTGGAAGACCAGATGCACGCCCGTACGCTTCATGCTTGTTCGCACACCACGTTCAGCCCCAACGTGATTCAGGGCGGGTTCAAGACAAACACGGTGCCCGACGAGGTCATCATTGAGCTCGACATACGCACGCTCCCCGGCGAGACAACCGAAGACATTCACGCGCACCTTCGCACTGCTCTTGGCGACATCCTCTATCAAGCGCTAGATATCGAGCCGATCCACATCACCCCGGCTACTTCTTCGCCAATCGACACTCCGCTATGGGATGTTCTGAGCGGCATCATGCAGTCTGCGCACCCGGGGGCAGACATTCAGCCTTCGCTTATCACCGGCGGAACCGATGCACGCTTCTATCGCAAAGCTGGCGCCGTAGCCTACGGCGCTTCGCTGTTCTCTGCTGGCATGCGGGCCGAAGTATTCGCCGACCGTTTCCATGGCAACGACGAACGCATCGATGTTGAATCCATTGGACTCACCACCGAGCTCTTCGTCGAGACCGCTATCCAAATGCTCACCTAGTAAGGCGGTGACTGGCACCGCCTCACGAGGAATCGAGATCGACGATGAGGTCCCGGCACCGATACGTGCCACCGAGGCGATCGAGTTGCATCGTTGGCGTATGGCTCGGGGCCAGGTGGATCGTAGGGAACCGCTCTAGCAGCGCTAGCGACGCTCGCACGGCGATATCTCTGGTGAGCGCGAACCTTGATCGAGCTGCCTGCCGCGGCACTGCAGGCAGACGCGACGGTTTGCCATGTCCGAACGCGATCGGGGCGGGAAGGCCATCGGCTCGATATTGGCCACGTGGCTCGCGACGACACAGATCTTTGCGGGTCACGCTGAACGCGTCGGGATCCACAAACTGACGCGGGTCACGGTTCGCAGCGGCCGCCGACAGGTGCAGCAGCGCGCCCTGCGGCAATAGCCGACCAAACCGTTCGACCTCGTGTCGGGCAAAACGATCAGCGGAAATTATTGGAGGCGAGTGACGTAATGCTTCGAGATACGCGAACTTCATGAGCCGAACTTCTGCTTGCAGTTTGGCGAACTGCGCCGGGTTGGTGAGCAACAGACACCAGAGATTGGCCAAACTCGCCGGCAACGTAGCCCGATCAAGTTCCACAAGCGTGATCGCTGCATCGGCAGCGCTGGCGCCAAGATTCGCCAATGCGGAGAGGACATCGCCGTGCGATGTGGTGCTCTGCGATTTAAGCATGGGCCCCAAACGCTCAACGAGCGCGTCAAGCGCTTGTTGGCCTGCGATTCGGTCCCGCTCGTTCCAGCCGGTGCCGGTCCGCACAATGTCAGCGAGCTCCAGTAGCTCTACCGCCTGGTTCAGCCCACCAGATGTTCCGGCCACCGCCGCTGCGAAACAACCACGGCTAACGCTGTCTGCAAAACCACCAGCCAAATCAGCTACCTGGTTGCCGGCGCCATCACCGAGAGCCATGTTGTCGAGCAACGAAGCGACGACGACTTCGACCTGAGCATCGCACTGCTCGGTCAAGGCTGCAGCGACCGTGGGTTCCTGGCCAAGATCTTGTCCCTTGACTAATCCACCGTATGCGGCAGTCTTGGGCCGTGTCTCAAAGCTCGCGTCATCGGCAAAAACCGACGTTACATCGTCGTAGCCGGTAAGCCAGAACCGGTTGCCGACCCAGTCCCGGTAACACGGGTATTCGTCGCGCAACACACCCGGCACGGTGAATGGATCTACCAAGTACGCATCAGAAATCAGATCACGCGGATTGGCCAGATTTGTGGTCTCGCCAACCCGTTCACGCTGGTAGACCTCGTACGAGCGAAAGTTGACACCGCCATCGTTGGTCACGGGGCATCAAAGTCGAGCCAAAGCGTGCGGATGGCGCCAAGACCGATGGGAGCCAATTCGGTGGTCGCCACCTTGTCCTTGGGCATACGATCCAGGTTGATCCGCACATTGGGCAGCGCATCCACGAGTACCCGGGATCCCAGCACAGCTTCCTGATGCGAGATCCAGGCTCCGGGGCACAGATGAGGCCCCACACCAAAAGCCATGTGGCTGTAGCGTCCGTCCTTGTCATGGCCCGATCGCAAAATCTTGTCGCTATAGAGATCGGTGCGGAAGATATCGAACCGTTCAGGATCGGCGAATATCTGATCATCGTGATTGGCGGACACGTCGACCATGTGCATGAGCGACCCGGCTGGCACATGGACCCCGTGCATATCGATGTCGAAGGTGTTGTGGCGGGGTTGTCCACCAATCGACGTTGAGTGGCGCAACATCTCATGAAACGCCGGTTGCCACAGGTCCGGGTCAGATTGGACCGCCCGCCATTGATCCTCATGTTGCAGCAGCAAATACCACAGGTTCATGATGGCGCCACGAGTAGTTTCGCCGCCGCCACCGACAACCAGCGCGATGTTCGAAGTTATCTCTTCGGTCGACATAACATCGCCGTCGATCTGTGCATGGCACAGCTCCGAGATGATGTCCATGGCGACAACGTCACCGCCATCGTCGTAGAGATATGTGGGCGTAGCTCGACGTTGGGCCACGAGATCCTCGACGAAGTCCTCGAGGTCCTGGCGGGCAACCAAACCATCGTGATGAGTTTCAGAGCCACCTAACCCCGACATCATTGCGTCGTACCACCACGTGAATTGTGAGCGCGCTTGTTGGGGAATTCCGAGCACATCGGCGACCACGCTGATCGGGAACTCGTTGGCGAATGCTTTGCCGAGTTCAATCGTGGCTGCACCGGTCGTGGCGTCGACTTCGGCTTCCTTGCCGCTTCCCTCGATCCACCATTCTGCAATCAGATCGCGAGCGATCCGCTCAATCGAGGGCAGCCGTTTCGTTAACGCTGCACCGACTAGATGCCGGCCATAAATATTGCGGCGCCGACGATGCTCGAGCCCACTCAACTCAAGCTGGGTGTTACCCAACACGCCGCTAGAAGATCCTTTGGGGATGGTATTGAAGCCAACCTCGTCGAAATAACATTCTGTGATGTCCCGGTAGCGAGTTACGAAGTAGCAGTTGTGTAGCCGGTCATGGAAGACCGGATAGTGATCGCGCATGATGCGGTAATACGGATACGGATTCCGCCTGAATTCTGCCGAATCGAACAGTCGCGGGTCGATCAACGGCGTCCCATCTGCCGAGTAGCCCATGTCGGCCGCAACGCCGACCGGCATGAAGGCAATCGGGTGTGTGCTCATAGCGGCTCCCCTTCCTGGACCGGCGGCAGCGTTGTTGGATTTCCTGCCCACAGCCCGATGTTGTCTCCCGTGCGGCCGCCCGGACCTTCGGCAATGAGGTCCACGATCACATTGGCAATTCCCTGCGGGGTCATCCAAGTCGCCAGATACTCGGGTTCTGGCTCCTTACCAATCCATGCCCGCAGCATTTCGGTGTCGGTAGCGCCCATACACACGTTGTTGACTCGGATGCCGTGCGGGCGCAGCGCCTTGGCCCAGTCGAACGTGAGACCATTGAGTGCCCACTTTGAGGCGTTGTACAGATCCATCGCCCCGTGACCGTGATGCCAGCCGGTGTTCGGGTCGGGCTTGATGTGATCACTCGAGATATTCACGATGTTGCCGCCCCCTTGGGCTGCCATCACGGGGGCTACAGCCCGACCAAAAAGGAAGGCGCCCCGCAGGTTGGATCCAATCAGCCGGTCGTAGTCGTCTAGGCCTTTATCCCACGCATCAAGCGCGCCCGTTGGCCAGACCTCGCCTGCGTTGTTCACCACGATGTCCACGGCGCCAGTTGACTTGACCGTGCGTTGCACGAACCCGGCGTCGGCAACGTCGCCGATAAATACGGTTGCTCCTATCTCGTTGGCTACCTCGGCAACGCCAGCCTGACGATCGACCAACGTGACGGCACAGCCTTCGTGTGCGAACACCCGAGCGATCCCGGCGCCAATCCCTTGGGCTGCACCGGTAATGATTGCGCTCTGGCCGCGCAGACGTTGCTGCCCCGGCGTGCGGTTGTCTACTTGCGACTCAGGCATCTCATCAGTTTCGCGCAGAACCCGCGCCGGTCAGAAAAAGTAAACGACCCGCCACCGAAAGGTGACGGGTCGTTGGTCGAACGGTAGGCCGATCGAACGCCAGTGCCGGGCTACTTGCGGAAGCGTCGGCCTTCGCTGGTCACCAGGACACCAGCGCCAAGCACGGCAGCACCGACTACAGCGAGCAGACCGGTTTCAACACCAGTTTCGGCCAGTGGTTCTTCGGCAGCTTCTTCTTCGGCTGACTCTTCAGCAGCTTCTTCTTCAGCTGGCTCTTCTTCAGCAGCTTCTTCTTCAGCAGCTTCTTCTTCGGCTGGCTCTGCGTCAGCAGCTTCTTCTTCGGCTGGCTCTGCGTCAGCAGCTTCTTCTTCGGCTGGCTCTGCGTCAGCAGCTTCTTCTTCGGCTGGCTCTGCG